>Ga0153915_10005176_pt1 | contig 12117 bp, 7 predicted proteins | sample Opewatmetagenome_2_FD_107003 | JGI IMG/M metagenome (GOLD analysis project Ga0153915, IMG submission 107003) | Freshwater wetland microbial communities from Ohio, USA - Open water 3 Core 3 Depth 3 metaG | ecosystem: Environmental > Aquatic > Freshwater > Wetlands | place: USA: Ohio, Lake Erie...
ACGCACCGGTGCAACTCGCAGCCGCCGACGGTGGCGCCGGCCGAGAGGACGCTCTCCGACACGATGGTGTGCGCACGCACCGTGCACGCAGCTCCGACGGCGCTGTGCAGGACACGAGCACTGCCGTCCACCAGTGCCTGCGGGTGGACCCACGAGCCCCGCGCCAGCAACTGGATGATCAACTCACGATAGGCCGTCGGCGACCCGACCTCGTGCCAGCTCCCCTGCACCACCACACCCCGCAACGCCCCGCGCGAGCGGAGCGCTTCCCACACCACCGACATCCCGGCCGGTGAGGCAGGCAACTCGGCCACCACCCCTGCCCCAATCAGCTGGAACCCCGTGAAGAGGTAGCGCTCACCTTCGTGCGGCGCGCGGCGAGGAAGAATGGTCTGCACCTGGCCGCCGTCGTCGAGCACAACGGAACTCCAGCGCGCCGGGTCGGGGTGCCGACGCAGTGCCAGCACCCCGGTGTGCTCCTGGCCTGCAGCAAGCAGCGGCGCGAGGTCGAGATCGCCCCAGACATCCGCGTTCCCGACCAGCACGGGGCCCGCGCCGAGGAGGGACCGTGCGGCGGCGAGACCACCGGCGCCGCCCAGGAGGTCCGGCTCCCAGGAGAATAGCAGGTCGCCGCCGGCATCGCGCGCAGCGGCAGCCACCATCTCCGGATGACGGTGGAGGTTGATGACCGTGCGCTCGCACCCGGACCGGCGGAGGTGGGCCAGGGCGCTTGTGAGCAGAGGTCGGCCGAGCACCTCGAGCGCGGGCTTGGCGATGACCGTACTGAGCGGCTCCATCCGCTCCCCGCGGCCGGCGGCCAGGAGCATTCCATTCACTGGGTCCATGATATCGGCGCCGGGCTCGTGACCCTAGAGGGCGAAGACCATGTCCTCCGGGGCTCCCGGGTGGGCGGTACGGTAGGCGTGCCAGAGATCGAGGTAGGTTCCGACCGCAGCGGCGTGCGGGTCGAGGTCGAGAGCGAAAGCCGTGGCTGGGAGCTGTTCGGCCTGTCCCTCGAGCTCCACGAAGGTACCCATCGGGGTGTCGTCGAGAGCCACGATCACACGGTCGAGGGAGTAGCTCTCGCGCCGCTTCTGGTAGCGGCGGACAGGCGCAAACCCGAGGCCGGCAAGGATCCCCAACCCCTGGTCAGCATTGCCGACCTCGGTCTCGACCTCGACCCTGCTCTTCACCCCACCGGAGAATCTCGCCTCGCCTTTGAGGGTGAGAATCGCCCGGCCCCCGAACCGCCTCAATCGCAGCAGACGACCGGTCGTGGAAAGGCTGTGGGCTGCGTCATCAAGAACCCAATTGTCCTCGAGGGCAAGAGGGTGGATCAGGACGGCACCGCGTTCGACCAGGCGCCGGCGCACCGGCCCGAGCGAGGGTACGGGGATCTTCATCTCCTGTTCAAGCACGGCCACCCCCTGGCGACTAGTATAGGAGCGTGCGCGCTGTCGTCTTCGGGACTGCCGGTCATATCGATCACGGAAAGACCTCGCTCGTCAAGGCGCTCACCGGCGTGGACTGCGACCGCCTGCCCGAAGAGAAGCGTCGCGGCATCACGCTGGTGCTCGGTTTCGCGCCGTTTCCAGACCCGGAGGGTGAGCTCGAGCTCTCCTTCATCGATGTGCCGGGGCACGAGCGGCTCGTCCACACGATGATCGCCGGCGCCGCGGGGATCGATCGCGCGCTGCTCGTCGTGGCCGCGGACGAGGGTGTGATGCCGCAGACGCGGGAGCACCTGGACATCCTGGACGTGCTCGGCGTGCGGGGCGGGGTCGTGGCGCTCACCAAGGCCGACCTCTCAAGCTCGGAGGCGCTGGAGGTGCAGCAGCAGGAGCTGCGCGCAGCGCTGGCTGGAGGGGCGCTCGCTGGCGCTCCGGTGATCCCCTGCTCCGTCGTCACGGGCACCGGTCTCGGCCCGCTCCGCGAGGCGATCCTCGCGAGCGCGCGGGGCGTGGCACGCGAGGAGGAACCGCACCGGCCGTTCCGTCTCGCAGTCGACCGCGCCTTCACGCTGCCGGGCGCCGGCACGGTGGTGACCGGCACCGCCCACTGGGGGCGGGTGCGCGAGGGCGACGAGCTCCTGGCGCTGCCGAGTGACCTCCGCGTCCGAGTCCGGGGGGTGCAGGTGCACGGCGAGAGCCGCCCGGAGGCGGCGGCGGGTGAGCGAGTGGCGCTGCGCCTGGCAGGTGCAAGCGTCCAGGAGCTGCCCCGCGGCGAACAGCTCGTGTCGTCGGGAGACTGGCGCCCGGCCCAGCGCCTCGCGTTGGCCGTCCGGCTCCTCGGGGACGCCACCCTAAGCGAAGGGGACCGCGTCTGGCTCCACCTGTTGGCGGCGCGGGTGCTCGCCCGCGTGGAGCGCCTGCACCCCGTCGAGCTCCCCGCGGGGGCGAGCGGGCGCGCGATCGTGCACCTCGCCCGCCCCACCTTCGCCGTCCCCGGGGATCGCGTCGTGCTGCGCAGGGTCTCGCCGACGTCGACGTTGGGGGGCGGCGAGGTGCTCGACGTCCAGTGCCCCCGTCTCCGGCGCCGCGACGCGGTCACCCTCACGCAACTGCCGCGGCCCTGGCTGGACCTGCCCGCGGCCGTCCTGGGCTGGGTGACCCAGGCCGGGCCGAAGGGAGTCACCGCGGCAACGCTGGCAGCCCGGTTGGGGGTTCTGGAGGCGGGACTCGAGGCGTTGCTGGGTCGTCTAGTCGCCGAGGGCACGCTGGCCGTGGCGCAGACCCGACCGCCGCTGCTGGTGGCGCGCGCAGCGGTGGTTGGGATCGTGGAGGAGGCGCGCGAGGTGGTGACCGCCTCGGGGAGCGTGGGGCTTCCTCTGGCCGAGTTGCTGGCGCGTGTGGTACCGGCGGACGCACTGCGCCTGCGGAACTTCTATCTGGACGAGCTGCGCCGAAGCGGGGTGCTGCGCGAGGTGGCCGGTCGCGCTCTGGCCGGCGATGCGGCACCCCTGGAGGACGCCCTGGCGGCACGAATTGCTGAGCTCTACCGGCAGGCCGGGTTCGAGGCGCCCTCGCCGGAGGAGGCGGCAGCTGCGCTGGGGGCGGACCCGCAGGTGGTGCAGGGCGTGGTCCGTTTTCTCGTCGACCAGAAAAGGCTCGCCCGTGTCGGCGGCAAGTGGGTCATGCACCGCGAGCTTCTCGACGAGGTGGCGGCCTCGGTGCAGGCATGGGGGGTCGAGAACTTCGAGGTCGGGGCGTTCAAGGAGCGCTTTGGCCTCACCCGCAAGCTTGCGATTCCGGTGCTCGAGTGGCTTGACTCGCAGCGAGTCACGCGCCGGGAGGGCGACCGGCGGCGGATCCTGCGTCGGCGCCCGGGTACGACGCCTCTCGCATGACGCGCAGCCCCTCGGAGACCAGGTTCCCGGTTTCCACTTCAACCACCCCATCCAGGTACGCCCAGGCCGCAACCGGACCCGCCTCAGCGGCTGCAGGTTGGAAGGTCCAGGCCGCCATCGAGGCGAGCAGCCACGGCCGCAGGCCCTCCGGGCAGGCAAGGAAGACCACGCGCTGGCAGCGCCCGTCGGTGCCCACCTCAGCGAGGAGCCGGATCGGCTGCCGCCAGGCACGGCCGTCCACGCGGATTCGTGGGGGTCGCTTGGGGCTTGCAAGCTGCTCCACCTTCGTGAGTGGGGTCGCCGGCAACTCGAGGTCCGGTGCGTCGGGCGCGGGGGGTGCAGACGCTTCGGGCACCGGCGGGGCGCCCGGGTCAGGGGCGGTCGCCTGGAGCTTCGTCATCCGCCCCTCGTTGATGCGCCCCTTGAAGTCGATGGCGATGGGAAGCCACACCGGCACGGCCGTACCGCCAGCTCGGGCGGGGGTGAAACTCAGCTCCGAAACTGCCTGCCTGAGATCGGCCTCGATGCCGGTCCACGGCAGGCGGGTGAATACGACCCGGCGGCATGAGCCCTCGCCGTTCACGTAGGCGGTGGCCAACACCGGGAACGTGTCCGCGAACTTTTCCCGCAGCGGGGTAGCGAGCGGAGAAGGCGGGGAGAGGACCGGTGCGGCGAACGGGTTGGTCGGCGGCACCGCAGGAAGCTCGAGCGGGACGGGCACCGGGAGATCGACCCGAGTCTCCCACGGCTTCTGCGCCAGCGCCGGCGTGCACAGCACCAGCAACGCGAGGGTCGTCATGCGGCGCATCGGCTCATCTTACCCTTTCGCGGCCGCCCAGGAGTTTCCCGTTCCGATGTCCACCTTAAGCGGAACCCGCAACTCCGCGACGCCTTCCATGACGCTCTTCACGAGGGTGCCCACCTCCTTTGCGGCCTTGCGCGAGACTTCGAGGATCAGCTCGTCGTGCACCTGCAGCAGCAGGCGTGCCGGCAGGCCTTGCTTCGCGAGCTCCCCGAACAGCCGGATCATCGCCAGCTTCATCAGGTCCGCCGCGGTTCCCTGGACCGGTGCGTTGATCGCCTGTCGCTCGGCGTTTCCCCGCACCTGGCTGTTTGTCGCATCGAGGCCGGAGATGAAGCGCACGCGCCCGAACAGCGTGCTGACCTTGCCGGTCTCGCGGGCCTGCTCCTTGGTACGGTCGAGGTACTCCCGCACCTTTGGCAGGCGCGCGAAGTAGGCCTCGATGAACTTCTGGGCCTCGGCGTTGCTCACCCCAAGCTCGCGCGCGAGCGCGTAGGCTCCCATCCCGTAGATCAGCCCGAAGTTGATTGTCTTGGCGGCTCGCCGCTGCTCCGGTCCGACCAACTCGGGAGCGACGCCGAAGACGAGGGCAGCCGTGGCGCGGTGGATGTCCTCGCCGCGGGAGAACGCCTCCTTCAAGGCGGGGTCCTCGGAGAGGTGCGCCAACACCCGCAGCTCGATCTGTGAGTAGTCGGCGGCGAGCAAGACGTGATGAGGGTCGGCGACGAACGCGCGCCGGACCTCACGGCCGAGCTCGGTGCGAACGGGGATATTCTGCAGGTTGGGATCGGAGGAGGAGAGGCGGCCGGTCGCCGCCACCGCCTGATTGAAGCGGGTGTGAACGCGGCCGTCCGCACCTACCTGCTTGGGCAGCGCGTCAACGTAGGTGGACTTGAGCTTGGCCTGCTCCCGGTACTCGATTAGGAGCGCCGGCAGGCGATGCCCGCGTGCCGCGAGCTCCGTCAGTACGTCGGCGTCGGTGGAGGGAGCCCGGGTCTTCGCGGTGCGGCGCAACACGGGCAAGCCGCGCCGCTCGAACATGACCTCTGCGAGCTGCTGCGGCGAGTTGATGTTGAACGGCCCGCCCGCCTCGGAGTGGATCTCCCGCTCCAGTTCGGCCAGCGAGGCCACCAGGCGCCGGTCGAGCTCCTCGAGCACCGCGGTATCGAGGCGGATCCCGTGCCTCTCCATCTCCTCGAGCACGGGCACCAGCGGCAGCTCGAGGGTTGTGAAGACCTCGTCGAGCCCCTCCTTCTTGAGGCGCTTGGCCAGGAGCGGCGCCAGCGCGGCGACAGTGCGGGCACGCTCTTCGGGGCCGTCTCCCACCGGCGGCGGGACGCCAAGGCGCTGGCTCAGCGCTCCCAGCTCGACGCTCTCGCCAGGGGCGAGCAGGTAGCCAGCCAGCATCGTGTCGCGGGGCACGGCGGCCGGCTTCCCACCGGCATCACGCAACGCCGCGAGCAGCGCCTTCGCGTCGTGGCACCAGAGCTTTTCGAGGTACGGTGTGACGGCGCGCGCAAGCGCTCCCGGATCGGCCTGCACTGCCACGACCTCCTTGGCTGTCGCCACCGCGAGGCGGGTCTCCGTCAGGGCCACCGCCGTCCCTTCGCGGCGCAACAGCGGTTCCAACGCCTCGAGTGTCGCCTCGCGAGCGGCGACGGCGGGCGCGCCGGTAGCCTTAGACTCGAGCTCGGCGAGGAGCGAGGTGAAACCTACCCGTCGGTAGAACTCCATCAACTCCTCGGTCCGAGCCGGCCGTCGGGCGAGGCCGTCGAGCTTCTCGCGCAGCTTGAGGTCGGTGCGGATCCGCACCAGTTCGCGCGAAAGCTCGACCTCGTCCCGGTGTTCCTCCAGGGCTTTGCGGGCGCGGGGTGGCGCGACCTCATCCAGGTGCGCGTAGATGGCGTCGACGCTGCCCCAGGTTGCGATCAGCTCCTTGGCGCCCTTCTCGCCGATCCCCGGGCAGCCGGGGATGTTGTCGGAACTGTCCCCCATCAGCGTGAGCACCTCGCCCACCTTCTCTGGGGGCACGCCGAATACCTCCTCCACCCCTTTCTCGTCCAGCAGGCGCTCCAGCCGCGTGTGCCACATCTTGATCGAGGGGTCGCGAACGAGCTGCATGAGGTCTTTGTCGGTGGAGGCAATCACGACCTCAAACCCCGCCGCCGCGGCCCGCTGGGCGATGGTGCCGATAACGTCGTCGGCCTCGACGTCGGGTTCGGTGAGCACCGCGACCCCGAGCAGACCGAGCGCCTCCTGCGTGAGCGGGATCTGCACGCGCAGCTCCTCGGGCATCGGTGGGCGATGGGCCTTGTACCGCTCGTCCATTCGGGTCCGGAACGTCTCCTTGCCGACGTCGAACGCGACTCCGACGTGGGTGGGTTTGAGATCTCGCAGCATCTTGTGCTGCATGCGCAGGAAGCCGTAGGCCGCACCGGTGGGTGTGCCGTCGGGGGCGGTGAGCGGGGCGCGGATGGCGTAGAACGCCCGGTAAAGGTTGGAGTGCCCGTCCACGAGCAGCAAACGTTGCATGCGCGAACGGTACCATGACACCTGCACGCGAAGGACGCCTTGCGAGCGCCGCGAACGACTGGATGCGTGAGGAGCGACGCGACCGTTGCTCTCAAGCCTCACACCTGGAGTTGAAGTACCCTTCCCCCGTGGTGAGCAACGCGGATCTCGCGGAGGCGTTTTTCCAGCTCGCCGAAAGCCATCCGCCGGGGGAGCTGCGACTGGCGTTTTTGCGGGCGGCGTACGCGGTGTTCGATAACCCCCGTGAGCTTGACGGCGCGCGCCGGCTGCCCGAGACGATCCCACTGGAAGCACTCCCCACGATGGCCATGCTGCGGGGCTGCCGCGGTCGCGATGCCGTGGCCGCCGCGGCGCACCGGCTGGCCGGCCCACACCGCCTGCGCGGCAGCCCGACCCGCGAGGGTTTTCTGACCGCGGCGGAGGTAGCCGGGGTAGTGGCGGACGGCGGCGGCCTCGACCCCCGCCACTTGCGGGGTGCGGCGCACTGGCACACCCGGGCGTCGGACGGCGCCGCCACCCTCGAGGCGATGGCCCGTGCGTGCCTGCGCCGGGGCGCGACGTGGGCGGTGGTGACCGACCATACCCGCGGGCTCGCGTGCGTCAACGGCCTCGACGCCGAGGGGATTGAGCTTCAGCGGCGGGCGGTGGCCTCGTGGAACCGGCGCCGCGGCGAGGAGCTCTGGGTGATTCAGGGTCTGGAGGTCGAGATCCTTGAGGACGGACGCCTGGACGTCCCGCGCACGGCCCGTGAAGGTGTCCTGCTGGTGGCGGCGATCCATACCGGGCTCGCCGAGCGGCGGGACCAGACCGGCCGACTGGTGCGCGCGCTCCAGGAGCCTGGGGTTTGGGCGCTCGCCCACCCGCGGGGGCGGCTGTTCGCCCGCCGCGCGGGCATTCGTGCCAATTGGGAAGTGGTGTTCGCTGCCGCGGCCGAAGCTGGCGTGCTCGTGGAGGTCAACGGATTTCCGAGGCGGCAGGACCTCGACCCGACCCTCATCGCGCTCGCTGGTGGGGCGGGGTGCCGGTTCCTGCTCGCCTCCGACGCTCACCACCCCCGCCACCTCGCCTTCGACGCGACGGCGGTGGCGCTGTGCGCGCAGGCCGGTGTTCCCCGCGAGCCGATCGTGAACTTCGGCCCGCTCGACCACCTCGCCGCGGACCGGCCGGACCTCGCGGTCCCCTAGTCCAGTCCCGCAAACAGGTCGGTGGAGATGTAGCGCTCCGATGTGGAGGGCACCACGAACACCAGCAGCTTGCCGGCGTTCTCCGGCCGGCGAGCCACGGTGAGCGCGGCCTGGGCCGCAGCCCCCGACGAGATGCCGCCCAGGATCCCCTCCTCCCGCGCCAGACGGCGCGCCATTTCGAACGACTCGTCGTTGGTCACCTGCACGACCTCGTCGATCAAGCGGGTGTCCAGGTTGGCGGGGATGAAGCCGGCGCCGATCCCCTGGATCTTGTGGGGGCCGGGCTGCCCCCCCGAGATCACCGGCGAGTGGACCGGCTCGACCGCCACAATGCGCAGGGCCGGCTTGCGAGGCTTCCACACCCGGCCCACCCCCGTGAGGGTGCCGCCGGTGCCAACCCCGGCCACGAAGATGTCCATCGTCCCGTCGGTATCGCGCCAGAGCTCCTCCGCCGTGGTGGCCTCGTGGATCGCGGGGTTGGCCGGGTTCTCGAACTGCTGCGGCATCACCGCCCCCGGGATTTCGCCAAGGACCTCCATCGCTCGCCGGATGGCGCCCTTCATCCCGTCCGAGGCGGGAGTGAGGATCAGCTCCACCCCAAGCAGCTTGAGCACCTTTCGGCGCTCGATCGAAACGCTCTCCGGCATCGTAATGACGCAGCGATACCCCTTGGCCGCCGCCACCATGGCGAGGGCGATGCCGGTGTTGCCCGACGTCGGCTCGACGATGACGGACTTGCCGGGCACGAGCTTGCCGTCCCGCTCCATCGCCTCAACCATCGAGACGCCGATCCGATCCTTGACCGAGTGGGCGGGGTTGAAGAACTCCAGCTTGGCGGCCACCGTTGCGGCGCACCCTGCCGTGATCCGGTTCAGTCTCACGAGCGGCGTGTTGCCGACCAGCTTGGTGATGTCCTCTGCAATGCGCATAGCGTCCTCCTAGATCTCGAAACTTGGTGTGGTCTCGTGCTCGCGCTCGACCTTCACGAGGCCGGCCAGCTTCAGCGGGGCGAGCACCTCCTGCTGTGCCTCCGCCAGGCGCCCGGCCAGCCAGCGCACCGCCGCACCCCCGGCCTCGGGGGGGGATTCGGGGCGCAGCAACTGGGCCAGGCCGATGGCCTCAGGCGGGGCCGCGAGACGCACGCCCCCATGCGGGCCGCGGGTGGCCGTCAGCAGCTCATCGCGGGCCAAGTCACCCAAGAGGCGGGCGAGGAACCTGGCGGGGATCTCGCGCCGGCGGGCGACCTCCCTCACCGTGAGCGAGGCCGGGTAGGTCACCGCCAGCTCCAGCAGCGCCTCGAGGCGATAGGCGTCCGTATCATTCACAACATTTATCATGGATTAAGTTATCAATGTTGTCAAGGCCCCAATCAGGGCAGGGGGTGTTGGCGGATCGCCGCCGCTCCTCCTTGACTGCTGGAGCTTCGGGGTCATTGGCCCGCTCGCCCCAGAAGGCGCCGCGCCGTGTGCGGTTCCTGTTTGGCGGCCCACCCTTCTCGCCTCAGGCTTCCTCCGGAGTGCGCCTCGCGGAGATGCCCGCTCGCCCCGAGAAAGACCTCTGTGGCCTCCTCCCTCTGGGGCACTTCCCGAGTGTGGATGCCAGGGCCGACAAGAAAAGGGCGGCAGCTTGCGCTGCCGCCCGTGGGGGGTTCCTGTGGAATCCTGCTATCGCTTCGCAGGGATGTAGGTCGGGTCGTTGGTGACCGCGTCTACCACCGACGCCGAGGTCATGACGTTGGACCCGGAGACGACCTTCACCGTTGCAAAGCCCCACCCGAGATCCGGCGAATTGGCGCGGGCCTGAAACGGCTGGAGATCCTGCACCACCTGACCGGCCGGGACCGTTAGCGTGTACGTGGTGAGCGCGGTGCCGACATTGTTGAACAGCGTGATCTCGGCCTGTGCAGGCTGTGTCCCACCGTTCGCCACACCGATGTTGGTGCGGTACTTTCCGGTCTCCTGACGCAGACCGATCAGCTGGGCGACCTGCCCAGCCGACAGCCCGAGGTTGGCGACGTGGCCGTCAACGAACTGGCCAAACGTTCCCTCGGTGGCCTGGTTGAAGATCCGGCCGGTGACTAGGAGGGGTCTGTCGGAGCAGATCTCGAGCGCGCCCTTGGTCTCGACGCCGAGCATTCCGACGATGTCCGCAAAAATCCCCTGGCCGGATGCGGGAACGGCCCCTGTGGTTTCGAGGTTGCCGGAGCCGGTGTGGAGGACAAAGCGCAGGGCAGCGGCGGTCGAGGTCAGGTTCATGGCAACCATGTCGGTCCGCCACTGGCTGCCCGTGAGGCCCTTGGCGTGGGTGGCGATCTCCGCCCAGTAGACGTATGGCGAGGTGCAGGACACCGCGCCGGAGCTGTTCCCGGGGCCCCCGTTGAGGGTCGGATCGGTGTAACCGCCCGTCGTCGAGGTGAGGTGCTGGAGCGCGTAGATCGACACGTCGAGGACCCCGTTCACGAGACCGGGGTTGTGGACGCCCTTGCTCGCGTCGCTCTCGATCATCAACAGGTTCCAACCTGCCTTCGGAATCGTCGTGTCGGCGACGGTGTAGAGCAGAACCGGCGAGCCCGTCGGCGGCACGACCTTGACCGCGGTCATGGCAACCGGGCCGACAGTGGTGGAGTCCGTCAGCGTGACTGCCATCCCCTGGGAGCCGTGGGATTCCTCGAAATGGACCGTAGTGAAATCGGCAGTGCTGGTCAGCGTCTTCAGACCGCCGAGATCGATCTTGTTCCCGAGCGCAATTTGCGCCTTGAGGAGGTCGGACAGCGCCTGATCGAGTGCATTCGTGAGGGCCAGGAGCTTGGTCTCGACAGGACCCTGCACGTCATCGGCAGTAATCGTGGCGTGGCACTGGGAGCAGATGTCCTTGGAGGCGTAGAAGGTGTGGTTCGTGCCGCCCTTGTTGTACGAGATGATGTCCGGCGGGGGCGTCTTGGCCATGTGGCAGTCCACGCAGGTGTCCTGCACGCGCGCGTGATAGCCCGGGCCGGTCAGCGTGACGAGGTAGAAGTTCTGCCCCATGAGCACGTCCGCCTGCGGACCGACGTGCGGCGCCCGGGCGGCGTCGGAGACCTTGAAGTTGCTGTCGTTGCGCAGACCGCGGCGACCGTTGTGGCAGGTCATGCAGAGTGCGCCCCGCCCGACGCCGGTGGCCGTGAAGCCCGCCATCAGTGGCGGCGTGTTGTCGGTGATGCGCACCGTTGCGTTGCTGGTTGCACTGCCGGAGGTTGTGCCGATCTCGTGTGGGTCGTGGCAGGTCTGGCACGTCTGCGGGTGGATCTCGTCCTCGGTCCACGTCACCGGGACGCTCGACGCGGTGTAGTTCGACTTCCCCCAGGCGAGGAAGCCGTTGGCGGTGTGGCACTGCGTGCAGCCGCCGCTCATGCCCTCACCGACGGCGGTCTCGTAGTTGGCGTGAGCGGAGAGCTGCCACTGCTGGTAGCGGCCGTGGCGCGCCGGCTCGCCGTGGCACGAGCCGCACAGGTCCGACGAGAGCGTCTCGCGCGCGTCGGCTTTGGTGTGGGCGTCGCTCTGCTGGGGCCCATGGCAGTTCTCACACTGGATGTTGGCGAGCTTGGCGGTCTTCGGGAACTGAGCCAGGATGTTCGTCCAGTTCGTCGGGTCGCCGTGGGTCAGAAGAGTGGTGCCGAGGAACGCCGCCCAGTCGGACTGGTCGTCGATGCCGTTGTTGCTCACTGTCGTGTCGTACCCGACGGTGTGGCAGGAAAGGCAGCTCGTGCTGTAGTGGCCGTTAGGGGTGTTCACGTTCTGGGTGAAGATCTCGGCATGCCCGGTCTTCGCCCACGGGGTAAAGAGGTCGAGTGCCGTCCCGACGGCGTGGCAGCCGGTGCAGGCCGTATCGACTGTTGGACGGCTGTTCGCGTCCTGCCCCACGATCACTCCGCGCCAAAGGCCGGCGATGACCGGAATCGTGACCGGCTCGCCGGGTCCCAGGTCAGTCACGGTGAGCGTGTAGGTCCCCGGGACGTCCGGCATAAATTCCGGGCTCTGCGACGTGGGATCGGTGAGCGTCGCGCTCGAGCCCTCCGGCTTGGCCAATGCCCAGTTGTACGACGCCTGCGTCTTCCCGTGAAGAATGACCGGGATGGCCACCGGCACGTTCCGCGTGCCGATGCTGGTCGTCCAGGGAAGCGGCGTCGCGATGGTAGCCCTTCCCTGATACGTCCCGGACGAGGTCTTGACGTCAACGGTCAGCGTGACCGCGCCACCCTCCTCGAGTGCGAAGGG
>Ga0153915_10005177_pt1 | contig 12116 bp, 10 predicted proteins | sample Opewatmetagenome_2_FD_107003 | JGI IMG/M metagenome (GOLD analysis project Ga0153915, IMG submission 107003) | Freshwater wetland microbial communities from Ohio, USA - Open water 3 Core 3 Depth 3 metaG | ecosystem: Environmental > Aquatic > Freshwater > Wetlands | place: USA: Ohio, Lake Erie...
GCGGCCGGAACCGGGATTTCGGCGGACGGTTCGCCCTGCCTCGGCAGCTCGACGGTGAAGGTGGCGCCCTTGCCCGGTTCGGATGCCAGGATGATGCGGCCGTCATGCTCCTTCACGATGCCGTGACTGATGGACAGGCCGAGGCCGGTGCCCTGGCCCTCGGGCTTGGTCGTGAAGAACGGCTCGAAGATCCTGCCCACCAGGGCGGAAGGAACGCCCGGACCGTTGTCGCTCACCTCGATACTTACCCGGTCGCTCCGGGCATGACCGCGAATGACAATGGTGCCCGGCCGCCGGGTCGTGGCAATGGCCTGCGCAGCGTTGTTGATGAGATTCACGAAAACCTGCTGGATCTGGTTGGGATCGACGTTGATCTCAGGCAGGTCGGGCTCCAGCTCGAGGCGGGCCTCGACATGGTACGCCATGAGCTGATTGCGGAGCAGCCCCAGGGTGCTCGCCAGCAGCGGTCGAAGCGCCGTCGGCCGGCGCTGATGCTCCTGCTGACGGGCGAAACTGAGGAGGTTCCGCACGATGCTGGCGGCCCGCTCGGCTTCCTCCTGAATGATGCGCAGGGGCTCACGCAGGCGCGAGGGGACGTTTTCCGATTCGACGAGGAAGTCGGCGAAGCCGACCACCGAGGCGAGCGGATTGTTGAGATCGTGGGCGACGCCGGCGATCAGTTGACCTATCGCCGACATCTTCTCAGACTGTATGAGCTGGCTCTGCAGCCGCCGGCGCTCGGTCTGGTCCTCGAACAGAAGGACGGTCGCCGGCCGCTGCGCTGAGGAGGCCTGGTCGATCGGGAACGCGGTAAGGGAGAACGAGCGCTCCCCCGCCTGCAGCTCGACGACCTCGCCCGGATCGGTCGAGCCGAGCGCGCGGCTGAGGCCCTCGGCCCAGCCGGGAGGAACCAGGTCCAGCCACGGCCGGCCGATCACCGCCGGAATCGGGCGGCCCAGCAGGTCGGCGAAGGCGCGATTGGCGCGCACGATCCGACCGCCCGCCACGATGCAGAGCGCGAAGGTGACGGCATCGACGGTCGTTTCCCAGCTGCGCTTGCTGTCGTGGAGGAACTCGGCGAGGCGGGAGCCCTCCAGGGCCACTCCGGCGACGGCCGCGAACGCCTCGAGGGTCGGGGACGCCGGCGGAAGGCCGGGCCCGCCGAGCACGATGGCGCCCGCCGGCCCCCGGCGGCCCGCCATCGGCGCGCCGAGCGAATATGGAGCGGCGGAGGGGTGCCCGGTCAGGGTTCCCCGCTCGACCACGCGGGCCAGCGCGGGGCCGGGATCCGCGCCACCCACCGACTCGAAATGGACGATTTCCATTGCGCCGGTTTCGGGATGCAGGACACCCACGGCGAGGTGCGGTGGCGCGAAGGTTGCTTTGAGATGACGGACCAGGAGCTCGAGCACGCCCGATGGTCTCAGGGTGCCGGCGAGCTCCCGGCTGAACGCCGTGATCGGCTGGAGCGCGTCTGGTGCCGGCGCCGAACCGGGGCCGGAGGTCACCGCTCAACCCGCGGAGGTTGCGTCATGATCCTCGCGAACACTCGTGGCCAGTTGACTGAACGGGATCTGCAGCTGGTGCTGCTGCTCCTGAGCCGGGGCTCGCCGATCCGGCGGCTCCGGCTGGAGCGGCTCCTGGCCACCGAGGGTCCCGATCCCCTGCTCGACGACCCGGCGCTGCCGGACGGGCTCCTCGCCGTACGCACGATCATCGTGCCCTCGGAGGTGCTCTTCTTCTACGTGATGGTACGGCATTCGCTCCGGCGCGCCGGGGTCGATGACCGCGAACTGGCCGACTATCTCTCGGCCATGCTGCGCGAGTTCGGCCGGCGGGACCGGGCCTGCCGGATCGACTGGAACGACGACCAGCAGCACCGCTATCTGATCGACATCGTGGCCGATCTCGACGCCACGGAAGGCGAGCGCCGGTTCAAGGTGCTGATCCACCTGGGCAACTACTCGCTCTGGCTCGCCGGTCTCTTTCCCGATTATATCGCGGCGCGGAGACTGCGAAAAGGCGGTCCCGACGTCAGCTATTACGACGCGATGGGCCAGCGCGGCTATGCGCTCGCATCGGATCACGTCCTCGCCGACCGGTACAATCTCGAAGCGGTGCTGCGCCTGGCGGCGCAGCGCTTCGCGTCGGTGCGGAGCGCGCTCAATGCGGTGAGCGCCCGGATGCTCTTTCCGGTGCGTTTCGCGAACTGACGGGCTGACCGCCCGCCCGCGCGGCCGGGTCGCGGAACCGGCGGGCTTCCTCTACCAGCGCCCGGAACACCCCCAGGTCCGGCGCATCGTGCGCCCCGTGAAACTCCTCGGGGTGCCACTGCACGCCGACCAGCCAGGGGGCGTCCGCCATGGATTCGACGCCCTCGACGATTCCCTCCTCCGCCCGCGCCGTCACGGTCAGCTCGGGGGCGAGGTCGCGAATCGCCTGGTGATGAAACGAGTTCGTGCGGAACGTCGTCACGCCGAGGGCGCGGGCGAGGCGGCTGCCGGGGAGGATGTGGACTGAGTGGGTCCGGTCGTCGCGCCGGGCTGGCTGGTCGTGCCGTACCGGCCCCGGCAGCTCGGAGGGCAGGTCCTGCCAGAGCGTGCCTCCCAGCGCAACATTCACGAGTTGGAGACCCCGGCAGATCGCGAGCACGGGGATCCCGCGTGACCACGCCTCCCGGAACAGCGCCAGCTCGAATTGATCACGCCGGGGGTCGACGTCGCCGAGCTTGCCCGACGGGGTGGCCCCGTAGGCGGTGGGGTCGATGTCCTCGCCGCCGGACAGCAGCAACGCGTCCGAGCCATCCAGCATGGCCGCGGCGGCCTCCGGGCCCGCCAGGGGCGACGCGATGAGCGGCGCGCCGCCGGAGCGGGCGATCGCCCGGACGTAGCTCGCGTTGACGCCGGTGCGCTCGGCTCCCCTCACCTCCCGGGCGAGCCCGCTGACGAGGACCCGCGGAGCACTCATCGGCCCGTGGAATCGGGGAAGAAGGGACACCGGGGGCTCTCGAGCTTTGCCGGGTCGAGCTGGATGCCGACCAGCGGCACCCGGAACCCTCCCGAGACCAGGGTGCCCAGGGTCGGGGCGCCCATGATCTTGTCGGATTCATAGAGAGCGACGCCACGCGGCTTGCCGCTCTGGTCGATCACGAGGACCGCGAAGCCCGGGGTCACCCGGGGAGGAAGGGTGCCGGCCAGGGTGATGATCCAGTCGCTGCCGTCCCGCGAGACGGCGCCGGCGTAGACGGGTCCGGCCACGAGTCGCACCGGGAGACTGGACGGGAGGGTCGCCGGCGCGATGCCGAGGGTCTGTCCCGGCGTGCCGAATTCATTGAGCAGCACGGTCGAGGCGGCGACCTGGGTGAAGCCGCAGGAGGCGTCTCCCGCACTCCGGCCGCAGGCGGCGAGCGCGAGAATGGCGAGAGCGGGACGGACGGCGTTCATGGCCACGGCTCCAGGCAGGTTGTGAGCTTGTAAGGTAACCCGACCTCCCCGGGGATTCCGGTCCGCCGGCGTTCGGGGGCGCACGGGTTCCTTGACGGCCTCGCCAGCGCTCCGGTACCATTCGACCCGGTCATTCCCGGAGCACATCTGGTGGCTCTCGATCGACGCCGTTCCGCCGCACGCCCCGCCTCCCGGCCCCCGGCCGGGGCCATCGTCCGTTCCTGATCGTGTTCGAACAGCTCAGGGCCAGGCTAGAGCGGTTTCTCGCCGAGCATACTCCGGCCCCGGACGCACGGGCCCATGCGGCAGAGCTGCATGCCGCGCTGCTGGAGGCGAAAGTGGGGGTGGGGGTCATGCGCGACGCCCTGGCCACGACCGAGCGTGAGCTGGCCGCAGAGCGGAAGCAGCTCGAGGATGCCGAGCGGCGCGGCCGCCTCGCCGCCGAGCTTCCCGATCCGGAAACGGTGACGGTCGCGGAGCGGTTCGCCGCGAAGCACCGGGAGCGGGCCGACGTGCTCCAGCGGAAACTTGCGGCGCAGCAGGACGAACTCGCCATCGCGGAGCGCGAGCTCAACGAAATGAACGCCGCGTTCCGCTCGGCCCGGCAGGGGGCGCCGGGAGGCGCGTCGCCGTCGACCGGCGCCGCCTGGCGGAGCGTGGAGGAAGCGGGCGGCGCGCGTCCGGAAACCGATACCGAGGATGCACTCCTCAGGCACCGGATGGACCGCGCCGCCCGCGAGGCGGCGGCCGAGCAGCAGCTGGCGTTTCTCAAGAAGAAGATGGGGAAGGAGAAGCCCTGATGCGGAACCGGCAACCGGGAATGAACAGGGAGGGGCGTCGCGCCTGTCGTCGCTGGCGCCGCGCCCTGGTCCCCGCGCTGCTGCTTCTGCTCGCGGCCCCGGTCCTCCGATTCGGCCATTCCGCATTCTCCTTTCACCTTTCCCTCCTCTCGGCCCAGCAGCCGATCCGACCTCCGGCCCACTTCGAGAAACTCGCGCACACGTACAGCATCGTCGCCTGGGATTCGGTGACGGGCGATCTGGGCGTCGCGGTGCAATCGAAGTTCCCGAACGTCGGTGGCATCGTCCCGTGGGCACGGGCCGGCGTCGGCGCGGTGGCAACCCAGAGCCTGGGCAACACCGCCTACGGCGAACGGGGGCTCGACCTGATCGCGGAGGGGGCCACGGCGGAGGAGGCGCTCCGCATCGTGATGCGCGGGGACACGATGCTGCAGGACCGGCAGGTGGGAGTCGTCGACGCGAACGGCAACTCGGCGAGCTTCACCGGGAAGCGCACCTTCGACTGGGCCGGCGGCAGGGTGGGAGCCGACGGGCGGACCGGCGGCCGGGCCGGCGGCAAAGGCGACGTCATCGTCGGTCACGGCTATGCGGTCCAGGCCAACATCATGGTCTCCGATCAGACCGTGAGGAACCTGGCCGAGAGCTTCGAACGGAGCAGCGGCTCGCTGGCCGACCGGCTCATGGCGGCGCTCGAGGCAGGACAGGCGGGTGGCGGCGACCGGCGGGGCATGCAGTCGGCGGCCCTGCTGGTGGTGCGGAAGAACGGCGGGTACCTTGGTGCCAATGACCGGTTCATCGACATCCGGGTGTACGACGCCCCGGACCCGATCGCGGAGCTGGAGCGCCTCCTCCGGCTGCACAAGCTGCACTTCTTCCCCAGCGAGCCGGCCGATCTTCTTCCGATCACGCCCGACATCGTGCGGCAGCTCGAGCCAATCCTTCTGGCCGAGCCGGCGGGTCAGCCCGAGAAGTGGCTGAAGGCTCCCCAGGGCACCGCGAACCAGACCTTCCTCACCGCGCTGCGTGACTTCATGTACTGGGAGAACTACGACGTGCGGGTCCGCATGGACGGGAAGATCGACCGGGTGGTCCTCGCGGACATCATGGCGAAGCGCAAGCGGTAGCAGCACCCGGGGGCGCCGCGCCGCCCTCCTGCAGGCGTCCCCCCGATCCCCTTTCACAGAGGAGCTGATCCCTTGGCTACCACGACCGCCCCCGACCGCGCCGACGGCGCGGATACTGGATTCTTCGGGCACCCGCGCGGCCTCTCGACACTCTTCTTCACGGAGATGTGGGAACGCTTCTCCTATTACGGGATGCGGGCGATTCTCATCCTGTTCATGACCGCGTCGGTCGCCTCCGGCGGCCTGGGATTCGACGTGTCGAAGGCCGGCGCCGTGTACGGGACGTACGTGGCGCTGGTCTACATGCTCTCGCTGCCCGGCGGCTGGGTGGCCGACAAGCTGCTGGGCCTGCGACGGTCGGTGCTGTTCGGCGGCGTGCTGATCATGTGCGGCCAGCTCTGCCTGGCGGTGCCCGGCTCTGCGTTCTTCTATCCCGGCCTCGGGCTCATCATCCTGGGCACGGGACTGCTCAAGCCGAACGTCAGTGCCATCGTGGGCGACCTGTACGGCCGGGAGGACCACCGGCGGGACGGGGGCTTCTCGATCTTCTACATGGGCATCAATCTGGGCGCCTTCATCGCCCCGCTCATTGTCGGCGGCCTGGCCCAGAGCGACTGGTTCAAGGGAATTCTCCGGGGCTTCGGGATCGCGCCCGAGACTTCGTGGCACTGGGGCTTCGGGGTGGGGGCCCTGGGCATGATGCTGGGGCTGGTGCAGTACGTGAACGGGTGGAAGCATCTGGGTGATGCCGGCGTCTATCCGAGCGTGGCGCCGGACAGCGCCGAAGGCGGCCGCGCCCGGCGGCAGTTCTGGCTCGGCCTCCTGGGGCTCCTCGCGCTGGCGGGCGGAGTGGCGATCCTGGTACGGAACGGGACCCTCTCGGTCGTTTCGGTCACCAACGCCTTCAGCTGGCTGTACGCGGTGGTGGTCGTCCTCTTTTTCGTCTGGCTGTTCGGCTTCGGCGAGTGGACCCGGGAAGAGCGCAAGCGGCTGGTGGTGATCCTGGTGCTGTTCGTCGGCGCAGCCATCTTCTGGTCCGCGTTCGAGCAGGCCGCCTCCACGCTCAACCTGTTCGCCCGCGAGAAGACCCGGAACAGCGTGCTCGGCATCGGCTTCCCGTCCAGCTGGTTCCAGTCGGTGAACGCGCTCATGATCATCGTGCTCGCGCCGGTGTTCGCCTGGCTGTGGGTGGCGCTCGGCAGGCGCGATCCCTCGAGCCCCACCAAATTCGCGTTCGGCCTGCTGTTCGTCGGCCTGGGCTTCGCGGTGATGATCGGTGCCGCCCAGGCAAGCGGGAGCGGGCAGCCGGTGAGCCCGATGTGGCTCACGCTGACCTACCTGTTCCACACCATCGGCGAGCTGTGCCTCAGCCCGGTCGGGCTCTCCTCGATGACCAGGCTGGCGCCGGACCGGGTCAAGGGCATGATGATGGGCGTCTGGTTCCTGGCGGCCTCGGTCGGCAACTTGATTGCCGGTCGCGTGGCGGGATTCTACGAGTCCTTCACGCTGACCCAGCTGTTCGGCGCCGTGACGCTGTTCGCGCTGGCGGCAAGCCTGGTCATGTTCGCACTGGTGCGCCCGATCCGGCAGATGCTCGAACGCGAGTAGGACCAGCTGCCGGTCACCGCCGGTCAGTGGCCGGCGGCCTTGAAGACGCGGAACAGGTAGGCGAGGGAAGGCAGGAGGACCAGCGCGCCGAGGCCCAGGGCCCCGGCGACGAGTTGCAGGGTGATCGCCGGGGCCGCTGCTCCGGCGATCGTCGTTTCGGGGGGGAGCATCATCGGGTACTGGGCGATGGCCCAGCCCCAGATGATGAACGATGCCTGGGCCACTGCGGCGACCCGGGCCAGGCGGTAGCGCCGGCTGCCGAGGGCGGCCAGCGCGGTGACGGCCGCGAGCGCGGTGGGCAGCTGGATCAGGAGGCCGCGGATCGAGAACAGCAACCCCGCGCGCATGTCCGGCGCCTCGCCGGCGAGCACCAGGGTGAGCAGGGCGGCGGGAAAGAGCGAGAGGCCGGCGGCCAGGGCGCGGCGGCGGAAATCCTCCCGCAACTCCGCGTCGGTTGTTTCCAGCGTCAGGTAGACCGCCGCGAGGAAGGCGAAGAGGCAGAGCGCGAGGAGCCCGATGCTCAGCGCGAACGGCGTGAGCCAGGGACGGATGAAGCCCTGGACGAACCCGCCGGCGGCGCTGCCATGGACCCGCCCGGCCGCCACGGCGCCGACGCAGGCCCCGAGCAGGATGGGGGTCACCAGGCTCGCGATCGCGAAGGTCCGGCCCCAGCGCCGCTCGGCCACGTCGCTCTCGCTGCCGTAGGAGCGGAACGCGAACGCCGAGCCGCGCAGCACGACGCCGAAGAGCATCAGGGTGAGCGGCACATGCAGAGTGATCGCGAGCTGCGCGAACACCGTCGGGAAGCAGGTGAACAGCAGGACGACCGCCAGGATCAGCCAGACGTGATTGGCCTCCCAGACCGGGCCGATCGCGTGGGCGATCAGGTCCCGCTGCTGCTGGCGACGCGGCCCCCAGGCGAAGAGGTCCCACACGCCCCCGCCGAAGTCCGCGCCGGCCAGGACCACGTAGGCGTTGAGGGCGATCAGCAGCACCGCCGCGAGCGCGTTCGCCAGGGTGAGCTCAGGCACGCGCGCGCACCGGCGGCGAGTAGACCCGCGTCCACTCGCTGCTCTCCGGGCTCCGGATGATCTGGGTGTAGAGCAGCCACCCCACGACCACACCGAGGAAGCAGTAGAGCAGGCTGAACGCCGCGAAGGTCACCGTCAGCCCCGGCATCGGAGTGACCGCATCGGCCGTACGCAGCACGCCGCTCACGATCCAGGGCTGCCTGCCGAGCTCGGTCACGCACCACCCGGCCTCGATGGCGATGAACCCCAGCGGCCCGCTCGCGGCGATGGCGCGCAGCAGCATCCGGTTCGAGGCGAGATCACGTCGCCGGATGGCCTCCCAGCCGGCCCAGGCCCCGACCAGCGCGAGCAGCGAGCCGATTCCGACCATGACCTGGAAGGCGAGGTGCACCGCGGGAACGTTCGGCCACTCGTCGCGGGGCACGCTGTCCAGCCCCTTCACGGTGGCGTCGGGGTCGTGGTAGGCGAGCAGCGACAGGGCCTTCGGGACCTCGAGCCCGAAGCGGGTCTGCCTCCGCTCCATGTCGGGCCAGCCACCGAGCGTGAGCGGCGCACCCGCGCGGGTCTCGAAGAGGGCCTCGGCCGCGGCGAGCTTCGCGGGCTGGCGCTCGGCCACCTGGCGGGCGCTGATGTCGCCGGATAGCGGCTGCAGCAGCGCGGCCGGCGCGCCGACTAGGAGTCCGATGGCGAGCGCGCGCCGGTGGAAGCCGTTCGTCGGGTCGGGCAGCAGCAGGAAGGCGTGGATGCCCGCGACCGCGAAGCCGGTCGCCGCGTAGGCGGCGAGGGTCATGTGCAGCGTCTGCTGGAACGCGGCGGGGTTCAGCATTCCCGCGACCGGGTCGATCGCGGTGAACCGCCCGCCGACGAAGGTGAAGCCGGTGGGGGTGTTCATCCACGCGTTCGCGATCACCACGAACACCCCGGACAGGGCTCCGCTGACGGCCACCAGCACACCCGCCAGCAGGTGGGCGCGGGGCGAGATCCGCTCCCAGCCGTACAGATAGACCCCGAGGAAGATGGCCTCGGTGAAGAACGCGAAGCCCTCGAGCGAGAAGGGCATGCCGATCACGGGGCCGACCAGGCGCATGAAGCCGGGCCAGAGCAGCCCCAGTTCGAAGGACAGCACCGTGCCGGAGACGGCCCCGACCGCGAAGAGAATGGCCGTGCCGCGTGCCCAGCGCCGGGCGAGCTCGAGGTAGACCCGCTCGCCGCTCCGGCGCCAGCGCCACTCGGCCACCACCATCAGCAGCGGCATGCCGATGCCCACCACGGCGAACAGGATGTGGAAGCCGAGCGAGACGGCCATCTGGGAGCGGGCGGCGAGGAGATCGGACATCTGGGCGCGGATGCCGGGGCTGAGGGGTCAGGGCTGGGGACCGCGGCCCGGAGGGATCGCGGCCTTCATCCTCCGACAACATAATACGGTCATCCGCCGGGCAGCGCACTGTGCAAATCGAGTCCGCCGGGCGACATTCCGTGGTGGGCGCGAGCCTCCGCTCCCCTGGAGAGAACACCGCCGTGACGACCAATCCCTACCCCACGCTCGAGCAGGAAGGCATCCGCCTTCGCGGGCCCCTGCTTCCCGGATTCGAGGAGATTCTCACCCCCGAGGCGCTGCGATTCGTCGCCATGCTGCACCGGCGATTCGACCAGAAGCGCCGCGGCCTGCTCCGCCGTCGGCAGACGGTCCAGAAGCGGCTCGATGCCGGCTGGCGTCCGTCCTTCCGCGAGGAGACGGCCAACATCCGCGACGGCAACTGGACGGTCGAGCCGATCCCCGCCGACCTGCAGGACCGCCGGGTCGAGATCACGGGCCCGGTGGATCGGAAGATGATCATCCATGCGCTGAACTCCGGCGCCCGGGTGTTCATGGCCGACTTCGAGGACTCGACGAGCCCCACCTGGGAAAACGTGATCGGGGGCCAGATTCACCTGCGGGACGCGGTCCGCCGGAGCATCGAATTCCCGTCACCTGACGGCGGCCCGCCGCTCCGGCTGAACGACGAGATTGCGACGCTCGTGGTCCGCCCGCGCGGTTGGCACCTGCCCGAGTGGCACGTCAACGTCGACGGCCGCGCGGTCTCCGGCGCGCTGTTCGACTTCGGGCTCTTCTTCTTCCACAACGCCAGGGAACTCATCGCCCGCGGGAGCGGTCCCTATTTCTACCTGCCCAAGCTCGAGGACCACCGCGAAGCACGGGTGTGGAACGAGGTGTTCGTCCGGGCCCAGCGGGCCCTGAAGATCCCGGCCGGCACGATCAAGGCGACGGTCCTGATCGAGACGATCCTCGCCGCGTTCGAGATGCACGAGATTCTCTTCGCGCTGCGCGAGCACGCCGCGGGACTCAACTGCGGGCGCTGGGACTACATCTTCAGCTTCATCAAGAAGTTCAGCGCCCGTCCCGAGTTCGTGCTTCCCGACCGGGTGCAGGTGACGATGGACCGCCACTTCCTCCATTCCTACACCCGGCTCGTGGTGCAGACCTGTCACCGCCGGCGGGCTTATGCGATCGGCGGCATGGCGGCGCAGATCCCGGTCCGGGCGGATGCCGCCGCCAATCGGATCGCGCTCGAAAAGGTCGTCGCCGACAAGACCCGCGAGGTGAACGACGGTCACGATGGCACGTGGGTCGCGCATCCGGGCCTGGTCCGGATCGTCACCGACATCTTCCACGAGGGGATGCCTGGCCCCCATCAACTCGGCCGGCTGTGCGAGGACGTGCACGTTGTCGCGGAAGACCTGCTGAGCGTTCCCGAAGGCACGATCACCGAGGCCGGACTGCGCCTGAATCTCAACGTCGGGATCATCTACCTGGAATCGTGGCTGCGCGGGAAGGGCTGTGTCCCGATTCACAACCTGATGGAGGACGCGGCGACCGCCGAGATCTCCCGGTCGCAGGTCTGGCAGTGGCTCCGGCACGGGGCCCACCTGGCGGATGGCAGGGCGGTGACGATCGAACTGTACCGGCGGTTGCTGGAAGACGAGTCGGCCAAGCTGCGCGACGAGGTCGGCGAGCGGCGCTGGGCCGAGGGCCGCTATGTGAAGGCGATCGAGATCCTCGACGCGCTCATGACGGCACGGAAGTTCGTCCCCTTCATGACGATTCCGGCGTACGACGCCCTGCTCGGCCTCGAGGGAAAAGAGCCGGCCACCCCATGAGACTGATCATCTTTCTGGCTCTGATCGTCGCCGGCGCATGGTACTGGCTCTCGCGCGAGCCGCCCGGCACCGGGCCGGAGGCGAGGACCGGAATGACGAGGTCGGCCCCGCTCATCGCGGCGATCGAGCGGTACAACGACGCGCACGGGCAGTATCCGCCGAGCCTGGAGGACCTGGTCCCCGACTTCCTGCCGCTGATTCCCAACACCATCGTCGGCGGCCATCCGCCCACCTACGAACGGACGGATCGGGGCTACGCGTTCACGTTCTCCTACACGACTCCGCTGCCGGTGTATTGCAGTTACCGGCCGGGAGTGAAGTGGAAGTGCAGGTATCTCGGCTGGAACTAGCGAGCGCCGCTCAGAACCCCACCTCCATGCCGAGCCGGAACAGTCTGGGCGGTCCGTACGCGAACACCGGCTGAGTGAAGTCCTGGGCCGCTCTGAGGTAGAGCGGCTTGAGTTCGTCCGGCCCATCCACATACCCGTCGTGATCCGTGTCGGCCCAGGCGCGATAACGCGGTGATTCGTAGGGAATCGGCTCGGGGTGCGCGGTATAGGCCTGATCGGCGAGGTCCTGGACCCGCTGGCCGTCTGGATAGGGGGACCCGGTTTCCGGGCGGACGCTCCCGATGTTCCTCCGGCCAAGCAGGTTCCGCACGTCGAGGTAGACCCCGCCCTGGAGCCCCCCCACGCGGATCGGCCGCCGCAGCAGCATGTCGACGGTGGAGGTGGCGGGGAGGCGGGACCCATTGGGCAGTCCGATGGCGGTATCACCGGTCGCGTTGGTGCGGCTGTAGGGAAGCCCCGAATTGTAGCGTACGATGGCGGCCAGCTCGACATCGGCGAGCGGACGGATGCCTCCGAGCGCGGGCCCCAGCGTGGGCGGGGTCTGCGCGGTCAGGATGACCGTCAGGCTGTGCCGCCGGTCGTAGTCGAGCGGGAATTCGAC
>Ga0153915_10005178_pt1 | contig 12115 bp, 10 predicted proteins | sample Opewatmetagenome_2_FD_107003 | JGI IMG/M metagenome (GOLD analysis project Ga0153915, IMG submission 107003) | Freshwater wetland microbial communities from Ohio, USA - Open water 3 Core 3 Depth 3 metaG | ecosystem: Environmental > Aquatic > Freshwater > Wetlands | place: USA: Ohio, Lake Erie...
ACCGTAGAACAGCGGGCGCACCTTGGCGTGAGACATCTTCAGGTTACCTCGCAAAGAGCTGCAGGTGCTCGACGATCGGGCCAAGCGCCAGCCCGGGCAGGTGGGTCAGGGCGCCGACCAGCACCACGGTTCCCACCAGCAGCACCACGAACAGCGGGGTGTGGGTCTCGAGCGTGCCGGCGCTGGCCGGGACCAGCTTCTTCCGGCCCAGCGATCCGGCCACCGCCAGGGTCGGGATGATGATCCAGAAGCGGGACGCCCACATGGCGACACCGCCCACCAGGGCATAGACCCAGTTGGTGGCGGTCAGGCCGGCGAACGCGCTCCCGTTGTTGTTGGACATCGAGGAGAAGGCGTAGAGGATCTCGGTAAAGCCGTGCGCTCCGGGGTTCAGCGGCCCGGCTCGGCCAGCCTCGGTGGCGACGCCCAGGGCAGTGCAGAACAGCGCCAGCAGGTTGGGGATCAAAATGGCGAGGCTCGCCATTTTCATTTCGTAGGCTTCGATCTTCTTGCCCAGGTACTCCGGCGTGCGCCCGACCATCAGACCCGCAATGAACACGGTGACGATCGCGAAGAGCAGCATGCCGTACAGGCCGGAGCCGACACCGCCGTAGATGATCTCGCCCAGCTGCATCAGCCACAGGGGAACCAGGCCGCCAAGTGGCATGAACGAGTCGTGCATCGAGTTCACCGACCCGTTGGACGCCGACGTGGTGGCGGTCGCCCAGAGCGCCGAATTGGTGATCCCGAAGCGGACCTCCTTCCCCTCCATGTTGCCGCCCGCCTGCAGGGCGCTCGGCGCCTGGTCGATGCCGAGGGCGGCGTACGCCGGATGATGCGCGTTCTCCGCCATGAAGCAGGGGAGCAGGAGACCCACGAACACGATGGTCATCGCAGCCAGGATGGCCCATCCCTGACGGGTATCCTTGATCATCTTGCCGAAGGTGTAACAGAGCGCCGCCGAGATGACGAGGATCGCCAGCACCTCGAGGAAATTGCTGAACGCCGTGGCGTTCTCGAACGGATGCGCCGAGTTGACGTTGAAGAACCCGCCACCGTTGGTGCCCAGCTGCTTGATGGCGATCTGCGAGGCGGCCGGGCCCATGGGAATCACCTGAGTGGTGACCCGGGCAGTGTCAGGACCGAGCGCTTCGACCACCGGGACCGTCTTGTACGCGGCGAAGCTCTGTACTACCCCCTGGGAGACGAGCGCCAGGGCCAGAATGAATGACAACGGCAACAGGATGTAGAGCGTTCCCCGCACCAGGTCCGCCCAGAAGCTCCCCAGCTGGTTGGTCTCGTGCCTGGAAATGCCCCGGATGAGTGCGATCAACACGGCCATTCCGGAGGCCGCGGACACGAAGTTCTGGACGGTGAGCCCCAGCATCTGGGTGAGATAGCTCATCGTCGCTTCGCCACCGTAGGCCTGCCAGTTGGTGTTGGTGACGAAGCTGATGGCGGTGTTGAACGCGAGCTTCTGCTCTACGGCCCCCATGTTCGCCGGGTTGAGGGGCAACACGCCCTGGAGCCGCTGGAGCGCATATACGATCACGAACCCCGCGAGGCTGAACAGCAGCACCGCGACGGAGTAGCGCTTCCAGTCCATCTCCTCCTGCGGCGCGACCCCCATCCACCGGTAGCAGAGCCGCTCGATCGGCGCGAGCCAGCGGGCGAGGAAATGGGGCTCCCCCTGGTAGACCTGGGCCATATACCCGCCCAACGGCTTGGCAAGCCCGATCAGGACAATGAGGTAGAGCGCCAGTTGCAGCCAGGCATTCGCGGTCATGAGAACAGCTCCGGCTTGAGCATAGCGGCGAACAGGTAGATCAGCAGGATCAGGGCGATCACGCCCACGACGATGTTGAGGATTGTCATGGCGTCATACCTTGTCGCATAGCCGTACCAGCCCCCAGGACAGCAAGACCAGAACGGCAAGGAGCAGCAGCATCAGGAAGTCCATGGGTGTCTCCGCTGGGGAACGCCGGGGAACTTGGCGGCTTCGGCATTAAGGCGGTGTCTGGAAGTTCCGACGCCGGCGTAAAGACGGCATTAAGGCGTCCTGAGCCGGCCGCCTCAGGACCAGAGGGTCCTTCTCCAGCCACGTATGAGCTTGTGGCCCCGCGTGCTGGGGACGCGCGGGTGCGAGGCCGGGTGGGGTTGGGAGCGGGATGGCGGAGTCCGGGCGCTGAGTGGGTGAGGCCCAACCCCGACGCGTTCAACTCCGTGCCCCGTTGTTCCCGGCCGGACCCCACGGGTATGTTCCTGCCTCACCCCGGCCGCTGACTTGGCAGCAGGTTCTATGACGCAAACACTCTCGCCGCAGCCGCTCACCCAGCTCTCCGAAGAGGAGGAGCTGTTCCGTGCCACCGTCCGGGAGTTCGCCGAGACGGAGATCAGGCCTTACGTCCATGAGATGGACGAGGCGGCACGATTCCGCCCCGACCTCATCCGGAAGTTCTTCGAGCTCGGCCTGATGGGGATCGAGATTCCGGAGCAGTACGGCGGTGCCGAGGGGACGATCTTCCTGGCCACCCTCGCCATCGAGGAGCTGGCCCGGGTGGATGCCTCCGCGGCCATTTACGTCGACGTGCACAACACCCTGGTCAACAACGCCCTGCTCCGCTGGGGCAGCGACGAGCAGAAAGCCCGCCTGTTTCCCCGATTGACTGCCGACCTGCTGGGCGCGTTTGCGCTGTCCGAGCCGGCCAGCGGGAGCGATGCCTTTGCGCTCGAGACCAGGGCTGAGGACAAGGGCGGCCACTGGGAGCTGACCGGACGCAAGTTCTGGATCACCAATGGCGGTGAGGCGGGTCTCTTCCTGATTTTCGCCAACTCCGATTTCAACAAGGGCTACAAGGGCATCACCGCCTTCCTGGTGGAGCGCGACTTCCCCGGCTTCAGCGTTGGCAAGAAGGAGAACAAGCTCGGAATCCGCGCCTCCAGCACCACCGAGCTGATCCTCGAGAGCTGCCGGGTTCCCAAGGAGAACGTCCTGGGCCCGGTCGGACAGGGCTACAAGATCGCAATCGAGACCCTTAATGAGGGCCGGATCGGCATTGGCGCCCAAATGCTGGGCGTCGCCACCGGCGCGCTCGAGGCGGCGGTGGCCTACGTCAAGGAGCGCAAGCAGTTCGGCAAGTCCATCTCCGAGTTCCAGGGAGTGCAGTTCCAGCTGGCGCAGATGGCCACCGAGCTGGAGGCCGCCCGGCTGATGGTCTACAACACCGCCCGGCTCAAGGACAGCGGACAGCCGTTCTCGCGGGAGGCGGCGATGGCCAAGCTCTACAGCTCGCAGATGGCAGACCGGACCACCAGCCGCTGCCTGGAGCTGTTCGGCGGCTACGGGTACTCCAAGGAGTACCCGGCAGAGAAGTTCTACCGCGACGCCAAGATCGGCACGATCTACGAGGGTACGAGCAACATGCAGCTGTCTACCATCGCGAAGGTTCTGCTCAAGTAGTCGCCCGCCGTGCCCGAAACACCACGACCCTCCTCATCGTCGGGGAGGGTCGCTGCTTGTCCCGAGAAACCCGGCTTCCTGCCCGGCGGGACTCGCACAGAACGTCCGGATCACGTCGTTGGGTCTGGCACCGGCGTGGCCGGAAGCCCATCCACTGCGAAGGCTGGCTGGCTGTAAATCCCGCCGAGGGTCGATTTGTTCAGTGTTATGATCGATCTCTATGGACAAACCCACCGGGCGGATGGTCATCAGAAGGCCCGCTGGAACGCGGGTTGCACTGTGAGGGTGAGAATCTTGGCGGGCCAGCAACGTATCTAGCTGTAACCACAAGCCAAGTCGCCACTTGGCAAGAACGTGCAACACCGATAGCTTGTCGGGCCCCTGCGGCAAACTCAGCCGGTCCGGCAAGAGTCCCGACACAGGAACCATCTCCGGAACCCGGAGCAATTGTGCGCCTCGTCACCCGCGTTTTGCTGTGCTCTTGCCTCCTCGCGCCCATCGGTGCGGGGCTATCGACGCGGGCGACCGCCCAGGATTTCCCTGAAACCCTGAAGACCAAGCTCGATCACTGGTTCCGCGCGGCACGCCGGAGCGCCTCGGGCACGTGGGGCATCGCCATCGCCGACCAGAGCGGCCAGATGTTATGGAGCGTGAATCCCGATCGCCAGCTGATCCCGGCCTCGACCGTGAAGCTGCTGACAACGGGCTTCGCCCGCTCGATCGTGGGGGGCGAGGCGCGGCGCACCACCCGGGTGGTCGGCTTCGGCCAGGTGGATGAGGTGACGGGCGACTGGAACGGGAAGTGGGCCCTGGAGCTCAACGGCGATCCCACCCTCGAGTCGCCCGATGGCCGGGGACCCCGCCTGGCCGATCTCGCGGCGCAGCTGGCGGAGCGGGGCGTGCGGCGCCTGCATGGTCCGCTCTCCGTGGTCACGGCCGATGGCGCCCCCGCCGAAGCCCGCTTCCCGGAAGTATGGCGAGCCGCCAATCGAGGCAGCATCTACGCCCCGCTGATCGGCGCCCTGACACTGCATGAGAACCTGATCGAGCTCTACGTGGAACCGGGCCAGCGCCCGGGTGCGCGGGCCCGGCTGGTGGCCACGTCTCCCGACGGACTCGACGCGCTGGTCGACGTGCACGCGACCACGGTGGGCGGAGGCCGCTCGGGCCTGCGCATCCGGCGGATGGCCGATGGCGGCTACCTCGTGACGGGGAGCGTGGGCGTGCGTGCGGGGACGCGCCGGCTGGTTTCCACCGCGTCCGACACCAAGGCGGTGCTGGCCGCGGCCTGGGCCAGGGCGCTGCAGCAGCAGGGCATTGAATGGGATCGCACGCCCCAGCAGATCTCGGTCGAGAACGACGCCAGCGACGTTCTGGCCGAGATCGAGTCGGCGCCGTTCGACTCCGTGGCGCTGGAGATCAACCGCCGGAGCCTGAACCTCGGTGCGGAGCTGCTGCTCCGCTGGGCCGCGGGCGAAGACCATGGCCCCGAAATGCTGACGGAGCATGTGCAGCAGGTCGCCGGGGTAGCCGGCGGCGTGAAGCTGGTCGACGGGAGCGGGATGTCGCACGAGGACCGGGTGAGCCCCGCGACCTTCATCCTCTACATGGCCAACGTCCAGAGCACTCCGGCCGGGCGGAATTTCCCCTATCTGCTGCCGGCAAACGGGCAGGGTACTCTGGCGCGACTCGCTTCCGGGCTGCCCGACCAGGGCGTGGTGCGAGCCAAGACCGGCACCTTGAGCGGTGTGTCCACGCTGGTGGGATTTCTGGGCCGGCGTGACGGGATGTACCTGATCTCCCTCATGTACAATGGTCCGCGGTCCAGAAGCGCCAAGCGCCAGCAGTGGCAGCTCTTCAGGCTGCTCGGCGCCGAGGGCGTGACTATCCCGGCCGACGACTCGACTGAGGCATCGGAGACGCCTGAACAGTTCGGCGGAGACTCGGTCTCCAACTGAAGCAGGAGGCGGGAGCGCCCGATTCCCGCCCACCTCCTCCCCACCCATCCCGCTCTCCCGCCCCTCAAGCTCCAGGTTCAAGAGAGTTCATCCTCAGTTCATGGCCGGGGACTAGCTTGGACACAGTCCCCTCTTCCGGAGCGCGGCCATGAACCCGGCCCACCTGCATCTGATGTTCAATCATGTCCCTGTGATTGGGGTGCCCCTGGTGGCTGCCCTGCTGGCATGGGCGCTGTTCCGGCGCTCGCGTGAGGTGTATCGTGCCGCGCTTGGAGGGGCAGTGATCGTGGCCGCCCTCACGTACCCTGTCTTTCTCACCGGCGAACCGGCGGAGGACCGCGTGGAGGACAGCAGCTGGGCCAGCGAGAGGCTCATCCATCAGCACGAGGAACGGGCCGAGGCGGCCCTGGTCGCGGTGCTGGCCACGGGGGCGATCGCGGGGCTGGGGCTGTGGCAGAGTCGCGGGGGCCGGGACCCAAGTCTGGGTTTGGGCGGCCTCACCCTTGCAGGGCTCGCAGTGAGCGCCGGGCTGCTCGGGTGGACCGCGCTCCTGGGCGGACCCATCCGGCACGAGGAGATCCGGGCGGGCGCCACCGCGTCGGCACCCGCCTCCGTCAGCGACGACGACGACTGACCGGGGGGGCACCACCCTTGCGCCTCTTGCTCGTCGAGGACGAGACCCGGCTGGCCGAGTCCATCGCACGGGGCCTGCGCCAGGCTGCCCACGCTGTAGACCTCGCCGATCGCCTCGCTACCGCCCGGCAGAAGCTCGAGGTGGAGCATTACGACGCTCTTATTCTCGACGTGAACCTCCCGGACGGTTCGGGCTTCGGACTGGCCGCGGACCTTCGTAAACGGTCGGTCCAGCTGCCGATCCTGATGCTGACCGCGCGCGATTCCGTTGAAGACCGGGTGACCGGCCTCGACAGCGGCGCGGACGACTATCTCGTCAAGCCGTTCGCCTTCGAGGAGTTGCTGGCTCGTCTGCGTGCGCTCCAGCGCCGTGAGCCCGAGTCCCGCCCCACCAGGCTCTTGGTTTCGGATCTGGAGCTGGACCCGGCGACCCGCTCCGCCACCCGTGGCGGACGGCCGATCGAGCTGTCTACCACCGAGTACGCCCTGCTCGAGTACCTCGTCCGTCGCGCGGGGGTCGTCTGCGGCAGGGCGGACATCAGCAGCGCGGTGTGGGACGAGAACTACGACCCCTTTTCCAACATCATCGATGTGTACGTCTCCCGGCTCCGCCGGAAGGTGGACCAGCCTGGCTCGGAGCCGCTGATCCACACGATCCGCGGAGCGGGCTACACCCTCGATCCCGCGCGGAGCAAGCGCGGCCCGTGACGCCGCTCGCGCTTCGGGCGAGACTCGCGCTGGTGTTCGCGAGCAGCTTTGCGCTGCTGCTCACCCTCGGCGGGATCGTGCTGCACTTCCAGCTGGCGCGCGGCTACGTGCGGGACTTCGATCATGGGCTCGAGGACGGCGTCCGCTCGGCGCAGTCCCTCCTTGCCATCGACCGCCCGGAGTTCCCGACCAGGGAGGCAGTGGTCGCCCACGTGGTCGGGGAGCTCATCTACGGCGACCGTACGATCCTCGCATTCTCCCCCGCCGGCCAACTCCTCGCGATCAGCCGGCGTATGCCGGAGCACCCCTGGTTCGACGATATCCGCCCGACCATGCCACTGGATGTGCCGATCACACTCATCCTCCGCGCCGGCGAAGCCCGGGTGCTCCGCGCGAGGCTACCTGACCGGTTCGAGCTGATCCTGGCGCTGGATACCAGTTCGCTGCAGCACCGACTTGCCCGGCTTCGGCTCGCGCTGTTCACCGGGTTGCCCTTGATCCTGATCGTGGGAGGAGCATTCGGTGCGTGGGCCTCCGGGCTGGTGCTCCGGCCGGTCGTGGAGGTCGCCCGAGCCGCCGAACGGGTGGGACAGGAGGTCGCGGAGGGTGCCACGAGTTTCACCCGGGTTCCCTCGGGTCCGGCCGGTGATGAGCTCACCGTTCTGACCGAGGCAATGAACCTGCTGATCGACCGGCTGGGAGCCGCTCTCGCGCGAGAGCGCGAGGGAGCGGACCGTCAGCGCCGGTTTCTGGCCGATGCGGCCCACGAACTGCGCACGCCGGTGGCGATCCTCCGCAGCGAGGCGGAAGTCACCCTCAAGGGGGGCGGCAGCGAAGCGGAGTACCGCGAGGCTCTCCAGCGAATCGCCGCTGAATCGGAAGACCTGAGCCGATTGGTCACCGACCTGCTGCTGATGGCACGCAACGACTCCGAGGCGCTTACTCCCGGCCGCGAGCGGGTCTACCTCGATGACCTCGCCAACGTGGTGATCGCCCGCGCGAGCCGGCTGCCGCAGGCGAAGGACCGCGTCTTCCGCTGGGCCGACTTTGAAGCGGCGCCGGTCATGGGCGATCCCGTCCTGCTGGAGCGGGCGCTGCTGGTGCTGGTGCACAACGCCCTGGTCCATGGGAGCGGACCGGTGGTGTTGTGCAGCGGAGTGAAGCGAGAGGGCGGGCGAGACTGGTCCTGGCTCTCGGTGCGCGATTCCGGCCCCGGTATACCCACGGCCGACCGGGAGCGGGTGTTCGAGCGTTTCTCCCGGCTCGACCGCAAGCCGGGCGGGGCCGGGCTGGGGTTGCCCATCGCGCGTGCGATCGCGGAGGCACACGGCGGCACGCTGACGCTCAGCGACGTCACGCCGGGTGCGGAGTTTGTGCTCAGGCTGGAGAAGGCCTGAGAAGGCGGGAGGGCGGGAATGCGATCCCGCCTCCTCCGCCATTCCCGCCCTCTTTGTCACATCATTAAATGCGCCAGCTCCTCGCCTTGGGGTCGGTCCATCGTCGAGCCCGCAGGCTCCACGGTGAGCGCAGCCCCCATGACAGTACCACCGGTGGGGGGCATGGGGAGAGTGAGGAAGGCGGGCGTGTTCAAGCCGGTATTCACCGCCACGCTTTTCACCATGCCGGTACCGGTGATGAACCAGAACTGGCAGACCTCGCCGGGCTCCGGTGCCGGCACTCCATAGACCACGACATTCCATCGGTGCGTGCGCTCGTCCGCGAAAATGACCAGGCCGCCCTGCCTGCCCCCCATCGTGATGTTGGCATGCCGGACTTTGGCCGCGCTGCGGATGATACCGAGCGTGTCCTCGACCATCGACAGCCGATGCAACAGGCCCGCGCGCTCGCGCTGGAATCCGTCCCGGGCGGACGCCACCGTCCTGAGCGACCAGGTCCACGATCCGAACGCGATCAGCAGGGAGGCGGCCAGCCCGAGCGGCATCAGCCAGCGCGGACCGCCGCGCCGCACACTGATGGCTCCCTCCACCAGTGCCCGGGTGAGTCCCGGTCGCGGCCGTACCGGCGACGCTCCCATGGGGAGCCAGGCCAGCTCCCGTTCGATGCGTTCGACCTCGGCACGGCACTCGGCGCAACCGGCAAGATGCTCGCGGAAGCTGCGCTCTTCGTCCGCCTCGAGACTCCGGACCGCGAACGCGGTGCGGTGTTCCTTGAACCATTCGTGCGTCGTCATGTCACCCAGTCCCTGATCGAAGCCAACCTGCCACGGAGCTTGTCGAAGGCGAGTCTGAGGCGGGTCTTCACCGTACCGAGCGGGATGCCCAGCCGGCCAGCGATCTCCGAGTGCGTCAGCCCTTCGAAATAGGCGAGACGTACCACGACGAGCTGGTCCTCCGGGAGTTCGCGCAGCGCCCCGTGCACCGTCTCGTGCACCTGCCAGCCGGGGAGGGCCGCCTCGTTGGGTTCGGTTGCGGGACTCCACCCCGCCTCCGCGGCCGCGTGGGTCTCGAAGCGGGTCCGCTTGAGGGTCCGGCGGCGCCGGGCGCGCAGCCGGTCGATCGCCCGGTTCCGGGTGATGCGGAGCAGCCAGGGCACCAGACGCCCGCTCTCCCGGTCGAACAGGTCCGCCCGCCGCCAGACGATGGTGAACGCCTCCTGTACCACTTCCTCCGCCTCGTCGCGGTCGGAGAGCATCGCCTGCGCCACGCCGAGGAGCCACGGCGTCACCAGGTCCACGAGCTCGCCGAGCGCGCGCTCGTCCCGCGCGAGCAGGCGCTCCTGCAGTGAGGCTTCCCGTTCCAGGGTGAGACCCCTAACGACCGGTCCCCCACTGGCCCCTGCTCCCGCGCGCGATTCCGCCCCCGATTCCTTCATCACTCAGTAATGCACGATCGGGCCGCAAGCCGCCAGCCGACGTGGTTCCATGCGTCGGGATTTCCTGTCCCGGTGCCCGCCGCTGGCCGGCATACGGCAGCCGGCCGGGGCGAGAATGGAGCCGCGCCGGCCAGTCGGTCGAACCCAAAGCATTGAGGCCTCGTCTTGAAGAACGGCGCCGGCCCGGCAGTGCCGCATCGGCGCTTACACTACCCCAACGTCCCGGAGGGGAATACGGATTTCCGACAGCGGGCGCGCGGCTGGAGCGAATTCCTTGACAACCCCAATCAGGCCGACTATCTAGGCGGCCATGTTGCCCGCTCCCCGGAAGCTGCTGACTGCCCTGCTGGCCCTGGTGTTGTCCCTGGGCCTGCCGCTGGGGCCGTGGGCGATGGGACGGGCCGGGACCGGCCACCACGAGGCGGTGCATCATCACGCCGGGCATCATTCCCAGCAGTCGATTCCCGGCGACTGCTGCCCGCGCTGCGACAGTTGCTGCTCGGTCAGGCCGTGGGCCGGAGTGGCGAGCGCCGGCCCCGAGATCGTCGTCCACTGGTTCTCCCCCCCTTCACCGGTCCAAACCGGCCGGCCGATTCTCGGCCGGGTCAGCCACCAGCTCCCCTTCTCGCAAGGTCCTCCAAGCCTCCTGGCGTGATCTGAGACGATTGTCGTTCTCATCCTCACTTCTGGAGCTGGGATGTCCTTACGTCTTGTCCCCCTGGCGCTCGCGCTGGGGCCAGTGCTGCTCGCGGCACAGCAACCGACCGACTCGGCCAGGGTTCGGTCGGATTCGACCCATCCTGTCAAGCTGCAGGAGATCACGGTCACCGCAGCACCGGTGCGCCGGGAGGCTCCACTCGGCAGCGTGACAGTGCCCGCGTCCATCATCCGCCAGACGCCCGCGCTCAACACCGTGGATCTGCTGCGCCAGACCGCCGGCGTCGAGGCGCATGATCAGGGTCAGGGTCCCGGATTCGCCTCCGACCTGGCCATCCGCGGCTTCAGCTCCGACCACTCGACCGACATGGCGCTGTGGATCGATGGTGTGCCCATCAACGAACCGGTCAACGGGCACGCGGAAGGGTACAACGACTGGAGCCTCCTGATGCCGCAGGCGGTCCGGCAGATCGATGTCTTCAAGGGCCCGACCAGCGCGCTCTACGGCAACTTCGCGCTGGCGGGCGTCGTCAACGTGCGCACTCTCGAGCGCATGACGGGGACCGACCTCTCGCTCGACGGGGGTATGTACGGCAGACTCGAGGGCTCGATCCTGGGCGGCTTCGATCGCGACCAGAGCGGTGGCGTGTTCGGCCTGCGAGGAATCCGAGAGAGCGGCTGGCGTCCGAACAGCGGTTACCGGCTGGGACAGGGCCACGCCCGGGTGGTGCGGGATCTCTCCGCCAGCACCAGTCTCGACGCCGGGGTCGAGCTGTACGCCGCCGGGTGGGACTCACCCGGCTTCCTGACCCTGGACCAGTTCAACGCCCGGCAGTACGACTCGGTGGCCAACCCATCGGACCGCGGGTTCAAGCGCCACGCCCAGGAGCGGGTCAGCCTCCGGGTTACCGGAAGTTCTGGTGTGGTGTGGCGCAGCACCGTGTACTCGACCCAGGGGCGTTGGCAGCTCTACCTGACGACGCCGCCGGAGGGCGGCGCGACCGAGGGATCCGGCAGCCAGGTGGAGGAGGACGATCATCGCTACGGCTTCGGCGCCACGAGCGCTGTCACGTGGAACCTGCCGCACAGTACCGAGATCACCCTTGGAGGCGAGGGCCGCTGGGACCATTCACACTACGAGAACTACTTCACCACCGCCCGGGTCAGGGATTCCACCCGGACCGACGTGAGCGCCCGGCAGGCCTCCGGCGCCCTGTTCCTGCAGTCGAGTCGCGAGGTGCTGCCCCGGGTGGTTCTGAGCCTCGGTGGACGCTACGAGCTGCAGGGAATCGCCTCGACCCCGACCGGAGAAGCCACCGTGCGGGGCACCAAGGGCGTCGTCGCGCCCAAGCTCGGGGCGCTGTACCGGATCCCCGGGTTCGGCGCCATCTATGGCAACGTGTCCCGGGGTTTTCGCCGGACCGACGGCGTGATCGAAGACCCAACGCTGCCGTTCATTACCGCGTGGGCCTACGAGAGCGGCATCAAGCTCGACCGCGGCGGGGTACATGGCAGCGCGGCAGTGTTCCAGATGGATGTGAGCAACGAGCAGACCTTCAACCCGACCACCCTCCAGACCACCAGCGGCGGGCGGAGCCGGCGCAAGGGCGTCGAGCTGGGACTCGAGGCACGGCTGTCGCCGGCGGTCACCGCCAGCGGCGATTTCACCGTGGTGGACGCCAAGTACCGGCACCTCATCACCGAGGAGGGAGACACCCTGTCGGGTGCCCGGGTCTTCAATACAGCCCGGTACGTCGGAAATTTCGCGCTGGGCCTGGCTCCTGCGGACGCGATCTGGAATCTGCGGCTCAGCGCGAACGTCGTCGGGCCATACACGCCGTTCGACGAGCCGGATGTCGAGACGGGG
>Ga0153915_10005179_pt1 | contig 12115 bp, 10 predicted proteins | sample Opewatmetagenome_2_FD_107003 | JGI IMG/M metagenome (GOLD analysis project Ga0153915, IMG submission 107003) | Freshwater wetland microbial communities from Ohio, USA - Open water 3 Core 3 Depth 3 metaG | ecosystem: Environmental > Aquatic > Freshwater > Wetlands | place: USA: Ohio, Lake Erie...
AACATGCTAGCCGGCTACCTCTTGCGCCCCTGGAACACTGCCATCGCCGTCAAGTACGCGGTCATCGTCGTCGTCACGATCGTGGTCTCGCTGGCCCTCTACGAAGCCCTGGTCCGGCGCATTAACCTGCTGCGCTTTCTCTTTGGCATGAAACGAGTAGGGGCTAGACGTCCTGGCCCTGCATCCTCGTCAGTACCGAGATGAACCGTGGGAGCGCACGAGGGCGCTTAGCGATAAGGCCTGTTTTTACCACCGAGGCATCGCGGCTCGCATTTGGTAGTGCATGAGCGGCTGTGGTACCAAGCGTGGTACCAAAATCATGTTAAAACGGGTACAAAGCCATACAAGCCAGTATTGACGAAATCCTTTCAGCTACTATATTTGTCTCAAAAGGGACGAAGCGGTACAAAGCCGTAGCAGGGCACTTTTACTTTCACACGGTAGAAGCCATAAGTTCAAATCTTGTATCGCCCAAAAGTAGCCCATTTCTAGCTCGATGCGAAAAAGCCCCAGGAGACTGGGGCTTCAGTATTAATAGCAAATCAGCAATGCGGCATGGGTCGACCCATCGAAGAGCCTCGATCCCGCGGGCGTCATATATCCAGTTCAGTCGGAGCAATCTGCGAACGTAGTTGGCAGAATAAGAGTGCTATGCGCTCTATCGCAGATTCGCTGTCGGGAGAGCATCAGAGGAATCTGCAACATCTGTCTTGTTCGCAACATTGGTAGAAACCATATAATTCCCTTAGCGGACAAGAAATAGCAGCCTGACTATGAGGCGCAGCAATTCAAGTCGCAGCATCTGGGTGCACGGGTCTTCCCGAGCATCTGTCTAACTAATTATAGGATAGAGAATTATGCTTCAGCCTAGTTGGTACACTTTTTGCTAAATAAAAACACAAGAAGCAGAAGACATGAAATGGCCGGTCTTGCCGATCCCGATACTGGTGTTTCTGGCAGCTGCATCGTGCATCTATCTTGGAGCACTCTTTGGGATCGTCGGATATGGACTATCACCACCTTGAGGGGAACGATGAAAGGCGGGAAAGAAACTCTTCTTCTGCGCCTGCTGTGGTGTTGGCCGGTTGCACGGCAGCAGGGGGTGGCGACACCCCTGGTTCTGGCCACGGAAGCATGCGAGCGCGTTTCAATTGTTATCGATTTTTGAGTTGAATCATACTTCGTATCACTGGTGTGGGATGGGATGAATACAGTGAGTCTGAGGCAGGAGGTCGAGGCGAAAATCAGGAAATACATCTGTGACAACTACCTGCCGCGCAGCGCCGAGGTGAATCTATGCGTTGACGAAAACCTCTTCGATTCTGGAATACTCGATTCGGCGGGACTCATTTCATTCATCGTCTACCTTGAAAAGAGCTTCGGCCTGACGATTCCGGACGAGGACCTATTGCCTGAGCATTTCTCTTCTTTAAAAGCCATATCGAGCTACATCATCGAAAAAACCAGGAGCGTGCCGGCGGGCGAATAAATATGGGGGTGCCTGTACGTCGCTGTTGAAGAAGTGCATAGTCTGGGATCTGGACAACACGCTCTGGGATGGCGTGCACCTGGAGGGTGACATCAAAGTCCGGCCAGAGGCTCGTCAGGTTATCGAAGCCCTTGATAGTCGCGGAGTCCTGCATTCCATCGCCAGCCGGGGCGAGCAGGAACTGGCCCTCGCCACGCTACGCACCACGGGTCTACTGGATTACTTTCTCGTGCCCCAGATCAACTGGGAACCCAAACCGAAGAATATTATATCCATCTCCAAGGCGCTTCAGGTATCCCTGGATTCGATCGTCTTTGTAGATGACGATCCGTTCGAGCTGGCCCAGGTTGCCTACATGCTTCCAGAGGTCATGACAGTCGATGCGGTGCTTACGCGGCAGCTTCTTGTGCACCCCTGCTTTCGAGTCGAGCAGAACACGCAGGAAGCGCAGCTGCGGCGTCGCTTCTACCTTGACGAACAAGCCAGGCAAGATGCCCAACGCGAATATCCAAATCGCAAGGCCTTTCTGCAATCCTGCGCCATGCGACTCACTCTGCGACCGATGCATAAGGGCGACTTGCCGCGGGTCCTCGAGTTGATGTCCCGTACACATCAGCTGAACACCACCGGGCGGGTGTTCGCCGAGGAAGAGTTGGTCTCGATTCTGAATGACCGAAGAGGGGGGTTTTGCATCAAGGTAGCGGACTTGACCGACCGCTTCGGAGGGTATGGGACTATCGGCGCTGCAATAGTGGAAAGATGCGATTCCTCGTGGAAGCTGCATTTGCTTGCCGTGTCCTGCCGCGTTCTCGGCCGGGGAGTCGAGAGAGCTTTTCTCGCTTCGCTGCTGGATGATGCCGGAAAGGCTGGATGCGCCCTCGCCTTGGCGCTTTTTCGCGAGACGGGTAGAAACCGAGCCATGCTTGCGCTCTACCAGATGATGGGATTTCGCAAGTGCGGCAATTGCGACGGGGAGGGTATTGCAGAGTTCTCGCGGGTGACGGAACCGCCGCCGGCAATACCTCGGTGGATTCAAGTAGTATGAGAGTGCTTTTCATCGATGTATTGCGCACTTCGCTGGAGGAGGTTTGGCCTTCCGTAGAGCATTCCCTAGGCCTGATGTACCTGTCTGCGGTTCTGAAGAGGGAATTCGGGACCGGCGTGGATATTCGCATCCGGACCCTGATCTCAAAGCCGAATCAGACCGAGACCGAACGCTGCCATGTAAATGAAATGTTTGATGAATGGCACCCCGACGTCGTTGGTGTACGCTGCCTGACCATTGGCAGGGATTCCCTCGCAGTGGTCGCGGAGGCAGTAAAGGACTGGAATAAGCACTGCTTCCTACTTGTCGGCGGTCCTTATCCCACCGACGATCCGGAAGACGTGCTTCGCACAGGGAATGTGGACTGCGTAGTCGTTGGCGAGGGAGAAGAGACTGCCACAGACCTGCTACGGCGGCTGGCGGCTGGGTCCCCATTCTACGATGTACCGGGCATTGCCTATTCGCATGGGAATAGGGTCATTCGAACACCGCCCAGAGATCCGATCTCGGACTTGGACTCGCTGCCATTCCCCGATTACACAAAGATCGACCTGGATGCCTTTGACAACCAATATCTGACTTTCTCCTCCAAAATCTATCGTCCCCATGCCAACATTCTCACGACCCGAGGCTGCGTCTATCGCTGCCTGTACTGCCATCACATCCTGGGCAAGAAGTTCCGCGCACGCTCACCCGAAAACGTCCTGGCTGAGATCCGCTTCCTCCATGACCGGTATGGTCTCACGGATTTCCAGATCATCGACGACATCTTCAATTTCGATATAGATCGGGCGAAGGCGATATGCGATCTGCTCGCCAAGAGCGGCATGAAGCTGACGCTTTCCTTTCCCAACGGTGTTCGCGGTGACATCATGGACGAGGAACTCATCGACAAGATGGCGGAAGCTGGCACTAAGTTCATGTCCTACGCCATCGAGACCGCCTCCCCGCGCTTGCAAAAGCTGATCAGGAAGAATCTGGATCTGGACCGAGTGTTTCGGGCGATCGAGCAAACGGCCAGGGTTGGCATCATCACCCGGGGTTTCTTCATGTTGGGTTTTCCGACGGAGACCGAGGCCGAAGCCCTGCAGACGGTCGAGTTCGCCAAAGCCTCGTCGCTGTGCGGTGCCACGTATTTCACCGTCGTGTATTACCCCGGCACGGAACTCTTCAAGCTGGCACAGTCCCTCGGCTGCTCTCAAAACGGCGGGTACAACGTCCAGCGGGATTATGTGCAGGTGGGAAACGGTCCCTATAGTTTCAGTCTCGACACACTAGTCGAGCTAAAGAAGAAAGCTATCAGGGAATTCGCCTTTACCAGGGAGCGGTTGGAAAACGCTCTGCGGCTTCTGCCTAGCTATTTCACCCAGAGGGAAATCGATGGGTTCTTTATGGCCTACGTCGTGAGTTCCAGGGCGCGGCTGGAGGACATCCAGGATGAAGAGGTCAAACGCACCCTGCGCAGGTACTTCCTCGTGGCCGAACGATTCTCCAGGGCTCAAGAATTCTATGTCTAAACCAGGAAGGAATCAGGGAGAAGCACGCAGCCAGGCATCGGAGTCCGAGAGCGCGGTCACCAACCAAGTCCGAGAGTTTTACGAGACGTTCTGCTTTCCGGGAGTGCGTCCGCTGGATCAGGACGGCCTGATTTTAATGCGCAGGCTGGACCGTTGTCTGTTCAGTTCCGGTGGGGAGAGAGCATGCCGCCGGGTTCTGGATGCCGGGTGCGGCACAGGAAACACGACGATATCCTTGGCGCGCCGATTCCCTGACGTCGATTTTCTGGGTGTGGATCTATCGGCCGGCTCGCTGTTGATCGCCCAAGGGGCGGCGAAGGAGGCGGGGCTGCCCAATATCCGCTTTCGCCAGTGGAACCTTCTGGAGTCTGAGCTGCACGAAGGCTGCTTTGACGTCGTGTTGTGTCTGGGCGTGCTGCATCATACGGCCAACATGCAGTCCGTGCTTGCCAATCTTCGCAAGGCTCTGACAGAAAACGGTTCATTATACCTTTGGGTTTACGGGCAGTACGGGCGCTACAGGCACTCCCTCAATCGCCGTCTGCTGAGCATGCTCATGTCCGCGGACCCACCGGTTGACGATCCTGTCGTGCTTGCCCGGGAGTTCCTGCGCAGCGGGGGTCAAGGGGCCGTGTTCCATGATCTGCTCGGTACAGGCCCATCGTCTGCGCTGAGGGAAAAAGCCCTGACAGAGCCGGCCTGGATCGCCGACCAGTTCCTGAATCCAAACGAATATATGCTTACTATGGAAACTCTGCTGGCCCTGCTACGGGAAGCCGGGCTTGAGATCGAACAGTGGTTGGGCTTACCCGAGAAACCTTTCCGCCTGCTGGGTTCGGAAGTGCTTATCGAGCGGTACGATCGGTTATTCGCCCACGAGCAGCTGATCGCTCTGGACTTGCTGCTGAAGCCGGATCGCTACTTCCTCGTCCTGCGAAAATTCTCGAATGCGGGGGTTCTTGCCCTGTGACTGTTTTGGGTTATTCCGGCTTCACCAGAGATTCTCGCCAGGCTTCCGGGAATCGAAGCCTTTTTGCCAAGGCCAATCAGGGGTTCGAGAACTTGTTTGCTTTCCGGGAAGGTGAGGCGCCGTTTCCGCTGTTTCCGCTGGGCTTCTTCGGCCACGATGCCTCCGCCGCGTTGGTCGTCGATGGGGATGTCGTGGCCTGCGCCGCCGAGGAGCGATTCTCCCGAACCAAGCACTCACTGAATCTGGCGGGCAACACTCTACTGCCGAAGCACGCCATAGCCTACTGCTTGGAATCCAGAGGCCTCACGCTGGACCATGTGGATGTCGTGGCCCACTACTGCGATTTCCAGGAAGAGGTGATCGAGAAGAGATTCCAACTGATGCGGCCGTTTCTCTCGGCGGAAAAGGCTTCTTTGCTTCGAGGCGCATACGAGCAGGTATTCCAGGGGATGTTGAGCCGGGAGTCAGTCCTAGGGCAATTCAGCCGTATGCAGGGCGTCCTGCCAAAGGTCCTCCAGCCGGTGAGGCATCACGATGCCCATGCAGCCAGCGCATTCTATTTATCGGGTTTCCCCGAGTCCCTGATCCTGACGCTGGATGGCACGGGTGAGCTGGAAAGTTCGCTGCTGGCCGTGGGCCGTGGTTCCTCGATCGTGGAACTGCACCGTGTCTTATTGCCGACTTCGCTTGGCGCGCTCTACCTTATCCTCACGGTTTTTCTTGGTTTCCACAGCCTCGGAGACGAGTACAAGGTCATGGGGTTGGCGGCCTACGGGGAACCAAGTCCATACCGGGATTGCTTCGATTCGCTAATCTGTCTTGAAAAGGACGGCGATTACTCGACGCCCCTGCTGGCAAGAGAAGATTTCAGGGACCTGCTCCTGCAGGGCCTGGGGCAACCGAGGCTCCCGGATGCAGCGGTCGAGGGACGTCATGCGGACATAGCGGCTGCGCCGCAGGAGGCGCTGCAGAGGGCGGTCCTCCACACACTGAAACATGCCCGAGCAACCACCGGGATTGACAAGCTTTGCCTGGCCGGCGGAGTCGCCTTGAATTGCTCTCTAAACGGAGCGATCGCCCGATCGGGGCTTTTCAAGGATATCTTCGTGCAACCTGCTGCCAGCGATGTGGGATGCAGCGTTGGAGCTGCCATGCACGCATACCGCCAGGCGGCAGCGGGCGAGCTGCCTGGAACCAGGCGCCTGGAGGACGTGTGCTTGGGACCCGCGTACAGCCGGGAGGAAATTCTCCAAGCCCTGTGCAGGCATGGCGATGCCTTGCGGTGGCTTGCCAGAGAGAATGTTGCGCAGGATGTCGCAGCAAGGCTGGCCCAAGGCCAGGTGGCAGGCTGGTTTCAGGGACGCATGGAGTTCGGGCCCAGAGCCCTCGGAAACCGGAGCATTCTGGCTGACCCCCGCGATCCGGGGATGAAGGACAGGGTCAATGCGAAAGTGAAACGCAGGGAACCCTTCCGGCCTTTCGCCCCTTCGGTGCTGGAGGAGGAAGCTCGTGCCTACTTCGACATGACCGGGCTGCAGTCATCTCCTTTCATGCTTTTCACGGTTCCCGTCTGGCCGGAACGGCGAGCAGCCATACCGGCGGTGACGCACGTAGATGGTACGGCACGCATCCAGACCGTTTCCCGGCGGACCAACCCTCTGTTTTGGGAGCTCATTTCCAGTTTTGGGCGCATAACCGGGATCCCACTCGTCCTGAACACATCCTTCAACATCCGCGACGAGCCGATCGCCTGCTCCCCAGAGGACGCGATCCGCTGCTTCTTGTCGACAGACATCGATTGTCTGGCAATCGATAGGTACCTGGTTGAGAAAAGGGAATCGCGATGAGCCCCCGAACAGCATTGGTCAGCGGAGCCTCCGGGTTCGTGGGTCGGTGGGTTGTAGCCGCGCTGCGAAGGAGAGGCATGGCGGTCAGGGCCGGAGTGCACCGTTCCGGGGATCAATCGCGCTTTTCTAGGGATGACGAGGTCGAAGCGGTGACGCTGAATATTCTGGACCATCGGTCTTTGTCGAGGGCCATGGAAGGGGTGGACCTTGTTTTCCACTTCGCGGCACTTCTGGATCCCCGGGCAGCCAGCACTGATTTGTTTCGGGTAAACGCAGAGGGCACGAGAAGCGTGTGGGAATGCGCCGCCGCCCGGAATGTCGAAGCGGCTTTGTACTGCAGCAGCGCCGCCGTGTATGGGGTGCTGGCGGGATCCGGGCAGCCTGTCTCGGAAAGCGGGGTGCCCCGCGCCGTAGAGCCCTATGGGCGGTCGAAACTCCTGGGAGAATTGGCGGCCCTCGAGATATCGAAGCGGACCGGGTTGCCGACCGTGATCATTCGTCCTGCTGCGATTTTTGGGCCAGGGCAGAGAACCACCTTCGCCAAAGCATTACGCCGCGCGGCCGTTTCCAAAATTCTGTTGGCGGATGAATTCCTGGGAAGGAAGTTCAGCTTCGTGCATGTCGAAGACGTTGCGGAAGCCGCAGCACATGTTCTCGAATCGACGGACAATGCCGTGCGAATCTACAATGTGGCAGGGGAGAAACCTGTCTCTTTCGATGATGCCTTCCGTGCCTACCAAAGCGCCCTCAAGCGCTCAGGAGAGCACCTCTTGCGGGCCAGGTTCCTGGCCATGGTTTCGTTGGCGATTCAGAGGGCGCCCGGCCTATCGACATTTCTCTCCACTCATGGAGGCAGCCGCATTGGCTACAGGCTCTGGCGTCCCGGATTCGACATCACCTACTCCTCGAAGGCACTCTTGGACAGTGGGTTTCGATTCAAGTGGGTCGATTTCGAAGAAGTGATTCTCTCGTGCATCAAGGATGAAGAAGAAGATCTATCTCATTCAGCCGACCTACCGCTCCCGTGAAGGCCGGCTCCTGCAGGGGAAGCGGCTCTTCATGCATTCGTTGGCCCTCCCCGCTTTGAGCGCCACCATTCCAGCCGACTGGGAGAAACAGTTCTGTTTGGAATACTTCGAGGGCATCGACTTCGACACCGACGCGGGGGTCGTGGGCATATCCTGCATGTGCAGCGACATTTTTCGCGGATCCGAAATCGCAGGAGAGTTCAAAAGGAGAGGCAAGAATGTGATCTTCGGAGGCGCCACAGCCCAGCGTTGGAAACACCTGGTTGATCCCGTCGCGGACGCGGTGGTGCTCGGGCATCCCGGCCCGGAGGAAATGAAGGAAGTCCTGGATGATACCCTGGGCGGGCGGCTCCGCCGCGAATACCGGTTCGGAATGAACGTCGATTTTCCATTTGACTACGCAATCCTGCCCGCCAGGAGCATCTCTTTCATGCCCGTGCTTGCCAGCGTCGGCTGTCGAAATCACTGCCGGTTCTGCTGCACGGCGGCGATGGAGAACGGCCGATACCATTTGCGGCCCATCGACGCGGTGTTACGCGACATGCGCGTCGTACGTCAAATGACTCGCCGCGTTGTCTTCGTGGATACCAATCTCTACAATAATCGGAAGCACCTCGCCGAACTGTGCGAGCGGATGATCGCAGAGGACTTCCGGTTCATCTGGGGATCGGAGTGCACGCTCTCCGTGGGGGATGATCCTCGAATCCTGCGCCTGCTTCGGCGAGCGGGGTGCCGCCTTCTGATCATCGGCATCGAATCCACCAGCCAGTCCAACCTGCGTGACATGGGCAAGCCCAATCTGGTCCGCCGCTATAGAGAACAGCTCGAGAGGATCCGGCAGGCCGGTATCAGCGTCGGCGGCTTTTTCATGTTTGGCTTGGATGACGACAGCTGGTCGACCGTCGAGGAACTGTTCCGGTTTGTCCGGGACGCACGGATCAGTTTGCCATTCGTCAACCTTCTGACCCCGGTTCCGGGAACGGCACTCTTCAACCGGTTGAAGGCCGAAGGACGGATGCTGACGGGCGACGAGGTGGACTTCCTCAAGCAGAACCTGGCCTACGACACCCCTATGTACCGCTGCTACTTCATGCCCAGGCAAATGCGCCCCGCCGAGGCGGAGCAGGCCCTGCTGGAGCTCCGGTTGAGGCTTTGCACTTTTCCCGAGATCCTCCGGCGCTCTTTGGTGCCCGATCCAATTTTGGCCGGCGTGCTGCTTTTAATGAATCTCCGGTATCGGGCGGAAACCCGAGCGATTGCGCGGGCGCTGCTAGGCAATCGTCTGAAAAGCACGTTCGCGGTTCCAGATTGAGGGAGCGGATTTGAAAGTTGATTGAAGAAATTCAGATCCTCCGCCGGACTTTTTTCAGGGAGCTGCACACCCTGATAGTCTACACAACCAACCGCTGCAACAGTCGGTGCGTTAGCTGCCGGATCTGGTGCGCGGAACCCAAACAGGACATCGATTACGATCTAGTGGCACGGGTGATTCGGGATACCCGGGAGCGGGATGTCCGCTTTCGGATCACCGGCGGGGAAGCGCTTCTTCATCCCGAAATCGATCGCATTCTCTCCCTTCTCGGGAGTCGGAAATACACGCTTTTCTCCAATGGTCTGCTTTGGGACCGGGTGGTCGAGGCGGTCTTGCGGCACCGGATACGCTCCCTGTATTTGTCATGCGACGGCCCCCGCGCTACTTACCTTCGAATCAGAGGAGTGGACGGCTACGAGTCGGTTGAACGCGTCCTTCGCGGACTCCAAGGTCGAACCAAGCTCTACGTCAACTACACCATTTCCCGGAACAACAGCGTCGAAGATCTCCGTCAGATCGTGGATCTCTGTCTACGATATGATGCTCACCTGATCATCGGGATCGCGGGCCGCCCGCACTACTTCGCTTCCGAGGTGAAGCCTGCACCTGCCTATGACTTGTCGGCTCTGAAGATTCCCAGACGAATTCTGAGCTATCCCAAGTGCCTGCAAAGCTATTACCTCGAGCTGCATAACCGGTGGCTCAAGGGCAGTTATAGGGCACCGTGCCTCAACATCCGCTCCCAAGCCGCTCTCTATCCGGATGGACACGCCGTGCTCTGCGAGGCCAAGTGGGTGATCCTGGGCGACCTTCGGGAGAAGGGAATCCGCGATATCTGGGACTCCTCTCACGTTCGCCGCCTGCAGCGGGAGTATCGAGCCTGCAACGGCTGTCTCCTGATCTGCCAGCGTCCAATGGATGTTCTCCTGCAGCAACTGCGATTGGACCATCTGTTTGCTTGATTGTAGAGGAGCGAAAGTTAATGTCCTTGTTCTGATCAGCGGAGGGGCGGCATGATCCGGCGAATTACGCTCATCGAGCCAAAAAACGAGCGTCTGCATATCTTTTCCAAGTTCCTGCTCCCGCGCCTGGGGAGCGTCCTCCTTGCAACGATCATGTGTGACCGCGGCTACGACGCCAGCTCCCTCTTTCTTTCCAACCGAGAAGTGCTCGCACGCAACATTGACACCGACCTTGTCGGAATCTCGACCATCACGGCGACGGCACCGGCCGCATACGAATTGGGCGATCACTTCCGAATGCGAGGGATTCCCGTCGTTTTCGGCGGCCCCCATGTCAGCTTCCTTCCGGAAGAGGCGCTCGCGCACGGAGATTTCTGCATCGTCGGGGAAGGAGAGACGGCCTTCCCCCTTCTCGTCGAAGCCCTGCGCCGAAAAACCCCATTAATGGAAGTTCCAGGCCTCATCTGGAGGCAGAGAGGGACCGTGCGCAGGAACCCGCCAGCTGTCCCCATCGAGGACCTCGACAGCCTTCCTTTTCCCGACCTAAGTCTCCTGGACATAGGCCGGAACCGGAAGATGGGTCTGCAGGGCGCAGCGCTGCCGATAGTGCCAATGCAGACCTCCCGCGGCTGTCCCTTCGATTGCACTTTCTGCTCGGTAACGGGCATGTTCGGCCACCGCTACCGTTATCGCTCTGCCCAGAGCATCTTGGCTGAGCTGGCGCGTTACGATCCGAAGCAGTGCATGATCTTCTTCTATGACGACAACTTCGCGGCGAACCCGCGAAGAACCAAGGAGCTCCTTCGGGAAATGGTCCGGCTGCGGCTGGGGTTCGAATGGTCGACGCAGGTGCGCGGCGATATCGCCAGGGACCCCGAAATGCTCGATCTGATGGCGCAGGCAGGCTGCGATTTGCTGTATGTCGGCTTTGAATCCGCCAATCCCGAGGCGCTGCGGGAGATGAAGAAAAACCAGACCGTGGAGGAGATCCGTCACTCTATTCAGGAGATCGAAAAGCGGAGAATCCGCGTGCATGGCATGTTCATAATTGGCTTTGACTCCGACACCGTTGCGACCATGGGCGCGACGGTACGGTTCACGCTGGCGGTAAAGATCCCCACCGTGCAATTCCTCATCCTCACGCCGTTTCCTGGCTCGCGTTTCTACGACCAGATGGTGGCCGAGGGACGACTGTTGGACAAGGCGTGGGAGACCTTCGATGGCCAGCACGTGAAGTTCATCCCCCGCCGTGTCACCCCGTGGGAGTTACAGGGTGCACAGATCCTAGCCCATGATAGGTTCTACTCGCTCTGGCACGTCCTGGTCCGCCTATTTCGAGGCAGCTTCATCGTGTTTTTCCTAGGCCTGCACGCCAGGATGTTGAATCACCGATGGCAGCGTCAGGAACATGATTATCTGCGTCGGCTTTCCAATACATACATCGATTGCTGATACGACCCCAAAAAAGAAAAGGCAAGTCTGAAATTCTTCTTCTCCATCAGATGAAACCCTAAGCTCTCAAACAAGCAGAGCCAGTTCTCGTCTTTCCTTGATGAGTACGGCATCGAAAAATCGCGTCCGAGGTTTAGCAGCCAACTGTCGACCAAATTCTGAACGTTGAACTCCTTCATCCGGATCATCTATACTGGCCGGCTCTCGATGTCGACTTATGCATCGACAGCTTAGCCGAACCTGGAAGGTTCCCCTTGATATACCGTTAGACTGCTTCAATCTGCCTTCCTCATTTTCCGGCCAGAAGGGCCTACAACATTGTGCTGAGCAAGAAATCGAACTTTTGTGTTAGCTGCCGGCGCACTGGAGATGCTATAATCCGCAGCAATCGGCCTCCCAGGGGGGTAGCATGGACGAACGGAAGCGGAATCACCAGTCGCCGGGGCGCACCGCACGGAATGGAGGCGCATCGGGCGACAGGCAGCGGTTGCGG
>Ga0153915_10005180_pt1 | contig 12114 bp, 11 predicted proteins | sample Opewatmetagenome_2_FD_107003 | JGI IMG/M metagenome (GOLD analysis project Ga0153915, IMG submission 107003) | Freshwater wetland microbial communities from Ohio, USA - Open water 3 Core 3 Depth 3 metaG | ecosystem: Environmental > Aquatic > Freshwater > Wetlands | place: USA: Ohio, Lake Erie...
CCCATCGCCATCTCGTCCTCTTCTGGCTCCTGCACGGAGAGCACGACCATCTCCTCCCAGATCCCGGCCAGCGTGCTCACGCAGAACTGCAGCGCGCGTTCCGCCAGGGGGCTGCCGTCGTAGGGGAACAGGAGGCGGCGGGGACTGCGGAACGTATCCGGACACACCAGCACGGGCCGCGGAGAGGATCTGACAATGTCCTCAGTGGTGGACCCCACGATGGCGCGGTCGTAATGGGCGTGCTCCCCCTTCTGGCCGATGGCGAGGAAATCTCCTCCCTTCGCCTCCTCCGTCAGGGCATGGGACGGCAGTCCCTCCTTGAGGGCGGTGGCAATGGGGACGCCCATCGCTTCCGCCTCAGCCCGGCATTGGGCGAGGCACTTCTCCCCGAAGGCCGAAAGGTCCTCCTTGACGCGCGCGTAGAAGTCCTTCAGGCCCGGTTCCGGGGGAATGTAGACCCGCTCGAATCCATAGTCGAAGTGGCTCGCCGTGTAGATGATGGGCAGATCCGTCTTGCGCGTATCGACGACGAAAACGGCGGCCACCTCGCTCCGCGTCCTCTGCCCCAGGTCCAGCGCGTAGCGCAGCGAGGCGAACGAGGACGGGGACCCGTCGATCCCCACGACGATCCTTCCACTCACGGTGACCTTCCCTCCCCGTCCTTCTTCCCATCCTGGTGGACGGTATCCTTGGCGTGGAGCTTCGAGAGCTTGTAGTTTTTCAGGAGCAGGCGGATGGCATCATTGACGCCTTCCGAACGGTTGGCGTAGAACCCCTCCCGCACCATCTCATCCAGCCCGTCAAGAAGCTCCGTGGACGTCTCGACATAGGTCTTCGACACTGTCGACCTCCCGCATGCATTCTAACCTCACGTCCACGCGGGACGCAAGGGAATTCGTGCACCGTCTAGGGAAGCACGGCCTTGGGCAGACGGTCCGCCGCCCCCTGCACTGTCTTGCCCCAGGAAACGAGAAACGCGGAAAACCACCCCTCCTCGATCAGGCTGCGCAGGCAGCGGTACAATCCCGTGGCGGAAAGGCGCGCATTGCGGCGGAAATCGGTGCGTGCGTTCTCGTCGCCCAGGTCGGTGACCGCCCTGAAACTGAGCGGCGGCACGGCGGCGCGCAGGGCCGCCACGAAGACGCCCGCGGTTTCCCAGTTGCAGGCCGCGGCCCCCGTACGCGCGTGCAGCGCATCGCGGAAATCGCGCGAATAGACAAGCAGCTCCCCGCAGGCCTGGATCCCGCAGCGCGTCTGGAGGCCCTGCCTCCCGCCGACGGCAACGGCGGCTCGCACGGTGGCCTCGCGCGGTTCCCTGTCCAGGAAGTCCAGCGCCGACGGGAGCCGCATGTCGGGAAGGACCTGGTCTGGAAGGCCCTTGCCCGAGATGTCGTATTCGATGCAGGAACTGGCCATGAGAACGGTGCCGATGATGATTGCGCTGTCGAGGGCCGCGCAGGAGCCGGAATCCACGACAAGATCGGGCTTGCACTCGAGGATCCCAGCCACGGTGGCGGCGGCGGTGCGCGCCTTGGCCGGCCCCGACTCGACGGCAGCGATTTCCACGCCGGAAACGCTGCCGTGCGCCGCACGGCATCCCAGAACCGGGGACCGATCCCTCAGGGAGAGGGTGTTTCTGCATGTGGTGTATTCGATGGGGATGGGACAGATGATCAGTATGCGCATGGTTGCCCCACCCAGAATAAGAAAAAACGGGGATAGGTACAACCTATCCCCTGAGAGCACCAAGGAGCGAGGAAAGGAGGTGAAACTCGCTCCGGAATCATGATTCGGTCTCGTCTCTCTGGAAAGACAAACAACAAACATATGATTCGGTTACATGCCTTGCGGAAATTCCTGATGGCACCCTGGAATCTCCCGAACATGCGGCGGGGCTCAGGCACTGCCCCGCCGAAGGGCGGCACGACGCATGCCTTCAATTCGTCAGCGCGGCGATCGCGGCCCCGATGAGGGGCGCATCGTCGGCGGCCAGGATCTCGAAGGAACGTGCTTCACGGCCCTGTAGGAAGGCGCGCATGTGGGATTCCACGCGGAGGCGGAACCGGCTCATGTGCCAGAACGTCGTGCCGTCCACTGTGAGGCAGACGGGGAAGCGTGGATCGAGTCCCTGGCCCGTCTTGAGGATGACGGCGGAAAGATTCAGCGCGACCAGCCAGGCGGCCCGTTCCACAAGGGAATCCAGGATCAGGTACACGGCCACGGCGTCGGCTTCGGGAAGACCCTCGCACAGCGCTCCCAGCGCCGTGCGGCCGTCCGCCGCGGAGAGAAGGTAGGCGTTGACGTCCCTCGTGGAAAGCGCCCCCAGAGCCTCCAATGCCCCGCGGGCGGCCGCGGAGAGAAGTCCGTCCCGGCCGGCGCGCCGCAGGGTCGCGAGGCTCAAGCCGCCCAGGTATCCGCCGGAGATCATCTTCTCGAACCGGCCTTTACCGGGGTTTCCCGTGGTCGAGTCGAACTCGTCGTCCACCGGCCCGGTCGGCCCCAGGCCGTAGGACCCGGACTCGGTGTTCACGATCATGGATCCGCCCGCGGCGAGTCCCGACACCTTGGAGAGGCTCCCGTTGGATTCCACGTAGGCGCAGTTGAAACCCGTGCCGCACACCAGGCCCACGTGGCCGTCGAACCTCCGGCCGGGCGCGGCGTTGCGGCCGGCCAGGAGCGTGGTCACCGTGTCGTTGAGCAGCACGATGCGCTCCGGCGTCCCGGCCCCGCAGCGCCCCATCGCCTGGGCCAGGTTGGCGCCGATCAGCTCGCCTTCCACGCCGCGCGCCTTCACGTCCTTGGTGAACCGGATGAGGCGCCCGTCCTGGTCCGGCCTCATGGCCACGGGATAGGAGAAACAGAAGCCGATCCTGCCCGCGCGGTCGGCCAGGGGCGTGACGAAGGAGGCCAGGGCGTCGAAAAACCCGTCCCGGTCCATCGCCGCGTCGGTCCCGGGCATGCGGTGACGGGAAAGGCCTTCCACCACGGGCTTCCCGTCCTCTGCGAAGCTCACGACGGCCACGCGGAGGTTGGTCCCCCCGGCGTCCAGGGCGATCACCCGCTGCCCGGTGGGTACCGCCCGGTCCGTCGCGATGTATGTCGGGATCATCTCGAGCGACGACGCCTGGCCGGCCAGGCCCCTGCCCATCTCCTCAAGGAAGACGGCGGCCGGCCGCTGCATCCCGCCCTGCGGAACGCCCAGCCGGTTGTCCCGCAGCCAGGCCTCCACGGATTCACGGATCTTCATCACCATGCCTTCTCCTATGCGCCGGACAGCCGGACCTCGCCGACCGCCTCCGAGAGGGTTCCCGCTGCGGCCCGCCCCTTGGCCTCCTCGAGGATCTCCGCGGTACGCGTCGCCCCGAAACGGGAAACGCCGATGGAACGAACTGCCAGGGCGTCGTCGAGGGTCCTCACGCCGCCCGCGGCCTTCACCCGCACCCTTGCGGGACAGCTCCTCCTCATGAGACGCAGGTCGGCGAGCGTGGCTCCGCTCGGGGCGAAGCCCGTGGATGTCTTCACGAAATCGACGCCCGCCGCCGCAGCGATGCGGCACGCGTCCTCCTTCTGTCCGTCGGAGAGGTAGGCGTTCTCGAAGATGACCTTCAGCAGGGCACCCCGCTCATGAACCAGGCGGCAGAGGGCGCCGATCTCGTCCTCCACGTAGGCCGTGTCGCCGGATCGGAGCCTGCCGATCGACAGCACCATGTCCAGTTCCACGGCGCCGGCATCCAGCGCCTCGCGGGCCTCGAAGAGCTTCGCCGCGGAGGTCTGGGAGCCGTGGGGGAAGCCGACCACCGTCGTGGGACGGACCCCGCTTCCCTTCAGTTCCCCCACCACGAGCACCAGATCGGACGGCCGGGCGCAGACCGAGGCCGTGCGGTAGCGCACGGCGAGGAGGCAGCCTTCCCGCACGTCGGCTTCCGTGAGCTCGGGCCTGAGCAGGGAATGGTCGATCATGTCCGCAATGTCCTGAACGGCAAGCGCCATGGCATCCCTCCCGGAAGCATCATGTACACCGGATCGGCAAGGCACGACAAGCCCCTCGGCGCCCCGCCGCGCCCGGCAAGGTTGACGGCGCGGGCCGCCCCGGCGATACTCGGGAAACGAAAGGGGATCGGCGTGGCAGGATCGGCAGACGGATGGGGCGCGGCCGCGGCCGGGAAGGCCGTCGGAGACCCGTGAACCCCCAGGAAAGACCGTGGAACCATTCGGTTTTCACGGTAGGCGAGAGAGAGGAAGGCCTGCGCGCGGAGGAGTTTCTCGCACTGGCCCTCCCGCATCTTTCCCGGTCCCGCATACGGCAGAAGATCCAGCAGGGGGAGTCCCTTCTCAACTCCAGGCGCTATGCCACGTCCGCCCGCCTCGCGGCGGGAGACGTCGTGGAGGTCCTGTGGCGGGACCTGGGCACGGGCGGCGGGGAGGCGCGGATCTCCGTCCTCTACGAGGACGAGTTTCTCCTTGCCGTGGACAAACCGGCGGGCATGGCCGTGCATCCTGCCGGCGCCGTACAGTCCGGCACGCTCATCCAGCTCGTCCGATCCCGCTTCCGCGGCGTGGTGGAATCCAGGCTGCTGCGCGGGGACCGCGGAGCGGCCCTCAACCTGATCCACAGGCTGGACCGTCTGACAAGCGGCGTGGTCCTCGTGGCCAAGGACAAGGCCACCCACGACGCCTTTCAGCGGCTTCTGGCCGGGGACGGCATGGAAAAGCGCTACGTGGCCGTCGTCGAGGGGATCGTGGAACCGTACGACGGCACCATCGACCGGCCGATCGGGCCGTCGGACGGGCCGATCCGGGTCCGGATGGCCGTGCGCGAGGATGGCCGGCCCTCCGTGACCCGGTATCGGACGCTCCGGCGGGGCGCGGACTGCACGGCCCTTCAGGCATGGCCCGTCACGGGCAGGCAGCACCAGATCCGGGTGCACTTCGCCTCCATCGGCCATCCCGTGGTTGGCGATCTCCTGTACAAGGACCCGGATCTCTTCCTGCGCGCCCTGGCCGGGGAGCGGGATCCCTCCCTCCCGCAACGGCACCTCCTCCACGCGGAATCCCTGTCCTTCAGGCACCCGTGCACCGACGCCCGGCTGGAGATCGTCTCCCCGATCCCTCCGGAGTTCCTGCCGCCCTTCGCGGATTGACAGGAAAGCCATCCGTGCTACCTTTTCTCAGGTCGCGGATCCAAGTCCGCTTCCAGAACAGGAGAATCGTTATGGCTGACATCACAAGGATGCGCGGCGACACCTCATGGTTCGTCCGCGACCGCTTCGGAATGTTCATCCATTGGGGGCTCTATTCCCTCGGCGCACGCCACGAGTGGATGATGCACAACGAGAGGGTCCCGCCGGAAGTCTACAGGCAAAGATATTTCCCCCGCTTCGACCCGGACCTCTACGACCCCAAGATCTGGGCCAGGGCCGCCGCGGATGCGGGCATGAAATACTTCGTGGTCACGACGAAGCATCACGAGGGTTTCTGCCTCTGGGACACGTCCTACACCGACTTCAAGGCGCCCAACACGCCGGCGGGCCGGGACCTGCTCAAGCCCATGGTGGAAGCCTTCCGTGCGGAAGGGATCCGCGTGGGCTTCTATTATTCCCTCCTGGACTGGTCCCACCCGGATTTCGTCCTCGACGGCGTCAATGGCCCCCTGCGCGACGCACCGGACCGGGAGGAGCGCAACCGGGGCCGCGATCAGGGCAGGTACGCCGCCTACATGCGCAACCAGGTGAAGGAGCTGCTCACGAAATTCGGGGACGTGGACGTGATGTGGTTCGACTTCAGCTACCCCAAACCGGACGGCAGCGGCAAGGGACGGGCGGACTGGGAGAGCGAGGAACTGGCCGGGCTCGTGAGATCCCTCAGGCCTTCCATCATCCTGGACGACAGGCTCGACCTGCCCGGCGTGGGGGACATCGTGACGCCGGAGCAGTACCAGCCGCGCCAGTGGTACACGCGCGACGGGGTGCCCGTGACCTGGGAGGCCTGCCAGACCTTTTCCGGTTCCTGGGGCTATCACCGCGACGAGGCGGATTGGCGCGACGCGGACGAGCTGATCCGGACCCTGATCGACGCCGTCTCCAAGGGCGGCAACCTGCTTCTCAACGTGGGCCCCACATCGCGCGGCCAGTTCGACGACCGCGCCCTGGACCGCCTCCAGGCCATCGGACGCTGGACCAAACGGAACGGCCGGTCCATCTACGGATGCACCCAGGCGCCGTCGGAGTTCCGCTGCCCGCCGGATTGCCGCCTGACGTGGAACGCGGAGAAACGACGCCTCTACGTCCACCTCTTCGCCTGGCCCTACAAGCACCTCCACATCGACGGGTTGAAGGGCCGGGTCTCCTATGCGCAGCTGCTCCACGACGGTTCCGAGCTCAAGACGGAGGGACTCGAGGGCTGGCAGATGGAACGGGCGACCGGGGCGGGCATCCGCGAGGACACCCTCACGGTGAACCTGCCCCAAAGGAAGCCCGACGTCGCCGTCCCCGTGATCGAGCTGTTCCTGAAATAACGGTCATCGGGCAGGGGGCGGACCCGAACCGCCCCCCCGGGATTTCCATGTCCCTTACTTTACCGTAAAAAGACCCGTGTATTTTTTCCTTGCATTCCCGATAGCGGAGCGTTAGTATGCAAATTTGTACGCTGCGGATTCACCAAACGGGGGCATGGATCGTGCCGGCTTTGGCGGATCCCAGGCGTTCACGATCTCAACAGTCAAGCAAAGGGGGGATCTATGAAAAGGATTGCAGCAGCGGCGATCATTCTCGCCGTCCTGTGCGCCGGTGCGGCTTTCGGCAAGGGCACGAAAGAGGCTTCCGGCGCGGGCTCCAGCGGAGCCTCCGCCGCACCAGCCGCCACGACCGCGGCCGCGACGCAGTATCCTTTGGCCGGCAACAAGAAGTTCACCTACTGGGTGGAGCTTCCCGCCAACGTGAACACGTACGCCAAGAACCTGGCCGACGTGGAATTCCGCAAGAACCTGGAAAAGGCCACCGGAGTGAAGATCGAGTACCAGCACCCGGCCTCCGGGTCCGTGCTGGAGCAGCTGAACATCCTCCTCGCCTCCGGCGACTATCCGGACATGCTGGAATACACGTGGCCCACCTATTCCGGCGGCACGGCCAAGCTGTACGCGGACAAGGTCATCGTCAAGCTGAACGACGTGATCGACAAGTGGATGCCCAACCTGAAGGCCTTCTACGCAAAGAAACCCAACATCGCGAGGCAGGTGAAGAGCGACGACGGATCCTTCTTCCTGATCCCCTTCATCCGCGACAGCGACGAACTCAGGTTCACCAGCGGCCCCGTGCTCCGCGCGGACTGGCTGAAGCAGGATGGACTCAACCCGCCGGAAACCATTGCGGAATGGGAGACCGTACTGCAGGCGTTCAAGGACAAGAACAACGCGGAAGGTCCCTTCACCGGACAGATCACGGACAATGTGCAGAGGGTTTTCGTGACGGCGTACAACACGACGGGAACCTTCTATCCCGACGAGAACGTCATCAAGTTCGGACCCGTGGAACCCGGCTATAAGGCGTTCCTGACGCAGATGGCGGATTGGTACAAGAAGGGCCTGATCGACAAGAACCTGATGACCATCGACAGGAAATACATCGATGCGGCCATGACCAATGGCAAGGGCGGCTCCTCCTACTGCGCGGGCGGCGGACAGGTCGGTCCCTACATCACCACGGGCAAGAAGGCCAACCCCGACTACGACCTTGTGGCCACCACGTTCCCGACCCTCAACAAGGGCGAGAAGGTCAAATACATCAACTCCTTCGAGTTCACCACGAACGGACACGTCGTCGTCTCCTCGAAGTGCAAGGACGTCGAGGGAGCGGCCAAGTGGCTGGACTACGCCTACGGCACGGAAGGCAACATGCTGTTCAACTTCGGGACCCTCGGGGTGTCCTACAACATGGTTGGCGGAGAGCCCATCTATTCGGACCTGGTCATGAAGGACCCCAAGCTCTCCATCGCCCAGGCCATGTCCAAGTACTGCGTGGCGCCCATGTCCGGTCCCTTCGTGCAGGCCCTCGGGTACATCCAGCAGTACTACACCATGCCGCAGCAGAAGGCGGCGCTCACGAAGTGGTCCACCAAGGACGCCTCCACGTCGATCGAGCCTCCCGTCACGCTCACCACGGCGGAAGCGGCCGATTTCGCGAAGACCATGATCGACATCAACACGTACGTCGACGAGATGAAGGCCAAGTTCATCCTCGGCACGGCGCCCCTGTCGGATATCGACGGCTTCCAGGCGAAGATCCGCTCCATGGGACTCGACAAGGCGCTCAAGATCCGCCAGGCTGCCCTGGACAGGTATAACAAGAGGTAACAGCCCGAATCCGGAGGAATCGAGGAGCGGGGATGGACCAGAAGAACATGACAATACGTTCCCGGTTCCTCCGGGAAATGACGAAGAACGGGGAGCTCTATCTCATAGCGCTCCCCGTGATCGCCTATTACATCATTTTCCATTATGTCCCCATGTACGGTGCCCAGATCGCCTTCAAGGATTTCTCTCCCTCCGCAGGCATCGAAGGCAGCCCCTGGGTCGGATTCAGGCACTTCATCGACTTTTTCGGCAGCATCTACTTCGTACGCGTGCTCAAGAACACGCTGGTCATCAGCGCCACCAGCCTGATCTTCGGATTCCCCGCGCCCATCATCCTGGCCCTGCTGATCAACGAGCTGCGCACCAGGCGCTTTTCCCGCACCGTCCAGACCATCACCTACATGCCTCACTTCATCTCGATGGTGGTCATCTGCGGCATGATCCGTGAGTTCACCTCCCAGGCGGGTCTCATCAGCGTGGTACTCTCCTACTTCGGCCTTCCCGCCAGGACGATGCTGAACGATGCGGGCCTGTTCGTGCCCATCTACGTGATTTCCGGCATCTGGCAGGGCGTCGGATGGGGAAGCATCATCTATCTGGCGGCCCTGACGGGAATCGACCAGGAGCTCTACCAGGCGGCCAGCATCGACGGGGCGGGGCGTTGGAAGCAGACCCTGCACGTCACCCTGCCCTGCCTGCTGCCGACAATCATCGTGCTCCTCATCCTCAGGACGGGGAACATCCTGAGCGTCGGCGCGGAAAAGATCATCCTGCTCTACAATGCGGCGATCTACGAGACCTCCGACGTCATCTCCTCGTACGTCTACCGGCGGGGGCTCCTGAACTCCGACTGGAGCTTTTCCGCGGCGGTCGGCCTGTTCAACTCGGTGGTGAACTTCATCCTGGTCGCCTTCGTCAACTGGCTGAGCCGCAGGACCAGCGAGACGAGTCTCTGGTAGGAGGGATCATGCCGAGAAGCGGAATCCGGATGACCACCGGCGAACGGTTCTTCAACGTGTTCAATATCCTCTTCCTGAGCTTCATGGTCGTGATCACGCTGTACCCGCTCCTGTACGTGCTGTTCGCCGCCTTCAGCGTGCCCAGCAGGCTGATGACGAAGTACGGCATCCTCCTGGGGCCCCAGGGGTTCAGCCTGGTCTCCTTCATCGCCGTGTTCCAGAACCCCAACATCTGGTCCGGCTACGGCAACACCATCATCATCGTGATCGGCGGAACGGCGCTGAACATGCTCATGACCATCATGGGCGGCTACGTTCTGTCACGGAAGAACTGGTTCCTGACCCGTCCCATCGCCCTCGGCGTCGTCTTCACGATGTATTTTGGCGGCGGCCTGATCCCCTTCTACCTCACCGTGAGGGGCCTGCACCTGGACAACACGCTGCTCGCCCTCATCATCCCGACGGCGATCAGCACCTACAACATGATGATCATGCGCACGGCGATGGTGACCATCCCGCCCAGTCTGGAGGAGTCGGCCATGCTGGACGGCGCGGGCCACCTCACCATCCTCTTCAAGATCATCACGCCGCTGATCTTTCCCACCCTGGCCGTACTCGTTCTCTATTACGGGGTGGAGCATTGGAACTCATGGTTCAACGCCATGATCTTCCTGCGCAAACGGGCCCTGTTCCCGCTGCAGCTGATCCTCCGGGAGATCCTCATCCAGAACTCGACCCTGGACATGTCGATCGGCTCCGCGGCGACCGACCAGGAGATGTTGAGCGAGACGATCAAGTACTCGGTGATCATCGTCTCCACGGTACCCATCCTGTGCCTGTATCCGTTCCTGCAGCGCTATTTCGTGAAAGGCGTGATGGTGGGGGCCGTCAAGGGCTGAACGGGGGCCAAAGGGCGCTACGGCCCCTTCTCAGCCCCCGTACCGTCCGTTCAGGTAATCCCTGAGGATGGCGGGCCAGTCGGTCTGCAGGATGTCGAATCCGAGGTCCAGGAGCCTTCCCCAGCCCTTTTCCGGCCCCTGCAGGATCGAAACGTCATCGTCGAACTCCCCGCAGAAGAAGTGGCGGTCGCTCAGCTTCAGGCTGTTGCACCAGGCGAGGATTCCCTCCTCCTTCAGGGATTTCAGGAACTCGGGCCGCGCGAGATCGGACTCCGCGGAGGCGAAGATCAGCTCCACGGCGACCGTATTGATCTCATGCCCCCGGGCCGCCCGGAAATCCTCCATGGAGCTGACGATCGGCATGTACATGTATTTTTTCGGATAGGATTCCAGCCGGGCCAGCAGGTCCGGCCGTGGCGGGCTCTTCAACAGCACTTCCGCGGCCATTCCCTGCCGTTCGATCTCCTCCACGATGGAATCCCAATGGTCCCATCCCCTGTCCACATTGAACAGGGTTTTTCCCTTGAATGCCTGGAGCGCCTGCCTGAATTCCTGGACCTTCTGGTTGGTCCGGTTGTTGTTGCAGTTCACGTATCCCGTCTCCAGGAGCTGCGGATAGGACAAGGTCCGCACGTTCTGCTTGATTCCGAGGTAGAGCGGTTCCGTTCCGTCGTGGAACAGGATCAGCGTTCCGTCGCTCGTGCGGGCCACGTCGCATTCGACGATGTCTGCCCCCTGCCTGATGGCGGCGGTGAAGGCACCCACCGTGTTGGGCATCACATTGCCGCCGGCGCTCCCCTTGTGCGCCGCGATCAGGGGACGATGTCGCCCGGACAGCCTTTCCCGCAAAAGGGGAGCCATGATCTTCCGTTCCTGCATGATGTGTCCCTTCCTGTGGATCATCGGCGCCTCAGGGCGCGACGGTCGCCGTCTTCCGCTCCGATGTCAAGCGCCAATCCGTCGTATGCGACGATGACGCCCTGCGGCTCGAGCTTCGCGGCGACCTTCTCGTAGACCGGGTTCGACGAGTGCGAGAAGTGGTGGGCGACGATGGGAGCGCCTTCGCGCAGCGTTCCTTCGGCGCGAAAGCGTCGGCAGTTTTCCAGGAAGCGCTCGAAGTTCATGTGCTGCGGCCACTGCCCGGTCCCCAAGGTCTCCTCAAGCACGATGCAGTCGAAGGACTGTCCGGAGAGGGCCTGCCACGTCGCTTCGGAGAACGGTCCCGTATCGGTCGCATAGAGAAGTCGGCGCCTGCCATCGTCGACTGAATAGAACAGGCATTCGATGCGGCCTTCGCCGTGGTTCGCATGGAAGGACTGACACCTGTATCCGTTCGTTTCCCATTTCTCGAACGGTTTGATCACGTGCGTGGCGATCAACAACCCGTTCGCATCCGGATATGCATCCGTGATGTCCCGCATCGCGTCGGCCGGGCCGAACAGGTCCAGGAGCGTCGGACGCTCGCCCACGATGCAGCCCGTGTCGCGGTATCCGATGTTTGCCGTATAGAGGTGGTCGTCGTGCTTATGGGTGATCAACGCGGTACGGACCGTGGAAAGGCTCAAACCGTAACGATGCGCGGCGTTCACCAGATCCGGTCCCATGTCGAGCAGAAGGTCGTCGTTGACGAGCAGCGCGCTTCGCAGGCGCAGGTTCCGCCCTCCGAGGGCGCGCGCCTCGCGGCAGTTTTCGCATTCGCAGAAGACGCTTGGATACCCCTCGCGCGCGGCCGTTCCGAGGAAAAGAAGTCGCATTCCAGTCCTCCCTAGAGGCAGGCGTCCGGGCAAAAAAAAAGCCTGGCAACGACCTACTCTCCCACCCTCGAAGGGCAGTACCATCGGCGCGGCAGGGCTTAACTTCCGTGTTCGGGATGGGAACGGGTGGATCCCCTGCGCCATAGTCACCAGGC
>Ga0153915_10005181_pt1 | contig 12114 bp, 14 predicted proteins | sample Opewatmetagenome_2_FD_107003 | JGI IMG/M metagenome (GOLD analysis project Ga0153915, IMG submission 107003) | Freshwater wetland microbial communities from Ohio, USA - Open water 3 Core 3 Depth 3 metaG | ecosystem: Environmental > Aquatic > Freshwater > Wetlands | place: USA: Ohio, Lake Erie...
AGGCGATGCCGGTAGATGCAGTTTTCCTCAATCTTCACGGGGCAATGTTTGCTGAGGGTGTCGGTCATGCTGAGACTGTTCTGGTTGGCAAAATACGTGAACTGGTCGGTTCCAGAATACCAATTGCCTGTACGTTTGATCTCCATGGGAATATTCCAGTCCGAATGGGGCAATATGGAGATATATTAGCAGGTCTGAAAACCGCACCACATACTGACAGTGCTGAGACAGCTGAACTTGCCGGACGTATCCTGTTTGATACGATTCAGGGCAAAGTGCATCCTGTATCTTATGTGCTTCCCATCCCATTCATTGTTCAGGGAGAAAAAGCAATGACCACATCAGAACCATTTGGCAGTCTTGTAGCAGAAGCGAGAAGAATTGAGAAGGAAGGTATGCCCGGTTTTGCACAACGCATTCTTGCTTCAACATTATTTGTTGGATGCGCATGGACTGACGCACCCGACACAGGGATGTCGGTAATGATAACAGCTGATGGTTCTCTTCAGGCTGCTCAGGCAGCTGCATCTTATCTGGCTAAGAAGATCTGGGACGCTCGTCATCAATTCAATTATGGCTGTGAGACAGCGGAGCTTGAAGAAGGCGTATCACGTGCATTGGCTGCAAAAGAAACAACTGTATTTCTGACTGACAGTGGTGACAATGTCACTGCGAGTACCCCAGGAGATCTTCCTATTGTATTGCGTCATCTGGTAAAAAGAAAAGTCAGGAGTGCAGTTGTAGCATGTATTAATGATACTGCTGCCATACAAAGATGTTTTAATGCTGGGGAAGGAGCCCGGATTCGTATTCCGATTGGTGCAACGATTGAAAAACGATATGGTCCATCATTAGAATCCGAGGTCGATGTTATACATCTGATCCGGCAACCGAAAATGGCAGTGATAAAAACGGAGGGTGTTGAGGTAATTCTGAGCGACGGACCGGGTACATTCACTAATATATCACAATTTGGGCAGTGTGGCATCAATCCACTTGAACGAAAAATTGTTGTGTTGAAGATGGGGTACCTTTATCCAGGTCTGAGCAAGGTTGCACAACGATATATCATGCTTTTAACGCCCGGAGCTGGTGATATGCGAATTGAAAAACTAAGCTATACCAGGCTAAGGAGACCAATATTCCCGTTGGACCCTGATACACAGTACCTGTAAAAGGGTTTGGTATTTTATATCCGTAAAATGATAAAATATTATTACACAACAGTCTAAGATCTTTAATAAAGCAAACACTTTATTCATATATTAACATTCTGGGGCTAACTAACGGAATAGCGTCTGTTCAATTATTGATAACATGGATTTAGGTTGAAAGCAATTTTGATAAATTTCACAAAGACTCCGAGAGGTTATGCAGAGTTGGATTAATCCTGAAAACTCCAAATAAGGAGATTATAAAATACAATGAGGATCGCATTATTTGTTCTATTGTTCATATGATCAAGACTACTTTACTTTAAACAAAATTACTTGTCCGGGGAAAAATAAGCAATAAAGCCAGACTGATACAAATGCCAGCCCTCGTAAGTCAGTTCCGAGGGTTTTTTCAAATTGTATTTCCCCTTAATTATGAGACTTTTATTCCAAATTGGATATGACAAATAAGATCAGGACAATAACCGATTCAAGAATTCCGTTAAAGAAAGGAAGTTTGTTAATCAGCATAATAATATGATAGAATCTATTAAAAGAATCCTGGATCGGATCAATTCAGGTAAAATCCGGAATAGGATTGCATCAGGTAAAATCGTCTACTTTGAAAGTTTTTCGAAAGAAATGGCATTTAAGTATTTGCCCGGACAGTTTAATGAACTTGGAAAATACTATGCAAAATTCTATACTCAGGATGAATTTGAAATCGATTCCGATTCAACTATTGTTCTAACCGCCGCAAGGGAAGGGAAACAGATCAGCAAAGAAAGATATGACAACTTTCATTTAATTCAAGGTAGTGCCTGGGACAGGAAAATAAAAACTCCTGCATCGTATGAGCCTATAGGTGTTTAGAGCATAGGGAATATTCGAATCTTTCTACTGTCTTAAAATCTTCTCCATTGACTTGCCTTTAGCCAATTCGTCAATCAGCTTATCTAAATAGCGAATTTTTTGCATGAGTTTGTCTTCGATTTCTTCTACACGATAGCCACAAATTACACCGGTAATTTTTGAAGCATTTTGATTAATTTGCGGTGCCTGCGCAAAAAAGGTTTCAAAATCATTGTTTTTGTCAATTTGTTGCTGTAAAACTCGTTGATTATATCCTGTTAGCCAGCAAATGATGACATCTACCTCTTCTTTTGTGTGGCCCTTTTTCTCCGCTTTTTGAATATAAAGCGGATAGACACTTGCAAATGACATTTTAAATATTCTTGGCTTTTTCATCGTTCTTCAATAATATTAACCCTTTGATCCAGTTTGAGCTTGGTTTCTTCAAGGAGCAATGTTCAAATTTATATGATTTTCTTATCATTAGAAAATAACCTCAGTCCTTTGGTATAGGGAATTGCACCTGAGGATCCGGCAATATTTGAAAGATCTTATTCGAGTCAAAAAGATCTGCTATTTTGGCAAGGAAATGCATTAAGGATTTGTCCGGGCTGCCGAAGGCAATTAAATCCTAATATTTCTTAGAGGTCTCAAAAAGGGACTCTTGACTCATGCGCCTGTACCAGATGGACCAGGTTGCCATCAGGATCTTTAAGGTTGAAAAATTTTACACCTGATCCCGGCCCGAACAAGTCGTTTTGGATATCGTTAACTTGGACACCCTCGCCACTCAGTTCTTTGTGGGCTGCGACAATATCTGAAGTCTCAAAGTATAGAGCCAAAGTTCCAGGTTTAATGTTTTCGGGAAATGCAGTAGCTCGTGCGAGAGTGATAGTAACTCCACCCTCCGGGGTGGTAAGCGATACCCACCAGTTGTTGTCGTCTAAGCGGTAGTCCGTTGTGATCTTCAAACCAAGTTTGTCCGCATAAAACGTTTTTGCTTTCGGCATGTCGCTGACATTCATGCTGAGCATCATAAACTTGTTAACTACATGTGTTATTGTCTCCATAGATGATTTGATTAAACTGTTTTCATTTATTGCATAAGTCTGCCTTCCTGCTAAAGTTCCAGCTATTCCAAGACCCATGTTCCTTATAAAACTTCTTCTCTCCATCAATTTTTTGTAAATATTTTCTCATCCATGATTTTTATTGAATCTTGAATCTCGTTATTAAACAACTTAAGGTACTATTTGTTCCCGATTACTGCAAACTATCAGATTGGCAGCCATATACTAGCTGACGACCCGTCAATAGGGCTAAGTCATTTAGAGCGGCAAAAAAGTTATTTCCCTTATTGTAGTTTATTGATGCCTTATCTGTCTCCAAAGCCTTTCCGACAATTTTATCACGGTAAGAAAGGGCAAAACTGTTTCCACTTTGAACAATAATTATTCCAACAAGACATGATACACTATAGGTAAAAAAAACAGATATTACATAAATCCTGCTTTGATTTATTCCCAAAAATATTGACTTGATTATCTTTTTCATGTTGCACATTCCCCTATTGTTAGTCCCTGTAGACAAAGATAAATTTCAGTCAAGTTGCTCGGCAATCTCTTTGATCTGATCTTCTGTAAGACTAATTATGGTGCAAAATTACTCTTTTACTCTATTGGAGGGGAGTATATGTCTTGGTTACAGGGCCAGACTGTCGGGGTGATGGAAGGCGCGGTTTTTGCCCCGCCCATACCGAACGGTACGTTCGGGCGGGCATATCCGGGCCTGCCCTGACCGTGATTATTATTCATCTATATAATTAATATATCCAATATTTCCTGAGGAATACCCTCATATAAATTTACTGTAACTTGCATTTCGTTTTCTTCTCTGAATCCGATCTCCCCTATTTTTAAAGAATAGCTGCTATTAACATATTTTAAATACAATTTTTGATATTTCTCTTTTTGTAAATCAAATTGACAGCCATAATAATGGGCATTTATTGAAATATCAATGCCACTTCCATGAGGAATATTTTCATCTGACAAATAAAAGCAATTAACAGTGCTTCTTACAAAAGAACTTCCCCAATATGCCGTATAGCAGAGTTCATAGACATTATCATTGTTTAAATCAGTTACAAACAAGTTTTTAGCATCAGAGTTTATAGCATATTGATTGTAATGAAAGCCATGTAAATCATAAACTATTTTGTTTTTAATAAATAGCCACCTGTTCATTAAGCCTGGCACCATCGATCTGGCAGAAAACACTTGTCCACCTAATTTTGAGTAAATTTCATCATTTGTCAGTTCGACAATACTGTCAAAAGAAAAAGAAGGATTCATATTGGGATTATATTCATTAAATACCCAATCAGTGATTAATTGATTTGCTTCCTCAATTGCAATTCTCTTTTCAGTTTTATTATCTTCCTTTTCACATGATATAAAATTAATCCCAATAATCATTACTATTAAAGAAATGTTTTTCATTACCCATAGTTTTTGGCGAATAATGTTATAAACAATAAAAATAAAGCTTTTAATCTATCTTTCCGCAAACTTGTTTATTGTCCGTGCTTGGGGTTCGTAATTCTTATTTTATTTCTATATTGATCACCACTTTACCTGTCGAGTGTCCTTGTTTTAAGTAGTTCATTGCATCTGCTGTCTTGTCAAGCGAATATCGTCGGTCAATTACAGGCTTGATGTTACCTTTTTCTAAAAGAGTTGCCAGTAACTGCAAATCGGTCTTGTTTGCTTTTGCAGCTAGAGACTTCATTTTTTTGGATCCAAAAGATAAAATCCAGCCAAAAAGAAGTGATTTTAAAATTTGTGATAAAGAACCTCCAACCATGACATATGTTCCATTGGAGGTCAAGATTTTCTTGCAGGCTAATAAAGGATAATTTCCATTAATTCCTAAGATAATGTTGTATTGCTTCTCCCTTTTCAAGAAGTTTTCTTTTGAATAATCAATAACATAATCTGCACCAAGAGATAATGTTTGCTGAACGTTTTTTGAGCTGCATACTCCAGTTACCTCGGCTTCAAAATATTTGGCCAGCTGGATGGCAAATGTTCCGACACCACCAGCGCTGCCGACAACTAGTACTTTTTGTCCCTTTTGAATATTGGCTCTATCACGTAAAGCTTGAAGAGCAGTCAATGCAGCCATTGGTAAAGTAGCTGCATCTTCAAATGAAATTTGGTCAGGTTTGATTACCAATGCTTTTTCAGGAGCGGTAACATATTCAGCAAGACCTCCAAAACCGTAACTGGCAAGATCGCCCATTACTTCATCACCAGGTTTAAACAAAGAAATATTTTTCCCAATAGATTCTATTCGGCCCGCAATATCTGCCCCAAATATTTTTCTTTTTGGAATGAGTCCCATTTTCATTGAACGATAATCCGCGGCGTTCAGGGAGACTGCATGCACTTTTATTAAGACCTCGTTGTCATTTGGAACAGGTTTGTTAATATCACAAAAGACAAGTCTTTCAGGAAAACTTTTTCTGGTATATACGATTGCTTTCATTTTTCGTTTATTTCTCCAAAATTATGTTTTATTTCCTGTCGCCACTTATGACGCCCGGCAATAAAAGGCGTAAGCATTGCATTGGTCGTGCAAGTCATGTCGAAGGGAAACGAAGATTCCGACCGTAGCGTCGGGACAAGTCGTGCAAGTCGTTTTCTTATAAGGACTTGCAGGACTGCAGGACGGAGTCCCGAGATATCGGGACGACCAGACTTGCAAGACCATGTGAAGCGCAAAGCTCTGAACATGAGCTTATGACCATTATTGTCCGTGTCAGGTTTTGTAGCAGGTTAAACCTGGTTAAGGTGTAAATCTGTCCTTTTATAGATGTATTCCGTCTATTTCAGAGATCCGGTCCTGATATTCTACAATTTCTTCCCTTTTATTCTACGCTTTATTCCTTCTAAAAATAACTATAAGCTTGGGTTGTAATGCTTTATCGGGATAAATTGAAGAACAAAACACTGCCGAATTTGTAGTTTCAGTATTGACACTAAACCCCATCAATCCATAATTAGGAATTTTATCATAGTACCATTTTTTAACAAAATTTGTAATATCTATGACATGATATTGTTTAGCTTTTGGCCAATCAGTTAAAACTCTATCGTCAATTATGGTATTTGGTTTTTTGCTATATCCAATATCAGTATTCCAAGGTTCAGTTATTGGCTCATATACTAATTGTCCGTGTTTATCACCTTTGAAATCATCACAATACAACTCCATTTTAGCTTCTATTATCTCAATCCCCTTTGGTAATTCGGATAAATTCCATTGTATTAAAAATCTCTCATCACAATTTCTGTAATCAACCTCTTTGTTTACTAAATCTTGTTTCCATTTTCCTTGAAAATATAAATTCCCTGCTCCGCTTGGATTAGATCTATTGGGGTTACAGGTACAAATATATAAGTCATTACTTATTTCTTTAATGACTAAAGTATCACATTGGTTTTTGCTTATTGCATCTTTATCTCCTTTAGTATTCGACCTGCATCCAGGAAAATACAATGCACAAAGTGCGATGACTAATAATGGATTTAATTTCATTTTTCGATAATTTAAAGTTAGTAGATTGTTCGTTTTTCTATTTTTGTTCAGGTGGGAAGGAGTTCAACTGTCATGGTATGAAATCTTTGAGTTACGTATAAATGGCTAAGATGAAGATAGTCTTTTTTTTCTTAGCTAAGAACACTAACGGCTCGGCAAAAAAAGGCCTAAGCATTGCTTTGGTCGTGCAAGTCAATTAGAAGGGAAACGAAAATTCTGACCTTAGCGTCGGGACAATTCGTGCAAGTCGTTTTCTTATAAAGACTTACAGGTCTGCAGGAAGGAGTCCCGAGGTATCGGGACGACCAGACTTGCAAGACCATGTGAAGCGCAAAGCGCTGTACATGAGCTTATGACCTTTATTGTCCGAGTTAGTTGTTAGCTCTCGTTAACGTTTAATTGCGGTTGTCTATTTTGACAATCTCACATATTTTTCAATGTTTATCCTGTTTATTGCCAGATTTTCAACCTTTTCTACTCCAGTTTGTATTAAAGTATCACCTGTAATTGAAACTGTAAAATTGAAGTCATTACCTTCCCAATTCCTGGCAGAACAATACTCTAGATGTTCCGTATAAAGGTCATTTTTTAGTGAATATTTTCCTCCTCCAGAAACAAATATTGCACTAGAGTCCTGACCTTTATTTAAATCGTGTTGTAAAAAGGCAAAATGGGTTTTATTCAGGATCTTAATAAATGAAATATTCTTTAAATAGTCAGTAACAACAGTGTCTTCTTTTTCAATGAGTTTTCCAGAAACAAGTTTCCAGGTCCCTTCAATTGCATTTGTTTGTGATTTTGGGGTTTTATCGGTACATCCGAAAAGTATTAGAGAAAATAATAGAATAAGTACAGTTTTCATAATTGTAGTTAATAAATAAGATTTACAAATTATCTTTTTGGAATTTAAATCTTGGGTTCGTACTTCGCCTTACAGCTTGCAGCCAGGCCCTGTGAAATAACACGAAGCCCTCGCAATAGCTATATTTCACAGGGCCAGGTTGCCGCGGTGGCGTGTTACCCGACCTGTCCTGACGGTAGCGTCAGGACGCAAGCACCGGGCATTGTCCTGGTACTTTAGCCAGAAAGTTGTCACGTCTTGGACCCTGACCGAGCTGAAAGCGAGCGTCATGAGGTGCATTTTTGCTCGGCTGGCGTATACTTCACCAGGCAAAAAGTGTGACAAAGCTGGGCAGGGTATGGGCATCTCGGAAATTAATTAATAATATCTCCTTTGATATTGGCCAACTTTTCGCGCCATTTTTGGAGTTCCTCAGGTGTTTGTCTCACCCAATCTGTTACTTCGCCAACGATTTTCAATGGGGCTTGTGTGCGATATGAGCGTGTCGGATTACCCGGAAATTTTTTGTCTGTAACGTTCGGATCATTTTCAAAGCTCCCTGTTGGTTCAACGATATAAACACGTTCGCGTCCATCTCCTTTAGCTAATGCCGCAGCGAGTCCCGCCCCATTAACCAAGGCTGTGAAATAAATGTGATTCATTACGACTTCGGGATTGTAATTAGACCTGCTCCCTGCTGTCAGTAAATCACCAACCTGCAAATCTGCTTTTGTCCCGTGATAGAAGGGACCATTGTCAGATGGTTTGTCCGTGAATGAAATTGCTAATTCATAATTCTTTTTTGCGTTGTCAAGGTCACTTAAGTCCTCATAGCATCTGGCAATGTTTATATATATAGAAGGAAAAGCTCCCTTAACAGTGTCGTCATTTATTTTTAATGCGAACTGCAAAGCTGTTTCGAGCCATTTTAATTTGTGTGGAACATTTTTTTGATGTCGAGCCACATAATAAGCAGCAGTAAATTTTTCAAAGTCGTTTGTCGCTTCGTTCCAGGCTTGAAGAAATAGTCTGCTTGCTTCTTCAGGTTTGCCTTTTTCTTCCATGTCCATACCTTGAACACAGAGTTTAACAACATTGTTGTTCGGGTTGAATTCCATTTTCCAATTAATTTGTCTGATAATAATGAAATATCACAATGACCGCTTACGGCCCGGCAATAGGGCTGAGCGTTAATAAACAGCCCGGTGGATTGTTTTAGCGAAAGAGCCATTTAAATTAGTTGTATGAATGTACCGTTCTCAATTCCTTTGCGAATCCATCTCATTAGGATTATTGCCTTAAATTCTGGTTCCAGATAAGTGGTTTTAAACTCATCCTCCATGCTGTTTATTTCTAATTGATATTTATGATTCCCTGTTTCAATCTGATAATAAACAATTCCATAACATACATGGGTTAGCTTAGCTTTTGTCCCTTTAACAATTGTTTTCAGGTCTTCCATAATGCACAATTTTTTTGTAAAGGAAATGATTTGAAATGGACTTTTTTTTGATATAAATCAAAAACTCAAATTTGTCTACGTATTCTCGATAAGGTTTCTTGAGTTATCACCATAATGGAAGCTATATACCCGAGTTTGGCTCTTTTGAATAATTCGGGAGAAAAAGACAGAAGAAAATTGTATTTTTCAGTCGCATCCATAGTTTTAAGTTTAGAAGAGACCATATCAATTTTTGCGAGTTGCTCTCCCAATAAATTATTGCTAAAAGCTGAAAGCTGAGGAGAACTGGACAATTTTTCGCTATTCTGTTTTGTAATACTAATCAAAATAGTGTATTCACATGCTTGAAAATATTCGCTTGAGGGTGTTGAATTGATATAACTATTTACAACTACGTATTAAAAGCCGTAGAGAAAGCAGGAGATTCAAAAACCGTGACAAAAAAGTGACCTTTATTGTCCGTATTAGCATTTCGGGCCAATTTTTAATCTGTCTACCAGCAATGTTTTTTGACTTGTGTCCACGAAGACAAGTCATTTTTTTGTTGGTTCATAGTAAAGCGTTATTGAGCCAGATCCAAAGGTTTTTATTTTTAAGAGTTTAAGGATAACCCTATTGGTTATGTATTTAAATAATGGTAAACCGCTTCCTAGTATTACCGGGTGAACACAGAGTTGGTATTCATCAATTAAATTGAGTTTTGTTAAGCTTACAATTAAACTCGGGCTGCCAACTAAAATGTATTTACCTGGTTTTTGCTTGAGTTCTAAAACTTCTTCTTTAATTCCTGCCTTTGCCAACTTTGCATTTTTCCATTTAACATTAGTTAAGGTGCGGGAAAAAACAATTTTGGGAATGTTCTGCATTATTACAGCAAATTCATCCATTGGTTTGTTACCAGTAGGATTCATTACTACAGTTGGCCAGTAACTTTCCATAAGCTGGTATGTTATCCTTCCATATAATATGACGCCTGCCTGGCTAAGCAACTCATTATAATGCTGATGTAATTCATCATCTGCAATCATTGCCGTGTGGTCGCAAAATCCGTCAAGTGTCATATTGATTGCCGCAATTAGCTTTCTCATACTAATTTGTTTAATCAATTGACAATTTTCATGTCGGATTGTTTTAGTCCACAATCATCAAACCTGATCTGATATTCTGCAGGGGGGTGCCTGAATTCTAACGGCCCTGCGGTTTGGTGAGTTGCCGTCTGTGTCGCGGTGGCGTGGTTTTTGCAAGTCCTGGTAGATGGCTGAAAAGTCCGGGTGCACGATGAAACTGTCTAGATGGTACCAAGTCCGGGTAAGGATAGTGAGTCCGGGTGCATGATGAAATAGTCTAGATTGCGATGCAAAAACCATGACACCACGAGCGCAGGCTGCCAGCCCTACTGACTCTGTCCCGGTAGATGGAACAGTCCGGGTGGCAGTAATTTGATAAATGGTTTAATCTTTCTCTCATAGACTTTGGGAGCGGCGATGAAGTAGTCCGGGCTGGCAAAGGCAATTAAGCAAACCGACCGAGTTATGCGTAGTTCTTTTATTTTATTTGTCTCAAATGTCAAGTTATGACAGTCGTGGCAAGCTACTTAAGACTATCAACAAACTTACAGATTTTAGTTATTATAGCCGGTTCATTTGACAGAAATATATAATGCATACCATTAATTATTTCGACATGTGAGGTAGGCACACCCTCCTTAAAAGCTTTTGCCTGTTTCTTCGCGAGTCCATCAAGAGTCTTGAAATATTTCCCTGCCTCCTTTCGAACAGTTGAATCAGTACTATTTTTCATCCATGCTTCTTGAATATGTGGAATTGAGAAAATAACGAGTGCAGGCACTTTAATATTCGTGAACTTTCTGGCAGAAGTCATTATAGTCATAAACATAGAATTGCCTGGGAAATCGCGTAATTTTGTTGGTCTTCCATCGGAAGCCGAATCCCAAATTTGCCTAAATTCCGACTCTGGCATTGTAAACCCATATACTTTGGCATCCCATTTTTGCAAGGAACTGAAGCTAACCTAATCTTTCTGACTGGGAGTTGGGGGTTGAGGTCCATTGATTTCTAAAAACTCCTTCATTTCAGCTCCTTTACCATTGTCAAATGAGTATGGATATCCTGCTTCGAGATAGACAAGCCCAGATACTTTTTCTGGGTGAGAAACAGCAATAGAACTTAATTCTGCACCAGCGATAGAGTGTCCTATCAAAACAGGTTTGTTGATTTTAAGCGAGTCAATGACTGTAAGTATGTCATCGCTTAAACGACTACCCTCCTTCAAAACTGAAAACCCAGACGCTCCAAATCCACGTCGAGTGATGCCGTAGACATGAAATTTGGTAGCAAGCTTTGGCGCGAAATCATCAAATACATGTGCTGTGTTCCCACCTCCGGCAAGCAAGACCACTGGTCTACCCTTACCTCCCCAATCAAGCACCTCAAGTTGAATATTTTTGTCCACCGATACGAATTGGATTTTGTGAGGCGAAAGGTCACGCCAGTGAATGAGTTTTTGTGAATAGAGCTGAGTCAAAACGGTATTTATCAGTAGTATTCCGATTAACATTGTTTTATATGGTAGGTAAAGATTAGTTTTCATTCTCTTATTCTTGAGTTGGCTTGATTTGAGCCTATATAGACATTATTCTGTCTTTACTTACTACACTGGAAACTATTTTAGTCATGTTTGGCAAGTCATTTATTAAGACATACCAAATTGCTCAAAGGTTACATTTAATGTTTAGAATGATATCCATCGGGTATTCAGGATATTACGCATAACAGCCCGGCAATATGGGGAGGTTGTGTTACCCGACCTGTCCTGACCGTAGCGTCAGGACGCAAGCACCGGGCAGAGTCCAGGTACTTTAGCCAGAAAACTGTCACGTCTTGGACCCTGACCGAGCTGAAAGCGAGCGTCATGGGTACAAATTTTGTGAGCGCCGAAGGCCCTGACCGAAGCGTAGCAAGCGTCAGGGGTACAAATATTTAATTGCGTGCAGATGCGCGTGTCCGGGTGATGAAACATTACGAATTTGTCTTGGATGCAGGAACACCTGCCTGCCGGCAGGCAGGAAAGCAAAAAGTGCGACAAGCAACATACCTTTATTGTCCGTGTTAGCTGTTAGTGCATTTTTATTTCGATATATAGATCCTTAGAATTTTACCATCTTTTTTCTGAATTTCGAACTC
>Ga0153915_10005182_pt1 | contig 12113 bp, 7 predicted proteins | sample Opewatmetagenome_2_FD_107003 | JGI IMG/M metagenome (GOLD analysis project Ga0153915, IMG submission 107003) | Freshwater wetland microbial communities from Ohio, USA - Open water 3 Core 3 Depth 3 metaG | ecosystem: Environmental > Aquatic > Freshwater > Wetlands | place: USA: Ohio, Lake Erie...
CCCATCGTGCGCCACGTCCGGGTGCGGGAAGCAAAGCTGCGCCCGCTGGCGGGACTGGCAGCGTCCGCGCCGACTCGCCCGTGGCTCAGCGCGGCCCTCGCAACGGGAGACAGCCCGGACACACTCACACTCACCGCGGCGCCGGCGACCCTGTACACGGCCGCCGACACGGCGCGCGTCATGACCGACACGGCACGCGTCACGGTCTCTTCGACTGGAGGCGGCTCCCAGACGCTGGTGGCCGTGCTTCGCGTGCGGCGGGGACCGACCGTGCGCGCCTCACCGCGCGCGGTGGCCTTCACCATGTACCGCACCGGTTCCGTTCCCGCCCCGCAGACCGTGAGCCTCACCAACGACGGGCAGGGCACGCTCACGGGGCTCGACACCGTGCCCGGCTTGCCCGCTTGGCTCCGGGCAGGCATCGGTGCGCCCACGGCCCCCGCGGCCCTCACGCTGCAGGTCGATTCCGCCGGGCTCGGCATCGGCCAGTACAGTGGCAGCGTGGTAGTCCGGAGCGACGCCCCGCGCTGGGATACCGTGCGCGTGCGGCTCACGGTGCTGCCGGGCCCGAGCCTCGCGCTCTCGTCCGATAGCCTGACGTTCCGCGCCGACTCCGGTGGCGTCGTGCCTCACGCCGTCGAGTTGCTCGCCGCCAACGCCGGGCCGGGCGAGCTCACAGGCTGGAGCGCCGCGCTCGCGACGCCCGCCCCGTGGCTGTCCTGGGCGCTCGACACCGCTCCGGTGCCCGCCCGCATCACGCTGCAACCGATCACGACCGTCGGGCTCAAACGCGACACGACCTACCTGGCCACGCTCCGCATCGCGGCGGCGACGGCGGGCAACACGCCTCAAACCGTCACGGTCAGGTACACGCTCCGCGACACGCTGCCACGCGACAGTATCTGGGTCGCGCCCGGCGGGGTCACGCTCGTTGCGCCACTCGACGGGTCGGAGCTGCCGAGCACCGTCCTGGGCATCACGTATGCCGGCACGGGACGCCCGTCCGTGGCGAGCCAGCCCAGCTGGATCACCGCGACCCGCGTGGACGGCGATTCCGCCCTGACCCTCGCGGTGAACGGCATCCCGTCCGGCTCGCGCCCCGGCGCCGTCTTCACCGGGAGAGTCGTGGTGGACGATCCGCGCAACACCGCCGACACCGTGGACGTGCGGCTGACCATCGGCGGCCCGACTGCGGCGATCGCCGCCGATACCGTGCGGTTCCAGGCGTATCGGGGCCAGACGCCGTGGCCCGCAGTCCAGCGGCTGCAGATCACGAACGGCGGGGCCGACACGCTCACGCAGCTCCGGATCGAGGGCACGGTTCCGGCGTGGCTCGATGCGACGCTCGACGCGACCACGGCGCCTACCGGACTCAGCCTGCAACCTCAGCAGCTCCTGGCCGTCGTGGGGAGCTACCAGGCCACCCTGGTCGTGTCGTCGCAGCTCGCGGGGGCAGGCAAGGACACGGTGCATGTGTTCTCGGTCATTGAGCCCGGTCCCGTCGTCGCCGTGTCGCCCGACCGGCTGAAGCTCGCCGCCGTCTCCGGGAGCGGGACCACCGCCCTCGACACGGTCGTCGTGCTGAATGCGGGTAACGGCGCCCTCGGAAGCCTGCAACAGCCGGTCACGAATCAGTCCTGGCTGCGGGCTCGGGTGGACAGCACCACCAGCCCGCCGCGCGTGGTCGTCGAGGCCGACCCCGTCGGCCTTTCGCCGGGCACCTGGACCGGGACCGTTGCGATCCTCGCGACCCAAGCGAACGTGCCGCCTGATACCGTCCGGGTGACCTTCGAGGTGGTACCGGCTCCGAGCATCGAGCGCTCGCCTGCCGTGCTCGCGTTCCACGTGCTCGCCGGCGATCCCGTGCCGCCGGACACACAGGCCTTCACGGTGCTCGATCCGGCCGGCCGCCCGACCGGCAGCCTTGCCGTGAGCCCGAGCGGAGATTCGGCCTGGCTCCACGTGGACCCCGCATCCGGCACGGCGCCGGCCACCGTACGCGTCTGGCCGATCGCCGTCCCGCCTGCGAGCGACACGGCCTACGTGGCGACGATCCGCATCGTCGGCAGTCTCGCGCCCGATACGCTGACCGCCACCGTGAGGTACTACGTCGACCTCGGCCGGTCACCCGCGATCGTGCTGTCGCGTGACTCCCTGACGTTCGATCGGCCGAACCCGCCGGCGCAGACCGTGAAGATCACCAACGGCGGGAGCGGCACGCTGCGGGAGCTGAGCGTGCGCGAAACGACGGGGGCGGACTGGCTCTTTGTCCTGTTCGACAGCCGGATCGCGCCGGCCACGCTGACGGTCGCCATCGATCCCGCCAAGGCGGCCGATGAGCCGGCCAACAGCGTGGCGCTGCTCGAAATCACGGGACAGGGGGCGCAACCGCGGTTGATCACGGTCGCGCTGCGCTGACGTCCCGGAGCTACCGCAGGCGCATGTCGAGCGAGGAGAGCTGCAACCCGCCCGGGCCGGGCTTGAACTCTGCGAAGAAGCTGTTCTTGGGCCTCTGGGTCGGGCCTGCTCCTTCAACAGTGAACTCGACCTCGAACTCGCTGACCCACACGTTGCTGACCCGCTTGGGCGGCAGGATGGTCGGCGCCGGGCGCGCGCGCCAACGGGCGTCTACCGAGAAGCGGTTCTGCCATTCGGCCTGATCGTCCGCCGGCATCGTGACCTGATACGCGGCGCGCACGGCTGCCAGATCCCGGCGCTGCACCGCCGCGTCGAGGGCCGTCACGAATCCCCCGATCCACTGGTCGATCTGCCGCGTCGCCTCGGCCTCGCTCAGCGGCGCCGCGTCCACCGGGGCCGGAGCCGCCGTGACCGTGACCGTCGCCTGACCCAGGCGGCCCTCCGCCGTGGCGGAGATCACGGCGACTCCCAGTCCCACCGCGGTGACCGCGCCGCCCGACGACACCGTGGCCACCGCGGCATTGGCCGAGCGCCACTCGACGGGTCGGTTGAGCGGTGTCCCTTGCGCGCCCAGCACACGGGCGGTGAGTCGCTCAGTTTGCCCTGCCTGTAGCGCGACGCTCGCGGGAGACACCGCCACGGACGCGACCGCCTCGGGCGCGACGGTCACGGTGGCGCTGCCGGTTTTTCCCTCGACGGTGGCCAGCACCTCGGTCGTGCCCGCCGCCTGCCCCGTCACCTGCCCGTCGCTCGCGACCGACGCGATGCCAGGATCCCGCACCGACCACGTTACCCGACCGCCACTCAGCGACCGCCCGGACACGTCCAGCGGGAGCGCGCGCAGCCGTCGCGTCTCGCCGACTCCCAGCGAGAGCGCCGTCGGCGAGATCCGCACCGCCGCGAGCGTCGCGCTCGGCGGCGCCGGAGCCACCACCGGGGTCCGCACTGTGTCTTCGCGGGCCGGCGCCGCCTCGTGCGAGTCGGCAGGTGCGGCCGCGGCTGGTTCCGTCACCGGCGGTGGCGCCGGCCGCTCCCGCAGCGCGAACAGCAGCACGCCGACCGTGGCCACGGCTCCCGCGATCCCGAGCCCGAGCTTGAGCGCGAGCGGGCGGGTCGGCTTGGGAACGGCGTTCAAATCGGGCAGGGGAGTGGTGGGCGTATCCGCTGGCGCGATCCCGCTCAAGCGCTCGCCCCGCGCCAACGCCGCCATCTGCTCGTGCACGGGGTCGTGCAATCCGGGCGGCGCACCGCGATACGCCGTGACCGCCGCCGCGAGATTCGGCCAGCGACGCGTCGCGTCCTTCTCGAGCATCCGCATGACGGCCTGAGCGAGCGCCGGAGGGCAATCCGGTCGCAGCGTCGTCACCGGCACCGGGGCGACCTCGGTGTGGGCGCGCATGACCTCGAGCGTCGCGCCGTGGAACGGCGGGGCACCCGTGAGCATGGCGTAGGCGACGATCCCCAGCGAGTACTGGTCCGAGGCTCCGGTCACCGGCTGGGCGAGGCACTGCTCGGGACTCATGTACGACGGCGTGCCCACTGTGGCGCCCGTCATCGTGAAGCCGGCCCGCTCCGTCACCTTGGCGATGCCGAAGTCGGTGACGATCGCGTTGCCTTCGGCGTCGAGCAGCACGTTGGCCGGCTTGATGTCCCGGTGCACCACACCGCGGCGGTGCGCGTACTCCAGCGCGCTCGCGATCTGCGCCAGCCATGCCCCGACGACCGACACCGGCAGCGGGCCGCAGCGCCGGATGACGCCGTCGAGCGAGCCCCGCTCGACGAAATCGAGCACGAAGAAGTGGAGCTGATCGTGGTGCTCGACCCCGTGCACGGTCACGATGTTGGGGTGCTTGAGCGCGGCGATGGTGACCGCTTCCTGCTTGAAGCGGCCCACCATGCCCTTCTCCATGAGCAGCGCGGGCGACATGACCTTGATCGCCACGCGGCGATCGAGGGCGGACTCGTACGCCAGGTACACGGCCGCCATGCCGCCCTCGCCGAGCTCCTTCTCGATCTCAAACCGCCCCTGCGTCACCTCCCGCAGCTGGGTCAGCACCGCCTCCCAGGGGCTTTCGGCCGGGCCGGGTTCGGGGGCGAGCACGGTATGCGCCTCGACCGAGGTGCGAGCAAGCACCGCTCCGCAGTTCGGACAGAACTGATCGGCAGCCTCGATCCGGTGGCCGCAGGCAGGGCAGAGACGCACGTCAGTCATCTCTGGGCAAGAATCCCTCCTGGTCTACAAGTTAGCAAGCAGTGCGCCACCGGGCCGGGCTGGGCCGTCGGCTTCCTTGGGGCGCGGCCCCGACATGCGTTAGATTCGTTTGCCTCACCGGGCGCCCGTAGCTCAGGTGGACAGAGCATCGGCCTTCTAAGCCGAGGGTCGGAGGTTCGAATCCTCCCGGGCGCATCACGGGCTCGGATAGTTCCAAGTTATTCCTCAGCAACGGTTTCCGCGGTTCGCCTCACCTGTAAGTTGAGATCCCAGCCGCTGCCTTGACACCCGCTTGACGGGCTCCGTCGAGCTTCGTCGCAACAGCCACGGGGACCCTCGCATGAGCGGCGCACCAATTCTTCGACCCCTCAACCTCGACGCCAACAGGCGAGCGGCGGTTCTGTTGGTGAACCCGTTTGCCGGCGGCGTACGCCAGCCGACCGTCGAGCGAATCGTCCACCGCCTCGGCCTCGAGGGCGCGGCGATTCTCGAAGTCGGCCGCGACGGGTCGGCGCAGGCCTTGGCGGCCCGCGCGGTGAATGACCGCGTCACGCTGCTGCTCGTGGCCGGAGGCGACGGCACGCTGCACCAGGTGATCCAGTCCCTCGCGGGCACAGGAACGGTTTTGGGCGTCCTCCCGCTCGGTACCTCCAACGATCTCGCGCGCCGGCTCGGCATGGCGACCGCGCTCGACCGCGCCCTGGAGGAGATCGCGACCGCGGAGACCGGCTCCATCGACCTGCTGCGAATGGGGCACCACTGGGTGGCCACGGTCGGCGGCCTCGGCCTGCCGGCTGAGGTGGCCCGGACCTGTAACCGATTGAAGGCTCGGCCATTGATCGGTTGGCCGGCGCGGTCCCTGGGAAGGACGATCTATGCGCTCGCAGCCGCCCAGCGGATTCTGCGTCATGGCCCCGAGCCGGTGACCTGCCACATCGCAGTGGGCGGCGAGGATGCTACCCCCAACCAGGTATCGGCTCTCCTCGTGGGCACCGTCGATCGATTCGGCGGGGGTCTGGAGCTCGTGCCCCGCTCCCAGCTAAGGGCGGGGACGTTCGCCGCCCTCATGGTCACCGCCACCACGCGGCCCACCATTCTCGATACGCTGCTCCGCGTTCGCGCGGGCCGGCCGCTCCGCCGCTATGCCCGCCGGGTGACGCACCTGACCAGCCTGACGTTTCGCGCGGATCACCTCGTTCCGACGTTTGGCGACGGTGAATGGCTCGGCCTCCAACATCGCATGACCATCCGGATCGCCCCCGCCGCGCTTCGCGTGCTGATGCCAGCCTGTCACGGCACCGTGTTGGCGGCGAGGCGCTTCGGGACGGCGGTCTGATCCGCCCGCCGCAGACGGTACGTCGCGGCGCCCGGGGCGCCTGCTGTTTGCACCGAGTGCTGCTCCACTGCCGAGCAATCCAGGCCACCTTCGATCGCCTCGCACTCCCGGTGCTGCCATCGGTCCCAAAAGTAGCCGTCGCCCTCCGGCGCGTAGCGTGCCATCCGGGCCAGCACGAGTAGGGACACGAGCACCAGGACAAACCACGCCCAGCGAAGGACCAGTAGAGAGCGTTGCTCAGTCATCCGCATGCCTCCCGGGACTGCGTCGCCCGGCATAGTAGTCACGAAACCGTTCCTGGACTCGCCGCATCTCGTCGTCATCGAGCATCACGGGCTCGCCGATCTGCAGCGTGTGCGCGTACTGCGCGGCCAGCGCCTCCACTTCGACCGCCAGCGCCAGCGCGTCGTCCGGCGTGACGCCGCACGCCACGAGGCCGTGATTGGCGAGCAGGCAGGCACGCCGGTCCCGCAACGCGGCGACCGCGGCTTCGGCAAGCGCCTGCGTCCCAAAGGTCCCATACGCGCTGCAGCGGATGTCGCTGCCGCCCGCCACCGCCACCATGTAGTGAAACGGGGGAATGCCGCGGCGCAGGCAGGCGAGCGCCGTGGCGCAGGTCGGGTGCGCGTGCACGATTGCCCGAACGTCGGGCCGGGCGTCGTACACGGCGGCGTGAAGCCGCCACTCGGTGGACGGGCGGCGGCTCCGCGCGGAGCGCTGCGTCCCGTCAAACGCGAGCGCGACCACGTCCTGCGGCCGCATCGCGTCGTAGGGAAGCCGCGACGGCGTGATCAGGAATCCCTCGTTCACGCGGACGCTCACGTTGCCCGACGTGCCGCGATTGATCCCCAACCTGTTCATCCGTCGAGCTGCGGCGATCACCGCCCGCCGCATCGCGAGGTCACGCCGAACACCACGCGTCATGACGTTCGATCGGGGAACAGCCGGGCCAACCCTTCGCGGCTGGCGGGGCAGATCCCCCGCTCCGTGATGAGACCGGTCACGAGCTCCGCGGGCGTCACGTCGAAGGCCACATTCAGCACTGGCACGCCGCTCACGGTCGCGATCTCCCCCCCGTCGCGCTCCTCGAGCGGGATTGCCGTGCCGTCGTCCAGCGTCCAGTCGATCGACGGGCTCGGCGCCGCGACGTAGAACGGCACGCCGTGGGCCCGCGCGGCGAGCGCCTTGGGATAGGTGCCGATCTTGTTGGCCACGTCGCCCCGTACCGTCGTGCGGTCCGTCCCCACGAGGCAGAGATCCACCGCGCCCCGCTGCATCAAGTGACCCGCGGCGCCATCCACGAACACCGTGTGCGGCACGCCCTCCTGCGCCAGCTCCCACGCCGTGAGCGCACCCTGGTTGCGGGGCCGGGTCTCGCTCACCCACACGTGCAGCGGGATCCCCTCCCCGTGCGCCACGTACACCGGCGCCAGCGCGGTGCCCAGGTCGACCGTGGCCAGCCAGCCGGCATTGCAGTGGGTCATGACGTTGACGGTGCGCTGGAGGCGCGACCACCGCTCGCGAATCAGCGCCACTCCATGGCACCCGATCTGCCGGTTGATCTCCACGTCCGCTTCGCACAGCGCGGCCGCGCGCGCGTAGGCCGCGCGCACCCGCTCCCCGGCCGGCAGAGGTCGGAGCCGGATCTCCATGTCATCCACCGCCGCGCGCAGATTCACCGCCGTCGGCCGCGTGCGCAGCAGCGCGCGGACCGCGTCGTCGAGCGCGCGGTCCGATGCGTCGGCGCGCATCGCCAGGGCGATGCCGTACGCCGCGCCCGCGCCGATCAACGGCGCGCCGCGTAGCCGCATCGTGCGGATGGCGTCGGCCACCGCCTCGAGGCTCTCCAGCCTCACCAGGCGGAACGTGTGAGGCAACGCCGCCTGGTCGACGACCTCGACCGCCCAGCCGTCGGCGGCCAGCGCGATGGAGCGATGCGGCACCCCCGCGACGCGCACCGTCGCGCTACCCGGCCAGGCGCGCGCCCCAGGCGGCGGCCCGCCCGCGAGCTGCGTCCACGTCAACCGTGCGCAGGGCCCCGTCGACCAGGACGGGCTCGCCCCGCACCCACACGTGCGTCACGGCTTCCCGACCCGCGGCGTAGACGGCATGGGAGACTGGATCGAACACAGGGTGCAGCTCGAGCGAGCTGAAGTCCAGAGCGACGAGGTCGGCTTCCTTGCCTGGAACGATCGAGCCGATGCGCGTCTCCAGTCCCAGGGCACGGGCCGCGTTGATGGTCCCCATCGCGAGGACCTGATGCGCCGGAAGCGCGTCGGCCCGACCCGCAGCCGCCTTGCCGAGCAGCGCCGCGAGCCGCAGCTCCGCCAGCATGTCGAGCCGGTTGTTGCTGGCGGCACCGTCGGTACCGACCCCCACGTTCACCCCGCGATCCACCATGGCCGCCACGGGGGCGATGCCGCTGGCCAGCTTGAGGTTCGCGGCAGGGCAGTGGGCCACGTGCACCCCGCGATCGGCGAGCAGCGTGATCTCCGCATCGGTCAGGTGGACGCAGTGCGCCGCGACCAGACGCGGATTCACGACCCCGAGCGCCACGAGCCGCTCGAGCGGGCGGCAGCCGTGGTGCGACTGACTCTCGCTGATCTCGTCGTCCGTCTCATGCACATGCAGGTGGATCCGGAGATCGTGATCCTCCGCCGCGCGCACCGCGATCTTGAACGTCGCGTCGCTCACCGTGTACGGGGCGTGCGGCGCGATCGCGAACGACACCAAGGGGTCCTGTGCGAAGCGCGCGCGCACGGCGAGACCGCGCGCCAGGTATTCCTCCGGCCCGCTGGCGTACGGGGTTGGAAACTCCAGGGTGATCAGCCCCACGACGGCCCGGATGCGGGCATCGCGCGCGGCGCGGCCGACCGACTCCGGGAAGAAGTACATGTCCTGGAAGCACGTGACTCCGCCGCGCAGCATTTCCGCGGCCGCAACCAGGGTTCCGTCATACACGAACTCCGGCGAGACGTGCTGCGACTCTGCCGGCCAGATATGCTGCTCGAGCCACTGCCTGAGTGGGAGGTCGTCCGCGATCCCCCGCATCAGCACCATCGCGGCGTGGGTGTGGAGATTGATCAGCCCGGGGATCAGCAGGTGCGTCGGGAGTACCACCCGTGGGAGCGTCGGATAGCGGGCCCGCGCGTCGCCGGAGGGGAGCACCGCGAGGATCCGCTCGTCCCGCACCACCACGGCGTGGTCGGGCAGGATGGCTCCGGCAGGCTCGACCGGCACCACCCACCGCGCCTCCACCACGGTTTCTCCCGCATCTCTCCCTGTGCCCTGCGTCACCGTTGACTCATGCGCGACTTGCGTTCTCCCATAGCGTGATCCGCCCCCGGTGCAGCCGCGTCCTCAGCCGCGCCAGCGCCCGCGGGCCGGAATCTACGCCTCGACGCCACGGCAGCACAGGGCTGTATCTCATGCACTGTGAACCACTTTGCCAATTCCGATGACGTGAGTTCTCGGTGCTGATGTGTAACCCATTTGAATCACGTCAGTTAGGCACCAGCCACTCGGCACGTGTCTTGCCCTGTCCCAAGTTGATGAGCGACACGGTGACCGACACCCTGGCGGCGCACCCCGTGGCGGGACAGAATAGCCGAGGAGCGCGCGAACGATGACGCATCCACCTGATCCGCTCGAGCCCGAGGTCGGCGGGCCGGCCCTTGGGCCGAACGCCGGCGCCGGGTCCGCAGAGCGGCCGGTGCGTTTCGGACGTCCGACCTCGCCCCGGCTGTTTGCGGAGCACCATCCCGCGGCGGGCGACGGCCAGACGGCGCCGCTAGGGACGCCCCGCGTGCTCGCCTCGTTGGCGGAGCGGCCTGAAGCGGCCTCCGACGGCGACGCGCGCGCGGCGCTGGGCATCGAGTACCCGCCCGATCTCGTCTTCATCGTGCGTGCCGACGGCACGGTGCTCTACGTGAACCGGCCGCTGGGCAAGCGGGGCGAAGAGGACGTGATCGGCTCGGACCTGTACGACTGGATCTTCCCCGAGCAGCACATGCTGGTGCGCGAGGCGATGGGTCGGGTGTTTGCCGCGGGCCGTGCCGATGGGCTGGAGCTGAACGGCATCCAGCAACACGACGCCGACGCCTCCTACGAGTGCCGCATCGCGCCGAATCTGCGCGACGGCAAGGTTGTCTCCGCGACGATCATCGCGCGCGACGTAACCCGCTACCGGCGGGCCCAGCGGGCGCTCGAGACCGAGCACGCGGAACTCCGCCGGCTGCTGGACGAGCGCAATGCGGACCTCGCGCAGGCGCGGGCCGACTTGAGTCGCGAAGAGGCGGAGCGTGGCGCCGTGCACCACGCCCTCGAGCGGTTCCGCACGCTGCTCGACGCCGCAGGCGAGGCCATCTTCGTAACCGACCCCGCCACGGACACGCTCATCGACCTGAACGAAACGGCCTGCCGCTGGCTGCGCCGGCCGCGTGCCGAGCTGGTGGGGCAGAACGTGCGGACGCTCGGGCTCGAGTTTCCGGTGGTGCCCCCACTGGCATTCGACGTCCAGTTTACAGAAACCCGTGACAGTCGCCGGCCTCTGGTGTTCGAGGGCATCCACCGGCGGCTCGATGGCTCGACCTTCCCGGTGGAGGTGGCCGTCGCGTCCCACGACGTGGCCGGCACCGAGTTGGTGCTCGCGGTGGTGCGGGACGTCAAGGCACGCCGGCACGCCGCCGACGCGCTTACCGAGAGCGAGGCACGCTACGCGGCGCTGCTCGAGCACGCCCTCGACGCCATCTACCTCACGACGCGCGCCGGAGAGATCGTCGAGGCCAATCCGGCGGCGCTGGAACTGTTTGGCTATCGGCGCGGCGAGTTCGTCGGGCTCGACGCACGGGCGATCATGCCGCGCGTCGAGGACGTGCGCCGATTCCAGCGCCAGATGGCGGAGCACGGGGCCGTTTCCCGACTCGAGGTCGAGTTGCGGCGGCAGGACGGCTCGGCGTTCCCGGGCCTCGTGTCGGCCGTGCGGCGGAAGGACGCGCAGGGGCGGATGATGGGCTACCAGTGGATCGTGCGATCGCTCGAGGACTACGTCCAGGCCGGCGGTGCTGGAGTCGTCGGCGGGCTCAGCGGGACGGCACTGGTCGTGGATGCCGATCCCGACGTGCGGGCCGTCGCCGAGCTGGCGCTCGGGCGGGCGGGTCTCACCGTCGTGACCGCCGCGGCCGCACCGGCGGCGCTGCAGGCGCTCCGGGCCCGGGGTCGCGAGGTCGCCGTGGTGGTCGTCGGGACGGTGCCGGACGGGACGCCGGAGGACGTGGCGCGAGACCTCAGCGCCGTGTCACCAGGCCTGCGCGTCGTGCTGGCGACAGCCGACGACCCCGCACTGGTGGCGGCGCGGGCGCATGACCTGGCCCTGGCGGGCTGCCTGCGGCCACCGATTCATCCGCTCGCGCTGCTCCAGGTCGTGCGCGGCGCGCTGGGGTTCGACACGGCGGCGTGATCGGGCGCGCGGCGGGCGCGCGAAGTTCCCCACCAGAGTACGCGCAGCACTTGACGCACCACTCTAGGCCCTCTACTCTTCTATGCTTGCCGGGAACGCCGTTCCGGTGCTCCCGGTTTCGATCTTTGACAACCGATTGACGTGGGATGGTTGGATGGAGTGCGGTCCCGTTAACAGCGACGGTCGGTCAGACGATTGTCGCGAGGGATTGAGACTCTGAACGTGATTCGGACGACTTCGGTCGTTCGACGAGCTAAGTCAACTCTATCGGAGAGTTTGATCCTGGCTCAGGACGAACGCTGGCGGCGTGCCTAACACATGCAAGTCGAACGGGAGTGGGGGCAACTCCACTTCAGTGGCGAACGGGTGCGTAACACGTGAGCAACCTGCCTTCCGGTGGGGAATAGCCGGCCTAACGGCCGGGTAATACCGCATGAAGCCTCGGAGTCGCATGGCTCTGAGGTGAAAGCCGCAAGGCGCCGGAAGAGGGGCTCGCGACGTATCAGCTAGTTGGCGGGGTGACGGCCCACCAAGGCTACGACGCGTAGCTGATCTGAGAGGACGATCAGCCACATTGGGACTGAGATACGGCCCAGACTCCTACGGGAGGCAGCAGTGGGGAATATTGCGCAATGGCCGCAAGGCTGACGCAGCGACGCCGCGTGTGGGATGACGGCCTTCGGGTTGTA
>Ga0153915_10005183_pt1 | contig 12113 bp, 10 predicted proteins | sample Opewatmetagenome_2_FD_107003 | JGI IMG/M metagenome (GOLD analysis project Ga0153915, IMG submission 107003) | Freshwater wetland microbial communities from Ohio, USA - Open water 3 Core 3 Depth 3 metaG | ecosystem: Environmental > Aquatic > Freshwater > Wetlands | place: USA: Ohio, Lake Erie...
CAGTGCGGTTTCACGGCAACGATCTTCCTGGCAACAGGCCGCATCCAAGACACCTCCGTGCGGGTTGAAGGCGCGGATTATCTGACGTGGCGTGAAGTTCGCGAATTGCATGCCGAAGGGATTCGCTTCGGTTCGCACACGGTGACTCATCCAGACCTGCGTTCGCTCGGACCGGACCAGATTGATTACGAGCTGGGCTATTCAAAAGAAACGATCGAACAGAAACTCGGCGCTCCCGTTGAATCCTTCTCCTATCCGTTCGCATTTCCGGAAGAAGATCGCGACTTCACGCGTTTTCTCGTCGATGCTTTGGAGAATCATGGCTTCGAAAATGGGGTCTCAACAATCCTCGGTCGCGCCAGGCTCGGCAATAATCGTTTCTACCTGCCGCGCCTCCCGGTGAACTCCTGGGACGATCCGTCTTTGCTCCGGGCGAAACTGGAAGGCGGTTATGACTGGCTGCACTGGCCCCAATGGTTCCACAAATTCGTGTACCACAACATTTCGCTGATGCAGCGCTCAAGCGTGATTGAGTCCCAAGAGGCCAAATGAAAGTTGAAATCTTTTTGGTTTGGGGGAGTGGACACCTGCAGAAACTTGGAGCGCCTGTTCCAAGGCATCTGTCGAAGGCCTGCATGCATTTTGGATACAAATGGCGAGATTGTCCCGTCGTCGGAAGATTCACTTCGGGAATCCCGTCTATCTCCACGAACCCTCAACTCAAGGCCAAGCAGTAACACCAGGTGATCCAGAAGGTAGTAGAGTGTGTTTCGCTGGGAGTCGATCTGTGAATAAGTACAAGCGGAGCAACTGTATACTCTGGTTGACGCCCAATGAAAGTCAGCCGTAAGCTAGACTGGGTTTTTCAAGTGACCGAGATGATTTCCCTGAGTGCAGTAACCATTGCAGGCCATCATGTTGAAACTCCGAAAGAAGTGCCCATGAAAACAGATGTCCGCGCCGGAGGGTCGGCCAGCAAGAAAATCTGGATCGACCTAGACAATTCTCCGCACGTCCCATTTTTCATCCCCATCATCAAGGAGCTTGAGGGGCGCGGGTATTCTGTAACCCTAACGGCGCGAGATGCTTATCAGGTTTCTGAACTCGTCGACTTGTTCGGTCTAAAATGCAGAAAAATCGGCCGCCATCTTGGAAAGAACAAATTCCTTAAAGTGTTCGGAGTTTGTTTACGGACTCTGCGCCTGATTCCCCACGTGCTCAGAGAGAAACCAGACCTAGCTCTCTCGCATGGATCGCGAGCACAGCTGCTTGTGTCATCTTTGCTCAGGATTCCAAACATCGTCATTTTTGATTATGAGTATGCGCAAGGCTTGCTTTGGTTCCATACGGATTGGGTCATCGTTCCCGATATCATCCCCGACCATGCCATAAAGCTCCGCAAGGAGCGCATCTTGAGATATCGCGGCATTAAAGAGGACGTCTACGTGCCGAGTTTCAAACCCGACCCTGCATTGCGAAGAAAGTTAGGTTTAACCGAAGAAGACATAGTCGTCACGATTCGGCCGCCGGCGAATGAGGCGCACTACCACAAACCAGAGAGCGACGAGCTTTTCTCCGCGGCGGTCACGTACTTGGCTGAGCAGCCGGGAGTTAGAATGATTCTTTTGCCGCGGAATGCCAGGCAGGAAGCAGCAGTCCGCGAGCTGTGGCCCAATCTGCTTTCCTCCGGCAAAATGATCATCCCGGAACATGTGGTCGATGGCCTGAACCTGATCTGGTTTTCCGATCTCGTGGTCAGCGGCGGAGGCACCATGAATCGAGAGGCCGCGGCGCTCGGAGTGCCTGTCTACAGCATCTTTCGAGGGAAAATCGGCGCTGTCGATCAGTATCTTGCAGAGCAAGGAAGGCTCGTGCTCCTGACGACCGCCGAGGATGTCAAGAATAAGCTCCAGTTGACTCGACGTCACGTGCAAGCAGGGCCAGATGGCGCGGACCGCTTCGCCTTGCACGATATTGTGGATGAAGTCACGGCCGTCCTTAACCTAGACGTCTCCGCACGGCACTAAGATAATCAATGACACTACAAGTCCTCACGAAGGGGCAGCGTCAGGATCGGCGAGACCTCCGAGAATTGATCACTCTTGCCACCGAGGGGCTGCCCCAAATGTTCGATGCGCAGAAACAGCTGTTCTGTGACCGGATGCTGCATACTGAGCAAGGCCCGGTTCGCAAAGGGACTTCTCGCCGATACACTTTCATCACACTTCTCGGCCTTCACCAGGTGCGGGTCGCGGGCCTGCCCCTTCCCTTTGAGATACAACCCGTCATCGATGCTTTGCTGCAGGATACGGCTCGGCTCGATAATTTAGGAGACTTGGGACTGCTGATATGGTTGTGTGCGCTTGCTTCACCAGATCGTCTTTCGGATTTCTGCTCGCGTCACGCTCTGGATTCCGCAGTTGACCGTTATCCGGACGGCCGTGAACGCCGGACCATGGCGCTCTCCTGGTTCTTGTCCGGGCTTTCCCACGTGGCCATCGCCCGGCCGGCACGGCGCGGCGATTTGACGGGCATTGCGGAGGCCGTTTACTCCATCCTGAAGAAAAACCAGGGGCCGCACGGAATTTTTGGTCACCAGGCGCAATCCGCAGGTCTCACGGGGATTTTGCGGGGCCACCTCGGAAGTTTTGCCGACCAAGTCTACCCAATCTACGCGCTAGCTTTATCTTTGCAAGCATTTCAGTTTGAGGATGCTCTGGCGCCTGCCAGCGCGTGCGCCGACGCGATTTGCCGCGCGCAAGGACCTCTCGGCCAGTGGTGGTGGCACTACGATTCGAATATTGGGAAGGTGGTTGGAAAGTACCCGGTCTATTCTGTACATCAACATGGAATGGCTCCGATGGCTCTGTTCGCGCTTGGCGAAGCTGCGAAGAGGGATTTCGATCGGGAGATTTATCAAGGTTTGGAATGGATCTACGGCAAGAACGAACTGCAGTCCGATATGCGAGATGCCTCGGCCCGGATGATTTGGAGATGTATCCGTCCGGCGAAGTTCATGAGGTACCTTTCGGAGGCTGTGTCGCTACTGAAACCTGATCGGGACGAACGGCCGCCCGGTGGCATGAAAATCTTGCATGAATGCTGGCCATACGAATTCGGATGGCTGCTCTACGCCTTCGCGAAGCATGTCCGCACCTGGCCGGCCGCCGGCTGAGCTATGACGCTTGCTTCTCCCGGGCACGGCATTCGGCCGCCGGGGCGACTTCGCGGAAGCTCCGAAGAAATATAAGTTTCCTTCGTGCAGTATTTCTCTCTGCAGAAAAACCTTCAACAGGTGGGCGAAATGAAAATTCTCAGCGTGGTCGGGGCGCGGCCCAATTTCATGAAGATTGCGCCGATTGTCGGGGCCATCCGCCAGCACAACGAGTGTGTCGTGGCGGCTTCCGCCACCGGTCAGCCGGTCCAGCATGTGATTGTACACACCGGCCAGCACTACGATGGGCAAATGTCCGACTCGTTCTTCGCCGATCTGGACCTGCCGGTCCCCGACGTGCATCTGGGCGTCGGGTCCGGTTCGCACGCGGCGCAGACCGCCGAGATCATGAAGCGGTTCGAAGACGTGGTGCTGCGCGAAAGGCCGGATGCCGTCATTGTCGTGGGAGACGTCAATTCAACCGTAGCCTGCGCTCTGGTCACAGCCAAGCTCAGCTTCGATTCCTGGGGAACAAGACCTCTTATAGCCCACGTTGAAGCCGGGCTCCGCTCATTCGACCGTTCCATGCCTGAGGAGGTGAACCGCATTCTCACCGATCATGTCTCTGATTTGCTCTTTGTGACCGAAAAGAGCGGTCTCGAAAACCTGCGCAACGAGGGCGTAGCGCCTGAAAAAATTCACTTCGTCGGGAACACCATGATCGACTCACTGTTCGCCTGCCAAGAACGGGCGGAGAAGTCGGATATCTTGGAGAGACTGGGTCTTCGCCGAGACCTAGGTATAAACGGAGCCGGAAATTCAATCGCACGCTATGCGTTGCTCACGCTCCACAGGCCGTCGAACGTCGATAATCGGGAGAGCCTTCTGGCGATTTTGGAGGGAATGAACGAGTTGGTCCTCACCGGCCCCGTGATCTTCCCGGCTCATCCGAGAACCCAGAAGCGAGTTCTGGAATTTGAACTGGAACAGTTTTTTACATCAGAGAACGGCACTCGAATGCTTGCCAACCCGAAGGAGAGTGATGCACCCTGCAAGATTCGCATGATCAATCCTCTCGGTTATTTGGATTTCCTCTGCTTGATGAAGCATGCCGCGTTGGTGGTGACCGACTCTGGCGGCATCCAGGAAGAAACGACATGCTTGGGAGTGCTGTGTGTGACGGTCCGCGAGAACACGGAAAGGCCCGTCACCGTCGAGCGGGGTACCAACCTTCTTGCGGGAACCAGCAAGGAAAATATCCGCAAGGCGATCCGCAGGCAGTTGGCAGGCGAGCCGCACGGCGAAATACCTGAGAAATGGGACGGTAAGACTGCAGCCCGGATTGTAGAGGTCTTGGTGCGCGCCGCAAAGCAGCGGAAGATCATTCGTGAATTGAGATCCGATAAGGAGCCATCTGAAAGATTTAGCCATCCCCCCCTTTAAGGTGACTTGCTCGGTTCACCCGCAGATGGGCGGTTCCGGCAGCCTTCCACGGCTGAATGGGGACAGTTAAACTACCTGTACTTTTCCTGTCCCGCCCACCAGTAGCAGGAGTATTGGCCGGGTGCTAGCGTGATGCTTGGGCGAGGGTGCTTCTCAAGCTTTCCTTGCCTGGCGGCAATCAGGATAAGCGGCTAAGCTACCAACAAGATCCCGGAGTGGATCGTTGGAGGGGGCAGGGATGAACTGGATCAAGGTGGTGCGTTGCGGTCTTTTCTTCTTTGGAATGATTCTACTTGGAAATAGCGCGTTCGCGACGACCTGGCACGTTCGCTCGACCGCTGCCTGCGCCAACAATGGGAATGGGACGGCTTCGACATGCGCGGCATCGTCGGGCGCTGCGGGGGCGTGGAGCGGCCTGGCGAACGTAGGCTGGTCGTCGGTGCAGCCGGGCGATACGGTAATGCTTTACGGCGGGGACACCTACACCGACAGTTTGACGGTCGGCAAGGATGGAACGGGAAGCGGGACGACCTTCACCAATCCAATCACTATTTCGGTAGAGAACACGTCAAGCGGCACGAATCCGGCCATTGTGGACCAGGCGAACGCCCCTTCCATTACGTCCTTCAACAATGGCGGCCATCGCTATATCGTCTATGATTTCCTCTACGGACAGGCGGCAGTGGCCGATCCTTCCGGCACGCCGAACACGAATTACGGGATACAGGTAATCAATATCGGCTCTGGTGGTGATTGTTGGGGTGATTTTAGGTCCGGTGGCCCGGTAAGAATATTCCACCTAAACTGCTCGGGAAGCTCCACGGGCGGCGGGGATATGAGCGGCGGAATCATCATGGGAAGCGGCGCACATGAAGGTTGGGAGATTGCCTACAACTGGATTCATGGAACCTACACCGGGGCGACGCAGAGCCTTCGCTGGCACGCGACCGCCGTGGCTTTATTCAATGGCGGAGGAACCAGTTCCTATACGGCAAACCTGATTCATCACAACAAAGAGGAATACCTTTACCACGACGGAATCAAGTGCAACCTCGATTGCAGCATCTACAACAATGAAGGTCGGAACATCGAGGGGTCGGGGCACAGCGATGCCCTGCAATGCCAGAGCGGTACTTACTGCCAGATTTACAGCAACTATATTCACGATAACGGCGACCAGTCCATCTACTTGGATATGATCGGCTCTGGCCCGTTCGCGCACATGCGCATCTACAACAACCTGATCGTTAATTCCAGCTTCGGTTCCGTGCTTCATCCCGAGCAGGCGGACATTGACGACCTGGTGATCGCCAATAACACCTACTACAACATGGGGAGCCAGGTGCTTCGCAAGGGAGGAGCATGCTCAGGAACTTGCCCACACGTCATCAGCAATCTCGTTATTTTGAACAACATCATCGGGACTTCTGGCGGAAGCAACAAGCAGATTGATTTCAACGATGGAGACGTAAGTTTTCTGGACTCCAATTCGTTTGACTACGATGTCTACATGACGCCATCCTCGGCCAGCCCGCAGATCGTGAACAGCGCACCGGGATGCGCGGGGGGCTGTTCCCTGGCCCAAATACGGGCTCTCAGTCCGGCCAGGGAAGCGAATGGCAAGGTGGCCAATCCTTCCTTCGTGAACACCTCGACCAATTGGCGTCTTGTTACCGGAGATACCGTAGCGGGGGGCGCCGGGCGCAACTTGTACTCGATTTACCCGTATTTGCAAAAAGACAAAGATGGCAACCCAAGATTGTCGAGTGGGACGTGGGATGTGGGGGCGTACGCGACCAGTTCGAGCAGCGGCAATCTCCAACCGACCGCTCCGTCGGGCCTCACGGCCGTGGTCAATTGAGATCTTCGAGTTAACCGGCGGGTTTGTACGCCTCATTCACCCGGCGGGTCCGAGTTGATTCTCTGTCGATGGATGGTTGAACTCCGACCCGACAGACAGAAAGCCTACTGATACTGATGGTCCGCCGAACTGGCCAGGGCGCCTTGGTGCTGGCCAGTTCCAGATAGAGCCGTTTCTCCATCCGCAGTTTCCTCGGTAAAATCGCGATGAAGATCCTTGTCGCAATTGCGAATTACGGAACCGCGAACGATCAACATTTGGCGGTCTTGCTCGATCAATATCGAGCGATGCCACATCAAGTGGACGTCGTCGTACTCTCAAACATTCCCAAGAATCTGGGTAGTGATATCCGAGTGCAGGTTGGCCTTCCTACAACGGATCCATGGTCGCTTCCTTTCGGGCACAAACGACTTTTTGCTGAGCAAGCAGAGAACTACGACCTTTTTATCTACTCCGAAGATGACGTCCTCATCACCGAGCGGAATATCGAGGCCTTTTTGAGGGTGACCCAAGTCCTTAAGGATGGTGAGATCGCTGGATTTTTTCGCTATGAGACTGATCGACAAGGATCGCGGCATTTCTGCGATGCGAGCACGCACTGGCATTGGGATCCGGAGTCGGTCAGATCAAGAGGTGAATGTACGTTTGCTTTTTTCACGAATGAGCATGCTGCCTGCTATGTTCTTACACGACAGCAACTTCGGAGCGCCATTGTTTCCGGCGGGTTTTTGGTCGAGCCACACCGTGAGAAATACGCCTTGGCCGAAACGGCGGCGACTGACCCTTACACGCAGTGCGGTTTCAAGAAATTGATTTGCATTTCGCATCTGGATGATTTTCTGATCCATCATCTCCCCAATAAGTATGTGGGGAGCCTAAGCCTGGAAGAAACGGACTTTCGCAGACAAGTCAACGCGCTGTTGGAGGTGCAGAATGGCGCGAGGCCGAGAGTCGGGTTGCTTGGGCCCGACGCCGGCCTGGTCGCTTCGAAGTGGGCCAAGAGTTATTATGAGCCGGTCCGCCACGACCTGCTAGCGCTGGTCCCAGATCATACTCGGAGCGTTCTTTCGATCGGCTGTGGTTGGGGCGCAACGGAGGGCGTGTTAATCAAGAAGGGCATTCGAGTTGTGGGCGTTCCTTTGGACTCGGTCATCGCGGCGTGTGCCGAGGCCCGCGGTGTGGAGACTGTCTGTGGGGACTTTGTGGCGGTTCAAAGTCAGTTGAGGGGCAGGGAATTCGACTGCATTCTGGTGTCGAATCTTCTGCACCTGATGGCCGTTCCAGTGGAAACTCTCAGTTCCCTGGCGCGATTTCTTTCCAAGCAAGGCGTGTTGGTTGCAAGTGTGCCAAACTTTGCCCAACTGCCCGTGCTCTGGGAGCGCTTTCGCCATTTGCGGGAATTCACGAATCATGGAACCAACGAAAAGATGGGTGTACACCTAACGACGCACCGAATTGTGCGGCAGTGGATGCAAAGGTGTGGGCTCAACATCGAAAATGTAGTGAATGTTGTTCCTCAGCGTGCGCAATTCGCCGATCGGTTTTCGCTCGGCTTTGGGCAGAGGCTCTTGGCCTCACAAATTATTGCCGTCGCAGGAAATCCCAGAACGACTGCTGACCGCACAACTTGAGGCATTCTCTAAGGTACTCGAGTTCCGTACTACTCTTATATTCCAATAACTAGGATCCTATTCAACATGGCAGAAGAGCAGACATTCCGGCGAGCAGTGACATGGGCCTACATCATGAACTGGGGCGACAAGGGATTCTCCGTACTTTTCACTTTTGTCCTAGCGGCAGTTCTTGGCCCGAGAGACTTCGGCATCGTCGCCATAGCCATGATTTACATTCTGTTTATCCGTATGTTCCTGGAACAGGGCCTGGCGGCAGCGGTCATTCAGCGTAAAGAATTGACGCGGGAACACTTGGACTCGGTCTTCTGGATGAACATGGTTCTCAGCCTATTGCTCGTGGGCATCAGTATTGCATTCAGCAGGTGGTGGGCGGCGCTCAATCATCTCCCCACACTTGGCCCCGTAATTTCCGCTCTCTCGTTGAGTATTCCTATTGAGGGTCTCACGATTGTTCAGAGGTCTATCCTACAAAGGGAAATGGATTTTAAGAGTTTGTCGCTGCGAACGAACATCTCCGCTCTTGTGGGGGGGATTATCGGATTGGGGATGGCGTTCACGGGTTTTGGAGTTTGGGCGCTCGTAGGCCAACTACTTGGCAGGGATATTGTGTCTCTTTGCGCTCTCTGGAAACTCAGCTCGTGGCGCCCGCGGCCCAGACTTTCCTTTCGCTCCTTAGCGCAATTGCTTCATTTTTCGAGCTCGACTTTTATCGCACAGCTCGGCGTCTTCGCCAACACGCAGGCAGACGCTCTCATGTTGGGCGCATTTTTTGGCCCCACGGCCGTAGGTTTATACCGTTTAGCAGAACGCGTATCGGCTTCTGTCCTGACTGCCTCAACCAGTTCTCTGCAATCAGTATCACTCCCGCAGTTCTCCAGGTTTCAAGATGATTCTTTGGGACTTCGGCGGAACATGTTTTCCTTCCTGCGTCTCTGTTCAATTGTTACCGTTCCGGCGATGGCCGGCATCGCTGTGACGAGCAGGCCGTTAATGGCAGTCTTGGGCAAGACGTGGGGACCTGCGGGAGATGTCCTGCCAATCCTTTGCGTGTTTGGCGTGATAGTTGCCTTCGCTCAGTTTACGGGTCCGCTGCTGCAAGCTCTTTCGAAGCCGCATTATGTTGCGATGTTTGTTTGGGCGCAGGCAATTGCCAGCGCCGCAGTCCTGATGGCTTCGGCGTTCTTACTAAGGAATGCAGCTCTGGGAACTCAGGTGGTCGGAGTCGCCACATCTCGTCTTGTTACGAGCGTGCTTGTTTCCGGGCCGATACTGTTCTACGTCTTGAGGCGCTTTGGGGGTATTCGCGCAAGGGATTTCCTCGCCGCTGTTACACCTTCGTTGTTCGCAGCTGGTGCGATTATCGCGTCCGTCTCCAGCTTATCAATGGTACTGAAAGCTGTTGTCCTTATGAGGCCGCTAACTTTGCTCATAGCTGAAATCGTCGTGGGCACCATTGCGGGTGTGGGCACTTTGTTGTTTGTTGACGGCCAATTGAGAGCTCGCGCGGCGGACTTGTATGGCAAGGTTTCTCGACGGAAGCCAGTTGCCCCTAGCGGAGGAGAAGTAGCAGCCGGAGAGAGAATGAACGCAACCGCTGACGCAGATCATCATTGTACATCTACGATCAAGCCATCTAGTGAAGAACTGCGGACCGTCGAAGAGGGGGAATAAACCGTGCGGCGGTCTAAGTCTCTCATTGAAGGGTATCGAAGATGATTTCAAGACCATTCTTCTCAGTTATCATCCCCACTTATAACCGCGAATTACTCTTGAAGCGCGCGATTGACAGTGTGCTTTCGCAGACGTACACGGATTGCGAAATCCTTGTGGTGGATGATGGTTCTACCGACCAGACTCAAGCGCTGCTTCGGCAATATACCGAAGAGAGAGGGGATCGGATCCACACTTTCCGGCAGGAGAATAGTGGCAAGAGCGTGGCTCTCAATAACGCTCTTCCAGCCGCCCGTGGTAAGTGGATTACCTTCCTTGACTCGGACGATTACTGGCTCCCCGAAAAGCTTGAAAGGCAGTGTCAGGCAATTCACCTGTTCGAGGATCGGTGTGGTGCGTGTTTTACTGATGCGAGGTACATGAACAACCCACATTTGACCATGACTGCTTTTGAACGCTCTCGGTGGAACTACGAAAGGGGAATGGGCGTTATTTCCGATGCGGTCGATTTGATTCTGACGGGCAACCACGGAGTGTACGTGCAAACCCTGGCTGTCCGCGCTGATATCATCCGCGATGTTGAGCCGTTTGATCCCCAGCTCCGGATTTCGGAGGACACCGATTTTCTCTATCGGCTGGCCCTCAAGACAGGCTTTTGCTTCGTGAATTGTCCACTCGTGTGTATTGAGCGGAACATGGACCGCAGCCCCGGCCTCATAGAACTCTTTAAAACTGACTCCGTGCGACTCCAAAACCGGCAGCATATGTATGAGAAATGGCTCGCATTAAGTTCCGATCTGAAGGTTGGGGTCCGGAAGACGATACGTTCTCGCTTGCAGGGGGTCCACAGTGAATGGGCAAATTGGCATCTGTGTAATCGAGCGTACACCGAAGCCCGCCGCGCTATATCAACCGCAGCCCACTTCGGATTCGACTTCAAGCTCGTAGCCAAATGGCTTTTAATACAAGTTGCACCAAGCATTGGAAGAAGGATCGTCTTGAGACGGATGAGGAAAAGAATGGACAGCCAGGTCCTCTGGTATGCGTAGTTCAAGTCGGGCCGTGCGGCGGCAAGCGGGTAAGCATCTGTTGGGAGAGAAAATGCGCCGAAGACCTACGCTCGTTAGCAAAGAACTCTTCAAGAAGTCTCTTTGCGCAGTAGGATTATACAGGCCTCTACGAAGAGTGCGTGATCGGCTGTTGCGACCAAACGAGGTCGATAGAGCAAACCGATTGGTGACATTTTACCAACAGTTTGTATCCGAAGGTGATCTCGTTTTCGACATCGGTGCGAACAGGGGGGAGAGGACGGAAGCCTTTGTCCGACTCGGGGCCAAGGTAGTTGCTGCAGAACCCAATCCGTACTGCGCAAATCTTTTGAAGCAGATCTTTCGTTATTGCACTGTGGAGGTTGAGCCCGTAGCTGCCGGCAGTCAAGTTGGGATGCTTCTGTTGTACCGTTGTGATGACGACAGAATGTCCTCTTTGTCCGACGAATGGATTGCGAGTGTGAAGTCGAGTAGATTCCAACATCTGAAGTGGGATTTGGGGCAGCCAGTGCCCATTGCCACGCTGGATGGCCTTATCGCGAAGCACGGAAAGCCCCAATTCATCAAGATTGATACGGAGGGCTTCGAGACATCTGTCCTGGAGGGACTAACCCAAGCCATACAAATGATAAGTTTTGAATACACGCCCGAGTGCCCAGATCTTGCTCGGAAGTGTTTAAGCTTTATTACAAAACTTGGTCATTATGAATTTAACCTCTCCTTGGGAGAAAATCTTTCTCTGGAGCTGACAGAATGGATTGACAACGACACACTGTTGAAGCTTATAGAGCAGTTGACTGTTGAGTCGTGGAAAAGCCCTGATCACATGTACGCCGATATCTATTGCAAGCATTCCCCGCTCAGGTAGAAACAGGTTGTAGAAAGGATGACTTGCCCTTGCACTTTAAGGGGCAGAGCGAATGACTTCATCTGAAGATGTCCAATTATGATACCGCTTATTTTAAGCGGAGCCCATCGGGAGTCCACATTATGAATGTAGCTCAAAATGCGCTCGTGGGCTGACCTGCTCGAGGTGGGCCGCTTTTCTTCTTCATCCGCGGCGGTCTGTGGAAACAGCTTGAAGGCTTCAATCCCAATCTGTCTGACTATGGAAACGAGTCTGAGCTTTGCAGGCGCGTCGCCAAGCATGGGTTCCGAAACGTCTGGACTTAGAATAACTACATCCATCACCTGGGGCATCAGAGCTACGGCCGGCTCGGGGACACAGTGATTTTGCACCGGGCGCGCACCGCAAGGAAGTACATCAATGAAAAACACGCTTAATACATCCGAATTCATTC
>Ga0153915_10005184_pt1 | contig 12112 bp, 12 predicted proteins | sample Opewatmetagenome_2_FD_107003 | JGI IMG/M metagenome (GOLD analysis project Ga0153915, IMG submission 107003) | Freshwater wetland microbial communities from Ohio, USA - Open water 3 Core 3 Depth 3 metaG | ecosystem: Environmental > Aquatic > Freshwater > Wetlands | place: USA: Ohio, Lake Erie...
CGTACTCGTAGGGTGGCTGGACGATGCCCACCGCTTGGAACGTGCACTTTCGAACGAGCTTGTGCGCGTTCGACTGCCTTCCAGAGCCCCGCGCTCCTCGTCGGCATGACGTCGATGTCGCTCGTCGGGGACGGCGAGGAGGGAGGGCGCCGCGCCGGCCCTGGAAGTAGGTGACGGGGAGCGCGCGAGAGCACGCGCCCCGTCGTGCACCGCTGGTGCGCCACGTCCGGGCTGCGGGCTATCGCGCCAGCGACCGGACGAAGGCGACGAGGTCCCAGGCATCCTCCTCGCCGAGGGCTGCCCAGGACGGCATGGCCGTGCCCGGGACGCCCTCGCGCACTGCGACGAAAAGCCGGAGGGAGGAGGTCCTTGCCTGCCACCTTGCGTCGGTGAGGTCACGCGGCAAGGTGGAGAGACCGGTCCGGCGCTCGCCGCGCCCGTCGCCCCGCTCGCCGTGGCACAGGGCGCAGTACCTCTCGAACAGCGCGCGGCCCCGCTCCCGCGCGGCGGGATCGGCAAGCCGCGCGGCCGGGACCACCACCGAACGGTAGTGGGCCGGTACCTCGCCCTCACAGGAGAGGAGCGAGAGTGCTGCGGGGGCCGCGAGCCAGATCCGCCACATCGGCGGGCCTTTCGAAGAACCGATGCCCCATCCGGCCCGCCTGCGCCGCCACCGCGGCGACGAGCGCCGGGAGTGCGGCGGCAACCACCGGTGACAGGCCCAGCCCCAGTTCGAGCGTCGCCGGGACGAGGCCGACGAGAACCAGGCGGCGCGGCAAGCGGCCCAGAAGGTCGGCGGCCCCGACGAGATCCGCAACTCCCACCTGGTGGACCGACAGCCTGGCCTCGACAGCAGGGCGCACGTCCGCCCCTGCGAGCCGCACCAGCGCTCCGGGCGGGGCATCGGCCCGGACGGCGTCCACCAGGATGGCGTCCTCAGCGTCCTCGAGGAAGGGGAGGAGCGAAAGGCCCAGCGTTCCGCCGTCGAGGACGACCGCCCTGGCGGACAGCTGGTAGCGCCGCGCCAGCTCGGCCACTGCGGCCACGCCGAGCCCATCGTCCCCGCAGAGCGGGTTGCCGAGGCCGAGAACCAGGAGCCGGGTGGACCGCGCCGTCACGGCTGCCGACCGCCCTCTCGCACCTCGGGGGCGTCATCGGGCCCCACGAACCGGTAACCGCTGAAGATGGACTCCATCGTCCCGGTCCCCTCCTTCCAAGAGAACAGGAGCGCGCTGATGACGTGGTGGACGAAGAACCCCCATATGAGCCACATGAAGCCGTGGTGGAGCCAGCGGGTGAACTGCAGCCCGCCGAACGCGTTTGCGAGGAAGCCGAACCAGCGAAGAGGGGATCCCACGTGCGCCGCCCCGCCGTAGAGCCCGAGACCCGTGGCGGCCTGCAAGAGGAGCAACCCGTAGACGAACAGGTACGTGAAGCCGGCGAGCGGGTTGTGCCCGGCCCCTGGAGGCGGGCGGTCCTTGAGGAACACGTAGTAGCGGTGCATTTCCACGATGCCCCGGCGCCGCTCGCGGCTCCATGGAACGAACTGGTCCCAGCGCGCGTACCGGTTGCCGCGGAACATCCAGACGATGCGCGAGAGGACCGCGAGCGTGAGTACGATGGCGGCGTAGAAGTGAACGACGCGAAACCAGCCGGTAACGAAGTGCTGGCCGGCCGTTCCGGTGACCACGATGAAAGGGTTGCCGATGTAGTAGCCGGAGGCCGAAAGGACGACGAACGAGAGGAAGATGAGCCAGTGGCAGGCCCGCACCGGCAGCTGCCAGACGTAGACGCGCTGCTGCAGCGGCTCGCTCATAGTGCCCTCACGCGGACGATCTCGCGCCGGCCAGCATCCACGACGTGCACGCCGCAGGCGATGCAGGGGTCGAAGGAGTGGATGGTGCGGAGGATCTCGAGGGGCTTGGAGGGATCCGCCATGGGCGTACCCACCAGCGCCTCCTCGTAAGGCCCGCGCTGTCCTTTGGCGTCCCGTGGGCCGGCGTTCCAGGTGCTGGGTACGATGCACTGGTAGTTTTCGATGGCCCCGCTCCTGATCTGCACCCAGTGACCCAGCGCCCCGCGGGGCGCCTCGTGGAATCCCGCGCCGACCGCCTCGGCGGGCCAGGTGGAGGGATCCCACCTCGAGCCGTCGTGGATGCGGTGGTCTCCCTGCCCCATGTTGGCAGCGAGCGCCGCCACCCAGTCGCCCATCTTCTCCACCAAGACCTGGGTCTCGATGGCGCGCGCCGCGATCCGGCCCAGCGTGGAGAAGAGCGCGGCCGGTCCCACACCGAGCCTGCCGAGCACGGCGCCGACGAGCTCCTTCACCCGGGGGTGGCCGGAGCCGTAGGCCACCAGCATGCGGGCCAGCGGGCCGACCTCCATCGGCAGGCCATCGTAGCGCGGCGACTTGAGCCAGCTGTACTTCGCCGCGGTGTCGAGGCGCTCGTAGGGAGGCTTGGGCCCGGTGTACTTCGGGCGCGTCTCGCCCTTCGTGGGGTGCAAGGCGCTGTCGTCGCCCCCCGCGTACTCGTACCAGGAATGCTTGACGTGCTCGCTGACCTTCGATGGGTCGAAGGGCTCGACCTTGGAGAGGTCCCTGTTGCGGATGACACCTCCCGGCAGGAAGAGTGGCGCCTTGGCGCCGTCGGCCTCCGGATACTCGCCGTAGGCCAGGAAGTTGCCCACGCCTCCGCCAAGAGCGGCCCAGTCCTTGTAGAAGGGCGCCACCGCGAGAACGTCGGGGATGTAGACCTTGGAGACAAACTCCTTTCCCTTGGCAATATGGGCGTTGATTGCCGCGATGGAGCCGGCGTTGATGGCCGCCTGCGAGTCCGGATCCACCGGCGTGGCCATGCCGCCGACAAGGAAAGACTGCAGGTGGGGGTTCTTGCCCCCGAGGGTGGCGTGGATCTTGATGAACTCGCGCTGCCAGTCGAGCGCTTCCAGGTAGTGCGCCACCGCGAGGAGGTTCGCCTCAGGGGGAAGGCGGTAGGCAGGGTGACCCCAGTAGGCGTTGGCGAACGGCCCGAGCTGGCCGCGCTCGACGAAGGCCTTGAGCCGCGCGAGCATGCCGGCGAAATACTTGGTCGAGGAGAGTGGCCAGTCGGAGATGGACTCGGCAAGCGCCGAAGTCTTCGCCGGGCTCGCGGAGAGCGCCGACACGACGTCCACCCAGTCGAGCGCGTGCAGGTGGTAGAAGTGGATCACGTGATCCTGCACGCACTGCGCGGCGATGACGATGTTCCGCAGCAGGCGTGCATTGGGCGGGGGCACGGCCCCGACCGCGTTCTCCACCGCACGGATCGAGGCGATGGCGTGGACGGTGGTACAGACGCCACAGATGCGCTGGGTGATGGCCCAGGCGTCCCGCGGGTCGCGCCCCTTCAGGATCAGCTCGACCCCGCGGAACATGGTGGCGCTCGACCAGGCGTCCCGCACCGCCCCCCCGTCCACCTCCGCCTCGATGCGCAGGTGGCCCTCGATGCGGGTGATGGGATCGACGACGACGCGCGTCATGGCTGGCTCCCCTTCACGGGACCTGGGGGTGGAGCGGACTCTCCGGCGCCCGGCTTCCTCCGGCCCCTCGCCAGGGAAACGAGACCGTGCGCCGCGAACGCCGCACCCACGACAGCCGTTCCGGCGAGGCCGACGGTGTCGACGCTGCTCATCACGCCGAAGCCGGGGGCACCGGGTAGGTGGCGGTAGAAAGGCGACATCTTGTCCCAGAAGTCCGGCTCGGCGCAGCCGATGCAGGGGTGGCCGCAGCCGATGGGCCAGTTCGTCCCCTCGTTCCAGCGCACCGTGGGGCAGTTCTGGTGCGTGACCGGTCCCTTGCACCCCATCTTGTAGAGGCAGTAGCCGCGGCGGTGGCCCTCGTCGCCGAACGCCTCCACGTACTGGCCGGCATCGAAGTGGGCCCGGCGCTCGCAGTTGTCGTGGATGGCCTTGCCATAGGCGAAGAGCGGTCGGCGATACGAGTCGAGGGCTGGCCAGGCCTTGAACGTGAGGTAATGAACGATGAGCGCGGTGAGATTCTCCGCGTTCGCGGGGCAAGCGGAGAGGTTGATGAGGTTCTTCACGCCGGGCACGGCATCGCCCACTCCGAGCGCGCCGGTGGGGTTGGGCGCAGCGGCCGGAAGCCCGCCGAAAGTGGCGCAGGTGCCCATGGCGATGGTGGCAGCAGCGCCGCCGCACACCTCGCGGGCGATCTCGAGCGCCGAGCGGCCGCCGATGCAGCAGTAGGCGCCACCCTCGCCGGTAGGGATGGACCCCTCCACCACGGCAAGGTAGGCGCCCTTGTGGTCGCGCACCGTGGCTTTCAAAGCCTCCTCGGCCTGGCGGCCGGCGGCGGCCATGATGGTTTCCTGGTAGTCGACCGATAGAACGTCGAGAACGATGTCGGACGCGGAGGGGCGAGAGGCTCGCAGGAACGACTCGGTGTTGCCGCAGCAGTCCTGGAACTCGAGCCACACGAGGATCGGCTTCTTGGCTTTCTCGAGCGCCTCCGCGATGCGGGGAGCGAAGGCGGCCGGCAAGGCCAGCGCCGACGCCATCGCCGAGCAGAAGCGCATGAAATCGCGGCGCGAGAGTCCACGCTCCTCGCACTGCTGCGGGAACCACGTCGAGGACTTGCCCACGGCAACCCCCTAGTTGATTGGATTGCCAGAAGCCTGGACCTCCGCGCCGATCGATGTCAAGAAGACGCGCAGTCTGCGCATTTGACATAGATCAATTCATCTCCGACGCGGATGAAATCCATGTTTCGTAGGGTAATGCCTCGTATGCACTGCGGATCCGAGGCGGCAATTATCGGAGCGGGACGCTGGGCACGGGCACGGTCAGCGGTGGCCCCCACATTGACGCGCTGCGTGTGGAAGCGAAGTAGCGTACCCGGTTGCTCGGCAAGCGCATCCGCCGGGCGGCGGTTCAGCGGCGCGGCCGACGCCCGCCGGCGTTGCGCGGCGCGGTGAGCCTCCGGGCCGGCGCCAGGCCCGGCTTCCGCGCCGTCGCGAGCACCGCCGCTGTCGCTTGGTCGCCGTGGTTGCGGCCGTGTCCACTCCCGCCGTGCCGGTGACCGTGCGACCCCGCGGCGACCGCGGAGCGCCGCGCCTCAAGCCACGCGCTCCACTTCTCCAGGCCCTGCCCGGTGCGCGCCGAGAGCAGGATCACCTGAGGGTCGGGGATGACGCGGGCCAGGTTGTCGGTGATCCGGGCCACGTCGACGTCGAGATGCGGAAGGAGATCGGCCTTGGTGAGGAGCACCAGGTCCGCCCCCTGGAACATCACCGGGTACTTGAGCGGCTTGTCCTCGCCCTCGGTCAGCGAGAGCGCGACCACGTTGGCCTCCTGTCCGAGGTCATAGATCGCAGGACAGACTAGGTTGCCGACGTTCTCGATGAACAGCACATCGAGGCCCTCCCAGTGGAAGCCATGGAGCGACCGGTGGATCATCTCCGCGTCCAGGTGACAGGCCTGCCCGGTGGTGATGGCCCGCGACGGGATGCCGGCGCGTTGGAGCCGGCGCGCGTCGTTGTCGGTGGCCAGGTCGCCGGAGATGGCGCCGAGCTTCAGGCCCGCCAGGAGGCGGGCACTGGCCTCGAGCACCGCGGTCTTCCCGGAGCCGGGCGAGCCCATCACGTTCAGCGCCAGGACGCCGGCCTGCCGGAAGTGCTCCCGATTGTGCGCGGCGGTCCGGTCGTTGCCGGCGAGGATCCTCTCGTGGAGCTCGACCGGCACCAGGTCCGGGTCGCCGCAGCCGCATGTCGTGCACATCAGGGGACCTCCATCTCGATGGATTCGAGGAGCAACGCGTCGGCGCGCTCCGACATCCGGCAGGGGGCGCCGCAGCGGGGGCAGCGAAGCACTGCACCGCGCGCGACACCGGTTCCACAGGTCGGGCATGACCAGCTGGCTGCCCAGGTCGCGATCTCGATCGCCGCGGCCTGGCACAGCGTCCCGGTGCGGAAGGTCTCGTAGGCGGTGCGGAAGAGCTCCGGGTCTACCCCGGAGAGCTCGCCCAGGCTCACCCTGAGCCGGTGGATGGTCGTGGCTCCGCGCCGCCGCGCCTCCTCCTCCGCTCGTCGGATCAACGCCTCGACCAGGGAGTACTCGTGCATCTCATCTTCCCCCGAAGCGCGGCGGCCGTTTGCCAAAGAAGGCGTCGATCCCCTCGGCGAAGTCAGGGGTGTCGGCAATTCGGGTCAGCTCGTCGAGTTCCCGGTCGAGATGCCAGTCGAGCCGGTCCACCGTGGCCGAGGAGTGCAAGAGCTGCTTGGTCACTGCGAACGAGCCGGTGGGCCCGGCCGCGAGCCGCCGGGCTACGCCCTGGAGCTCCTCATCGAAGCGGCCGTCGGGGTAGACCTCGTTCACCAGGCCCCATTCCAGCGCCTTTCGCGCCTCGAGCCGGGGGTTCAGGAACGCCATGCCGAAGGCGCGGCGGAGCCCCACCAGGCGCGGGAGGAAGAAGGTGGACGACTCCGCCCCCGTGAGCGCGGTCTTCCCGTAGGCCCATTCCAGCACCGAGCGCTCGGAGCAGAGCACAAGGTCGCCGGCCATGGCCAGACCGAGCCCGCCAGCGGCGGCGACACCGTCCACCGCGCAGATCACGGGCTTGGGCGCCCGCTTCATCTCGCTGATGGTGGAGTGCAGGTACTCGAGGATTTGCTTGAAGATCTCCCCGTGTCCCCGGGGGACGGGCCTGGCCGCGGGAGCAAGGTAGCCCAGCTCCTCGTCCACCCCTCCGCTCCGGATGTACTTCAGATCGGCGCCGCTGCAGAAGATTCCGTGGCTCCCCTGCACCACCATGCAGCGGACCTCTGGGTCTCGCGCCAGGGCCAAGCCCGCAGCCCGGAGGTCGCGAGCGGTCGCTACGTCGAGCGCGTTGAAACGCTCCTTCCGGTCAATGACCAGGGTCCCGACTGCGCCGTCCCTCTCGATACGGATGTGGGGTCCGAGGGTGGTCATGGTCAACAGATCCGGGGGAGCGGGTCGCCCTCGGCCTCAGCCAGGATGCGCTTGCCCAGTCCAGTGTCCAGGACGATCTGGCCCGGCCGCTCGGGGATGGCGGTCGCGACCACGGCCGCGCGCCTGCCTAGCGGATGGGCGCGCACCGCGGCCAGGACCCGCTCGGCCGCTCCCGCCCGGACACCGATCAACGCCTTGCCCTCGTTGGCCACCAGCAGCGGGTCGATGCCCAAGATCTCGGCTGCGGCCATGGTTCCGGGGCTCAGCGGTACCGTTGGCCCGTCAAGCAAGATACCCACCCTGGCCTTCGAGGCGAACTCGTGCAGCGCCGAGGCCACCCCGCCGCGGGTCGGGTCTTTCATCGCCACCACCTCGGTGCCCCCGGCGTCGAGGGCGGAGCGGACCAGGCCATTCAGGGGCGCGACGTCGCTCACCAGGTCGCCCTCAATCCGCAGGTCGCGACGGGCGGCGAGCACGGCCAAGCCGTGGTCGCCCGCGGTGCCGGTGAGGATCACCTTGTCCCCGGGCCGCAGACCGTCGTCGCGCACCAGTCGCCGGGTGAGCCCGACCCCCGTGGTGTTGACCACGATGCCGTCGAGCTCGCCCTTCCCCATGACCTTGGTGTCCCCGGCGATCACCGTCGCACCCGCCTCCTGGCAGGCCTGCCGCATCGAGTCCCGCACCCGCAGCAGGTCCTCGCGCCGGTAGCCCTCCTCGAGCACCACCGCACAGGTGAGACCCAGGACTTCGGTGCAGCCCATCATGGCGAGGTCGTTCACGGTGCCGCAGATGGCGAGCCGCCCGATGTCCCCGCCCGGGAAGAAGGCCGGCTGCACCACGTGCGAGTCGGTGGTGACGACTAGCCATTGGTCACCGAGGCGGAGCGCGGCGCCGTCGTCCAGGGCCGCCAGGCCGACGCCGTCCACCGGGCCGCCCAGGGTGAGGAAGACCTCCTCGATCAGGGTGCGCATGGCGCGGCCACCGGCGCCGTGCTTCAGGCCGACCCGCTCGCCGCTCGGCGTCGGCCCGGGGGTCACTGCCTCACCTCGCGCAGGTCGGGCATGCCGCCGTAGGTGTGCCAGATGCGGCAGCTCCCCTCGCTCGAGACCATGCAGGCGCCCACCGGCGTCTCCGGCCGGCAGTCGGTGCCGAAGATGAGGCAGTCGCTGGGCTGCTTCAGGCCCGCCATGATGTCGCCGCAGATGCACCGCGCCGAGAGCGCCGGGGGCGCCTGGTCCCAGAGGCGGGACAGGTCGATGCGGAACCGGCGACGCGCGTCAAGGTGGGCGTAGTCGTCAGAGAGACGGAGGTTGCCATTGGGAATGTGGGCGATGCCGCGCCAGCGGCCACCCACCGGCCGAAAAACCTTCCAGAGGATCGCCTGGGCTGGCTTGTTCCCCTCGCGGGTGACGACCCGCGGATACATGTTCACGACGTCGGCCTTCCCGTCCTTCACCAGCTCCACCAGTTTCACCAGGGCGGCGAGGATGTCGAGCGGCTCGAAGCCGGCGATGACCACCGGGATCTCGTGGCGGGCCACGAAGGCATCAAAGACGGCGGAGCCGGTTATGGCGGCTGCGTGCCCGGCTGCGAGGAAGCCCTCCACCCGGGTCTCCGGCATCTCGGCCACGATCTCCATGGCCGGGGGGATATACTTGTGCGCCGAGAGGACGGAGAAGTTCGCCGGCACCCCCGCGGCGAGGGCCGCGGCGGTGGCCACCGCGGTGGTCTCGAAGCCGGTGGCGAAGAAGACCACCTCGTCCTCCGGGCTCCGCGCGGCGATCTCCACCGCTTGGGTGACGCTGTAGACCACCTCCACCCGGCCGCCCTGGGCCTGGGCGTCCGCGAGCGAGCGCGAGGTCCCGGGCACCCGGAGCATGTCCCCGTAGGTGGCGACGCGCTTCCCCTCGAGGGCCAGGGCCACCGCCTCGTCCACCTCGGGCATGTCGGTGATGCACACCGGGCACCCCGGGCCCATGATGACCTGCAGGTCGCGGGGGAAGGCGGCCCGCAGGCCGAACCGGGCGATGGCCTGTTCGTGGGAGCCGCACACGTGCATCACCTGCACCGGCGCGCGGCCCACCGCGCTCACCTCCCGCGCCAGCGCCTCGGCGAGCTGGCGCGCCCGGACCGGGTCGCGGAACTTGAGCTCCCGCGCCTGGGTGTCAGGGGTCGGCATCGGAAGGATCCCGGCCCGCGGCCACCTCCCCGCGCACATCGGCTGCCAGGAGATCGCCAGCTCCCGCGTAGCGGAGCACGGCCTCGAAGAGGGCCAGCGTCTCCTCCACTTCGGAAGGGGGGATGCGGCGGATGGCGAAGCCGACGTGGTTCAGCACGTAGTCTCCCGGAGCCACCGGCTCGTCGACGACGTCGAGGCGCAGCACCCGCCGCACGCCAAAGAAGTCGACTGTGGCCTCGAGGCCATCCACCTTCAGCACCTTCCCCGGGACCCCGAGACACATGCCCGATTCCCCCTTCCCTAGCGGCGCGCCGCCGCGTCCGCGATCAGCGCCTGCCCCAGCGCGATGCCGCCGTCGCCGGCCGGGACCTGGCCGTGCAGGAACACCCGGTGCGCCGGCTCCAGCCGCTCGGCGACCGACTCGGCGAGGCGGGCGTTCTGGAAGACACCCCCGGTGAGCACCACCGGCAGCCGCCCGGCCTCCCCCGCGGCCTGCTCCACCATCGCCGCCGCGCCGGCCGCCAGGGTCTCGTGGAAGCGGGCCGACACCTCGCCCGCCGGGCGCCCGGCGAGGAGGTCCCGGGTCGCCGCTCGGGCGAGGGGGCGGAGGTCGAGCTCGGCCGTCGCCCCCGCGGCGTCGAGCGCGAAGGGATAGGGCTCGGCGGGGCCGGGGTCGGCGGCGGCCTCGAGCGCCATCGCCACCTGGCCCTCGTAGCCGGCCCGCGGGCGGCACAGCGCCAGGGCCCCGACGGCGTCGAACCACCGGCCGGCGCCGTGGACCCGGGGCGAGCGGACGCCCTGCTCGATCATCCGCCGCACCGGCCCGAGCGTGGAGGCGGGGACCTGGCGGAACAGCGCCAACCGGTCGACCGGGGCCTCGGGGCCGAAGGCGTCGAGCAGCATCGCCAGCGCGACGCGCCAGGGCTCGCGGACGGCCCGGTCGCCCCCGGCGAGCGCCAGGGGCCGGAGGGTAGCGGCGCGCCGGTATCCGTCGTAGCCCGCCACCAGCACCTCCCCGCCCCAGGAGGTCCCATCGGGCCCCAGCCCGGCCCCGTCCCAGGAGACCCCGATGACCGGACCGGGCAGGCCGTGCTCGGCCATGGCCGCGGCCACGTGGGCGTGGTGGTGCTGGACCCCGACTGCCTGCAGTCCCTCGGCGCGGGAACGCCGCAGCGCGTAGTCCGTGGAGGGGAACTCGGGGTGGAGGTCGTGGGCCAGGACCTCGGGCTTCACCCGGAGGAAGCGCTCCATCCGTCTCACCGCGTCCTCGAAGGCCTCGAGGGTCGCGAGGTTGTCGAGGTCGCCGACGTGGGGACCGAGGTGGACTTCGGCTCCGGCGCCGAGGCAGAAAGCGTTCTTCAGCAGGGCCCCGCAGGCCAGCACCGGCCGGGCGAAAGGCCGCGCTACCCGGATGCCGCGGGGAACGTAGCCGCGCGAGCGCCGGAGGACGAGCGGCCGGCCGCGTACCAGCCGGGTCACCGAATCGTCGGCGCGGGTCTCGATGTCCCGGTCGTGGAGGAGGAAGAGGTCGGCCACGGGGGCCAGCCGGGCCAGGGCCTCCTCGTTCCGGTAGGCGATGGGTTCCTCGGAGAGGTTGGCGCTGGTCATCACCAGCGGCCGGCCCGGGGCCGCGGCGAGGAGGAGGTGGTGGAGGGGCGTGTAGGGGAGGAGCAGCCCGACGAGGGCGGTGTCGGGCGCCACCTCGGGCGCCAGCGCGGCGCCCGGGCGCCGCCGCGAGAGCACGATGGGCCGCTCCACCGAGCCGAGCAGGTCGCGCTCGGCGGGCGTCAACTCGGCGATCCGGGCGGCGGCGGCGAGGTCGGGCACCATCACCGCCAGCGGCTTCTCCTCGCGCCGCTTCCGCGCCCGGAGCCGGGAGACCGCCGCTGCCGAGGAGGCGTCGCAGGCGAGGTGGAAGCCGCCCAGGCCCTTCAGGGCCACTATCTTACCCCCGGCGAGCGCGGCGCCGGCGGTGGCGATGGGATCGGCGGCCTCCAGGGTCCGCCCGCCGGGGAGCGCCAGCCAGACCCGCGGCCCGCAGCGCGGGCAGGCGTTCGGCTCGGCGTGGAAGCGCCGGTCGCCCGGATCGCGGTACTCCCGGGCGCAGGCCTCGCACATCGCGAAGGGCGCCATCGCGGTCGCACCCCGGTCGTAGGGTACGTCGCGGGCGATAGTGAAGCGCGGTCCACAGCCGGTGCAGTTGGTGAACGGGTAGCGGTAGCGCCGGTCGCGCCGGTCCCGGATCTCCGCCAGGCAGGAGCCGCAGGTCGCCAGGTCGGCCGGGATCGAGATTCGCCGATCGCCGGCGGCCTCGCTCTGGACGATGCTGAACCCAGACGGGACCGGGGCGTCGAGGGGCTCTTGGGTGAGCTCGTCGAGGCGGGCCGCGGGCGGCCGCTCGGCGGCGAGCCGCGCGAGGAAGCGCCCGAGCGCCGGGCCGCTGCCGAAGGCCTCGATGGTCACGCCGCGGGAGTCGTTCCGCACCCGCCCGGCGATCCCCTCGTCGCGCGCCACCCGGCAGACGAAGGGGCGCATCCCCACGCCTTGTACCGTGCCGCGGATGAGAATGCGGAGCCCCCGGCGAGATGGGAGCTGGGCGCGAGGGGGGGTGTCGGGTTCGATGCTCACGTCGCCGCCACTTCAGTTCCCGCCTCCCGGGGGCGGATTGCTGCGCGCATCAGCAGAACCCCTGGACCTCCGCCGACTGTGCTGAAGGATGTGTCAGCGTGCCACGCTGCTTTGCTGGAAATCAACCCGAGGGCAATAATCGATTGACCTGCATCACTTACCGGTTGGTCACGATCGCAGTCCGATTCCGCTCTAGTCCATGGCGCGGCGGGAGAGATGAACCTGCTCCCGCACAAGACCCGCCTGATTCCTCCGACTTGACACATGCCGATATCAGCATATGATGGCGCCCATGGCACGAGCAGCGACGACGTCGGACGTCTTCAACGCGATCGCCGA
>Ga0153915_10005186_pt1 | contig 12109 bp, 12 predicted proteins | sample Opewatmetagenome_2_FD_107003 | JGI IMG/M metagenome (GOLD analysis project Ga0153915, IMG submission 107003) | Freshwater wetland microbial communities from Ohio, USA - Open water 3 Core 3 Depth 3 metaG | ecosystem: Environmental > Aquatic > Freshwater > Wetlands | place: USA: Ohio, Lake Erie...
GGACGGACTATTCAGATTCAGCAGAAATCCGATGTATCTGGGATTGTATTCAACTATCGTTGCATCGATCGTTTATACTCTCAATCCTTTGGTGCTTTTGCTGGGGATTTTTGTCATTGTGGTCCACCATAAGATCGTCCTGGGGGAGGAAGCATATATGCAGAAGGTGTTCGGACAGGAATATCTGGATTATTGTCGTCGGGTTAGACGGTATATCTGACCAAAAATGTTATAGCTCTTTTTGTCCAAGGGAAAGAATCTGGGCTGGGATTATATAGTTTCGAAACATTCCAGCCGAGACTATGCAGTAAATTGGAACAACCACCGTGAAAAGAACGACAGCCAAGGCACGTCGTTATATTTACCCGTATATCCCTTTGCCCCCGCGGTACGCGTCTCTTGTGGGATCACGGGTCGATGTGTGGCAGAGTGAAGATAACGAATTAACACTGAGATTTGGGAAATCCTGTCACGCCGACGACTCGGATTCGAATTCCGACCTGGGGGTTCAAAATAACTCTTTTACGACCCACGCACTACTGTGGATGTACCCTGCATCCCCTTTACCAGGGACTTACTGCTGCCTTACTTCCGGTGAACGATAGTCCCAGCCGGAAGCATCCAGTTGTTGTAAGGCCTCAACGATAGCCCTGACCAGCGTCTCTTTCATGACGAGTCCTTTCTCCCGGGTGGCTTTGGTAGGATCTCCTGAAGCCCCGCAGGTGGTGAGCTCGGAAAACTTCCACATCACATCCAGGTTCGGTGGGAGGTGCGGTACGATTCCCCGGGCATGTTCCGGCTGGCAGAGCTCAGGAAACAACGCGAGCCCGATGGATAATTCGCCCTCGCCCCCGTGTCCAAGACCGTTCCAGACTTCAAAAAAACCGGGCGGCAGGAGTGGCAGGAGCATGTTCCACCACGCTTCGAGCCCGACAATCATGAAGTCCGGGTGTGCCACCTTTGCCTGCCGTGCCGCAATCTCTATTGACGGGATGTTCCCGTCATGCCCGTTCAGGATGAAGACCCGGCGGATTCCCTCGCGGTACACGGATTCAAGGACGTCGCGGATGATGGCAGTCTCGGTCTCTGGCGTGAGAGACACCGTAAAAGAAAAATCCCGGTAATACTCGCTCATCCCGTAATTGACGGGAGGCAGTACTGCAGTCTGTGGTACCTGTGCGGCAACTTCCAGCGCAAGGAGGTACGCGGTCAGGGCATCGGTCCCCAACGGCAGGTGGGGTCCGTGGCACTCCAGGGACCCAAGCGGCAGGATGACGGTCAAAAACGGGGCTGCGGCATAATCTGCGGCAGTGAAGTGCTGGACAAGAAGCGGATTTTTTTCCATGGGGGACTGCTCCGGTTGAGAAAGTAGTCAGTCCTCCCATTTATAGCCGGAGGGATCCTGTAAAAACAGCCAGGTTCCCAAAGCAGGAAAATGGGGTCCTCCGTAACCTTTGTGAGAACCGACGCCTATTGTTGAGTCAGGTGTTCGTTGTGGACCGGTTCATGGCAGCAGCCGTTGGCGAAGCGCGGCAGGGGCTCTCCGAGGGGGGTATCCCCATCGGCTCGGTGCTCGTGAAGGGAGGGAGGATGCTCGGCCGGGGTCACAACCGCCGGGTACAGGAAGAAAGCCCGGTGCTCCATGCAGAGATTGACTGCCTGCGCAATGCCGGGCGGATCGGCAGCTTCCGGGGCACCACCCTCTACTCCACCCTGATGCCCTGCTACCTCTGCGCCGGTGCCGTGGTGCAGTTCAATATCCCGAAGGTGGTGGTGGGGAATCCCGGACCTTTGCCGGGGCACGGGAGTTCATGGCATCTCCCGGTGTGGAAGTGGTGGATCTGGACCTGGACGAATGCGTGGCGATGATGGAGGCGTTCATCGCGGCACGCCCCGACCTCTGGAACGAGGATATCGGTACCGTCTGATCGGACCTCCTGTCGTCCTCCCGTCCATACCCTTATCTGTTCCCCGCAGCCATACCCTTCGCGAGGTGATCCCGTGCGCATCGGCATCCTCTCGGATACCCACGACCGTCTCTCGATGATCGCGAAGGCGGTGGACTGGTGCAATGACACGAACGTGGATCTGGTGCTCCATGCCGGTGATTATATCGCACCGTTTGTCATCGATGCCCTCGCCGGCCTCCGGGCACCCCTGGTCGGGGTCTTCGGGAACAACGATGGCGACCGGGACCTGCTCCTGCAGAAGAGCAGGGAGCGCAAGGCCATCGAGATCCGGGGCGACTTTGCCGAGGTGACAGCGGGAGAAGTGGCCATTGCCCTCCTCCACGGGCACCAGAAGGAGCTGCTGGCATCCCTGGTGAAGCGGGGTGGCTATGCTGCCGTGGTCCACGGCCATTCCCACCGGCCCGGCATCGCCCGGCAGGGGAGTACCATTGTCGTGAATCCGGGTGCCGTTTCCGGCTACCTCACCGGCCGGTGCACGGTGGCACTGCTGGAGACGGAAGGGATGAAGGCAGAGCTCATCGATCTCCGGTGAGGGGAAATCCCTGTGAATGCAGTGGTGCCGGATCATGGTATGCGGTATTTCGTGGATTTTATTTACTTCGCCAACAATCACTGGACGGAACGAGGGTGACCCAACAATGGATATTGAAGAGAGTATCTGCCGTGGGGACGGGAACCCCGCCGCCATGGGGAGGGGATGAGCATGAGGTGGCGTGAGGGCAGGAAGAGTACGAATGTTGAGGACCGGAGGTCCATGGCCCCCGCGGCAGCAGGTGTCGGCGGGCTCGGGCTCATCGTGATCCTCCTCCTGGCGCTGGCCATGGGGGTCGACCCGGGCCAGTTCCTCCCGGGCACGGATATTTCCACCGGGGCGGCGCAATCGAAGTTAACTGAGGAGCAGCAGGCCCAGCTCGTCGACCATGTCGCGCTGGTCCTGGGCGACACGGAGACGACCTGGAGCACAATCTTCCGGGAGGAAGTGGGACGCCCCTACACCGAGCCCAACCTGGTGCTCTTCACGGGAGGCGTGGATTCGGCGTGCGGCTATGCCGACTCCGCCGTCGGGCCGTTCTACTGCCCCGGTGACCAGAAGGTCTACCTGGACCTGGACTTCTTCTACGAGCTGCAGGAGCGCTTCGGGGCTCCCGGCGACTTCGCCCAGGCATACGTGATCACCCACGAGATCGGTCACCATGTCCAGTACCTCACAGGGACCCTGCAGGCCGTGGATGATGCGCGCAGCCGGGCCAGCGAGGTGGAGGCGAACCAGCTGTCGGTGGCCCTCGAGCTGCAGGCCGACTGCTATGCAGGCCTGTGGGCCAACCGCGCCACGCGCCAGGACCTGATCCTTGAGAAAGGCGACATGGAAGAGGGGCTGAATGCAGCGAGCGCCATCGGTGACGATCGCATCCAGAAACAATCGCAGGGGTACGTGGTGCCTGACTCCTTCACGCATGGGTCGTCTGCCCAGCGTGTAGCAGCGTTCCGGAAAGGCCTGGAATCCGGCACCATGGCGTCCTGTGACACGTTCAGCTGACGTACGGATGGGGCGGTGACGACCGCACCCTTTTTTCGGATTGCTCCCTGAAAAACGAGAGTGTGCCAGCCTCACTTCGTGAGGGACCGGTACACCTGGTCACCCACGTGCACCGGCTGGGTAACCTTCACGCCGATCTCCTGTCCCGGTGCAGCCTGGCTGATGTTCGCATGCTCCACCTGCATGGACGTGACCATCTGCCGGAATGCTGAGTGGGTCCCCTTCACGAGAATCTCATCCCCCTGCCGGAGGTTGCCCGAGAGTTTCACCACTGCGACGCCGACCTTCGGGAAATAGTGGGTGATCTTCCCCACCAGCTGCTCCATCCCCTGCTCCATTCCTTCACCCCCTTGATCACACGGATACTCCCTTCACGGTGAGATAAAGGTTCGCCTCCACCCCGGTACAGCCTGGCCGCCTCTCTCTGTCCCTTTCCCCGGAACCGGACGCCACAGGGATGGGTCAGGCCGATTCCGGGAGATGGAGGCCGGTCGAGGGGTCATACCGCCTCCGGAAGGAGATCCCCTCCAGCTCCACGACGATGGCTTCCACCACCAGGTACACCCGTGCCACTTCCCGGAGGCAGCCTGTCAGCGTGTCCTGTCCTCTCCCGGCCGTTGCGTGGAGGTGGAGGGCGGGATCGCCCCGTTCATCCGGGTACACGGTGGCCACGCCCAGCACTTCCCATCCCCCGGAGGCGGTCTCCCAGTGGGGGACCGGCGGGATCACGGCCTGCTCCGGGCCGGTGACCATCCTCCCCTCGTGGAGAGCGCCCAGGACCATCAGGTACCCGGTCCTCACCTTCCGCTCTGCAAGGAACCGGCGCAGCCCTGCCAGGAGATCCTCGCCCTCGTCGAACCGCACCACAAAGACCCTTCCAATCCGCCCTTCCGAAAACTGCATGGATGTGTTCCGTCCCTTTCCCGGGATTCTCAGATATCCCTGGCAGGGAGATCTCATGAGCGTTCCGGAAGGGAACCGCGTGGGAGGGATCCCTGCTGGCACATACACATATATAAGGGGAGCAGGATACCCCGGTTTCATGCATCCCACTGGAAAGGCGAGCATGCGTCCCGGCACCGGAATGCGGCGCCTGTCTCCTCTCCTCCTCTTCCTGTTCATGGCATCCACTGTGCTTTTTTCCCCTGCAGGTGCAGCGGAGGTGTCGGGCAGGCTGCTCTGGTCCTACCCCGCGGATAACGATGTCGTTGACCTGGCGGTGACCCCGGAAGGAGGGTTGATAGTCGCGGCAGACCAGTCCAACAACCTGCTCCTCCTTGACCGTTCCGGAACACTGATCCGGAAATTCCCGACCCAGATCCGGCCCCTCTCCGTGGCGGTCTCTCCCGGAGGTGAACGGATCGCGGTCGGCACCCTGGATGGGAAGGTAACCGTGCTCACCGGGCAGGGAGAAGTGGTATGGGCTTATGGGATGGGGGGCGGTATCAAGTCCGTAGGGGTGGCTGCAGGCGGGACCCCTGTCGTGGCGGGATCCCAGAACTACCGGCTCTCCCTTCTGGATAAGGACGGAAACCCACTCTGGACAAAGGCTATGGACGGGGAGGTGAGCGCGGCGGGTATCACTGCAGACGGTGATACCATCGCCGCGGGGACCAGCCAGTACCGCCTGAGCCTCTACTCCCGGCAGGGGGAGGTCCTGTGGAGCGACTCCCTGGACGGATCGGTGGTGGACCTGGCCCTCTCAGAGGATGGCAGTACCATTGCGGTGGTGACCAACCGGTATGGCATGGTGGCCTATGACCGGCAGGGGAGCGTGCTGTGGGATACCACGTTCCCGGTCCCGCCCCTCTCCGTCGGGGTCTCGCCGGAAGGCTCCTACCTGGTGGTCGGGACCATTGACGGGAAGGTTACCCTCTTCTCCCGCGACGGGACGCAGCTGCACGTCTTTGCGACTGGCGGGCAGGTCAACGGTGTGGACCTGACCATCGGTGCGGAACGGGTGGTGGCGGGCTCCGCAGATAACCGGGTCCATGTCTTTGAGGGGATACCGGCGAGCCCCCGAACTCCCACTCCAACTCCCACAGTGACCGTAACGCCCACCGAAGTCAGCCCCTCTGAGACACCGACACCCTCTTCGGGCGGGACGCTGACAGTGACGAGCGACCCTGCCGGGGCACAGGTCACCCTCGACGGCATCCTCGCCGGCGTAACCCCGCTCACCATCAGTGACCTCTCCCGGGGTTCCTACACGGTTGCGATCTCGGCCGGGGGGTATGACACCGCGATCCGGGGGGTGACCATCTCTGCCGGCGAGACCACTGTCGTTGCGGTGGAGCTGCTCCCCGTGACCATGACCACACAGACAGGCCTTCCGTTCCCCGCGGCGGCCCTCATCGGGATTCTCGCGGCCGGGCTTGCCCTTCGCTGGCGGCACGGTCTCAGGTGACCGGCGTGGATCTCCCCATCCTCTCTTCTTCCCCTTTCCCGCGCGGGTTCAGGGACCGGTACCGCCTTTCTCCCGCCACCCGATGGCAGCCCCGATGGCGGTGAGGATCCCGCCGATCAGGAGCACCTGCAGGTCCAGCTGCCACAGGAGAAGCACCGTGGAGAGGAGGCCGACCACCGGGAAGAGCGGCACCCTGCCGAGAGAACCGGGAACCCGGAAGGGGCGGTCCCTGGCCGGTTCCCGGTACCGCAGCAGGATTACCGCACCGTTGATGGTGGCGAATGTGAGGAACAGGGTGAAGTTCGTCACCCGGGCGACCAGCACCAGGTCGCCGGCCAATGCCGCGACGGCGGCCAGGATGCCGATGAGCAGGGTGGCAAGATACGGGGTGCCCCGCCCGGCATCCAGCCGGGCCAGGATCCGTGGAAGGGCACGGGCGGAGGCCATCCCGTAGGTGATCCGGGAGGAGGCCAGCAGCATCAGGAGCACCGTGTTGGCCGTGGCAAAGAGGGCCACGAGAGTGATGCCCTCCGCTCCCGTGGTTCCCAGGGTCGTCTCCACGATGGCGGCAAAGGGTGCAGGGGATGCTGCCAGTGTCTCCCAGGGCAGCACGGAGACGGCAGCCACCGCCACCAGGATGTAGAGGACCGTGGAGAGGGCAAGGGCGATGAGGAGACCCCGGGGGATATTCACCCGGGGTCTCCGGGTCTCCTCCGCCAGTTTCACCACGTCCTCGAACCCGATATAGGCAAAGAAGACGAGCGTTGCCGCCTGCAGCACCCCGGTATACCCTGCAGGCATCGCCAGGTAGTCCACGTGCCCCAGGTGCGGGAGGCCAAGCCCGATCACGACGATGAGCCCTGCCATTTCGATGAGGGTGAAGAGGATGGCAAACCAGGCCGATATGCGGATACCGAGGAGGAGAAGGAGCGATATCCCCCCGATGAGGAGGAGCGCCCAGAGGAACAGCGGCAGGGGAAAGAGCGTGGCCGCGTAGCCGGCAAAGCCCAGGGCGACGGTGGCGGCCCCGATCACCCCGGAGAAAATAATCAGCCACCCGATGACAAAGGCCGCCTTTCGGCCAAACGTGTGCTTCACGTAATCGTACTCGGCGCCTGCCCTGGGGAAGAGAGACGAGAGTTCCGCGTAGGAGAGTCCGGTGCACAGTGCGATTGCGGCCGAGAGGACAAAGGAGAGCCAGACCGCGTTTCCGGCGAGGCCCGCTGCCTTGCCGATGAGTGCGTAGATCCCTGCCCCCAGGATGATCCCCACGCCGGAGAGGATCACCTCTAACAGACCCAGTTCCCGTTTCAGCCCGGGGATACCGGCCATAGGGAGATCACACCACGGAAAGGGGATGATATGTGAGGATCAGATGAACCGCGGCTTCATCGAGAGCCGTGCCGGCGTGTAGAGGGGCCGGAACGGCAGGTTCCCGATCTCCTCCCGCACCGTACGGACCAGGTCCCCTTCCTTCATCTGGGCCTTGTGGGGCTTCTCCGGCGCCGAGAGCTTCCGGACGGTAACGGTGAGACTCCCGGTCTCGACCTCCCGGTCGCCGACCACGACGACATAGGGCACCCAGTCCATGCCCGCTGCCCTGATCTTCTTGTTCACGCTCTCCTCGCGGTCGTCCAGGTCTGCCCGGAGGGAAGCCGCGTTCAGCCGGTCGCAGAGCCCGCGGCAGTACTCCAGGTGCCGCTCGGCCACGGGGACGATCCGGACCTGCGTGGGCGAGAGCCAGGTGGGGAACTGGGGAACAGGGACCGTGGCCAGGGTCTCGAGCATGGCGCAGATGACCCGCTCTACCGATCCTGTGGGGGAGCAGTGCAGGATGGGCGGGTGGAACTCCACGCCGTCCCGGTGGTACCGGATCCCGAACCGGGTGGAGGACTCCACGTCGATCTGCACCGTGGGGTTCTCGATGGGACGCCGCTGGGCGTCGATGGCGGCGAGATCGATCTTGGCCACCCAGTAGTGGACCCTTTCTGAGAGGATCTCGATCAGCACCGGCTCGCCGAGAATCTTCACGACCTTCTGCACCCAGTCCCGGTGCTCCTCGTAGAAGTCCCGGGTGCACCGCAGGGCGCTGTAGTACCGCACGCCCAGGTCCACCCCGCTCTGCACGCCGATAGCCAGCTGCTCCTCGAAGCAGGTGAGGGCCTGGTCCATGTCCAGGCAGAGGGTGTGCATGTCCGGCATGGTAAAGGCCCGGAGGCGTTTCAAGCCGATGACCTCCCCCTTCTGCTCGTGCCGGAAGGAGTACGTGGAGAGCTCGTACATCTTCATGGGCAGGTGGTTGGGGGAGATGTGCATCCCGTGCATGATGGAGAACATGCCGAAGCAGGCGGCGAACCGGAGCATCATGGACCGGTTCCCGCTCTTGAACCGGTACTGCCGCTCACCGAACTTGGCCGCGTGCTCGCAGATGGCCTGGTCCGCGAGATCGTACATCACCGGCGTCTCGACGGGCATCGCCCCGTAGGGGAGCAGCGTCATGAGCACGTAGTCGGCGATCAGGTCCCGGAGCAGCTTCCCCCGGGGCATCCACCGCAGGTGGCCCACGTCGCTCACCGGCTCGTAGTCCACGAGCTCCTTGGACCGCATCAGGTCCACGTGGGGCGGCTCCCCACCCGCCGCTCCGGCCATGCCCAGCTCCTTCCGGATCAGGCACCCGAACGGAGTGTCGTCAGCGCAGGCGGTGGCTTCCAGGCGCTTCCCCTCCGGTGTCAGGACAAAGAACTCGTGCTCCACCACTTTCTTCGGTGGTTGCACCTCCTCTCCCGGGGTGATGGTGCGGGAGAGTTCCGAGAGGGGGTGGCCCTTGCAGGAGAGGGTGAAGGATTTGTACCAGCCGAAGGGGGCCCGGCGGACCTCCAGTCCCGCCCGCTCCGTGAGCCCCTGCCCGATGGCCAGCAGCGCCCGGACCGCGGTCTGGGGAGGGGCCAGGTCGGAGGAAAGGTGGGCATACGGGTACAGCATCACCCGGGTGGTGTGCACCTTCCCTGCCATGTCCCTGATCTCGTCCACCGCCCGCTGCACCACCCCGTCCAGGTCCTCCTCGTCCGTGGCTTCCACGGCGCAGAAGGCCACGAGAGCGTCGTCCATGGCATCCGAGAGGCAGTCCGTCTCTTCTGCCATGGCTGTCTGTTTCCGCGCCTGGTACTCGATGCGATCCGAATGGATCAGAAGGAGCCGCATTCCGTCATCTCCCCGTGAAACTCATTATGTGTAGGGGGTGGGAGGATATGTAGCTTTATCATAAAGCTGAAACATCCGTGGGGTTCTTCTTCAGAACAGATACCCCATCCCATTACAAGAACGAGAGAGTCGCGATAGATTCATATAATAAATTTGTACAACGTGGGGGTGGTGAGAACCATGATGTTTGTGGTTACCCTTGTCCATACCCCCGAGTTGTGTCTTGCACGGAAGGAATTTAGTACTGAGTTCAGGCGCTGGTTCGATGGTATGAATGACCTGGCAAAGAAACTTGGCATAAGGATTCAGGGAGCATATTCCTGTCCAAATGAACATACCTTCTATTTCATTCTTGATGCAAGTGATCTCAACGCTATCACTGCATTCTTCTCTGGTATCATGCTCACGAATAATAAAGGACGGGTTTCTCCTGTCGTTCCTCTCATAGAAAGTGCGAATATCCTCATCAAATGAACCTACATTTTTCTGCGAATCTACGGGGAGAGTCTCATGCAATCCCAGTCCTCTCCCGTGGGAAACACCCATGACCAGGTGTCGCAAGGCAGGTATCTATCATTGAGTATTAATTTTAGTCTTGCCCCGCCATCGGGAGCCGACAGGCCTCACGGCAAACGTGGACCCGCCCTTTCAGACGGAACAGAGGATGTACTTCCCATGAGCCGCTTCAGGTTCTGGGCAAACTCTTCCGCATGTCTGAGGTCTTCCGCATCAGGTCTTCCCTTATTCAGTCCCCCGAACAGTCTGAGAAAACTGTTCGTGTTGAAGCCTGCACATCCAAATTCATCAATAATCGAGTACCCTTTGGACTGCAGTTTTTCCCTGAGCATCGAGTGATTCTTTACCACTAATTCCCTGAACCGTTCTCCATCAAACACGACGACAGGGGCTCCACAGGTTGAGAAAATGAATGCTTTCCTTCCATTGACGTGCGGCAGTTTATCGGCAAGGTCAAGGAGAGATGTGTGGTGTTTTGCTCCATATATCCCTGAACCAAAGCCTATCAGGCTGTACTCCTGCAGCTCTTCAGGATGAATCTGCGGTGGTGTTTTTGTTTGTGCACCGAGGACTTCTGCGAACACATGAGCGATCTTCTCCGTATTTTTATGATGGTATGAAAACACAACCAGGAGAGATTTCATGATTCAGTCTTCACAGGATTGAATGAAAAATCTACTGGCAGGGTTAGTTACCATCTTCACGGCAGCCGTGGAATTCCGGTGAGGAAGGGATCCCATGGTACCCCCTGTGGGTTTTATCCCTTTCTGCACCCATTCCCCTGAGCATTACCAATGAGCAGGAGGTGAATAGGTGACCCACGAAGCCCTGAGGAACGAGATTACGGAAGGGAACCTCTTCCGGGCCCTTCTTTCGGTCTCCCTCCCCATTCTCGTTGCCAACCTCCTCCAGGGTGTCCTGGAGATCGTGGACCTGTACTTCGTGGGACGGCTGGGAACAGACGCCATCGCAGGCGTGACCCTGGCCACGTCCCTCATCTTCTTCCTGGTGACGGTGCTTATCGGGATCGCGACGGCGACCGCCGCCTTTATCTCCCGCGCCTACGGTGCCAGGGACTACCCGGAAATTGGGAGGGTCCTGTTCCATGCACTGGTCCTGGGGGCCGGCTTCTCGATCGTGCTGATGTCTGTCGGCGCATTCTTCTCCCGCCCCATTCTGCTCCTCATGGGCGCGGAGGGGGCGGTGGCCGATGCCGGGGCCGCCTTCCTCTCCACCTTCCTCCTCGGGATCGGATCCCTCGTGATCCTCTGGCTCCTGATCGTATCCTTCCAGAGCACTGGCGATACCCGCACGCCCATGTACGTCATGGGGGCCGTGATTCTCGTGAACATCGCAGCGAACCCCGTCCTGATCTTCGGGCTGTACGGGTTCCCGTCCTTCGGGGTAGCAGGGTCAGCCCTCGCCACGGTGCTGGCCCGCACGATGGGCCTCGCGATCCTGGCGGCGATCGTCCTCCGGCGGAAAAGGATCCTGTCCCTCCCGGATCAGCCGGCGTTCGATCCCACCCTGGTCCGGCGCCTCTTTGGTGTGGCGGCCCCCTCTGCCCTCCAGAATGGGATGCGGGCGTTTGCTTCCCTGGCGCTCGTGGCCATCGTCACGGCCTACGGGGCCGCGGCGGTCTCGGCCTTCGGCATCGCTTACCGGGTCGAGTACATCCTGCTGATGCCGGGATTCGCCTTTGCCACCGGGACCGCGGTGCTGGTGGGCCAGAACCTGGGGGCCCGCCACCCGGAGCGGGCGGAGGAGGGTGTCCGCATCTCGCTCCTCATCTATGGCGGCCTCATGGCCGCCTGCTCGGTAACCTGCATTCTCTATGCCCCCGCCATCCTGGGGTTCTTTGACCCTTCAGGGGCCAGCATCCCGACAGGGAGCAGCTACTTTGCCACCGTCGCTCCCTTCTACGTGCTGATGGCCGCCTCCCTGGTCCTCGCCTTTGCCATGAACGGGGCCGGCGCCACCCGGATCCCGATGCTGGCCACGTTCCTTTCCCTGGTGCTGGTCCAGATTCCCCTCGCCGTCTGGCTCCCTGGCTGGACCGGTACCGGGGTCTCCGGCGTCTGGTACGCGATCGCCATCGCCATCACCGTTCAGTGTGGGGCGCTCGTCGTCTTCTACCGCCAGGGCCACTGGAAATCCGTCCGCCTCTGAGGGTGCGGAGTGACTCGGTTTTGGCGTATTGGTGATACTACCGGGACGCTCCTGGGGGCTCCCGCCCCTGCCGCGTGGGCATCCTCCCGGTTGTCCGGGAATTTATGATCCGGGGGCGTCTCCCAAAAACCGACCACGGGGCTATCCTCACCGGCGGGCGCCCACGCGGCGGGGGGACCACACGTTCCCCCCCGGAGCGTCTCACCGGAATGCCGCTGCATTGCCCCTTATCAAAGGTGAGCGCTACTTCATCCGTTCCAGGGCCAGTGCACCCAGGTAGGCCATCGTCTGGAAGATCTCACGGTTCCC
>Ga0153915_10005187_pt1 | contig 12109 bp, 8 predicted proteins | sample Opewatmetagenome_2_FD_107003 | JGI IMG/M metagenome (GOLD analysis project Ga0153915, IMG submission 107003) | Freshwater wetland microbial communities from Ohio, USA - Open water 3 Core 3 Depth 3 metaG | ecosystem: Environmental > Aquatic > Freshwater > Wetlands | place: USA: Ohio, Lake Erie...
GCACGACGTCATACCGTTGACGCACATTCGCGGTGTGGCGCCGGAGTGCACGATCGTCAGCGTGAAAGTCCTCGACAAGGAAGGGAAGGGTCAGGTCAGCAATCTCATCACCGCCCTCGAGGAGATCGATCGCATCAACAGCTATGGCAAAGATCTGCGGATCCACGGCGTGAATCTGAGCGTCGGCTACGACTTCGATCCGGAGTGGTTCGCGTGCGGCCAGAGTCCGTTGTGCAACGTCGTCGATCGCGTGGTGCGGTCGGGCGTCGTTGTGGTTGTCGCGGCGGGGAACACGGGTTACGGCTACCAGGATACAGTCGCGCGCGGCTCCGTCGCCGCCGGTCTGGCGCTGAGCATCAACGATCCCGGGAACGCCGAACGAGCGATCACCGTGGGATCGACCCATCGCGACATGCCGCACATTTACGGTGTGTCGTACTTCTCGTCGAAGGGCCCGACGGGCGACGGACGGCCGAAGCCGGATCTCGTCGCGCCCGGGGAAAAGATCATCTCATGCGGCGCCGGCTCGACGCTGGCCGGCGCTCGCACCGCGTCGAACAGCGATGCGCTGTACGTCGAGGACAGCGGAACGAGCATGGCCGCGCCGCACGTGTCGGGTGCCATCGCCGCATTTCTCTCCATCCGTCGCGAATTCATCGGCCAAGCCGACGAAGTAAAGCGCATCTTCTTGGAGTCGGCCACCGACCTCCGTCGTGAGCGCTACTTCCAGGGTTCGGGCTTGGTCGATGTCATGCGCGCCATTCAATCGGTGTAGCCATGGCATCCCCAGCGAAAGTCGGATCGTTCGCCTATTTGCCCGTCGAGTTCACGAAAGACGGCGACGTGTTCAAGCAGCCGCAAGTCGATGCCGTGCTCAAGTTGGTCGGCCAATCGGCGCAGCCGAACGGGCTGACGGATCTCTTCGTCATCTCGCACGGTTGGAACAACGACATTCCGGAAGCGGAAGGCCTGTACTCGAGCATTTTCGCCAAGGTCGACGAGGTGTTGGCCGCGTCGAATCCGGCTTCCGCCAACGTCCGCGCGCGACGCGCGGCGGTCGTCGGAATTCTCTGGCCATCGAAAAAGTTCGACGAAGCGTCGCTCACGGCCGGCGGCGCGGCGTCGATGGGCGCGAAAGGTCCATCGGATCTGACGAAGTCCTTGGATCTGCTGACGAGCTTCATGGGCACGCCGGCCGCGACGAAGTCCCTCAAACGCGCGGCCGCGCTCGCGCCGACGCTCGCCAACTCACTCGACGCGCGCGACGAATTCGTGCGGATCGTTCGCGCCTTCATGCCGCACGACGCGAACAGCGAAGAGCCGGTGATCGCCGACGACCTGTTCACACTCGACGGCGACCAACTGCTGCAGCGACTCAGTCGCCCCGCGCACGGCGCGAGTTCCGGCGGCGCTGGAGGCGGCGCCGCGGGCTTGGGTGATTGGATCGGCAAGGCGGTCGACGGCGCGAAGAGCCTCGTCAACCTCGTGACCTATTATCAAATGAAGAACCGCGCCGGTGTCGTCGGCGAGCACGGCGCGTACCAGCTGCTGCGCCAGATTCGCGCGGCGCGTCCCGCCGACGGTGACAACGCGCTCCGGCTTCACCTGATCGGACACAGCTTCGGCTGTCGGCTCGTCACCGCGGCGACGGCGGGTCCGGCGAACACGCCGCCGCTTCCGATCGATACGCTCACACTTCTCCAAGCCGCGTTCTCGCATTACGGGTTCGCCCTGGCGTACGACGGCACCCACGACGGGTATTTTCGTCGCGTTGTGACCGATCCGACCCGCGTGCGCGGACCCATGATCATTACGTTCACGGCGAAAGACAAGGCGGTCGGCCTTGCGTATCCGATCGCGTCGCGCGTCGCACGACAGATTGCCGCGGCGATGGGTGACGCGAACGATCCATACGGCGGCTTGGGTCGAAACGGCGCCCAGAAGACGCCGGGCGTGCAAACGGTCACGCTGGGAGACGTCGGAAGCACGTACACGTTCGCGACGCGCGGGATCTACAACCTCGACTCGAATGCGGTGATCGGGGGCCACTCAGACCTCGCGCATCCAGAGGTAGCGTACGCGATCGTGAGCGCCGTGGCGGTCGCCTAGGCTGTCATCCTGAGCGCAGCGAAGGATCCGCTGTCGACTGGCCGCCCTTCCTGCGTCGAGTGCCGTGCGGTGTTTGGGTTCCGAGCGTGTGGCCACGGAATCCACGGAGTGAACGGAATCCCACGGAGAATTTCTTGATTCCCGGAAAACGGATCATCGACGTGCTCCGCGGCTCAGGTTTTTCGCGCCGCCAACACGGTCGTCAACGCGTCGAAGTGATCGACCAACCGGTCGGACTCGGCACGTAGATGCGCACGCCCGGAGTTTGTGAGCCGGTAGTAGCGCGCGCGCCGGCCGTTTTTCGTCACGCCCCATTCGGCGGCGATGAGCTTGCGCTCGTCCATTCGGTGCAGCGCTTGAAGAAGCGCTGCGTCCTCGACGACCAGACGGCCGGACGATCGATCCTCCAACCAGGTCGTGATCTCGAACGCGTGCATCGGCGCCCAGGACAACGTCTTGAGCACGAGCACGTCGAGCGTGCCTTTCAGCAGGGCCATCAGCTTTCCCTCAGTGTCTATCCTTAGACACTAGGTCGTCGGAAACCGTGCGCAAGGTCCAGGATTGCCGGAGTCGCGCCGGGCTGTACGGCTGGCCATATTTCGGGACCGCCGTGCGACGGCTGCGCGGTCTGCTCGCTACCCGAGGATCTCCATGGCCAAAATCACCGAGACCGGCTGGATCTGGCGCGACGGCGAATTCGTTCGCTGGCAGGACGCCACCGTCCACGTGCTGGCTCATTCGCTGCAGTTCGGCTCGTCCGTCTTCGAAGGGATTCGCTGCTACGGCACGCCTCGCGGTCCGGCGATCTTCCGGCTGGAGGATCACCTTCAGCGGATGATCGATTCGTGCAAGATCTACCGTATGGACGTGAAGTACTCTCTCGACGAGCTCGTGGCGGCCTGCTGCGAGCTCGTCGACCGTAATGGGCTCGACGCGTGTTATCTACGCCCGATGGTCGTGCGCGGCTACGGCGCGAGCGGCATGGTGCCGTTCGACAGCCCGGTTGAGGTCTTTCTGCCGTGCTGGCCGTGGGGCGCCTACCTCGGCGACGGTGCGCTGGACAACGGCGTCGACGCGTGCGTCGCCAGCTGGAATCGCATGGCGCCGAACACCATTCCGATGATGGCGAAGGTCGCGGGCAACTACCTGAGCGGTCAGCTGATCAAGATGGAAGCGCTTCGCAATGGGTTCGCCGAGGGAATTGGTCTGGCGCCGAACGGCATGATCAGCGAAGGATCGGGCCAGAATCTGTTCGTCGTCTACAAGGGCACGATCTACACGCCGACGATCAACGGAACGCTGCTCCACGGCATCACGCGCCATAGCATCCTCACCCTGGCGCGCGACATGGGCTTCCCCGTGCGCGAGCAGGAGCTCCCGCGCGAGATGCTCTACACCGCCGACGAGGTCTTCCTCACGGGGACGGCGTCTGAGGTGACGCCGGTTCGAAGCGTCGATCGAATTCAGGTCGGTAACGGCAAGCGCGGACCGATCACGACCCAGCTTCAGCAACGCTTCCTCGACCTCGTTCGCGGAGTGGGAGAGGACACCTACGGCTGGCTCACGCATGTGCGTGCCGAACGCGCGAGCAAGCAGTCTGTATAGGCGACCCGGCACGGAATCCGCATGAATCTGCCAGGGCGCCCATGGATTTGGGCGCCCTGTCTTAACGGACGATGCTATGGCGAATACGGAATACGCGCTGAGCGGTCTCGAGCAGGACTACCATATCCTTACCGAGCTCCACCGTTCAGCCAATTCGGTCACATATCTCGGCCGCCATCTCGGCCTCAACCGCGACGTAACGATCACCATCGTGCACGCCGAGGATGCGGCGGACCATCAGATGTTGACGCAGTTCGCCGCTGATACGGCCCTACTCGCCAAGGCGCGCCACCCAAACATCATTCCCGTCATTGAAGGGCGGCTGTTGACGAGCGACACTTTCGTCGTCGTCCGCGCCCGCGTACGCGGGTTGACGCTCGATCAACTCGTGCGCGAGGTCGGTCCGCTGCCCCTGCCGCGCGCGGCACTGGAGAACATCTATTCGGCGCTCGAGTGGGCGCGGAAAGGCGGAATCTTTCACCGGCAGATTTCTTCGGACGATGTTGTATTCCAGCAGGGGAGCGGCCGCGTGCTCCTCGCGTTCGATCCGGCGACTCCGATGGCCGACGCAACCTGGGACCGGTGCGCCGACGCGCGCACCATTGGCCGACTGGCGTGGGAGATGCTCGCCGGACGTCTCGCCGACGCCGCGAGCTCGAAGTTGCTCGCCGAGCTGCGTCCCGATCTACCCAGGCGCGTCATCGATGAGACGACCGCGCTGATGAACTGTCGACGCGAGGGGCCGGGGCCGAACATTCTCGCGTACCTTGCGCTGCTTGGCAGCCCACCGAGCGTGTTGTCGACGGCACGCGGCGCGGAGTCGGGCGCACCGGTGTTCGTCGTACCGCCAAACGCTGCGGCGGTGCGAGCGGCCGGAATGGGCGCCCGGGACGACGCGGTAGTCGTCGTCAAGCACGGGCTCGGCTTCAACGCGCGCCTCGCCGTGGCCGCGGCGGTGGTGGCTGTTCTCGTCCTCGTGGCGTTGCTGCTCGTGAACCGAAACGGCGATGACGCTTCAGTCAGCACGTCGAGCACGCAGCGGTCAGACAGTGTTCCGGTGGTCGCGGGAGAAGTCGCGCTCTCGCGGGCCCCCGACACGTCGACGTTCGTCGCGCGTCCGGCCACCGAATCATTGTTCGCGCCGCCGACCACGCGCCGGCACGAGCCGGGACGCACCACACCGCCGCTCCTGACGATGCCGGATCCGCGTTCCACGACCGACTCGTCGGGGACAGCGACTGCGTGCAGCTCGCCGATCGTTTCCGATCAACAGAGTTGTCTCAAGAGTGAGATCCAGCGGAGCGACGGGCCCGGGAATCGCGTGTACAGGCAGCTCATCGCCGCGCTCCGCGTGCAGGCGGGGGCCGATGAGGGCGATCCGGATCCGCCGTCGGTGACACAGCTTCGCGAGACACAGACGAAATGGCTCGCTGATCGTGACAGGGCGTGCCGTGACGCCGGGGTTGCTCCGTTGTACGCGAAGGCGCGCGCGCAATGCTACGCCGATGAGTCGGCGAAGCGGATGCGCGAGCTGCGGGACATGCTCGACGAGATTCCGAAGCTCTAAACCCGACAGCCGACAGGAAGACGGTCGAGCACGCGTTCGGCGTCTTGACACAAAGTGATATCGACTTTAGTGTATGCTCCACAACTGAAGACTCGTGGTGATTTGCCGCCTATTGCCGCCACGTAAAACAAAGTGCTAAAACGCGACATGCCCGGCGGCTTTTATCCTCCGGGCATTCGTATTTTCTGGTACCTGCATCAACTCCATCAGCGCATGATCTCGATGCACAGCATGCAGATGCGAATGTCGATGGCGGCCGCTTCTCCCTCGGGAGGGACGGACGGGCGACGACGCATGCCTGCGTAGTCATCGAGCGACGTACACGCTCGGAACGCCCCCGGTCCTCTCGCGCGAGAGGACCGGGGTTTTGTTTTTTCGGCCAACGTGTCATCGGAGGGCTATGGAAGTGCTGAGTCTGGAAACATGTCGAACAACTCGTGAGTCGCACACGACCGAACGTCGCGACCGGTCGCGCGCACCGCACTACGAGGTCGTCGGCCCGCCGGGAGCGCCGGTCGTCGTCGTGCTCGGCGGCATTTCGGCGACTCGACACGTCGCGGCCACCGATCACGATCCGTCGCCCGGATGGTGGGACGAGATCGTCGGCCGCGGGCGGGCGATCGACACCGGCGAGTTTCGCGTACTCGGCGTCGACTTCCTCGATGGCGGATGGCGGAGCGATGGCCGCCCACAACGCATCGTCACGACGCACGATCAGGCGACGAATGTCGCGCGCGTGCTCGACGGCCTTGGCGTCGATCGCATCCACTCGTTCGTCGGCGCATCGTACGGCGGGATGGTCGCGCTGGCGTTCGCCGAGCGTTATCCCGATCGCATCGACAGACTCGTCGCGATCAGCGCGCCGCACGAGCCGCATCCGATGAGCACGGCGCTTCGCGCGCTGCAGCGACGAATCGTCGAGCTGGGGCTCGATACAGGGCGGGGCGGCGACGCGCTCGCCATCGCGCGTGGACTCGCGATCACGACGTATCGGAGTGCGCGCGAGTTCGGCGCACGGTTCGATCCCGCTCCAATCGAGGTCTCCGACAACGACGCGACGTTTCCAGTCGAAGGATATCTGCGCCACCACGGCGAGCGGTTCGCCGCGCGCTGGAGTGCCGAACGATTTCTCGCGCTGTCGCTGTCGGGCGACCTGCATCGAGTCGATCCGGCGGCGATCACCACGCGGGCCGCGATCGTCGCCGCCGAGGGGGACGCCATCGTGCCGGGCGAGCAGCTCGAGACGCTGGCGGCCAAGCTCGCCGGTCCGACTCGACTGATCCACCTGCCGACAACGCGCGGTCACGACGCATTTCTCACCGAACCGACGGCGGTCGGCAACATCGTTCGTGCCGCACTATCAATTAACACACTCTCATGAGCGCCTCTGACCGTAGTAGCCCAATCACGCGCGCCGTTCGCGCGGCCATCGCCACCGATCGCGAGCACGGCGCCGTCGTGCCGCCGATCCACCTATCGTCGACGTTTGCCTTCGAGGGATTCGGCAAACCACGTACGTACGACTACACGCGAAGCGGCAACCCGACGCGCTCACAGCTCGCGGACGCATTGGCGGCGCTCGAGTGCGGCGCGCGCGGCGTGGTGACGAGCACCGGAATGTCCGCGGTCGCGCTGGTGCTGCACCTGCTCGAGCCGGGCGATGTCATCGTCGCGGCGCACGATTGCTACGGCGGCACGCACCGTCTCCTTCGAGCGCTGTCGGCCAAGGGACGCTTCAGGCTCGTCTTCGCCGATCTCACGGCGCCGGGGGCCGACGCCGAGGTGGTGCGACACGCGCCGCGGCTGGTGTGGGTGGAAACGCCGAGCAATCCGCTGTTGCGCATCACGGACGTGCGTCGCATCGCCGCGGCCGGGCACGCCGTGGGCGCGTTGGTCGTCGTCGACAACACCTTCCTTTCGCCGGCGCTCCAGCAGCCGATCTCGCTCGGTGCCGACGTCGTCGTGCACTCGACGACGAAGTATCTCAACGGCCATAGCGATGTCGTCGGCGGGGCGGTGGTCGCGCGCGACGCCGCGCTCGGCGACGAGCTCGCGTGGTGGGCGAACTGCCTCGGCATCACTGGCGCGCCGTTCGACAGTTATCTGACGTTGCGTGGCGTGCGGACCTTGCACGCGCGCGTGAGGCAGCATGTCGCGAACACCGACGCGGTGGTCGAAGCGCTGTGCGCGCACGACGCCGTGCTTCGAGTGAACTACCCCGGCCTCGTGTCGCACCCCGGGCACGCGATCGCCGCGAGCCAACAGGACGGCTTCGGCGCGATGGTGAGCTTCGAAGTGACCGGTGGGGTCGCCGGCGTCGAGCGTCTGACGGCGGAGCTCCAGTATTTCACGCTCGCCGAATCGCTCGGCGGCGTCGAAAGCTTGATCGCGCATCCGGCAACGATGACGCACGCGTCGATGGACGCGACGACGCGCGCTGGCGCGGGGATCAGCGACTCCCTGGTGCGTCTCTCGGTCGGAATCGAGTCGGCGGACGATTTGGTTCGCGACCTCTCGAACGCGCTCGATCGCGTGGCGGCGGAATTGGGAGCGTACGCGAGCGACGAGGCGCTGGCCGTATGAGCGACACGAAGGTGGTGCTGCTCGGCGTCGGGGCGATCGGACGGGAGCTGTTGCGGCAGCTTGCAACCAACCATCGCATATCGGTATCGACGATTCGAGTGTGCGGTCTCATCGACCGGTCGGGATTCGTGTTCGAGCCCGCGGGACTGTCGTGGCGTCGCGTGATGGAGCTTCGGGCGCACAAGGCGGCCGGCAGTTCGTTGGCGACGGCGGAAGGGGGACGTCAATCGAGTCCCGAAGACGCGGTCGACGCGATCACGGCGAATGCGGGCGGGCCGAGTCGCGCCAACCGCGTGCTCGTCGACGCGACGGCGGCCGACACGTTACCGCTCCTCGAGACGGCGCTCACGCGCGGGTGCGATTTGGTGTTGGCAAACAAGCTTCCGCTTGCCGGCGCTCAGCAGGTGCACGACCGACTCCACGGCACGGCGAGCGCGCGTCATCGTCGAATTCTTCACGAAGCGACCGTCGGTGCAGGGCTTCCGGTGATCGACACGCTGCACAAGCTCATCGACGCGGGCGATCGCGTGTTGGCGATCGACGGTTGTCCGTCGGGAACGCTCGGCTTCTTGTTCGGCGAGCTCGGGAAGGGGCGACGCTTTTCGTCGGCGCTTCACGATGCCGTTGCGGCGGGTTTCACCGAACCCGATCCGCGCACCGATCTGTCGGGGATCGACGTCGCGCGCAAGGCCCTCATTCTCGCGCGCCTGCTGGGGTTCCGCGGCGATCTCGAGGACGTCGCCGTGGAGTCGCTTGTCCCCGAGCGGTTCAGCAACGTGTCGACCGACGCGTTTCTTGCTCGCGCGTCGGAGCTCGACGACGCATGGGACGCGAACGTCCGCGCGGCGAACGCGCAGGGCAGTGTGCTCCGGTACCGGGCGCGCGTCACGCGCCGGTCAATTTCGATCGGTCTCGCGCGCGTCGCGGCCGGCGATCCGCTGAGCACGCTCAGCGGGACGGACAACCAGTTCGCGTTCACGACGTCGCGCTACCGAACGCAGCCGCTCGTCATCACGGGCCCTGGGGCAGGGCCGGCGGTGACGGCAGCGGGCGTCTACAACGATCTTCTGTCGCTCGTGTCGACGCAGTCGAGTCGACGTGGCGCGCGCACAAAGACTGCGTAAAGGGGCAGAACCGCGTTGGAAATGGACGGGGCCGCGCGTTACAATGGTCGTATGCGAAGGTCCTCATCGATTGTGTTTCGAACTGGTTCGGCGAAACGCGCGATCGTGCTATGTACGCTGTCAACCGGCCTGCTCTCCGCATGCAGCGGGATCTTCTTCTTTGGTGACTGCGTGAGCATCGGCGTACCGGGTCTCGGAATTTCCGTAGTGGACGCGCGAAATCGACAGTCCATTCAAGACGGCTCGACGATCATTGTTGTGCACAATGGAGTCCGCGACTCGAGCGCGATCGCAAATCCGACTCCCGCGACCGAGTCGTTCTTTGCCTTTGAGCAATCCGGTTCATTTGCCATCATCGTCCGGCACGCGGGCTTTCAGGAACTGACACTGAACGATGTCGTTGTTGCCGCGGATCGATGCGGCCATCCCAAGACCGCACACGTGACGGCCGCCCTCACCACGTAACACCGGCGGGAGTACCCTCGAGTGCGTGGGGCGCTGAGCAGTCCTCGATCCCCAGTTGACGCACCGGGACGCTTCTTGCACGCTTTGAATCGCGGAATAGAAAGCGAGGACCACGTGGAACGGCACCAGGGCGTGACGCGCCTCCATTTCGCCAACAAACCGGCCGCGCGCGCCGGAACGGTCGCGATCGGAGACGATCTTGTCGTCAATCGCATGGGCTTCGGCGCCATGCGACTGACGGGACCGGGAATCATCGGTCCACCCGCGGACCGCGCCGAGGCGATCCGCGTCCTCCGCCGCGCGGTCGATCTCGGCGTGAACTTCATCGACACCGCGGCCGCCTACGGGCCGTACGTGTCGGAAGAGCTGATCGCCGAGGCGCTCCATCCGTATCCCGACGGCCTTTCGATCGCGACGAAGGGCGGTCTCGAGCGGCCCGGTCCCGACCAGTGGACGCCGAACGGTCATCGCGATCATCTGCGTCGAGCGCTCGAAGGGAGCCTTCGGCGTTTGCGCGTCGAGCGAATCGATCTCTGGCAACTGCATTGTCTCGATCCCGACGTGTCCGACGACGCGCAGTTCGAGACGCTCGCCGAGTTCGTGCGCGAGGGCAAGGTGCGCCACGTCGGGTTGGCGGACGTCGACATCGACGAGATACATCGCGCGCAGCGGCACGTGCGCATCGCCTCGGTCCAGAATCGCTACAACGTCTTCGATCGTCGCTGGGACAGCGTGATCGACTACTGCGAGCGTCAGCGCATGGCGTTCATTCCGTGGTTTCCGCTGGGCGCGGGTGCGCTGCGCAGCGTCGTTCACGAAGATCGCGCCCGCGAGCGCGTCGAGTCCGTCGCTCGCCGACACGAGGCGACGGTGTTGCAGGTCGCTCTGGCGTGGCTGCTCGATCGCTCGCCGGCGGTGCTCGTGATTCCCGGAACGTCGAAGGTCAAGCATTTGGAGGAGAACGTCGCAGCGGCGGAGCTCGGGTTGGACGACGAGGACTTGCGCGTCCTCGCGAAAGCGATGGCCTGACCCGTCAGGACAGCAGACGGTTACTGACGTTGCTCCAGCAGCGTAACTTCGCGTTTCAGAGGCCGGACCCCACCTGAAACGCGGAGCGCGCTCAAATGCGTGTCGTCGTCGCCTGTTGTGTCTCGCTCGTCTCGCTTGCACCGGCGGTCCATGCGCAGCGAACCACCGCGCCGTTCGACGTCGTGATCGCCAACGGCCACGTCATCGACGGCACCGGCTCGCCTTGGTACGCCGCCGACGTCGGCATTCGCAACGGGCGCATCGTGGCGATTGGCCGCTTGACCGCCGCGCCGGCGAAGCGCCGCGTCGATGCAAAAGGATTGGTCGTGGCGCCCGGGTTCATCGACATGCTCGGACAATCGGAGCTGACGATCCTCGTCAATCCGCATCTGCCGTCGAAGATCTTCCAAGGCATCACGACCGAGATTACCGGCGAGGGCGGATCCGCCGCGCCGCTCAACGACAAGATCATCGCCGCCGATCGCGTGACGTACGAGCATTTCAAGATCACGCCCGACTGGCGGAACTTCAGCCAATACTTCGCGCGCCTCGAGAAGCAGGGCATCGGGATCAACTTCGCGACGTACGTCGGTGCGACGCAAGTTCGGCGCATGGTGCTCGGCGACAGCAACGTTGCTCCGACGCCGGCGCAGCTCGATCAAATGAAGGCGATCGTCCGCCAAGCGATGCAGCAGGGCGCGCGCGGCGTGTCGACCTCGCTGCAATACGCGCCCGCGCCCTATGCCAAGACCGACGAGCTCATCGCGCTCGCGAGCGAGGCGGCGAAGTTCGGCGGCGTCTACGCGACGCACATGCGCTCCGAGGGGAACGACGTACTCGGCGCGCTCGACGAAGCGATTCGCATCGGTCGTGAGGCGCCGATCCCCGTCGAGATCTGGCACATCAAGGCCGCGGGGAAGCCGAACTGGGGGCGCATGCCGCAGATCGTCGCGAAGATCGACAGCGCGCGCGCCAGTGGCATCGACATCACGGCGAATACGTACGCCTACCCAGCGTGGTTCAACTCGATGTCGGCGTTCGTTCCACCGTGGGCGCACGACGGAGGCGACAAGGCGCTCATCGCGCGGCTCAAGGATCCGGCGATGCGGGCGCGGATGCGCAAAGACATGGAGACGAACGACGGGACGTGGGACAACGAGTGGCAGGAGATCCCCGGTCCCGACGCGGTGCTCGTGAGCGTCGTGCAGAACCCCAAGCTCATTCCACTCCAGGGGAAGACGCTCGCCGACATCGCGAAGGCGCGCGGGACGGATCCGATCAACACGCTGTTCGACATCCTCGTCGAAGACGAAGCATTCACGGAGTGCGCGGTGTTCGCGATGTCGGAGCCCGACATCCTGCTCGCGCTGCAACAGCCGTGGACGTCGATCGACAACGACTCGCAGGGCACGGCGCCCGACGGACTCCTCGGGCAAGAGCATCCGCATCCGCGCGCGTACGGGACGTTCCCGCGCATCTTGCGCAAATACGTCCGCGAAGATCACGCGCTGACGCTCGAGAATGCGATCAGAAAGTTCTCATCGCTGCCGGCGCAGAAGATGCGATTGGCCGATCGCGGCGTTGTCAAAGAAGGGATGTGGGCCGACGTCGTCGTGTTCGACCCGAA
>Ga0153915_10005188_pt1 | contig 12108 bp, 10 predicted proteins | sample Opewatmetagenome_2_FD_107003 | JGI IMG/M metagenome (GOLD analysis project Ga0153915, IMG submission 107003) | Freshwater wetland microbial communities from Ohio, USA - Open water 3 Core 3 Depth 3 metaG | ecosystem: Environmental > Aquatic > Freshwater > Wetlands | place: USA: Ohio, Lake Erie...
CCAGAGACTTTGGTTTTTTCGCTCACTTTAAACTTGATGGTCTCGTAAAAAGTCGTCACTCCGGTGGAAACCGGAGTCCAGAAAATTTTTAACTACTTGAAAACACTGGATTCCGGCTTTCGCCGGAATGACGGAAAAACTGATTTTGAGACTTTTAACGAGATCATCAAACTTGTAACTTCAAACTTCAAACTGCTTTAGAGGATGTACCGGCTGAGGTCTTCATCTTTGATGATCTCAGTCAGCTTTTCCCGGACATACTGGTCGTCCACCTTTACTTTTTTTTCTGCCCGATCCGGGGCGTCGAAAGAGATCTCATCCAAAAGCCTTTCCATGATGGTGTTCAGCCGGCGAGCCCCGATATTCTCCGTGCGTTGATTCACCAGCGTGGCGATTTCAGCGATCTCGGCGATGGCCTCTTTGTTAAAAGATAGGGTGATCCCCTCGGTGGCCAACAATGCCGTGTACTGTTTGATCAGGGCGTTTTTGGGTTCAGTCAGGATGCGGATAAAATCCTCCTTGGTCAACGACTCCAACTCCACCCGAATGGGAAATCGCCCCTGGAGCTCCGGGATCAGGTCCGAGGGCTTGGAAACATGAAAGGCCCCGGCGGCGATGAAAAGAATATGGTCTGTTTTCACCATGCCATACCGCGTCGTGACGGTCGTCCCCTCCACAATGGGCAGAAGGTCACGCTGTACCCCCTCCCGGGAGACATCCGGTCCGTGGGTCGTCTCCCGGCCGGCGATCTTGTCGATCTCGTCCAGGAAGATAATCCCCCCCTGTTCCACCCGCTCGATGGCCAAGCTGGTCACCTTGTCCATATCGATCAGCTTCTGGGATTCCTCCTCAGTAAGCAGGGCTAATCCTTCGGGGACTTTGACCCTTCGCCGCTTGGCTTTCTTCGGAAGCAGGCTGCTGAACATCTCCTTCAGATTAATGTCCATTTCCTCCATGCCGGCGCTGGAAAAGATTTCGATCATCGGCAGGTTGCGCTGGGTCAACTCCAATTCCACCATCCGATCGTTCAGCTTCCCCGCGTGGAGCATCTGTCTGAGCTTCTCCCGGGTGGGGGAAATCTCCCGGGAATTCAGCTTGAATTTTTCATCCGGGGCGGTAGGGCCCTCCTCAAGCCTTGCCTCTGGCTCCTCTGGCGGTGATTCCTTCCGCGCCGGGGGCAGGAGGAGGTCCAGCATGCGCTCTTCAGCAATTTCCCGGGCCTTGGCCTCGACTTTTTCCGTCTCTTCCGCCCGGACCATGGTCACCGCCAGTTCGGTCAGATCGCGAACCATCGACTCCACGTCCCGCCCAACATACCCCACCTCCGTGAATTTAGACGCTTCGATCTTCAGAAAAGGCGCTTGCGCCAGTTTGGAAAGGCGGCGGGCAATCTCGGTCTTGCCAACGCCAGTGGGGCCAATCATGATAATGTTCTTCGGGGCAATCTCGTCCTGGAGGTCTTCGTCCACTCGCTGCCGCCGCCAGCGGTTTCGCAGGGCGATGGCCACGGAACGTTTGGCGTTGCGCTGGCCAATCACATATTTATCCAGCTCGGACACGATTTCGCGGGGAGTCAGGGGGTTCCGCCCATCTCCACCGAATATTTCTTTTTCCATTCTTCTCCCATGACTAAGTTTTGGATTGGATTTCTGTTCCCAGTTCTTCCACCACCACCTGGTTGTTGGTGTAAATGCAGATCTCCGAGGCAATGCGCATCGCTTCCTGGACGATGCCCTTGGCATCCAGGTCCGAATACTTGATCAGGGCCCTGGCCGCGGCCAAAGCGAAGGGGCCCCCGCTGCCGACGGCGGCCACCCCATCATCCGGCTCGATGACGTCGCCGGTTCCAGAGAGGACCAGGGTATTCTCCCGGTCAGCGATGATCAACAGCGCATCCAGCCGGCGGAGAGAGCGGTCCGTGCGCCAGTCTTTGGCCAGTTCCACGGCCGCCCGGGACAAATTTCCGCGGTACTGCTCCAATTTCGTTTCAAACCTCTCAAAGAGGGTAAAGGCATCTGCCGTGGCCCCGGCAAAACCGGCGATCACCTGGTCTTTATATAGTCTGCGCACCTTTTTGGCCCCGTGCTTCATCACCGTATTTCCCAGGGTCACCTGGCCATCCCCGGCCATCGCCACATTCCCTCTATGCCGCACGGTGAGGATCGTCGTTCCCGTAACTTTCTTCTCCCCGCTATGCATTTTTCTCCTCAATTTCTCACCCCAGAGGCACAGAGGATAGGGAGGTAAAAACCAAAAATCAAAATGACATACCAAAATCCAATATTTTTTTCTGATTTCATTTTGAATCTTGCATTGTCATTTTGGATTTTGGATTTGGTTTCATCTCTGTGCTCTCTGTGGCTCCGTGGTGAATGTTTTTACTTCGCCCGGGGATGCGCCCGATCATAAACTTCCATCAGTTTATCCACACTCACATGCGTATACCGCTGGGTGGTAGAAAGGCTCACATGGCCCAGCATTTCCTGGATGCCCCTCAGGTCTGCCCCTGCATCTAAGAGATGGGTGGCAAAGGAATGTCGCAAGGCATGAGGACTGACCTTCCTCAATAGCCCGCACCTCAGGATGTGTTTCTGCAAAATACGGGCTACGCTCCGGGTGGTGAGTCGCCCGCCCCGCCGATTGATAAACAGAGGGGCGTTGGACCCCGGGGCATGTAAACGGGCCATCATTCCATCCCTCTGCGGCAGGTATTCTCGTATGGCCGTAAGGGCTTTCTCCCCGATCGGCACAATCCTTTCCTTCTGCCCTTTCCCGTAGACTTTCAGGATGCCCAGCGTAAAGTCTATATCCCCGTCAGTCAGACCGACGAGTTCACTCACCCGGATACCGCAGGAGTATAAAGTCTCCAGGATGGCGCGGTCCCTGGCTCCCCAGGTCGTGGACTTGTCCGGAGTCTCCAGCAGGGAAAAAACCTCGTCCACGGGCAGGAAGGTGGGTAAAGGCTTTTCCTGTTTCGGGGTGGCCACGATCTCCGCAGGGCTCTGGGCTAAGAGCCCCTCTTCGACCAGGTATTTGAAGAAGCTTCTCTGGGCAGCCAATTTCCTGGCCAAAGAAGATTTTCTATGGCCTCGATAGAGATGGCTCAGGTGAGCACGAATCGCCAGGTGATCAATTTTCTCGACGGCCACATCCCCGCTCTTTCTATCAACATGGAGCTCCGAGGATAACAAGAAGTTCCGAAACTGTTCCAGGTCTCCCCCGTAACTTCGGAGCGTATGGGCTGAGGCATTCCTCTCCACCCGGAGGTAATCCAGGAATCTTTCCATCAAAGCCTTCATTCCCGGAATAGGATTTACTATAACCAATATTTGAACACCTAAAGGAAAATATGGAGCTCTGGAAAAAGCCTTTCCGCCGCCTTCTTCGATCAGGGACTTTCGCCTAATTTGACTTGACTTTTTATCATAATATAAACTATTTTAAAGATCCAATAAAAATAAGGAGAGGTTATGAAAAAATTCGAGACCAGCCGCTTGCGCAACGTCGCCATCATCGCCCACGGCAGAGCCGGCAAGACGACTCTGGCCGAAGCGATGCTCTTTGATGCGGGCGTTTCGGACCGCCTGGGGCGGGTCGATGATGGCATCTCCATAATGGATTTTGAACCCGAGGAGATCAAGCGCAGCCTGACCATAAGCTCATCCTTCAACCACCTGGAATGGAGCAAGCACAAAATCAACATCATCGACACCCCGGGGGACGCCAACTTTATCGTCGATACCAAGAACAGCCTGCAGGCCGCGGATGGAGCCGTGATCGTCATCGATGCGATTTCCGGAGTGGAAGTGCAGACGGAAAAAGTTTGGGATTACGCCTCCCAATTTGGACTTCCCCGCCTCTTCTTCATTTCCAAGATGGACCGGGAGCGGGCCAATTTCGCGCAGGTCTTGACGGACATTCAGAAAGTTCTTACCCCCAAAGCCGTGCCGCTGAACCTGCCCATCGGCGCCGAAGATTCTTTTACTGGCGTGGTCGATCTGATGACCATGAAGGCTTTTTATTTCCAACCTGACCTCAGCGGGAAATTCAACGAAGGGGAATGTCCGGCGAATCTGAAAGAAGAAGCCAGGAGCGCGAGAGAAAAACTCACGGAAGCCATTGCCGAATCAGATGATGTCCTCCTGGAAAAGTACCTCGACGGCCAGGAGCTCTCCGCCGAAGAGTCATTGCTGGGCCTGAGGCAAGGGGTGCTGAAGAGAGCCATCTTCCCGGTTCTCTGCGGTTCCGGGCTGAAGAATATGGCCATTCAACCTCTGCTCGACACGATCCTCCAATATCTACCCTCCCCTCTCGATCGAGAGCCCGCTAAGGGTATCAATCCAGCGACCAAGGCAGAGGAAACTCGAAAACCCGGGGATGAGGAGCCCTTCTCGGCCTTCGTTTTTAAGACCGTGGCTGACCCGTACGCGGGGAAGCTGACCATCTTCCGCGTCTGGTCTGGGACGCTCCAGCCAGACTCCACCCTCTACAACGCCAATCGGCAGGCCAAGGAGAGGTTTGGACAGATTCTGCAACTGGAAGGAAAGAACCAAAAGCCGGTCGAATCTGTAGGGCCCGGGGAAATCGCCGCGGTAGCCAAATTGCGAGAAACCACCACCTGGGATACGCTTTGCGACGAAAAGAAACCCATCCTTTACCAGGGCATCTCCTTACCCATTCCACCCGTATCCTTCGCCGTCGAACCCAAGGCCAAAGGAGACGAGGAAAAAATCACCTCCTCTCTCGCTCGCTTGATGGAAGAAGACCCGACCATCAAGTTGCAGCGGGATGAGCAGACCAAACAGCTCATTCTCTATGGGATGGGGCAGGTACATGTGGAAGTCACCGTGGAGAAGCTGAAGCGTAAATTCGGGGTGGAGGTCAACCTGAAAACTCCCAAGATTCCTTATAAAGAAACGATCAAATCCACCAAGAGCGGGATCATTTACCGCCATAAGAAGCAAAGCGGGGGCCGGGGTCAGTTTGCGGAGGTGCATTTTGAGCTTTCTCCCCTACCCCGGGGGGGCGGGTATGAATTTAAGAATGCCCTCGTGGGCATGAACGTCCCCCGCAATTTTGTTCCTGCGGTTGAGAAAGGGGTTGCCGAAGCCATGCAAGCGGGGGTCTTGGCCGGTTATCCCGTGGTGGATATCAAGGTAAAATTCTACGACGGAAAATCCCACGAGGTTGACTCCTCGGAAATCGCTTTCAAGATCGCCGCTTTGATGGCCTTTAAGAAGGGAGTCATGGAGACCAACCCGGTTCTCCTGGAACCTATCATGAATATCGAGGTCTTCGTCCCCGATGAATACATGGGGGATGTCATCGGCGACCTGAACAGCCGGCGAGGCCGCGTCCTGCGCGTGGACTCCCGGCCCAAGGGGCAAATCATCAAGGCCCAGGTGCCCCTGGCCGAGGTCTTGAAGTATGCCCCTGACTTGACCTCCATGACCAGCGGTCGAGGGTCCTTTTCCATGGAACTTTCCCATTACGAAGAAGTGCCGGCGCACTTGACTGAAAAAATTGTGGCGGCGGCCAAGCCGGAACAGAAAGAGGCGTAAGGTATCGTTAACATTTTTCCCGGGGGTCGTGGCCCGACCTGCGATCATGGCTAAGGGAGTCGTCATGGAAATGGAGAAGGAAGATCAACCTTTGACCTCGGAGGACCTGGAAATCCTGGACCGAACCGAGGTCCGCGAAGAGGATGCCGCCCAATTCTCCCCGGAACTGGTCGGCGAGTCCGTGGAAGAGTTTACTACGGAGCATCGGGAAAATCTATACCAAATGATTCTGAAAATGTCCGTCCCCCAAAAAATCCGCCTGGCCATGCTGGGAAACCGGGAAGCCAGAAAACTGCTCATTCGCGACCGGAATCGGGTTATCTCCATGGCGGTCTTGCGGAGCCCCAAAATCACGGAAAGCGAAATACTGCGTTTTGCCCAAGAGAAGAGCACCCCGGAGGATATCATCCTGGCCATTTGTAAACATAAAACCTGGCTGGCGAAGTATCCGATTAAACTGGCGCTCGTGACCAACCCCAAAACGCCCCTCTCCCAAGCGATCCAATTGTTGCCCCATCTACATGATAAGGACCTCCAGGGCCTGTCGCGGAATAAGAACATTCCCTCCGTTTTATCCCAAACCGCCTGGCAAGTGTTCCGCAAAAGAAGGCCGTAAGATGAACCGCCGTGGGAAAGTCGTCTCGGTCAACACGAGTTCCGAAAAAGGGACCCGGAAAACGAATGTTTTACAATCCTGCCTGCTCCCTGAATTTGGCTTGAAGGAGGATGCGCACGCTGGCCGTTGGCACCGCCAGGTCAGTCTGCTGGCAATGGAATCCATCGCCAAGATGGTCCACCTGGGTTTGAAAGTCGGCCCCGGGGATTTTGCCGAAAACATCACAACCCAGGGTCTCGACCTGCTTCAACTTCCCGTCGGAACGAGATTCCGCATCGGGAATCGTTCTCTTCTGGAGGTGACCCAGATCGGCAAGGTCTGCCATACGCGATGCGCCATCTACTACCAGGCCGGCGACTGTGTCATGCCTAAAGAGGGAATCTTTGCCAGGGTTTTAGAGGGCGGAGAAATAAAGGTGGGGGACGAAATCCATGTTCTCAGTCGGGATTCTGACGATCAGTGATAAGGGTTCCCGGGGCGAACGAGAAGACCTGAGCGGCCGGGAAATCGCCCGGATCATCTCCGGTCTTCCTGCCAAGGTGGAAGCCCACGAAGTCATTCCCGATGAGGAAGAGAGGATCGTTCAGAAGCTCATCAATTATGTGGATCAGAAAAATTTGGATTTGATTCTTACTACCGGGGGAACCGGCTTGAGCCCTCGAGATGTGACCCCGGAGGCCACCCGGAAAATCCTGGACAAAGAAATTCCCGGGATTGCCGAGGCCATGCGGGCGGAAGGAATGAAGATGACTCCCATGGCCATGCTTTCAAGGGCGGCGGTCGGAATTCGCTGCCGGTCTTTGATCGTCAACCTTCCCGGAAGTCCCCAAGCGGTCCGGGAGAACCTAACGGTGATCCTGCCCGTACTCAAGCATGCCTTGGAAAAAATTCAGGGAGACCCGGCCGATTGTGCAAACCTGAGAAGCTCTTTTTCTGAGGAAAAGATCCGCTAAGCCATCAACTCGCCGGCCGGATAGAATGGTGCTCGCATTCCTGCCCCCTTAAAGTCTTGGCCGTCTCTTTTTTCATTCTCTGGAAATGGGTCCCCGGCCAGTAAATACGATGGCACCGCGGGCAGATGTGGAAAGAGTCATAGGTGCGATGGATAAAATCCGGCACTTTCCCTTCCACCTCGCCCTTGGAAATCGGGACCAGCGCTTCATTGCACATCAGGCAACGCGAAAAAAATTGGTCTGCCTCTGGCTGTAGGTTGAACGCCGAAAGCACCTGAAGGATTTGCTCCCGGGGGTCATTGGCTTCTATGATCAAAACTTGCGGATCCCCGATTTTTTCCGTGAGGCGATGGCTGCGAGTGAGAAGCACTCGGCCTTCGCTGGCAGCGGCTTTGACCGCTCCCTCCAGATTTCCTCCTCTCCAGTACACTACGTCAAACCCCAATACCCGGAGCTTCTTGGCCAGCTTGCCCAATGTCCGATCGGCGATAAATCTCACGATGAAATTCTATCCATTCTTTGCTAAGGAGTCAAAGAATCCTTTACCTGACTTTCAATCCCTTTTGTTTTTCCTCTGCAAAATGGGTTTAAACGCCCCTCGATGTTTGGTATTATTACAAAAGCGATTCTTTGGCCTCCCTACCCCTTCCGCTTCCGAAGGAGAAATGGGGCCGGGGTAGAAGAAAAATTTCTCGATCACTTCCGATGCTGGAGAAGGAGGAAGAGATGAGTAGTCTGATGAAGAGCGGGCTGGATCCGGACCGGTACTTTGACCCGGACCCAAGGCAACGGTCCATCGCCCGGGAGCTCTATGAAAGCGTCTCGGCCTTTCCGCTCCTTTGTCCTCATGGGCATGTAGACCCCAAACTGTTCGCGAAAGAGGGCGTTTCTTTGGGTACCCCGACAGAGCTGTTCATCCTGCCGGATCATTATGTCCTACGAATGCTATACTCCCAGGGTATTTCCATGGAGGCTCTCGGGGTGCCGAGGTTGGATGGATCCCCCGTGGAGCAGGACCACCGAAAGGTATGGCAAATTTTTGCGGAAAACTTCTACCTCTTCCGGGGGACGCCGAGCGGAATTTGGCTGAATGAGGAGCTTCATTCTGTATTCGGCATCGAAGATAAATTGAGCGGTAAAACGGCCCAGAAGATTTATGATAAGGTTGAAACTGATCTGGCCAAACCGGAATTTCGCCCTCGCGCGCTTTTTGAGCGGTTCAACATCGAGGCACTCTGCACCACCGATGCGGCCACGGATTCACTCTCTTACCATCGAGCCATCAAGGAGTCCGGCTGGAAAGGCCGCGTCCTCCCGACATTCAGGCCGGATGCGCTTGTGAACCTTTTAAGCTCTGGCTGGCAGGACAATATAAATGTCTTGAGCGATTTGAGCGGAATCCTGGTAGACTCCTACGCCAAATTCATTGCCGCGCTGGAGAATCGGCGTGAATTCTTTAAAAAGATGGGGGCGAGAGCCACAGACCATGCGGCTCTAACCCCTCGTACACAGGAGCTTTCGCGGCCAGAAGCAGACGCGATCTTCCAGAAGGCCCTGAAAGGCCGGGCCAGCGAGGAAGATGCTGCGCGGTTTGCAGCCCATATGCTCATGGAAAGTGCCCGAATGAGCGTCGAGGACGGTTTGGTGATGCAACTCCACCCCGGCTCCTACAGAAACCATAATCCGCTTATCTTCACCCATTTCGGGCCCGACCGTGGATGCGACATACCGATCCAGACCGAGTACACCCGAAATCTCAAGCCGCTCCTTAATAAGTATGGGAATCATCCTCAACTCACCTTTATCGTCTTTACCCTGGATGAGTCCGCGTACGGCCGGGAACTTGCTCCGCTGGCCGGGCACTATCCGGCAATGAAGCTGGGACCGCCCTGGTGGTTTTTTGACAGCATAAACGGCATGATGCGCTTCCGCATGGAAACGACGGAGACGGCCGGGCTTTATAATACGGTCGGCTTCAACGATGATACCCGCGCCTTTCCATCCATTGCCGCCCGGCATGACCTTTCCCGGAGGGTCGATGCCAACTGGATTGCGAGTCTCGCGGTGAGAGGAATAATCGACATGGACGAAGCCCGGGAGATGATTCAGGATACAGCTTACCGCTTGGCCAAAAAAGCGTATAAACTATAGGAAATTTTTGATTCCGAATCTCAGATTACGAATTTAGGAATTGAGGAATTGGGGGAGGGAGGGGTTTAGGAACGGAGGAATTAATGAATCTGGGGATCGAGAAAATAATTCGCAATTCTTGAATCCGCAGTCCTCAATTTATGATACGAGCTAAGCCCAAAACGCTGACAAGCCGGAGGGATTTCTCATGCTCACTACACAAGATCCCCCACCCCCCCAAAAAAACCCTTGACAAGAATGTCTCATTTATAGTAAAAGATATTATTCTTTGAGGCCGAAAGTCCCAATGAGCCAAAAGCAATTGACATTCTGGTGGTGGTGGAACGAAAAGGGAGGTGAAGTCTGCCCATAGACCGGCCGGAATGAACCATACATAGAGGACGTAAAAGCCGTGGGCAGCTTCTGATGCTCACGGCTTTTTTATTTTGATTTTTTTCGCCATAGAGGACACAGAGATCACCGAGATTAAACAAAGACTAAAATAAATGACCTTAGATGAAAATTTTTCGACCATTAAAGTCATGGGTTTTGAACACTAATTTTGATATTTGATTTGATTCCATTTTTTCTCTGTGTTCTCTGTGACCTCTTTGGCAAAGGAGAACAAATTGAAACGGATTCTTCTGGGAAATGAGGCCATTGCCCGGGGGCTTCTGGAAAACGGCTGTTCCTTTGCCGCTTCCTACCCCGGAACTCCGGCCTCGGAAATTCTCTCATCTTTTATCCAGATGGCTAAGGCCGCGGAAAGCCCGGCCATGGGGGAATGGTCCATCAATGAGAAGGTAGCCTTCGAGACGGCTCTTGCCGTAAGCTACGCCGGAGGCCGCTCAGCCGTGAGTATGAAGCAGGTTGGCCTGAACGTGGCCTGCGACCCGCTGATGAGTTCAGCGTATACCGGAGTCAAAGGGGGATTTCTGGTTATTTCAGCCGACGATCCCGGCCCGCACAGCTCACAGACAGAGCAGGACAGCCGGATGATGGCCATGATGGCCAAGATTCCTGTGCTGGATCCTTCCACGCCTCAGGAAGCCAAAGAGATGATCCGCTCCGCCTACCAGATTTCTGAAGAATTCGAGCTACCCGTGATGGTTCGGCCAACCACCCGGGTTTGCCATTCCCGGCAGGGAGTTCTTCTGGGAGAGGTTCCCAGGCCTTCTTCGCCTACTGGTTTTTCCAAGGACCCCCACCGTTGGGCCGCCACCCCGAGATACCGTTATACACTGCACCGGAAGTTGAACCAGAAGATCGAAGCCATCGCCGAAAAATCTGGAAAAGATTCTTTCTTAAGAATTCTGGGGGATGAGATGGCTCGCCAGTGCATCATCTCTTCCGGGGTTACCCTTGCCCATACATATGACCTCCTCAAAGAACTCAACCTGGAAAGCGAGATCGCTCTCTACCAGGTGAAAATGCCTTACCCTTTAAAGGCCAAGTTCATCCTCGACGAAATTGCCCCCTTCGAGGATATCCTCGTGATCGAAGAAACATACCCGGTGATCGAAATGCAACTGGCCATGCGCGGGCGCATCAAAGGGAGGCTGGACGGCTCGGTTCCGCCCCAGGGAGAACTCATCCCGGATACTCTGGTGGAGAGCATCCGAGCTTTTGCCCGAATTCCAAGTGAGAAAAAGCCCATTCCCTCTGGCAAGCCAAGGCGTCCTACGCTTTGTCCTGGATGTCCCCACCGGCCTGCCTTCTACGCCCTCCGGCAGGCCCTACCGGGGGGAATTTATCCGAGCGATATCGGGTGCTATACGCTGGGATTGAACTTGGGGGCAGTAGATACTGTCCTTTGCATGGGCGCTGCCATCAGCCAGGCCGCCGGTTTCTACCATGCTTTCCGGATGAAAGGGGAGGTGCCCCCAATTGCTGCCACCATTGGGGATTCGACTTTCTACCATGCCGGAGTCCCGGCTCTGATTAACGCGGTTCACAATGAGGCCCGGTTCACTTTGCTGATTCTGGATAATTCGACCACGGCGATGACGGGCAATCAACCCACTCCTGGCCTGGAGCGCCTGGCGGATGGCCGGCAGGGCAAGGTCGTTGCCCTTGAGGACCTGGTGCGGGCCAGCGGGGTGCGATTTCTTAAGGTTATTGACCCATACCAGCTCGAAGAGATGATCCGGGCGATCAAGGAAGCCGATGAAGCTACGCGCTCGGAAAATGGGGGAGTCTCTGTGATCAGCGCCCGGCAGCCCTGCCTGATAAACCCCGAAATGAAAACAATGCAGGGGTTTTACTGCATGGAAGTCACTGAGGATTGCGTGGCCTGTGAAATCTGCTTCCAAGATTTCGAATGTCCAGCCATCAGCCCGGACCCGCATTCGGGGATGGCCAGGATCGATCAGAATATCTGTTCCGGATGCGGAGTATGCGCCCAGGTCTGTCCACAAGAAGCAATTAAAATAAGAGGGGCGAAAAGGTGAAAAGGATAAACGGCGAAGAAGGAATTTTCCCTTTTCCCCATTTCGCCTTTTTCCCTTTTAATCCATAGGTGCTTTATGAGGATGCAGATTGCCATTACCGGAAGAGGGGGGCAGGGAGTTCTGTTCTTGACCCGCATTCTGACCGAATGCGCTCTGGATTTGGGGCTGGAAGTGATCGCTTCGGAAACCCACGGAATGGCCATGCGGGGCGGTTCCGTGATTTCCACTGTGAAAGTCGGCCCCTTCCGCGGCCCCCTGATCCGCAGCGGCCAGGCAGACGTAATGCTGGTGCTGGATGAAGGGTTCATGGAAACCTTCTCCCATTTCTTATCAAAAAATGGAACGCTTTTTCTCAACTCCCCGGCATCAGGTTCTCATCTGTCCATTGATGCCACAAG
>Ga0153915_10005189_pt1 | contig 12107 bp, 7 predicted proteins | sample Opewatmetagenome_2_FD_107003 | JGI IMG/M metagenome (GOLD analysis project Ga0153915, IMG submission 107003) | Freshwater wetland microbial communities from Ohio, USA - Open water 3 Core 3 Depth 3 metaG | ecosystem: Environmental > Aquatic > Freshwater > Wetlands | place: USA: Ohio, Lake Erie...
ACAACGTGTCGATCACGGTGCAGTTGATTCAGCCCATTGCGATGGAAGAGGGCTTGCGCTTTGCCATCCGCGAGGGCGGCAGAACGGTGGGCGCCGGCGTGGTGGCGAAGGTTATCGAATAGTGCGTGAGGGCGAAAGGGCGTGAGGGCGGGAATGGATTCCCTCTTGCGATCTCACGACCTGACGATTTCACGGGGTTACAGGCCAGTAGCTCAATTGGCAGAGCGTCGGTCTCCAAAACCGAAGGTTGGGGGTTCGAGACCCTCCTGGCCTGCCACACGGGCGATTGAGAGTTCGGTGTCAACGGTAAGGCGATCCATGGAGGGTAGAGGATCTTCACACTTAACCCTTAACTCTGAACCCGGAACAGGTTAAATGGCGGACAAGATCAAGATTGCGGTGGCGGCCCTGCTGGTGATGGCGGGCCTTGCCGGCTTTTACTACTTCAGCGAAAGCGCGGCCATCATTCGCGTCGCGTCGGTGTTGGCGGGGCTGGCGGCAGGTTTTGTCGTGTTGTGGACGACCGAGCCAGGCAAGCAGTTTTACGTCTACGCCCAGGAGTCGATTGTCGAGACGAAAAAGGTTGTATGGCCGACCCGCAAGGAAACGCTGCAGACGACCGGTATCGTATTCGCATTCGTGGTGGTCATGGCGTTGTTCCTGTGGTTGGTGGACGCGAGCCTGCTGTGGGCGGTCAAAAAGCTGATAGGTCAAGGTGATTAATGAGCAAGAAGTGGTATGTGGTGCACGCCTATTCGGGTTTCGAGAAGAGCGTGCAGCGAGCGCTACAGGACCGCATTCAGCGTGCCGGCATGCAGGACAAGTTCGGGCAGATCCTGGTACCGGTCGAGGAGGTTGTGGAAATGAAGAGCGGGCAGAAGAACATCAGTGAGCGCAAGTTCTTCCCCGGTTACGTACTGGTCGAAATGGAAATGACCGACGAGACCTGGCATCTCGTCAAGAACACCGCCAAGGTAACCGGTTTCGTCGGTGGCACCGCGACCAAGCCGACACCGATCAGCGAGAAGGAGGTGCAGAACATCCTGCACCAGATCCAGGAAGGCGTGGAGAAGCCGCGGCCCAAGGTGTTGTTCGAGGTCGGCGAGGCGGTACGGGTCAAGGACGGGCCGTTCGCGGACTTCCACGGCAATGTCGAGGACGTCAATTACGACAAGAGCAAGCTCCGCGTGTCGGTGACGATCTTCGGGCGCTCGACGCCGGTTGAATTGGAGTTCGGGCAGGTCGAAAAAGCGTGAGGCGTCAGGCGCAACAGCATCGCGCGTTTTGCTGGTAGTCGTCGTTAATTTAGATGGGGAGGGCGGAAGGTTGGTGAACCGGTGATGGAATGCGGGGCTTACGCCTCACTCCTCACCCTTCACGCCTCACCGTCCGTTGGGACCCAAAAGGAGAACCAGTATGGCGAAGAAAGTAGTCGGCCTTATCAAGCTGCAAGTGCCGGCGGGCAAGGCTAATCCGTCACCGCCCATCGGCCCCGCGCTCGGCCAGCGCGGTCTGAACATCATGGAATTTTGCAAGGCATTCAACGCCGCTACGCAGAAGATGGAACCGGGCCTGCCGGTGCCCGTGGTGATCACTGCTTACCAGGACAAGAGTTTTACTTTCGTGATGAAAACACCCCCTGCGGCGGTGCTCATCAAGAAGGCGGCAAAGATCGAGAAGGGCAGCCCGCGTCCGAACACCGACAAGGTCGGCCGGATCACGCGTGCCCAAGCCGAGGAAATCGCCAAGCTGAAAATGCCGGATCTCACCGCCGCCGATCTCGAAGCGGCCGTGCGGACCATCGCCGGCAGCGCGCGCAGCATGGGCATCGAAGTGGAGGGCCTGTAACATGGCACACACTTCCAAGCGTTATACGGCAATACGCGCCAAGGTCGACCGCACCAAACTTTATCCGGTGCAGGAGGCGCTCAAGATCATCAAGGAGAATGCGACCGCCAAGTTCAACGAATCGGTCGACGTTTCAATGAATCTCGGTATCGACGCCAAGAAGTCGGATCAATCGGTGCGCGGTTCCCTGGTGCTGCCGCAGGGCACGGGCAAGACGGTGCGGGTCGCGGTGTTCGCGCAGGGTGACCGCGCCAAGCAGGCTACGGAGGCCGGCGCCGACATCGTGGGCTTTGAGGATCTCGCCAACGAGATCAAGGGCGGCAAGCTGGATTTCGACGTGGTGATCGCCACGCCGGATGCGATGCGCGTTGTGGGAGGGCTCGGGCAGATCCTGGGTCCGCGCGGCCTGATGCCGAACCCCAAGGTGGGCACGGTCACGCAGGACGTGACGACCGCCGTCAAGAACGCCAAGGCGGGACAGGTGCAATATCGCACCGACAAAGCGGGCCTCGTCCAGTGCACGATCGGCCGCGCCTCGTTCAGTATCGAGGCGTTGGCGGAAAATCTGAAAGCGCTGGTCGATGCGGTCAACAAGGCCAGGCCGTCGGGCACGAAAGGCGTCTACCTCAAGAAAGTGAGCGTATCGAGCACGATGGGCGCGGGTGTGCGCATCGATCAGTCGAGTTTGTTGCAGTAAGAATTTGTCCCTCGCCTGACGGCGGGGGCAGGGCTTTGGGCCGCCGGGGATTTTCCCCGGCGCGTTGTCAAAGACCGTAGGAGCCGCGAGGTTTAATTTTTCGGGAACGGATCACGGGTTCAGGGGTCAGAGGCTGTCTTAAGGCAGTTGCGCAATCCTCGATCCACAATCCTCGCTCCTCACTCCTGGATGTCCTACGCAGACGGCGCACCCAGAAACAGGTCGTAGGTGGTCATGTTTGACTCCTGGATCAAAGGTCGCCGGCAGGGGAATGATGAATGCAGAGCGCGGAACGATGAACGAACAGCCGCAGCGCGGATCTTGGGGCTCTTGTTCATCGCTCGTCATTCATTGTTCATCGTTTAAACGTTATCTGGAGGTCGACCTTGGGTCTTAATCTTGAACAGAAACAGGCGGTAGTGGCTGAAATCAGCGCCCAGCTGGCGAAGGCCCAGGCGGTCGTGCTGGCCGAATACCGCAGTCTGCGCGTGGGCGAGATGACCGAACTGCGCAAGAAAGCACGCAGCTCGGGCGTTTACCTGCACGTTCTGAAGAACACGCTTGCGCGCCGCGCAGTCGCGGATACGCCGTTCAACGGGCTTGCTGAAAAAATGGTCGGTCCGCTTGCCTATGGCATATCCAGCGATCCGGTGGCGGCGGCCAAGGTGCTGCACGAGTTTGCCAGGGGCAACGACAAGTTCGTGATCAGGGCCGGTGCCATGCCCAATGTGGTGATGTCGCCGAAGGAAGTGGCGGAGCTCGCCAAGATGCCCGGTCGTCAGGAACTGCTCGCCACTCTCATGGCAACGATGCAGGCGCCAGTCGCGCAGCTTGTTCGCACCTTGAACGAGGTGCCGGGCAGGTTCGTGCGGACCGTGGCCGCTGTGCGTGATCAGAAAGAGAGGGCGGCGGCGTAGTCGCTTGGCCGTTACCCTTCACCATCAATTTTCGGATTAACAGGAGTTAGAAATGGCACTTGCCAGAACAGAAATTCTCGATGCAATCGCAAACATGACCGTCCTCGAGCTCTCCCAGCTCATCAAGGACATGGAGGAAAAGTTCGGTGTATCCGCCGCCGCAGCAGCGGTAGCGGTTGCCGCTCCCGCGGCCGGTGGCGCCGCCGCAGCGGCAGCGGACGTGCAGACCGAATTCACCGTAATGCTGAACAGCGCCGGCCCCAACAAAGTGAACACCATCAAAGTGGTGCGCGCGGTGACGGGGCTTGGCCTCAAGGAAGCCAAGGACCTGGTGGACGGCGCGCCTAAGGCGGTCAAGGAAGGCATCTCCAAGGCCGATGCGGAAGCGATCACCAAGCAGCTTACCGAAGCTGGCGCGACTGCGGAAATCAAGTAACCGCTGCATGGAGAGCTGGCTGGCGGACGACCGCCAGCCATTCCCATTTTTGAAAAGATTACATGTCCCAACACGTCATGCGGCGCGCCGCAGGGTGTGCTGTGGCTTGCGCTTTTGTTAGCTAACTAACTCTTCCCGGAGTCGATATGGCGTACTCTTTTACCGAAAAGAAGCGTATCCGCAAGAGCTTTGCCAAGCGTGACAGCGTGCTGCCGGTGCCGTTTCTGCTGGCCACGCAGCTCGAGTCCTATGCGGCGTTCTTGCAGGAGCACGTGCCAGCGGACACCCGCAAGAGCGAGGGTTTGCAGGCCGCGTTCAGGAGCATCTACCCGATCGAGAGCCATTCCAAGAATGCGCGTCTCGATTTCGTGAGCTACGCGCTGGGCGAGCCGCCGTTCGACGTGAAGGAATGCCAGCAGCGCGGCCTCACCTATGCCGCACCGCTCAGGGCCAAAGTGCGCCTCACCATCATGGACAAGGAGGCGTCCAAGCCGACGGTGAAGGAAGTCAAGGAGCAGGAAGTCTACATGGGCGAGATTCCGCTCATGACGCCGACCGGCTCGTTCGTGATCAACGGTACCGAGCGCGTAATCGTGTCGCAGCTGCACCGCTCGCCCGGCGTGTTCTTCGAGCATGATCGCGGCAAAACGCATTCGTCGGGGAAACTCCTGTTTTCCGCGCGCGTGATTCCGTACCGCGGTTCGTGGCTCGATTTCGAGTACGACCCGAAGGATTATCTCTACTTCCGCGTTGACCGCCGCCGCAAAATGCCGGTGACGATCCTGCTGAAGGCGCTGGGTTACGTGCCGGAACGAATCCTCAGCGAATTCTTTGCGTTCGATACGTTCCATTTCGGCGGTGATGGCATCGAGTTCGAACTCGTCCCGGAGCGTATGCGCGGCGAGATCGCGCGCTTCGACATCACCGCCAAGGGCGGCAAGGTGATCGTCGCCAAGGACAAACGCATCACGGTCAAGCATATGCGCGAGATGGAGCAGGCCGGGTTGCACCGCATTGTGGTCCCGGAAGACTTCCTCACTGGGCGCACGCTCGCTCAGAACGTCGTCAACAAGGACACCGGGGAAGTGATCGCCAACGCCAACGACGAGATCACGGACCAGCTGCTCGCCAAGCTCAAGGAGGCGGGCGTGGCAAAGATCCAGACCATCTACACCAACGATCTCGACCAGGGACCGTACATTTCGCAGACGTTGAGGATCGACGAGACCAGCGACCAGTTGGCGGCGCAGGTTGCGATCTATCGCATGATGCGCCCCGGCGAGCCGCCGACGGAAGAGGCGGTGAAGACGCTATTCAACATCCTGTTCTTCTCGGCAGATCGCTACGATCTGTCGGCGGTCGGGCGCATGAAGTTCAATCGTCGCGTGGGTCGCAACGAGCTCGAAGGGCCGGGGACACTCTCGGCAGGCGATATCGTCGCGGTCATCAAGATCCTGGTCAATCTCAGGAATGGCAAGGGCGAGATCGACGACATCGACCACCTGGGCAACCGGCGCGTGCGTTCGGTCGGCGAACTTGCCGAAAACCAGTTCCGGGCCGGGCTGGTGCGCGTTGAGCGCGCGGTGAAGGAGCGCTTGAGCCAGGCCGAATCAGAAAACCTGATGCCGCACGACCTGATCAACGCCAAGCCGGTATCGGCGGCAATTCGCGAGTTCTTCGGGTCGAGTCAGCTTTCGCAGTTCATGGACCAGACCAATCCGCTGTCGGAAATTACCCACAAGCGGCGCGTGTCGGCGCTCGGCCCGGGGGGCCTTACGCGCGAGCGCGCCGGGTTCGAGGTGCGCGACGTGCACCCGACCCACTATGGCCGCGTGTGCCCGATTGAGACGCCGGAAGGTCCGAACATCGGGCTCATCAACTCGCTGGCGCTGTATGCCCGCACCAATCAGTACGGCTTTCTCGAGACACCGTACCGCAAGGTAAGCGACAGCAAGGTCACCGACGCGATCCACTTCCTATCGGCGATCGAAGAAGGCCAGTACATGATCGCGCAGGCGAACGCCGCCCTCGACAAGAGCAACCACTTCAGCGATGAACTGGTGTCGAGCCGCCACCGCAACGAATTCACGCTGGCGACCCCCGACCGCATCGATTACATGGACGTGGCGCCATCCCAAGCCGTGTCTGTCGCCGCGTCGCTCATCCCCTTCCTCGAGCACGATGACGCGAACCGCGCGCTGATGGGCTCGAACATGCAGCGCCAGGCGGTCCCCTGCCTGCGCGCCGAGAAGTCGCTTGTCGGCACCGGGCTCGAGCGCACGGTGGCCGTCGATTCCGGTACCGCGGTGCAGGCGCGCCGCGGCGGCGTGGTCGATTATATCGACGCGGGCCGCATCGTGGTGCGCGTCAACGACGAAGAAACCTCTGCCGGTGAGGTCGGCGTCGACATTTACAACCTGGTCAAGTACCAGCGCTCGAACCAGAACACCAATATCAACCAGCGGCCGCTGGTCAAGGTTGGCGACGTGATCGCCAAGGGCGACGTAGTGGCCGACGGCGCTTCGACTGACATGGGCGAACTCGCGCTGGGGCAGAACATGCTGGTCGCTTTCATGCCGTGGAACGGTTACAACTTCGAGGATTCAATCCTCATCTCCGAGCGCGTGGTCGCCGACGAACGTTTCACCTCGATTCATATCGAGGAGCTGTCGGTGGTGGCGCGCGACACAAAGCTCGGGTCGGAAGAGATCACGCGCGACATTTCGAACCTGTCGGAATCGCAGCTCGCCAGTCTCGACGAGTCGGGCATCATCTATATTGGTGCCGAAGTCGAGGCGGGAGACGTGCTGGTCGGCAAAGTGACGCCCAAGGGCGAAACTCAACTGACGCCGGAAGAGAAACTGTTGCGGGCGATTTTCGGCGAGAAAGCGTCCGACGTCAAAGATACCAGCCTCAGGGTGCCTTCCGGCATGTCGGGCACCGTGATCGATGTCCAGGTGTTCACACGTGAAGGCATCGAGCGCGACAAGCGCGCCCAGCAGATCATTGACGACGAGCTGAAGCGCTACAAGAAGGATCTTGCGGACCAGTTGCGCATCGTCGAGGACGACGCGTTCAGCCGGCTCGAGCGGCTGCTCAACGGCAAGACGGCCAACGGCGGGCCCAAGAAGCTTGCCAAGGGCTCGAAGATCACCAAGGCGTATCTCGCCGAAGTCGAGCGCCACAGCTGGTTCGATATCCGCATCGCCAACGACAAGGTCGCGGCGCAGATGGAGCAGCTCAAGGACAGCTTGGCGCAGACCAAGGCGCTCTTCGACAAGGCTTACGACGAGAAGCGGAAGAAACTCACGCAGGGTGACGAGTTGCCGCCGGGTGTGCAGAAGATGGTCAAAGTTTACCTCGCAGTCAAGCGCCGCCTGCAGCCGGGGGACAAGATGGCCGGCCGCCATGGCAACAAGGGGGTGATTTCGAAGATCGTGCCGGTCGAGGACATGCCGCACATGGCCGACGGCACCACGGTCGACATCGTGTTGAATCCCCTGGGCGTGCCATCACGGATGAACGTCGGCCAGATACTTGAGACCCATCTCGGATGGGCGGCGAAAGGGCTGGGATTGAAGATCGGGGAGATGCTGCGGCTGCATGCCAAGGCTGCCGAGATCAAGAAGTTCCTCAACAAGATCTACAACGGCAGTGGGCGGACCGAAGACATCGACTCGTTGAGCGACGATGAAGTGATCGAACTCGGGCGCAACCTCGAGAACGGCGTTCCGTTCGCAACGCCCGTGTTCGACGGCGCGACCGAGCACGAGATCAAGACCATGCTCGAACTCGCGGGATTGCCGCGCTCGGGCCAGGTCACGCTCTACGATGGCCGCACCGGTGATCCGTTCGAGCGCCTGGTCACGGTCGGCTACATGCACATGTTGAAGCTGCATCATCTGGTCGACGACAAGATGCACGCGCGCTCGACCGGCCCCTACAGCCTGGTCACACAGCAGCCGCTGGGCGGTAAGGCCCAGTTCGGCGGCCAGCGCTTCGGCGAGATGGAGGTGTGGGCGCTGGAGGCCTACGGCGCGGCCTACACGCTGCAGGAGATGCTGACCGTCAAGTCTGACGATACCGAGGGACGCCGCAAGGTCTACGAATCGATCGTCAAAGGCGATCATCGTATCGAAGCCGGCATGCCGGAGTCGTTCAACGTGCTGGTGAAGGAGATCCGCTCGCTCGCGATCGACATCGATCTCGATCACAACCGTTATTAACAGCGTGAGGCGTCAGGGGTGAGAAGTGAGGCGAAAAACCGCGACTGGTTTCCCGCACCTCACGCCTCACACCTCACTTCTCACGAATTTGGGGGTTTGCAATGAAAGCACTGCTTGATTTGTTCAAACAGGTAACGCAGGAAGAAGAGTTTGATGCGATCAAGATCGGACTTGCGTCGCCCGAGAAGATCCGGTCGTGGTCCTACGGCGAGGTGAAGAAGCCGGAAACGATCAACTATCGCACCTTCAAGCCCGAGCGCGACGGGCTCTTCTGCGCCAAGATCTTCGGCCCGGTCAAGGATTATGAGTGCTTGTGCGGCAAGTACAAGCGGCTCAAGCACCGCGGCGTGATCTGCGAAAAATGCGGCGTCGAGGTAACACTCTCCAAGGTGCGGCGGGAGCGCATGGGGCACATCGAGCTGGCGAGCCCGGTCGCGCATATCTGGTTCCTGAAGTCGTTGCCGTCGCGGCTCGGGATGGTGCTCGACATGTCGCTGCGCGACATCGAGCGCGTGCTCTATTTCGAGGCCTACGTGGTGTGCGATCCCGGCATGACGCCCCTCAAGCGCTGCCAGCTCATGACCGAGGACGACTATCTCGCGAAGGTCGAGGAGTACGGGGATGACTTTACGGCCGCGATGGGCGCGGAGGGCGTGCGGGCGCTGCTGCGCAGCCTCGACCTGAAAAACGAGATCGAAACGCTGCGCGTGGAACTCGCGGCGACCAGCTCCGATACCAAGATCAAGAAGATCGCCAAGCGCCTCAAGGTGCTCGAGGCGTTCAACAAGTCCGGCATCAAGCCCGACTGGATGATCATGGAAGTGCTGCCGGTGCTGCCCCCGGAGTTGAGGCCGCTGGTGCCCCTGGATGGCGGGCGTTTTGCGACTTCGGATCTGAACGATCTTTACCGGCGCGTGATCAACCGCAACAACCGCCTGAAGCGGCTGCTGGAACTGAAGGCCCCGGAAATCATCGTTCGGAACGAGAAGCGCATGCTGCAGGAGGCGGTCGATTCGCTCCTGGACAACGGGCGCCGCGGCAAGGCGATGACCGGCGCCAACAAGCGGCCGCTGAAATCGCTCGCCGACATGATCAAGGGCAAAGGCGGACGCTTCCGTCAGAACCTGCTGGGCAAGCGCGTCGATTACTCGGGACGCTCGGTGATCGTGGTCGGCCCGCAGTTGAAGCTCCACCAGTGCGGGCTGCCCAAGAAAATGGCGCTCGAACTGTTCAAACCGTTCATATTCAACAAGCTCGAAGTGATGGGGCTCGCCACCACCATCAAGGCGGCCAAGCGCATGGTGGAAAGCGAGGAACCGATCGTATGGGACATTCTCGAGGAGGTGATTCGCGAGCACCCCGTGATGCTGAACCGCGCGCCGACGCTGCACCGCCTCGGTATCCAGGCGTTCGAGCCGGTGCTGATCGAAGGCAAGGCGATCCAGCTGCATCCGCTGGTATGCGCGGCGTTCAACGCCGACTTTGACGGCGACCAGATGGCGGTGCACGTGCCGCTGTCGCTGGAAGCGCAGATGGAAGCGCGCACGCTGATGCTGTCCTCGAACAATATTCTGTCGCCGGCGAACGGTGAGCCGATCATCGTGCCCTCGCAGGACATCGTGCTCGGCCTCTACTACATCACGCGCGAGAAAGTCGGCGCGCGTGGTGAAGGCTCCGCATTCATCAATGTGGCCGAAGTGTCGCGCGCCTACGATACCGGCCAGGTGGAGGTCAGCGCGCCCGTTCGGGTGCGGATCAGGGAAGTCGAAATCGACAACGACGGCGAGCGGCGCGAGAAGGTGACGCGCTACGAAACCACAGTAGGTCGCGCGCTGTTGTCCGAGATCCTGCCGGCGGGGCTCCCGTTCGAACTCATAAACAAGCCGCTCAAAAAGAAGGAGATCTCCAGGCTCATCAACGCGTCGTTCCGGCGCTGCGGCCTGAGGGAAACCGTGATCTTCGCCGATAAGCTGATGTATACCGGCTTCACGATGGCCACTCGCGCGGGGCTCTCGATCGCCGTCGATGACATGCTGGTTCCGGCGCAGAAAAACGAGCTGATCGCCGAAGCGGAAAAGGAAGTGCAGGAAATCGAAAAGCAGTACACCTCCGGACTCGTCACCCAGGGCGAGCGCTACAACAAGGTGGTCGACATCTGGGGCCGCGCGGGCGACCTCGTCGCCAAGGCGATGATGGACCAGCTCGGCGTCGAGCCGGTCAAGGAATGGGATCCGAAGAAGGGCGAGAGGGTCGAACGCAGGGACAAGAAGGGCCACCCGGTAATGCAGGAGTCGTTCAATTCCATCTACATGATGGCGGACTCGGGCGCACGGGGCTCGGCGGCGCAGATCCGGCAGCTCGCCGGCATGCGCGGCCTGATGGCCAAACCGGACGGCTCGATCATCGAGACGCCGATCACCGCGAACTTCCGCGAAGGGCTGAACGTGCTGCAGTACTTCATCTCGACGCATGGCGCGCGCAAGGGTCTCGCCGACACGGCGCTCAAGACCGCAAACTCAGGCTACCTCACACGCCGCCTGGTCGACGTCACGCAGGATCTGGTGGTGACCGAGGACGATTGCGGCACGAGCCAGGGCGTGTCGATGAAAGCGCTGATCGAGGGCGGCGAGGTGGTCGAATCGCTTCGCGAGCGCATACTCGGTCGCGTTTGCGCGACCGATGTTTTCAATCCGGAGAGCAGCCAGGTCATCTGCCCGGCGAACACGCTGCTCGATGAGGACGCGGTGGATGCAATCGAGGTGGCCGGCGTCGACGAAGTCAAGGTGCGGACGCCGCTCACCTGCGAAACGCGTTATGGCTTGTGTGCCAAGTGCTACGGCCGCGATCTCGGTCGCGGCACGCCGGTGAACGTCGGCGAGGCGGTCGGCGTGATCGCGGCGCAGTCTATCGGCGAACCGGGGACCCAGCTCACCATGCGCACCTTCCATATCGGCGGCGCGGCATCGCGCACCGCGGTGGTGAGCCAGGTCGAAAGCAAGTCGAACGGCGTGGTGCGCTACAGCGCCGGCATGCGCTATGTGACTAATTCGCGTGGTGAACTGGTTGCGATCTCGCGCAACGGCGAGCTGGTCATCCATGATGACAACGGCCGGGAGCGCGAGCGCCACAAGGTGCCGTACGGCGCGATGCTGATGGCGCGCGACGGCGAATCGGTCAAGGCCGGCCATGTGCTGGTGACCTGGGATCCGCACACGCGCCCGATCGTCACCGAGTACGCCGGGCGCATCAAGTTCGAGAACGTTGAGGAAGGCGTGACCGTGGCGAAGCAGGTCGACGAGGTGACCGGGCTGTCCACGCTGGTCGTGGTCGATCCGAAGCGCCGTGGCGGTGTTCAGGCGAAGGGCCTGCGCCCGCAGGTGAAGCTGCTCGACGCTCAGGGCCACGAGATCAAGATCGCGGGCTCGGACCAGTCGGTCAACATCACCTTTCAGATCGGCTCGATCATTACGGTGCGCGACGGCCAGGAGGTGGGCGTAGGCGAGGTGCTGGCGCGCATTCCGCAGGAGACCTCCAAGACGCGCGATATCACCGGGGGGCTCCCGCGGGTGGCGGAGCTGTTCGAAGCGCGTTCGCCCAAGGACGCCGGCATGCTCGCGGAAATCACCGGCACGGTATCGTTCGGCAAGGACACCAAGGGCAAGCAGCGCCTGGTGATTTCCGATCTCGACGGTACGGCGCACGAGTTCCTGATCGCCAAGGACAAGCACGTGATGGCGCACGATGGCCAGGTGGTAAACAAGGGTGAAATGATCGTCGACGGCCCGGCCGATCCGCACGATATCCTGCGGCTTCTGGGCGTCGAGGAACTCGCGCGCTATATCTGCAACGAGGTGCAGGACGTCTACCGCCTGCAGGGCGTGAAGATCAACGACAAGCACATCGAGGTGATTGTGCGCCAGATGTTGCGCCGGGTGCAGATCGTCGACCCGGGCGACTCGCGCTTCATCACCGGTGAGCAGCTG
>Ga0153915_10005190_pt1 | contig 12105 bp, 10 predicted proteins | sample Opewatmetagenome_2_FD_107003 | JGI IMG/M metagenome (GOLD analysis project Ga0153915, IMG submission 107003) | Freshwater wetland microbial communities from Ohio, USA - Open water 3 Core 3 Depth 3 metaG | ecosystem: Environmental > Aquatic > Freshwater > Wetlands | place: USA: Ohio, Lake Erie...
CACACAGGCCTATACGGGCATGTTTCTCTCCGAGAGCCTGAAATCAATCGTGCGCGGGCTTCATGTTGGGCTCGAACGAGATGAGATACTGCGTTTTTCAGTTCCGACCTCCCCTGCACAGGTTGATCTGTTCTCCCAGCTTGTAGACACAGGCTCGGTCCAGAAGTTTGTTGATGCCATACCATTCAGTGACATCAAGGTGGCATTGCTGACTAGGCTTCCAGCCTTCGAAGATCTGGGCTCGACGGCTCCGCTTGAAGTAGCGCTTGAGGAGTGGTTTCTCAGAACCGTAGCCAAGGCTGTCAAGGGACTGTCGGCTGATGACAGAGAGAGGGTCATAGGTTTCCTGGAAACCAGAGTCATTCTCAGGAATGTCTTGACAATGCTACGTGCCCTTGTGCTCAAGCTTGACTCCCGCACTATCGATTTGTCGCTAATACGGTTCACATCCAAGTCGAAAATGCTCACGGAATCAATACGGATTCAACCATCTTGGCGAGAAGTCCTTTCCCAGCTAGAGAAGACGAAGTATGGGCAGTTCGCGGGACGACTCGCGAGGCTCTACGAGGAAACCCAGGACCTCGCCGATGTCGAGATGGCGGTTGAGGACTACTTGGCCCAGCAGGTCAGACTGCTTATGAGCGCCTTTCCGTTTCACTCAGGAACTGTGTTAGGTTTCTTCACCCTGAAGTTCTACGAGATACGGAACATAAGGTCTATTGCTGTGGGGATCGAACGAGGCGAGTCAGCCGATATCATAAGAAGAATGATCACGATATGGTGACGGAGGACACAATCTAGTGAGAATCTACAGATACACTACTAGCTTCATTATGCTCGTGGCAGGGGTATCCCTGCTTGCAGCAGTGACATCATTCTTGGCTTCGCAGATTAGCTCTGCAGCCCTGAGTGCTCTCAGCATATCTCCAACGCCTGTTATCGAGCCGCTCCTGATTGATCCAGGCGGCTTGGCAATCCTTGGAATTGCTGTTGGTGCGGGTCTTGCCGTGGGCCTTGCTGGCGTTGGTGCAGCTTTAGGTATGGGTACGGCCGCTGCCGCGTCTCTTGGAGCTATCACAGAGAAGCCTGAAACCTTTGGTAAGAGCATACTCTATGTGGTCTTCATCGAGGCAATCGCAATTTACGGGCTAGTGATTGCCTTTCTGCTACTCGGGTACATACCTCAGCTGATGGCTGCGACCTGAAACCATGATGGAGCATGAATGAGCGGCCGCGACTAGGAGGTGCTCTTCCGGGAGAGTCCTCCGTCAGACCCAGTTCTACTCGCTCTTCTCCTCGAAGAGAATCCTAGCGGCCTCGTCCCTCATCCGGCTGGTCAGTCGCTCCATTCGTCCCTCGAACGTGTTATCGACCCACTTGGAACCATCGCCTGAACGGACAATGAGGCCGCCCGATGCCCTCACAGTATCCTTGGCTACTGAAACGGTCACCTTCTGGCCTAGGTTCTTCGATATGGCATTAGCCACTTGTGATTGGTCTATGGTAGCTTTCTGCTTCTCAGGGAAGACGATTTCGAGGTTCTGAGAGGCGAGTGCAGTGCCACCTTCGACAGCGAATCTCATCAGAACATCGGTGCACTTCTTTCCCTCCATCTCCTTCTTTGCGACCTTGACTGCCGATTCCAGGACATCCTTTACGGCTTTCTCCTTCGTTCCGAGCACCAGATATTTGGCTTTCAGCTTCATACTTGCCTCATGCTTTGCCAGTTCGGATTTGAGTTCCTTCTCAGCCTTGCTCCTGATATCTTCCGCAATCGCCGCTGCCTTCTGCTTGGCGTCTTTCAGCTGTAGATCTCTCTGTTCCTCGGCTTCCTTGGGCATCTGGTCTACCTTTTCTGCCGCCTTTGCCTCAATCATCTGAACTATGCTCTCTACTCCGGTCATCCTACTACTTCTCCCCCAGTAGTATTTTGGCAACAGCTTGGATCGCAGCTGTCCGATGGTTACGTGCAGACTCTTCTATCCCGTTGATGACCGCTTCAAGGTCTCTCCTGCTTCGTCGCTCTATCTCTTCTTTCTGTTTGGCGATGTCTGAACCGGAGAGCGCAGCTGCCTTCTTTGTTTCACTTTCAGCCTCTTGGAGAATCCGCTTGGCCTCTGCTTCAGTCTGTTCCCTCATCTGTCTGACAGCAATCTCAGCCTCTTGAATCCTCTTAGTCGCCTTCTCTTCAGCTTCGTGTATGATGTCTATCGCATCATCGGCTGCGCACATGATGGCACACTCCGGCCTTGACAAGCTGTGGTTTCCCGACGCAATCACCTGATAAAGGTTGACCCCTTCTGGATTCGGTCTGCTTCTACATAGCTTTTCTCTGTCGCCTGCTCTCTGACCCAGAAGCACCAACCTTAAATCAGCGGCAACTGCGCGACAGTCAGTCGGTCTGTCTAAAGAGCAACGACCCGACGTTTCCATGGCCAAAGCTCCCTTCCTACGGTGATGCCACAGATGCATCTGACGATGAGTCCTGCCAAGATGATGGTTGCCAAGGTGGTGGCGCACAGGGACCTTGAGCGACAGGTGATTGTGGCGCTGGAGGAGTTCGGTTTCTTCGAGTTCATAGATGTGCGCCATCAGGTCGGCGTGACTGAACTGAAAAGGTCCAGAGACGAGGATGCCGTGTTCGCTGGTCTGGACCGCTACAACAGCCTTGTTTCGTTCTTGAAGCTCGATGTCCATCATTACTCAGCCACGATGGACGATGTGAATGACGCAAGTCTCGCGGACTCGTTGGAGTATGTTAGCACAGTGATCAAGTCAGTTGAGCCCGAAGCCCTTGAGATTGAGAAGAGCATTGCCACTGTCAGGCTTGAATTGGACCGGCAGAGAAGCATCAGAGATGTTGCTGTTTCACTTGCTCCTCTAGGCCTCGACCTCAGCAGACTGACCACCACTGAATACACCTTCACAACAGCCGGCGTGGTGCCCGCAAACCGGGTGAGTCAGTTGGAGTGGAGCCTGAATGAGGTCACAGAAGGTGCCTATGCTTTTAGGTGGATTCCAGTGCGTAAGAACACATCAGTGGCGAGTGTCAGTGTCGGAGCTGACAAGAAGCCGGCAGTCTTGCGCATCTTCTCTGCATTGGGATTCGAGCCATTTGAGGTACCCGAGAAGACATCTGGGCTCCCGGAAGACATAGTGCGTGCAGCGGAGGAGAAGATGGTCGAACTCGAAACCGAACTCAAGCAGCTGGAAACCAGAAGGAAGTCTGTTGCTCGCGAGTGGGGACCCAAGGTCATGGCCGCTTGGGAAACACTCGATATCGAACGTCGTCGTATAGAAATCAAGTCCTACTTTGCTTACACGGAACACTCACTGAAGGTATGGGGCTGGATTCCTGAATGGACTGAGGAACGTTTTGAATCCTTGCTGCAGGAGAGGGTGGGCTCGGCACTTGAAGTGAAGTTCGACCGCCCTGACTTTGCCGAAGAGGAAGCTCCCACATATCTTGACAACCCCTCATTCATGAAGACAACCGAGGGTGTTGTCACAGCATACGGTGTGCCATCCAAACACGACCTAGATCCTACAAAGCTGATGTTCATCTCATTCCCTCTGATATTCGGTTTCATCTTTGCAGATGTCGGGCAGGGCTTTCTGATTCTATTGGTAGGTCTCGTTGCATGGAGAGCAAAGAGGAAGCACCAGAACTGGGGGTCGACCCTCGGATATCTGCAGACAGGTGCTTCCGGTCTTATGATGATGGGCCTGTTTGCAATGCTTGGGGGCCTGCTCTTCGGGAGCTTCTTTGGGGCTGAAACTGTGATAGAGCCCATCTGGCCGCTGTTCGCTCACAAGATTGCTGGCGTGGCCAATCCGTATCGCTCGGCACACATGCTGAAACTATCGATTGAGATTGGTGCACTTCACATCACCCTAGGAATCCTGCTGAATCTCTACAACAAGCTCAAACACCGGTCTTACCGTGAGGCCTTGGTGGCATTGTCCTACGTCTGGATGTACCTGGGTTTCATCAATCTGGTCTTTGGCGTGAGTTACAGCACAGTAGGACAGTGGTTTAGCACTACAGGAACAGTGTACCTCTGGATCCCGATTGCCGGTATCGGATACGGTACAGGCAACAATGGTATCTATCCAATGGTTCCAATCAGTCCTCTCGTTTTCACACTGCTCACATTCATTGTACCATTTGTTCTGATGGCTATATCATCTGCAAAGGGTGGAATGGACGGCATTGTCATATTCTTCGAGAACGCCATAGGTACAATCAGTCATACCGTCAGCTATGCTCGTATTTTCGCTCTCAACACAGTGCACATAATACTCAGCGGGATCTTCATCTCTCTGAACGAATCCATAGTCATCACTTTCTCTGAGCTCTCGATCTTTGGTGTTGAACTCATCCCTTCTGGTGCCTATCTTCCTGTGGTTGGGGCTGTCTTGGGTTCAATAATCGTGGGAATGCTCGAGGGTCTCTTGGCCTTCATGCACGCACTCAGGCTTCACTTTGTAGAATGGTTCAGCAAGTTCTACCATGCCGGTGGCGTTGCCTTTGCTCCATACCATGTGACACGGCTTCACACTACCAAGACTGTGAGTGTTCCAGTCCCGCAGAGCTATGCCGTGAACTGAGTCTCAATCACTATTCCCAGGGCTATCGTCCGCGTTGTCACTGCCGGTGAGCAAGTGCATTGTCCAGAGTTACTGACATTCAGCTGACTGGTCATGTCTACGCCAGCAGCGCTTCACTGACCACCAGTGCCGAGATAAAGCGCAGTGAGTTCGCTGTCGCCCATGTAGGCCGGGGTTTGATCACTGTCTAGTCTTTGTCTGTTGTCCCAGACGCCCCGCGCGACGAGGTCTGTAGTTTTCGCCCTGTTGTCGACGGTCTGAGCAGCCTGAGCATCACCCATTTGCTGGAAGACCTGGGCTGCAACTGTATAGTTGCCAACAGCCTCTCGGAGCCTGTCGGTAGCTTCGGAATAGTACACCATGGCCTTCGAGGCATCTCCTTTCTTTGACGAGAACTCAGCCAAAAAGTCACTCCTCGCACCAAGGATTCTGGACAGGTCACCTTTGAACTTCAGCACCACGGCCTGAAGCTGTTTCACTTGCTGGTCGACGTTGTTCTTTTGCCGAATCTCCTCACCCTTAACACTATTGAGTTCGTTTGTAGCTGCCTCGAATGAGGCCACTGTCTGTCTGATCCTCATGATTGTGTCGTCATGAATCTTCACAGTGTTCTCAATGCCTTCCTCATCCTCGAACTCGGCTATCTCGTCTTCGAGCTTCTTGAACGCGCTCGCTCGGGCGATCTGTGCTCTGAACGCCCACTGCTCGGACTGCCTTGAGAAGATCTGCGCCTCGGATGCGTATGCGGTTGCAAGAGCGAGCTTTCCCAGATCCGTGAGCTCGTCCGCGGACCGGGTTTCACCAATGACTTTGTAGTAAGTTGCAGCCTCTGCCGCATGAAGGTTCTCGAGAATTCGCGACAGAATGAACTTGACGCCATGCTGAATCTGTGAGCTCAATTGAAACTGAATGACGTACTTCAAGTGGTTCAGCATCGCCAAGGTCCTGTTCCGCAGGTTGCCTACTTCCTCGTCCTCAGACTCCAGGCTCAACAGGATGCCGAGGCTACTAAGACCTTCACGAACTGCGTCGAGAGAACCTACAGGGTCTGTTGCCAGTTTTGAGCCTGCCTCATCAAGCGACTTGCTGACTGTCTGGACTAGACCTGTCTTCCTCAAGTCCTTAGCGAAATCGATCTGGCTTGTTATGCTCTTGAGATCGTCGATCTTCTTGCTGAGTAGCTGCTCCACGAATGAGAATATCCTCAGGTTCTCCTTGATAGCAGCTGTGAGTTCGCGGCTCTTGGCTAGCTTTTCCGCTTTCTTCAGGTCCTTGAATATGTCGCCGAGTATCTTGATGGCCTCTTCCTTGTTGTTGACCTCAAGCAGGTCTGACAGGGTCTGCACGGAGGCCTCCGCTCTGCAGAATAGGGCCTGTGCCTTCTTCTGGTCCTTGTCACTCTTGGATTGCTCAGCATTGCTGTGTAGTGCCACCACCTCATCGAAGCACTTCTCTGCTCTGCCAAAGGCCTCTGAAGACTGCTGGTACAGTCCCGACGCGTCCTCGAGATTGCCTGCCCTCATCTGAGCATCAGCTATGTCATTGTAGGTCATGGCGAGGTAGACCTCGCTTAGGCCGGCGGTGTTTTGTTTCCAAGACTTGATCATGGCCGTTCTCTGCTTGTCAGGGGTCTTGCTCTTGTCGAAGTAGGGAATTGCTTCGTTATAGAGATCCGTGGCCTGCTCGAATATGAATGAGCTGAGCATGTCACGCCATACGAGTTCGTCAAACGGGTTGAACGCCTGCCTGAATGTGCTCTCCTGCCCGATGAGTTCGTTCAGGAACTCGTCGTAGAACTCTGCTTCCGACCTTTTGTTTCTGCCAAGGATGTCTGCAAGTTCGGCCTCATCAGGGGTGGACGACTCGGTCAGCAGTGAGTAGGCCTTGCTGCCCAGCGCCACTCTTCTGAGCTTCTGCGTCCCATCTGACTTCGATGGCACAGCCGAGAAGGGTTTCTCCAACATCGTATAGACTGCTGCCAAGTGCTTGGAAGATGACTTCTTCTTCTCTTCGTTCTCGCCCTCGACGAAGGGTCCACTGGCCGCCGCCGCTTGATGAAGCCAAGCCATTACTCGGGCCATCCACATGTCGGCCAAGTTCCTCTGGGACTGCTCCTCGAGCTCCTTCAGTCCAGCGACAAGCTGGTCCTTTGCTTCTCCCTCGGCACTCCCAATCCTGTCTCTAAGGTACGAGATTTCAAAGTCTTCACCCATGATCTGATCAATGAATGCTGACACCTCATCATACAGTTGCGTGAAGGCGTCATGCATTGCGATTCGCTTGCTTTCGAGCCCTTCTTTGTCATCGATGTCGTGAAGGGCGAACTCTCGTACGGCATCTTGTGCAATTATATTGAGTTCGAACAGTCTACTGGCATGGACTATGACGTCCTCGGTCTCGACAACGGGAGATTCTTGGGGTTGGGCTTTCTTTGTGCGACCTATCACGTTGGCCAATTACTGTGACCCCGGCAGTTGTTCTCCTGCCTGAGTCCTTCTCTCCTATACTTAAGAATACTTGGGGGGCCTAGACATTCGACCGTCTGGAATGCCCTGTTTTGAGTATCACTCGTCAGGTGCCCTGAACTTGATTCGGCGTCCGTCTCTGAACTTGACTAGGTGCCCGTCGTCGACCAGCTTGTTGAGAACCTCACTCGTACGCGAACGGGATTTTCCCCACCTTGTCGCCAGCTCAGTTGCAGTCAGACCTGCGTTTGCGTCCTGGAGGAGAGTGACTAACCTCTCCCAGCTTATATCATACTCAATGACGCTGGCTTGGTTCGCAAAGACATTGTACTGGCCGGTCTCACTGGATACTTGTATCCGCTCTGGCGTAGTCTGGATCTTCGCGCTCAGCTGGTTCACGGTCTGCCTCAACATGAGCACTGTTTTCCTCAGTTCCCTTATCTCTTCCTTCAGCTCGAATACTTCAGAGTCTCTTGTCAAGTTGCCCCTTCCCCCTAGACATGGCCATAGTCAAATCGGAACTCTGCGTAGTTTCTGTGTTTCCTCTTCTTCTCAAAGGTCTCTTTCGCCTGATGTGCGTCCAACTTGATCTCGGTAGTAGGCTTGTAATCTTCGAAATCCTCGCTACCACGGTCATGGACTTGAATCTCCTTTTCCTCAGACTCTCGGTGGTCCTCATCCTGTGGGGCTTTGTGTACTTGCCCCGGTAACACGTTAGGCCGCGACTCATTCCTAACAACATCATCAAACGGACTTCCAACTTTCACAGATTCTGCGCTTTCCATGAGCTCATACTCGGTCTTCCTGAGCTTCACGATATTCTCAAGGATTTCCTTTGTTTCCTTTGCGTGACGCGCTTTCTTATGCTGGTACGGCATATGACCAGCCTCCGTCGACAACAATCGACAATAACAATTCGCCGTATATCGATATAAGGTTATGGTCATGTGCCGGATTCTACCATGGATCTTGCGAATGTCATGTAACCAGTGTGCCCAACCATCCAAGTTGTGGGCCTGGTCTTGTTCTCCCTGACCATGATTTCCCTCTGAAAGACCTCCAGAGTCTTAATCATGCCCCACTCTCCGCTTTCGCCCAATGCCTTACACGTTTTCATGACCTGCTCCATCGTGGGGCTATAACTGGCGAGAAAGTGGCTTGGCTTCAAGACTCGATGAGCCTCTGTGACGACCTCCCACGGTGTCGCCAAGTCCAATACCACCGCATCCACGTCTTTCTCTTCAACTCCACTTAGGACATCTTTCAGGTGCATAGTGATTCTGTCCATCGACGCGTGCCGCTCGAGGTTCTTCTTCGCCCCCTCGTACATGTCTTGGCGAACCTCGTAGGTGAAGATGTGTCCCGTAGGGCCGACTGTATTCGCGAGCACATATGTGAGCGCTCCTGACCCAGTGCCCGACTCCACGACGGTGCTCCCTGATCCAATCCCCGCCTCAAGAAGGATTGTCCCTGCGTCCTTTGGATAGATGATCTGCGTGTTCCGGCCAAGTGATATCTGGATATCTGTGAGGCTCGGTCTATGTATCTGGAACAACTGGGCGGAATGGCTCTGAACCTTGATTCCGAAGGGACGTCCAATGATGTCATCGAACTTGATGATTCCCTTGTTGGAGTGAAAGCTCTCTCCTGCTTTTACTTTCCTTATCCAGTTTCTCTTGGCATCGAGGAAGATCAAGACAAGGCTGCCATCTTGGATCGTCTCTTGCATAGCTCATGAATCACACGTGCTGGTTTTGAGCATTACCTATCGACGTTTTTACAGGAGACTCTTGCAGACTATCACCTTAAGGCGCGCTCGTACAAACGTTTATTGGAGTTCAATTGCCTGCCCTTCTGGAGGGAGCCACCTTGGACAAACGTGAGCCTAGTGACAGCCCCGATGGCAACGCCGGAACCGAACGGGACCCTGAACACATTCCTGCCGACAAGCCCGTTGACCTGATTCCAAAGGCAGTCCTTGAATATCGTCCGCGGCCGACAACCCCGCTTGAGCTACTGATAGATCCTAGCCTCGGGGTCATACTTGGCAGGTCTGAGTCCTTTCACCGGAAGTATCGCTCGATGGGCCTGGGTCTGATAGGAGCAGTCACAGAGTCCTCCGAAGATGTTCTCACCTCTCTGTTCGGAATGCCCGTTAATCTCGACCTTGTTAGTCCACATGTCATGCTTGTCGCAGGCAAGAGGGGGTCTGGCAAGAGCTATACGCTCGGTCTCATATCTGAAGAACTGGCGCGCGCGATGGCACGAAAGGAGATTGAGGTCGCGGTTGTCGTCATTGACACAGTTGACGTGTTTAGACAGGTTATTGAACCCAATACGGACCAAGGAGATCTCCTGCGAAAGTGGGGTCTTGAGGCTCAGGGATTTCCTGCAGCCGTCTACATTCCACGCCGCGCATTCTCCCACCTCCCTGATGAGGTCAAGAAGAGATCGAAGCTGTTTCCTCTTGCGATCAGCCCGTCAGAGCTCTCACTTTCCGACTGGGCCTACGTGCTCGAGAAAAGTGGAATCCTGAGTACGGCGATAGAGAACCTGATCAATGATGTGATTGACAGTCTTCGGCGAGGGTATACGCGAGAGACTGGAAAGGAAGAGCCTCCACGATCTGACTTCAGCATACAGGACATGATTCAGTGTGTCGACGCGAATGCCGGTCTTTCGGACCTCTACAAGCCTGCTACGAGGACTGCTCTTGTTCAGCGTCTCAGACGTGCTCAACACTTGGGTGTCTTCCATCCCGGCGGCACTAGCGCCCAAGACCTTGCTGTGGCCGGGCGAATCACGATAGTCGATGTCGCCCCTCTTGGGTCAGATGCAGACGCAGTCCTGGCGATTCTGACGAACATGCTCAGTAGGCAGATACTCACCTATCGCATGGCTTGGACCGATGAAGGAACAAGTGCCAGAGAAGAGCTTCCTCCAACATGGTTAATCGTGGACGAGGCTCAAACGCTTGTGCCGAGGTCAGGCAGCACTCCAGCAAAGGACGCTATCGTCAGCTACGCGAAACTGGGACGGAGGTTCGGTTGCAGTCTCGTACTTTGTACCCAACAGCCATCAGCTGTATCAGACGAGGCCATCTCTCAGGCCGATATTGTGATTTCCCACTCGCTGTCCCATGATGCTGACATCAAGGCACTCCAGCAGAGAGCGCCAGCAGTGATGCCAGAAGAGTTCAAGGACAAAGCATTCATCAGTGGTCTCCCGAGAGGAGTCGCTCTGGTGTTTGATCAATCTACAGAGAACAGACGGGGTTTTGTCATGCAGGCCCGTCCGCGGATGTCCAAGCACGGGGGCACAGACAGAGTTTCGGCTCTCTTGGAGGCGACGAAGCTCCTTCCTCCTGAAGCACCCGAGTCCGAGGTCGGAGCTCCTACGATTGGTGGTCGAGCATCTGAGGATGAGGCGGGAAGGCCTGCTGAGTTGCCCGGAGTACCAAGACCCCCACTGAAACTAAGCAGAGAGGACTGGAATGTTCTGGATGGCTGGATACGGGAGTACGTGAAGGCGCTGTTTGAACGGCAGAAACGTGAATACGCAATCACTGAGGAATCCGCACCGAGGATTGGTGAGGCTTCATCAGAGGCTCTCGGTGCTGCCGTGTCTGAAGAAACGCCATCGATTCCTTTCGAGTCCACAAGCCACATCGACTACTCTGACATTGCTGCAAGGAAGTTTGGTGCATTGTCCGAGACTCTTCTTGAGAAAGCCATGGAACGCCAAGTCCTCTACGCAAAGTCTTCTCATGAGTTCCTTTTCAAGAAGGACTCGGAGTATCGGGAAACAGTCACCGTGCGGCGGACAGGCGTAGAGGGTGTTACGTTTCTACAGTCTGTTGTGGCAACACTCATGTCCCTAGGTCTGGCTGTGGACTCGATACGTCACACAGAGGGATTCACCTTTGTGCTGATGAGAAAAGATGCGATGCGAGCTTCCATTTCAGTAGGAGTCAGCGAAGAGTCTGCATGCGTGCCGGTGGTAATCATAGGGCCTGACAGGAAAGCAGTGTCTTCACTGTCTGCAAAGGTACGGAGTTCGGTTCGTTGATGTGGTGTCTGTCACATGGGCACCTTTCGCAGTGCAATGCAGAGCATTTCCTCCAAATCTATGCTCTTATAAGCACACTTTGCCGAACAGCGCGTAGATGCCTATGGTGACGCAGAAGGAAATACGTCCACCGGTGAATCTCAAGATAGCAACTATGAAGGATCTTGCTAGGATGCTGGTATCTTGGTCTCAGAGGGACAGACCCGCCAGCATGCTTTACTTCGAGCACCGAGGGAAGCACATCTATGGCACCCTCATCTCAAACCACGGATACTACGAGATGTACGGACTCCCGCTTTGGGTCTATACTGAGGGTGAAGCTCCTCCCGAAGGCAACTTCCTCACATACAAGACTCGAGAGAAAGAGACTATCGGTTTTACAGAGTCTGTAGACTCGGACCCCATGACGGTCCATCTGCCGATTATCCGTGTGGCAGCCAAGCCTGATTTCATAGATATGTAGGACTCGGGATGCGGAGTGCCTGCAGCGGTTCTCCGTGTGGGTGACTGACATGCCGAGTTACCGCAGTTGCAGTGTCAGTCGATACAGTCCATGCGATTGCGGTCATTATGAGTACGAAAGCTGAGAAGGCAGCGTAGAGCCAAATACCGGATGACCAGATCCATGCGAACCAAGTCTGCGTCAATACGCAAAACGAGAAAGCAATGTAGACCGCGACTCGCGGCATCATCGACATGATCCAGACAACCATGTCTAGCATGAATAGGAAACCTGAGAAAGCAATGTATGTTCCGCTCAACATCCAGCCCGGACCACAAAAAGGATAGAAGGGGTAGGAGAAGAGGACTTGAAACGGTGCGTTATCGACCGTTGACTTCAGACAGGCCAGTGTGTTTCCGAAAACGATGATGCGCCCATTTCGAACTGCTAGCCCTCCAAGCAGGGGGACTGTGAGAAGGACTACGATGAGAAATGGTTCCCCGGCGAATCCTTCTATAA
>Ga0153915_10005191_pt1 | contig 12104 bp, 10 predicted proteins | sample Opewatmetagenome_2_FD_107003 | JGI IMG/M metagenome (GOLD analysis project Ga0153915, IMG submission 107003) | Freshwater wetland microbial communities from Ohio, USA - Open water 3 Core 3 Depth 3 metaG | ecosystem: Environmental > Aquatic > Freshwater > Wetlands | place: USA: Ohio, Lake Erie...
AACACCTGGTTCACCATCGTCCGCCCCATCGCCATCCGCGGCATGCTGGTTAGAGCGGCGTGGACCCTGTTCCGGATGCGGAAGAGCCTGGTGGCGGGCATCGGACGGTCGGTGGGCGACGTCAAGAAGGCGGCGGCCGGCCAGCAGGTGACCGCGCGGACCGAGCGCGACGTACCGTTCAACTGGATCATGATCGGCATCCGCGCCGCGGCCGTGCTGACCTTCTTCATCTACAACTATTTCACCGGCAACCGGGCCGGCGCGGCGCTGGTCGCCACCCTGGTGCTGGTCGTGGCGGGGTTCTTCTTCGCCGCGGTGTCCGGCTACCTGGTCGGCATCATCGGCTCCAGCAACAACCCGGTCTCCGGCCTCACTCTCTCGACGCTGGTGATCGCGGCGCTGCTCATGGTCGCCCTCGGCATGACCGGCCAGCCGGGCGTGGCCGCGGTACTCGGCGTCGCGGGCGTGGTGTGCGTCTCCTCGGCCGTGGGCGGCGAGATGCTCCAGGACCTCAAGGTCGGTCACATCCTGGGCGGCACGCCGTGGAAAATGGAAGTGGGCGACCTGATCGGCGTGGTGGCGGCCGCGGCGGCGCTGTTCATCCCGCTGGTCATCCTGCACCAGGGCGACATCAACGCCGGCCACCTCGCCGCGACGCCCTACCAGGGCGGCTTCGGCGGGCCCATGCTCCCCGCGCCCCAGGCGAGCCTGATGGCGCTGCTGTCCCAGGGCATCGTGGGCGGACACATGGCGTGGCCGCTCATCATCGTGGGCGCCATGCTCGCCATTGCCATGATCATGATGCAGGTGCGGAGCCCGATGCTGGTGTTCGTCGGGATGTACATCAACCTGGGCACCACGTTCGCGATCTTCGTGGGCGGCGCGGTCCGCGGCCTGGTGGACTGGATCGGCGCCCGGCGCGGCCACAACGCGGCGCAGAAGGCTCGCACCGAGAACAACGGCGTGCTGCTGGCCGCCGGGCTGATCGCCGGCGAGGCCCTGATCGGCCTGCTGTTCGCCGGGCTGGCGTTCGGCGAGGTGGACTACGGGTCGTTCCTGACCCGCCTGACTTCGTGGTTCCCGCTGGGCTTCTGGTTCGCCCTGCTGGTGCTGGTGTTCCTGGCGTGGCTCCTGGTCCAGATCCCGCTCAGCAACGCAGGCAGGCCGGACGAGCCGGCGCCGCCCACCGCGGTGATGTAAGCGGAGCGGTTCGCCAGGAGCGATGACCAATTCGAGTATCGACACGGCCGTTCCCGTGCGGCGGGGCCGGTCCGAGGAGCGGGCGGACGGCGGCGTGACCGTCTTCGTCCCCCGGTTCACCAGTGCCTTCGCCCGGCGGTTCGTCCTGCCGCTCTTTGCCCGGCCGGAATTCCGGGTGCAGCTTGATGACATCGGCAGCGCGGTGTGGCGCGCGTGCGATGGACGCACCACCGTGGCTGAGATCGTCGCGGCGCTCGAGGCGCGCACCGGCGCCGACTTGGGCGAGCTGCGCGGGCGGGTGCTGCAGTTCCTCGGCCGCCTGGCTCGTGAAGGATCCATCCAGTACGTGACGAAGGAGCAAGCCTGATGCCGAACGCGATCGAAGGTCTGGAGCCCGCCCTCGTGTGGAAGTACTTCGCGGAGATCGCCAGGATCCCGCGCTGCTCGAAGCACGAGGAGAAGATGACCGCCTACATTCTCGCGACCGCGAAGAAGCTCGGCCTCGAGGCGAAGGCGGACCCGATGGGCAACGTGGTGGTGAAGAAGCCCGCCTCCCGGGGCAAGGAAAAGGTCAAGAGCCTCGCGCTCCAGGGCCACCTGGACATGGTGTGCGAGAAGAACAAGGACACGGTGCACGACTTCGCGAAGGACCCCATCGAGCTGGTGCGCAAGGGCAACATGATGATGGCCAACGGCACCACGCTGGGCGCCGACAACGGCATCGCGGTGGCGACCAACCTGGCCATCATGGAGGACAAGACCCTGGAGCATGGGCCGCTGGAGTTCCTGTTCACCGTAGACGAGGAGACGGGTCTCACCGGCGCTTCCGGCGTGGCGCACGACTTCCTCGCCAGCCGCACGCTGATGAACCTCGACTCCGAGGAGGAAGGCCACCTCTACGTGGGCTGCTCGGGCGGGCGTGACACGACGGGCAGCTGGGCGGTGGAGTACGAGGCGATGCCGAAGGGCATGACCGCGGCGCAGGTCACGGTCGCCGGCCTCAAGGGCGGGCATTCCGGCCTGGAGATCCACCAGGGCCGCGGCAACGCGATCAAGATCATGAACCGCGCGCTGCTGGCGCTGGATCCGCTGGGCGCCAGGCTGTCGTCCATCCAGGGCGGCAACAAGCGCAACGCGATTCCGCGCGAATGCGAGGCGGTGGTGGCGCTGCCGGCCAAGGCGGTGGACGACGCGGCGAAGGCCGTGGCCGAGTTCGGGCAGCTCGCCAGGGCCGAGGTCGCCACGGTGGACCCGGACCTGCGCATCACATTCGAGCCGCTCAAGGGTAAGAAGGTCAAGGTCCTCAAGAAGGCGTTGCAGCGGAAGATCGCGACCACGATTTCCGCGCTGCCGCACGGCGTGATCAAGATGAGCGCCGACATCCCGGGCCTGGTCGAGACGTCCACCAACGTGGCGGTGATCACCACCGGCAGGAAGGACATCAGCCTGGCCACCAGCCAGCGCAGCTCGGTGGACTCGGAGATCAAGGAGATCTGCCACAGCGTGCAAGCCATCTTCACACTGGGCGGTGCCGCGGTGGTGGCGGGCGACGGTTATCCGGGCTGGAAGCCGAACCTCCAGTCCCCCATCCTCCAGCTGGCCAAGCGCACCTACAAGCAGCTGTTCGGGAAGGAGCCCGAGATCAAGGCGATCCACGCCGGGCTGGAGTGCGGCATCATCGGTGAGCGGATTCCGGGCATGGACATGGTGAGCTTCGGGCCGACCATGGAAGGGGTGCACTCGCCCGACGAGCGGCTGCACATTGACACGGTGCCGAAGTTCTGGAGGTTCGTGCTGGAGATCCTCAAGAACGCGAACTGACGGCGTCTCGGGGGGCACGAGACGCTCTAGGACCGGCGGTGGACTTTCCCGTGCTTGATGACCAGCTCCACCTGCCGCGTGCTCCGGATGTCCTGGAGCGGGTTCGCTCTGAGAACCACGAGATCGGCGAGTTTGCCCGCCTCCACCGTGCCGCGCGTATCGAGGACTCCGATCGCCGCGGCTGCGTCGCGCGTGGCCGCCCGCAGGGCTTCCTGCGGAGTGAGGCCCGCGCGGCCGACCAGTAGCGCCAATTCCGCATGGATGTTCGGCAGGGTGTCGTCCACGCCGGCGAGCGTGTCGGTCCCCGCGACCAGCGCCACGCCGGCCTGGTGAGCGCGCCGCGCGACGGCCACCGAGAACGCGAGGTGGGATGGATCGTCGCCTTCGACGAACAGCGTCGGCTCGAAGAGCGTGTTGCGGCGCACCATCGCCGCGAACACCGCGTCGAGCTCGGGGGAGGCGAGATCGGGCTCCCGTCCGGCCTGCAGGGACTGGAGAACGGCCTGGGCCCAAACGCGCAGGCGCTGCCGGTACGCCTCCGCGGTGATCCTTCGCGTCAGCGACGAGTCGAGGTTGGCGTACAGCTTGGTCCCCGTCGCACCGGTCCCGCGGGCCTCCGCGACCGCCTGCCTCAGGTCGGTCGTATCGGTGATGGCGCGCATCCAGGGGACGGCGCCCGCGACGGCGCCCTGTGCCGCGAGGGACTGCGCTTCAGCTGCGGGCGGCCTCTCCGTCGCGCTCAAGATGAATCTCTTCCTTACCACGACCGGCGGATCGAGATCACGGCCGAGTGGAACCAGGCGAAGGTATACACCGCGGCGACGTCAGCGCCGCCTTCGACCATCCGGTATCCCGCCTGGATCCTCCACCGGTCGCCCAGGTCGCGGCCCAACTTGACGGCCACGTCCTCGGCACGGCCCGGGCCGCCGGCGATCGCATCGGCATCCAGACTCAGGCGCCAGGCGGGAGCGAACTGCCATGCCCCGGCCAGGTAGATCAGGGGCACGAACCCCAGATCGTCCTTCCGACTGGTGGTTCCGCCCTGCTCAAGGGCGATCACCGCGTCGCGCAGGTTCGCGGTGAGCCCGACCCAGGCGACCATTCGCTCGCCGCCGTGGAGGCGATAGCGATAGGTGAGGCGATAGGCATTGAACGTGTAGGTGGCCCGGGTCGGCATCCCGGCGGCGTAGCTCGCCCCGGCAAAGCGGATCGCGGTATTCGGCACGCCGGTCTCGGTCAGCGAGAGGGGCGCCAGCAACAGCTGGAGCCCGTGCCTGGGCCCCGGCTCCCAGGCGAGATAGAGCCGGCCGGACGGCCAGGGACCCGTGCCGGCGAGGTCGGAAAGGGAGAAGCGGGTCGCCGACTCGTCGTTGGGAATCCGGACGTCGTTGTAGCTCTGCCAGGTCGTTCCACCCTCGAGCTCGACGGAGAACCTGGGAACCCGGGCCTGGGCCCCGGCTTCTGTGGCGATGAGGAGGGCGAGGGGGTGGACGATGGCGAGCGGTCGCACGCCGTAAGATAGCCGCCCGATTCAGCGCGGTCTAACGGATTGCGCTTCGGCGGCGCGCGGCCGCTCGGCCTACCTCGGGATGACCGGCAGCACCACGTGCGAGGGGTGCGCCGCGTCGTGGAGCACCGTCTGGTGCGCCACGACGAACGTGGAGTCGCGCTCGTTGTTCCCGCCAGTGTTGAGGTTGCGGTCGTACTTCGGGAACAGCGCCGACGCGATGCTCACCCGGATCCGGTGCCCCGGCTGGAACACCTTCGACGTGAACCACAGGTCGATGTCGTAGCGGTTCACCTGCCCCGGCACGAGCGGCACCTCGCGATCCATGCCCTGCCGGAACCGTGCCCGCACCAGCCCGTCCTGCACCCGCTCCGCACGGCCGTCGGGCCACACGTCCAGCAGCATGATGGTCCAGTCGGTATCCTTGGCGTCGCTCGCGGCCCACAGCACGGCCGACATCTCGCCCGTGACCTCGAGCGGCTTGGTCAGCGGCTGGGACGTGAAGACCAGCGCGTCGCGGCGCGTGGCGTTGAGCTGGGTGTAGTCCTCGTTGAGCGACTCCTCGAGCTCGCGCGAATCGATGAGATACGGCGTGGGGTTGCCGGGGTCGTAGGTGAACGTGTCGCTCGGCGCTCCCATGGGCGGCACGGAGTCGAGCACGCCGTCGCCGCCGCTGGTCTGCGCGTGCCCCCCGGAGGCGATGTACCAGCTGGTCAGCACCTGGCGGGCCAGCGGCCAGGAGTCCTCCGTGCGCCAGACGTTGTCACCCTGGACGAAGATGTCGAGGTGGGGCAGGGTGTCCACGCCGTTGGGCTTGCCGAGCAGGTAGTGGTCGAACCATCGCAACTGGAGGTCGCGGTACGCGTAGCGCGCGTCGGGACCGAAGGCACCGGCCACGTAGTCCACGCCCTTGTGCGCGCCCACGCCCATCACGATGTGCCAGTTAGGATGCTGTGGCTGCCTGAGCAGCGCGTCCGTGTAGTCAGTCGGTCCGCGTGAGTCATCGTGCCAGCCCGCCATGGACAACACCGGCGCCTTCACGTTGGCGATGTAGGTCGTGACGGCGTGCTTGCGCCAATAGACGTCGAGCGTCGGGTGCGCGATCCAGCGGTCCCATTGCGGCACGTCGCCGCAGCCCAGGCGCTGAGGCAGGGTGGCCAGCGGCAGGTGGGTGATGGCCTCGCCAATGTCCAGCTCGGCGGTGTGCGGGTCCATGGTCCGGTTCCGCATCAGGCAGGCCCAGTCCACGTTGATGGGTCCGAACGCCATGGCGGCGTAGGGCACGATGCGCCAGGGATCGCTGGTCGCCGCCGTGGGGGCGATGGCCGCCAGGTGCGGTGGATTGCTGACCGCCGCGTACCACACCAGCCGGCCCTCGTCGGAGTGCCCGATCATCCCGACCTTGCCGTTGGCCCCCGGCAGCCGCGCCGCCCACTCCACCGCGTCGTAGCCGTCCTGGATGTCGCGGTCGTAGTCGCCGAAGTCCCTGACGTCACCGCTCGACTCCTCGCGGCCGCGGACGTGCTGCGCCACGAAGATGTACCCGCGCGACGCCCACCAGCGCCCGGCGTCGTGCAGGACCCGGCGGTACGGCGTCCGCTGGAGCACTACCCCGAAGGGGCCGCGGCCCACCGGGTGCGCGACGTAGGTCGCGAGCCGCGCGCCGTCGCGGGTACGCATGAAAACCAGGCTGTCTTCCGTGATCGCGTACTGGGAGTCGGACGCCGGCATCTTCCAGACCTGGAAATCGTGCTCGACCGCGCCCGGGGTGCTGCGCCGCACCAGCCGGAAGCGGCGGTCCACCACGCTGCCCTGCACGTACTGGAGGCCGGCGAGGGTGTCGCCGTGCCAGGCCGCGCGCATCATGACCGCCGAATCCTGCGTTAGGACCACGCTATCGCCGTTCATGGAAACCTGGTGCACGGTAAGCAGGGATTGGCCCGTGCGCCGCACCAGGAAGCCCACGTTGCCCGAGTCGCGGCCCGCGAAGTGCGCAAAGGCCATGCGCCGCCATCCCTCGAAGCCGAACTTGGGCTGCGCGGAGAGCGCGATGTAGACGTCCCAATCGCCCGCCAGGGTCCGGCCGCCGGAGCTGCATCCCTGGATGGTGGTCGCGGCGCAGGCGAGGGCGAAGAGCAGGACGAATGGCTGGCGCATGTCAGGCTCCGGGTTCCGCGACGAGGGTGGACCGCCGGCGTCCGGCGAACAGGATGGCGACGCCCACGAGGTTCATCAGCACGATCACGACCGAGATCTTGAGCGCGAAGCTCCAGACGCTGGCGACCTGGATGATCGGGAAGATCGACAGGACGATGTACAGCACCGTCATGAGGAGTCCCGACCACGCGGCGCCTTTGACCCACAGCGGCGGCCGCGGCGCCACCCCCTTCAGCCCGACCAGCGGGATCGCGAACATGACCACGTAGGTGAGCCCGTAGAAGATCCCGCTCGCGTTGAACACGAGCTGGAACGCTTCCGCCTGCCCGACGCCGACCAGGCTCAGCAGCGACATGGCAAAGGAGAAGACGGCGACCACCACGATCGAGTTGACCGGGGTCCGGTACGTCGGGTGGAGGCGGCTGAACCAGGCCGGCAGCAGCCGGTCCCATCCCGCGGCCATGGGCAGCCGGGTGACGGCGGTGAAGGCGACACTGATCTGGGACACGCGCATCACCAGTGTCATCAGGATCGCGATCGTCACCAGCAAACCGGCGATCCCGAAGGGGCCGAAGCCGGCGCGCAGGACCTGGGGCAGCGGGCCGATGAGGTCCATCTGGTCGGTGGGGATGTATGCCACCATCGTCGCCGTGCCCAGGATGAAGAACAGCGCGATGACCGGCGCTGCGATGTACACGGACTTCCGCACCGCACTCGCCGGCGAATGCGTCTCGCCGGCCAAGATGGCCATGTACTCGAAGCCGGCGAACGCGCCGACCGCCAGCTTGCCGAGGATGTTGAGATTGAACAGCGACAGCTCGGGCATCGCCGTGCGGAACGGATGGTAGGACCTGAGGTGGCCGGTCGCGAGCCCAAGGAATGGCAGCAGGATCAGGACGCCGAAGATCGTGATCATGAACACGCCGCCGGCATTGTGCACCCACTTCGAAAGCGACAGTCCGAAGAACGCCAGCGCGGCCAGCAGTGCTACGGCCAGCGCGGACGCCAGCGACACGAACCACGCGCTGTGCGTCATCCATTCCGCGCTCGGCCCCAGCGCGTACGAGAGATAGGTCGCGACGGTGAGGCCCAGCTCCGACGCGAACAGCACGACGTAGAGCCAGAGATTCCAGGCCACCATGAAACCGACGGTCTGGTTGAAGCCGAGCTTGGCCCACTGGTAGAGGCCGCCCTCGAGCGGGATGAGCTGGTTGAGCCAGATGACCACGGCTGCCAGCGGCAGGAAGAACAGCACCACCGCGAGCAGCCACATGACGACGTGCGAGGGGCCCAGCTTCCCGGCGACGCCGATCCAGGTCAGGCCGATGATGAACAGGATCTGGGTGAGCGCCAGGTCGCGCACGCCCAGCTCCTTCCGCAGCGATGCGCTATGCGCCTCGACGTCGGCTTCGGCGCGGGCGAGATCCGCGGTCGAGCGGGTCATGCCGCACGCTCGCCGAGAGCGGCCCAGAGATGCACCCAGGCCGCCAGGCCTTCGTGCAGGCGGTGGAGCCGGAAGAACTCGTTCGGCGCGTGGAAATCTTCGTCGCCGGTGGAGAAGGAGAAGTACAACGTGTCCAGGCCCATCACCCGCTGGAAGATCTCCGCCACCGGGACCGTGCCGCCCATGCGCACGCGCAGCGGCCGCACGCCGTACACCGCCTCGAGTGCCGACTCCGCCGCCGCGAGCGCGAAGTGGTCGCTCGCGATGTGCGCCGCCGGCGCGCCGTGCTCGCCCGCCGCGATGCTCAGGCGGGTTCCGGGCGGGACGTGCGTTTCGAGGTGTCGCACGACCAGGGCTAGGACGTCCGCCGGATCCTGGTCCGGCACCAGCCGGCAGGTGATCTTGGCGTGCGCCTGGCTCGGCACGATGGTCTTGGAGCCGGGTCCCTGGTAGCCGCCCCACATCCCGTTTACCTCGATGGTGGGGCGCGTCCACTGGCGTTCCAGCGTGGTGTAGCCCAGCTCGCCCACCGCGGCGCTCGCACCGACCCGCAGGAGGTATGCCGCTTCGTCGAACGGCAATCGCGCGATGTCGGCCCGTTCCGCCGGCGTGAGATCCCGCACCCGGTCGTAGAACCCCGCGACCGCCACCCGCCCGTCCGGCGCGTGGAGCGACGCGATCAGCCGCGCCAGCGCGTGCAGGGGATTGGCCACGCTGCCGCCGTGCCGTCCCGAGTGCAGGTCCTTGGACGGACCGGTGAGGGTGAGCTCCAGCCCGGCCAGCCCGCGGTTCGACAGGGTGAGCGACGGCTCGTCGATCCGCCACATCGCGCCGTCGGCCGAGATCACCAGGTCGGCGGTGAGCAGGTCGCGGTGCGCCGTGATGAAGCCCTCGAGGCTGGGGCTCCCGATCTCCTCCTCGCCCTCGAACAGGAACTTCACGTTGAGCGGCAGGCGGCCGAGTTGGCCGAAGAAGGCCTCGGCGACGGCGATGGGGATCAGCATCGGTCCCTTGTCGTCCGACACGCCGCGCGCATACAGCCGCCCCTCCCGCACGGTCGGCGTGAACGGCGGGCTGATCCACTGCTCCAGCGGGTCGGGCGGCTGGACGTCGTAATGGCCGTACACCAGAACCGTCGGCCTGCCGGGAGCGCCCCGCCATTCGCCGTACACGACCGGGTTCCCGGCCGTGGCCATGGTGCGAGCCGCGAGCGGCCCTGCGGCCCCGAGGCGCGCGGCCACCCATTCTCCCGCCGCGCGGACGTCGGCGGCGTGCGCCGGGTCGGTGCTCACGCTGGGAATGGACGCGAAGGCGATCAGGTCGGCTAGGACGCGATCGCGTCCCGCCGCCAGTCGCGCGAGCACCTTGTCGGGCGGACTCACTTGCCGCCGTCGATGGACAGGACCTGGCCGGTGATCCAGCCGGCGTACTCCGACGCGAAGAACAGCACGCCCCAGGCGATGTCCTCCGGCGTGCCGAGCCTCTTGAGCGCGATGCTCTCCACCAGCGCGCGCTGGCGCTCCTCGCCGTACGACTGCCACTGCCGCTCGGTGGTCGGGTTGGAGCGCACGAACCCGGGCGCGATGTTGTTGACCGTGATGCCCCAGGGGCCCAACTCGTGCGCCAGTTGCCGGGTCAGGCCGATCTGCGCCGCCTTGGCCGACGCGTACGCCTGGATGCCGGTGAGGCTCACGCCCAGGCCGGCGCCGCTCGAGATGTTCACGATGCGGCCCCACCGCATCGCCTTCATGCGCGGCGCCACGGCCTGGGTGCAGTAGAACGCGCCCGTCACGTTCACGTCGAAGAGGGCCTGCCACTCCTCGGGCGTGACCTCCTCGAGCGGACGTCCCACCTGGCCGAGCACGCCGCCGGCGTCGTTCACCAGGATGTGCACGTCACCCGCCTCGGCGACGCACGCGTCCACGGCGGGCTTGTCGCGCACGTCCACCGTGCGCGCGGTGCACCGGCCGCCGGCCGCACGGCACAGCCGCTCGGTCTCGCGCAGCTCCTCGGCGATGACGTCGCACGCCCAGACCCTCGCGCCCCGCTCCGCGAAGGCGAGCGCGATTGCGCGGCCGAAGCCGTGCGCGGCTCCGGTCACCAGCACCGTGCGGCCGCTGAAGCCGAGGTTCACGCGGCCACCTCGGCCGCCAGCGCGTTGAGTGTGTCGAGCGACATGGAGCGGGCGCCTCGCTCGACCTCGTGAATCAGCTCGACGAGCCGCGCCGTGAGCGGAGCGGCCACGCCGGCATCCCGGCCCAGCTGCACGATGATTCCGAGCTGCGCGTCCACCTCGGTGGGCCGCCTGCGAACCGCGAGATCGCGCCAGATGCCGCTGTGGGTCTTGGCCGACTTGCGATTGTGGGCGACGAGCGCCTGCAGCGACCGATCGGCGGCCCCTGCCGGCGCGCCGGGCAGGTACGCGGCGGGGTCGAAGCCGTCGAACGACTCGGGCGTGACGCCCCGCGCGGCTGCGACGGTGAGGATCTCCCGCGCGATGGCCACGTAGAGATCACGGTGTTCCGCGCGGGCCAGGCCGTCGGCTATCGAGTCGCCGCTCAGGGCGTTGGCGAACAGCATCGCGCCGTAGGCTTCCTTCCCCCACAGGTAGCCCCAGAGATTCGCCGTTGCCTCCGCGCGGCGCTCGAAGTCCCGCCACGCGTCGCGGATCGCGGTGACACGCGGCGTGACCCGCGCCGGCCCGAAGACCTCACCGACCCTCACGGTGCCGCGGCCGCCGAAATGGATCACGCCGGGCTCGAGGAAATCGGCGCCGAAGTTGACGAACGCGCCCACGGTCCGGGGCTCGCCCGCGATCGCGGCGATCGCGAGCTCGTTGAGCCCGTTCTGAGCCGAGACCACGCAGCCGCCCGCGGTGAGATGTGGCAGCAGCGCGTGGGCGGCGGCCTCGGTGTGCTGCGCCTTGGTCGCCAGGATGATGGTGTCCCACGCGCCTCGTATCATCGCCGGCGTGAAGGCCGGGGCCCGCACGGTGAACGCCCCGATCGGGCCGGTGACCCTGAGTCCGGCCCGGTTGATCGCATCCACGTGTTCGATCACGGTATCCACCAAGGTGACGTCGTGGCCCGCGCGCGCGAGGTGCGCGCCCAAGGTGCCGCCGATCGCGCCCGCGCCCCAGACCAGGCATCGTGTGGGACCCGCCATCAGGACGGAGCGCCCCAGGGGCCGTTCAGGATCTCGCGCGTCTCCTCCACGGCCACCTGCCAGAGCGCCAGCAGCTCCTCGTCCGGCCGCTGGTACAGGCCGCCGTAGTTGCCGTCGCCCAAGTAGGCGCGCAGGGCGACGGGGTCGAGGGTGCGCACCTGCGCCATGTCCACCATGGGCCGCTGGGTCTTCGGCACCTGGACGCCCTCGAGGCGGGTCCAGGGGAAGTTCTCCATCCACGATCCGTGCGACGCGGTCGGGTCGATCGCCTGCACCTTGGCCCAGGTCTTCGGCGCGTTCCACCAGTTGTGGAAGATCACCCGGCAGCCTGGATGGTCGGCGGTCCATTCCTGCGTGAGCTGGGCCACCGCGCCGTTGCCGCCGTGCCCGTTGCAGATCAGGATGCGGCGGAAGCCGCTGTGCGCCATGCCGTCCAGGATGTCGCGCACCACAGCGAGATGGGTCGAAACGCGGAGCGAAATCGAGCCCGGGAACTCCCGGAAATAGGGCGTCACACCGTACGCCAGCGCCGGGAACACCGGGATGCCGAGCGGCTCGGCGGCCTCCACGGCCACGCGCTCGGGGAGAATGGCGTCCACCGTCAGGCGGAGGTAGCTGTGCTGTTCGGTGCTGCCCAGCGGCAGCACGGCCCGGTCGTCGCGCTTGAGGTAGGCGTCGACCTGCATCCAGTTCATGTCGCTAATACGCACGCGCGAGTCCCTCCGGCCGGCGCCGCCTGATCTACGGTTCCGCCGGCCTGGGATCCGGCTTCACCACGAACGTCTGGGTCTGGCTCTTCCCGTTCACCGT
>Ga0153915_10005193_pt1 | contig 12099 bp, 8 predicted proteins | sample Opewatmetagenome_2_FD_107003 | JGI IMG/M metagenome (GOLD analysis project Ga0153915, IMG submission 107003) | Freshwater wetland microbial communities from Ohio, USA - Open water 3 Core 3 Depth 3 metaG | ecosystem: Environmental > Aquatic > Freshwater > Wetlands | place: USA: Ohio, Lake Erie...
ATAATAGGATTGGGTGAATTCTCTGACCGTGACGACCACCTCAGAACCTGAGGTTCGCACGAGAACCGCTCCGGCCTCGTTGATCGCCGCTAACATCTTGTTTTTGACTATTTCAAAGGTGATCGGATCGAGCTTAACCGACTCTTTTTTTCCGCCGAGTTTGGTTTTTCTCTTCTTCATTTTCCTTTTCCCTCCGATCGGGCCATCTATTTACTCGTCGCCACTGATCCTCTCAGCGGCAATTCTACCTGAGAAGAACATTCATATACGCATCCACGTTTGCGCTGCGGGACGGCGGAACGACAATGGTGGTCGTCGGATACTCCACAATCGCAGGGCCAGTGATCTTGTGGCCGGCTTTTAAAGATGGACCGTCAAACACAGTCGTTGGAACGAACTTGCCTGCACGGCGCGAGGCGACACTTTTCGTGCCTGTCCCGGAGTGCCGGAAATAAACGTTGCGCGAGCCTTTTATAGCCGGCTTCGCGCTGGAGGAGACCAACGCTTGCCGCTTGATGGCCGGCTTGGGAATTTTGCCAATTCCATCGACTCTAAAAAGCACCGCCTCCATCCCTGCATGAGGAAGGGCAGTCCCCTTCCCGTAAATCTTCTCATAGATCTGAACAAAACTGCTTCCGAGCTTTTCCAAATCCGCTCCGGTGAGCGCCTTCGAAGGAACGGGAACGCTCACTTCATGAACTTGAAGCATAAAACGCATCTCTACCTCGCGATGGAGATGCTGAACGGCCTTGGAAACGCCATCCCTTTCCAGATCTCGCCGCGCCTTTTCCTCGATCTCGGCAAATATTTCATTAACCTCCTTGGGATCCAGAGGAAAAACTAACTTCCTGCTGATCTCGTACTTATGTAAGATTTCCATTCTTGTGGCGCCGAAGGCGGAAAAGATTGAAGCGGCAGCGGGAACAACGATCAGCGGAACGTCAAGCTCAGCGCCATAGGCCGCGGCGTGAATAGGGCCCGCCCCGCCATAGGCAAACAGGATCATTTCTCTCGCGTCATGACCTCTTTGCACGGTTAAGATGCGAATCGCGTTGGCCATGTTGGCGTTGACGATGTCGTAAACACCGGCCGCCGCTTCGACCACGTCCGTCTTCAACGGGCGCGCGAGCTTTTGCTCCACGGCTGCGAAGGCTTTATCCTTATTGAGCTTCATCGCGCCGCCAAGAAAGTAGTCCGCGTCCAGATAGCCCAAAACCAAATTGGCATCGGTCACAGTCGGCTCGGCGCCACCGTGGTCGTAGCAAGCGGGACCGGGATTTGCGCCCGCGCTCTCCGGTCCCACGTGCATGATCCTGTGGTCATCCACCCAGCAGATACTTCCCCCTCCCGCACCGATCGAAGTAACCTCGACCATGGGAATAGCCAGAGGATATTGCTCCACCGCAGGCTCCATGGCCATTTGCGCCTTGCCGTCCAACACCAGTCCGACGTCGAACGTAGTTCCGCCGACATCCGTGCAGATGACATTCTCATAGCCAAGCAGGGCGCCAAGGGCCTGGGCGCCAATCAGGCCGGCAACCGGCCCAGAGCCTATGGAGTGAATCGCGCGCTCCGAGGCATCTTCTATAGGGAGCACTCCGCCACTCGACTGAACGATGAGAGGACGGGCGCCAAGCCCTTCCTGGGCGAGAGAGCGCGCAAGCGCGCCATAGTAGCGCCCCACAGTCACTGACAGAAATGCGTTGACTAGGGTCGAGGACATCCTTTCAAACTCGCCTAAAACGGGGACCAGATCGCTGGAGAGGGTAACGAGTATTTCCGGGGCCATTTCGTGGATGATTTCTTTTATCCTCGTCTCATGAGACGGATTCATAAACGACCACAGAAGACAGACCGCAACCGCCTCAATCCCGTCTTTCTTGTAACGCTCCACAGCGACTCGGACTTCCTCATCGTTGAGAGGCACAATCACGTCACCCTGGAAATCGACTCTCTCGGTGACCTCCACGATAAGATGCCTCGGCACGATAGGTCTCGGCTTCTCCGTGGCCAAAATATGTTTCACTTCGTCATCAGAAAGCCCGACAACTCTTCCATAGGCTCTTTGAATCGCCATGACTCCCTTGTGACCCGCGGTCGTAATGAGCCCCGTCTTGGCGCCGCGCCAAGTGACGATGGCATTGGTGGCTGCGGTGGACCCATGATTGAAGAGAATGCAATTCTCGAGAATTTTCCTGAGGGACTGCCCCGACTGCTTTGCCGCTTCATTCAGAGAGTTGATGACCCCGTCAGCAAAGTTTGGCGGAGTCGAAAGCGCCTTGCCGATATAGCTGTTGCCTTTTGTGTCTATGACGATCGAATCCGTAAAGGTCCCGCCCGTATCTACGCCGATGATAGTGCTACCAGCGGTTTTATTGACGTTTCGAGAAACGATCGCCATGCGCTATCACCTTTCTTACGGACTGCCCGATGCTTTTCAATCTCTCACTGCTTTGTACTTGTCAACCCAGGTCAAGACTTCGCCCAGCGGCATCACATCACAATACTTCTGTGCAATATCAAAGAGGTTCGCCAGATGCGGCGCTTCCGCTCTATCGCCAACGCATTCTTCCGGCACGATACCGTGATAACCGTATTGCAGGGCATCTATAGATGTGGCACGAACACAGCCGCTCGTTGTGCAGCCAGTGATAATCAGGGTATCGATTCCCATGCTCGTCAGAGTCGCCTGCAAATGCGTGCCGAAAAAGCCCGACGGGTATTTTTTTATCACCAGGATGTCGTCAGCCGATTTTCCCAAGCGCGGATCGATCTCGACCCACTTGCTGCCTACTTTCAACCAGCTTAAAGCTGGAACTTTTTTTCCCCAGACCCCGGAATCCTTGAGATGCTCCTCGTATGCGCAGGCGGTGAAGAAAACCGGAATCTGCTTTTGGTGCGCGGCCGAAATCAATTCCCTGCAGGATTCAACCACGCGGTCCAGATCGCCGCCCAGAGGGCAAGCAGGATCGGTAAATCCCAGTTGCAGGTCGATCACGATAACGGCCGGCTTCTTGCCAAAGCCCATCCGGCCGCCTAATCCATGTTCCTGATAAAACTTCCGATCTCTTTCAAAGGCATCCTTGCTCATACGTGCCTCCGACTAGCTCTTTAAATAATTTTCGTAATACCAGTTAGCGATTTCTCCTCCGGTGGTGAGCCACACTTTTTTGTGTTTGCAGATATATTCCAGCGCCTTGAGAAAATATTTCATGCGGAACGGGGCGCTGATGATAAAGGGATGTAGCGCAATGGCCATCACTCTCCCGTGATTTTTCCCCTCTTCGTATAATACATCGAACTGGTCCTTGATCGCCTGCATGAAGTCCGCGCCACTGTTGCCCTTGCCGAGGAAGAACGGTATGTCGTTGAGTTCGATCGCGTAAGGCACCGAGATCAGTTTTCCCTTTTTGACTTTCATCGGATAAGGCTGGTCGTCGTTGCACCAGTCGCAGAGATAGCTGATGCCGTGCTCCGCTAAAATGTCGGGTGTTATGAAGGTCTCGGCCAGCGCAGGCCCCAACCAACCTTTTGGCCCAGTGCCGGTGGATTTCGTGATCGTCTCAACGGTCTCGCGGACGAGTTTCCTTTCGTCCTCTTCGCCGAGACCGGTCAAAAGCTTGGAATTTGTGGTCCCGTGCCCCATGAACTCCCATTTCCTCTTTTTCGCCTCTTCGATGATTACCGGATAGTGGTTGCACACATCCGAGTTCAGCGCCACGGTGCCGCGAATTTTGTACTTGTCCAACGCGTCCATGAGCCGCCACACGCCGACACGCGGAGCGTAATCACGCCAGCCGTAGTTGAGCACGTCGGGAACCAGATTGGAAGGATACAGCGAAGTAGAGGGAAGTTCGAATTCATAGTGCTCGATATTGGGAATTACCCAAACGGCTACCCTCGCCCCATTGGGCCATTTGAGCGGCTTCCTTTTTATTATGGGCGAGTAATCGAACCGGTTGTGATCCATCGCTCCTCCAGATTGATTAAAATGAATAACCTCCGTCCTGCGGGACGGGTCCTTAGCGACGCGCCCTCCTCATCAGTGCGCTCGGGCTGATCCAATCTTCTATCGTGAGCCCCGCGTTGACCCTAAAGTCCAAATCTCCCACCTTGTTATAGAATTGGACATTGGAATGATAGTCTCTTTGCAGATCCGCAAAGATAATTCCGGTCAGATCCACAGCCTTCCCGCCGGCATTGTCGGAAACCCCGCAGTCCCCCGTGAAGAAGACAAAAAACTTCCATAGTTTCCCGGCCATATCCCAGAGGTCAGCCATTTGCGCCCGATGATAAACACCATCGACGTACATCCTCTTCTTACTGTAGTTAGCGCCTTCGAGATGCGGCACGCCATCGACCAGAAGCATTTCAGGCCGTAGCTCCCATGTGGAGCGAGGAAACTTTACATCTACATCAGGAAACACAAAATCGTCTTTCGTGGCGCCTTGCGCCCTTGCGCCGAGATTGCTGGGTGACGGGCCGAGCATGGGCTTTCGTCCCGCAAGCGTCCACGACCAGGTAAGCACCGGATCGTTTTGAAGATCCAGATCGCTCGTGTAATAGGTTGAATAGGGCGAGGCAGCCTCGAATCGCTGGGTTGAAGGAACCCGCCGCGTTCGTCTCAAGTTCGGAACATAGAGATCGGTATCCGGGAGTTTTGCCGCGTCATAATAAATGGTGCTTGCCACCGCAAGACCGTAGACATCGAACGGGTAGGTTATCGACAACAAGGTTCGATGGATTTCGTCCTTATACTTCGGCAGGACCGGTTTGGGATCAACAACCAACCGTCCCACGGTTTGGATCTGCATGTAGATGGCCCCGTCGCGCCTCAGCACGCTGCCACTGGCATCGGTGGTCACAATTTTTGAAACCACTCTCAGGTCATCGAAACGACGGGGATTGAATGTATAATTCCAGATTGCCTCAAGAGCGTTTGTTGGCTCTGGAAAAGGGTCGCCCCCTATCCAGGGTTTGCCGTCTTTGGTCCAGAGCTGGCCCTTCTTGTCTAACATCGCCTGACCCTTGTTACGCAGCGTCGCGTCAACCCAGAATTTCGGATTCACCGCATCCGGCCGCATGGTGGTTTCGCCAATCTTGATTTCCCCTCCGCGCTGGAGCTCTGACATCAGCCCCTCCGGCGCAATATCTTTTATGAGATTGGCGTTGTCCTTCGAGATGACCATGCCGGGCTTGACTCTGCCTTTGGTGTACTTTTCTATCGAAAGTACTTCGTCCGGATACGCTGCGGCAATACTCTTCCCCGCGCCAATCAACGGGAAAAGCGGCTGAAGTAGTCCGGCCCCGGCCCACACCCCGGCTGCCTTAAGAAAATTTCGTCTTGTCCAATACTCGAAATAATTAAATTCTTTGTGGTCTCGGTTTTTCATCTTTCCTCCTCTGGCTTAATCGCAACGGCGATTCAAAACCCGTACGTAAAACGGAATTCCGGCCCGTTGACAAAATCGAGATTGCTTCCAAAGCGAGACCCTCTTTTTTCCGCTCCACCAAACTTGTTGTACAAAAGATCCAGCCGGACATGGTCGCCCACTTCCCAGTGAACCACAGGCTGCAGCCAGTGAGCATCGTCGGTGTCAAACATACCAAAGAATTCAAGAGAGACCCGTTTGTCAAGTATCGGCTGCTGAAAGAAAACCGTGAAGATATGAACGTTGCTGTCCAACTTGGCTCCTGTGGCATCAGTCAAACCCGCCTTGTTGCCGCCTGTATAAGTCTCAAAAAACTGAAAGCCGATGGTCATAGAGTCCAATCCCGGTATGATATAAGTGGGACGGTCCACCGCCAAAACGGTTTTCCACACCGGGCGGTCAACGATCTTGACCGGCGTCCCGGCAATGTTGCTCTGAAACGGGGCGTTGGGAGTGACGGTGGTCTCAGCCCGTAAAACGGCACCCGCCCATGTCCAATTATAATTCGCCGATCCGCCGACGATGTAAATGCGCGGATGGTGGCCGTTAAGGCCGATGCACGGCCCGGGGGGAAATTCAGGAGCCAAACAATTGGCGGGAAAACCCGTTGTGGGAAGGAGTTGCCGAAAAACCCCGACCGCGTCATCGTTCGGCTTGGTGATGAAATTGACAGAGAACTGCACCGGGTCTACGGTGCCGGTTATCCGTCCGCCTACCGTCGGCTCTCCCTGACGGACTTCGTTGCGAACCTTCAGGAATGCGGGCACAACATTAAAAGGCGATCCCTGTGGCGGAAGTATCGTCGGTACCACGAGTCCCGGATTCAATATAAACTCGGCGGTAAGATCCGGAATTGCCTCGTTGGGTATGGTATAGTCCGCCCGAAGAAACCACTGCGGCACACGCACTCGGTCAAACTCCTCGAAGATGCGGTCGGTAGCTAAATTCTGGCTCAGATCTAGAGGATTGACCGTGTCCAGAACTCGCAGACCCAGCGCTTCTCCCCAGGCAATCTGCTGCTTACCGGTGCGAACCCACCAGTTTCCACTTCGATAATCGACATAGGCTTGCCACATCTCCGCCTTGAAGTCATTTCCCCCGCCGCGCAGCATCCAACCGTTGCCGGGAAACCGGTCCGGCAAGGATTCGTACTGTCGAAAGTGATCATCCGCGATCTTGGTCATATCAAAGAAAAACCGCGGCTCAAAAGTGACGCTCCAGTTTTCATTGAACTTTCCAAAGATGTTTAAATCGAGGAGCTGCCGCATGAGGAGCAAATCAGGCTTGCCCCCTTTCTTTTGCAAGCCCGGCGAACACTTGAACGGACCCACAATAAAACTGAGGCACGCAGAATTATTGGGATTTGCATGCTCTGTAGGTGTGTCGACCGTGAATTGGTAGAAACCCGTGATTTCAAAGGGTCCGATCGTGTAATTCTGCGCCTTTTGTGCCCACGCTGTCGACTGGGCTGCAGACATTAACAATAGGACCAGCAGCTCGCAGAGCAGTAGTTTTGCCTGTCGCATCTCCTGCCTCCTTCTGGTTAGTAATGTCTCCTTCATGCCATCCGAGTGAATCCTCTTGCCACTGTCAAGGAGTAAAAAACAATCCCTTTTGAATGAATTTAGGCTGCAAAAGCATCATAAAAGAGGCCTGAAAAAACAGCGCCAAAATCACATGCGCCATCATGACAGCCGATAACAGCAACCCCATATCGGCCTGAAATCGCAAACTCGACATGAAATACCAAAGGATAATACCCACGACCATGGTGGTCGCGGTGAAAAAAATGGCCTTGCCGGTCGTAAAGATCGAAGCGGGTATCAGCTTCGCATAATCCGGATTGACGCGATACTCCTCGCACATTCGACTCATCAAATAAATGTTGTAGTCGATACCGATGCCCATTCCGACGGCGCCGATGGGGAGAGTGTTCACATCCAATCCGATGCCGAGGTGGTACATGACCGCGGAAGTCATCAAGTTGGCGATGTTCGAGATGACCGTCAACAGCAGTCCGGCAGTGAAGGACCGATAAATGAATGTGGTAATCACAAAAATGACCAACGAGATTGAAACCACAGTTAGAACTTCTAGCCGGCCAATGGTTTCATTGAGAGCCCCGAGTAGACCGATCGTGCCCGAGGCGAGGCGCAGATGCACACCGGTATTGCCCGGTCCTCTATCTTCTTCGATGAATTTTCGGGCCCGTGTGAGCGCGCGCTCGATGGTCTCCCCCCGGTGGTCCTTGTACCACACATTGATATTGGCTGCGGCAAAATTCCGCGTAAACAAGCGATCGAAATCTCCCGGGCTGGCGCCAGCCATCGTTAGTTGAAAGAGCATGGCCGCGTCCGGATCGGCCTCAGGAACAACCGTCCACTTCACAAAACCACCATGAAAAAGCCGGTTGACTTGCGGCACAAGATCGGCGAAGGAAAAAGTTGCGCCGACTTCCGTGTCCCGCTCCATATAGCGCTGAAAGCGCTGCATCAGGTCGAGCGTTTCATTGTTTCGGATCCCGTCCGGTCTACTGCTTTCAGCAACGACTTGCAGAACATCGAACCCGGCAAAGCGCTCGTTAATCCGCCGGATCGCCGTGTTATACGGAGAAGTTGGCCACAAAATAGGCGTGCCGGGACGCACGTCTCCTATCCCGCGCTGAAAAGCCCACCAACCTGACAGCACGGTCAACGCCAAAAAAAATAAACAGGTACCTGTTGCCCAACGCTTGGTTGATGAAAAAAGAGCTATAAAGCTAAAGGTCCTATACAGAAATCCGCTTTTTCGCTCAGCAGTGAGAATAACTGTTTTGACGTTTGTTGGCGCAGGCAGATAGGTGAGCAGAATGAAAGTCAGGCCTATCGCGGTAATCACAAGCGTGAGCGACCAGAGACCGCATACATACGCAAGCTTCTCGATCAGACGGATCGGCGCAATGGCGATAATGAATAAACCTGCGGCATCGCAAACAATGCCCACAACGCCGGGAGGAAAGAGCGAAATCAAGGATTCAACGCTGGCGCTTTTTACATCTCGTGTCTGATCATAAATCTCAAAATACCTTTCGCACATCTGGACCGAGTGGCTCAGCGCCCGGGCCACGAGAAGAACAGGGATAACGATGATCAAGGGGTCGAGGTTATAACCTAGAACGCCGGCAAAGCCGAATCCCCAAATAGCGCTTACCATGCCAACCACCAAAGGCGTTACGACTCCGGAAATGTTGCGAAAGTGAAGAAGGAGGAAAAAAGCCATGGCGAGAAGGCCGACAGCAAAAATAACGTACATTTCCGTTTGATAGTGATAGACCCAGCCGGTAAGCATCGGCGGACCCGCGGCATGAATCTCGTGATCTTGGTCTTGCAGCTTGGTGATGATGTCGTTGATTGAATGGAAGATAACGTTAAAGTCAGTCAGTCGCTCTATGAACGTGGCTTGCACCAGCGCCGCATCTTCCTGGAACGAAACCAAATTACCCATGACACCGCCCGTAGAACGGACTTGGTCCCGCAGATTCGCGATCGCCTCGGCGGTCTCGGGGACCGGACCAATCAGAAGGTTGCTGGCCTGGATTCCACCGATCGTCGCTTCGACGTGTTTGACCTTTCGCGATGCGAGGGAAAATATCTGGTCGTGGTCAACCCCTGGAATCAAATCGACGAGTTTCGTCGCCTCTTGGATTTTGCGCAGCGTTTGCGGATTGTAGATGGTTCCCTTTTTTACCTGGATGACGAGGGACACCGTAAAAGGTGAACCAAATCCGGGGTATTTGTCAAAAAGCTTTGTATAGGGATGGTTTCTCGGATAGAGATCCGAAAAGCGTGTTGAAATGTCAAGATGTTTAACTTCCCAGGCAAAGAAAGAGGTCGCCAGCAGAATAAAAATTGCAGCAGCATGCCTGTGATCAAAAAGCCACTCCGCCCAATGTCTCATCGTGCCTCAGCTTGTTTTTTCGAAAAGTTTTCGCCCAAATCAAGAACTCGAATCGTTCCCGCCTGACCTACGGCGACAGCTTCGCGACTTTTCATCGCCACCCCAGTCAGCCAGCGATCTTCGGGTAGCGACGCCAATTTACTCCAGTTCAACCCGCCGTTATCACTCGCGAGGACAACTCCATCGCCCACGATAACGCCGCGGTCGCCGTCGATTGAAATTCCGTTCAGATTTCTATCCGTTTCTACAGCAACTCGCGCCCAATGTTTTCCCCCATCGACGGTTCTCATCAGAGTCCCCAGCTGCCCGACTGCCCAGCCCGTTTGCTCGTCGCGAAAAAACACCGAAAAGAGCTGAGGGAGATTTTCACCGTAGTTCTGCGCAGACCACGTTTCACCCCCGTCGCGCGTCTGAAGCACCAAACCAAACTCGCCGACAATCCACCCAAGCTTTTCGTTTACAAATTGAATCGCATTTAAGTTGGGCTCCAGAAGACCGCTCTCCTTCAAAATGTTGGGAATCAGTTTCTCCCATGAAAGCTCTTGCCTCCGCCAAGTCACGCCGCCATCAGAGGTCGCTAGAAGCGTCCCAAAGGCCCCAACCGCATATACCTGTTTCGGATTCAAAGCATGCACGCCGAGAAGTTGATCTTTAGTCCCGGACGTCTGCGGCTTCCAAGATGACCCACCATCGCCGCTCGCTAGGATTATGCCCCCGCTTCCCACCACATAGCCGTGCTCGTGATCCGCGAACGATATAGCCGAAAGGGCTCTGACCGTCCCGCTCGGCTGCGCTTTCCACGTCTTGCCGCCATCGCGCGTTAGTAGAATCAAGCCGAATTTTCCCACTGCTGCTTCAGTTCCGTCGTGGCGTCCATCAATGGCAAACAAATCATCGTGGGCCGTCAGCTGCTTTTCTCGGATACGCAATGCCCCTTGGTGCCCGAAATAGCTCATCCAGAAGTACCACGCCAATAAAAGCACAAATGCCATCAGCAGAATGTTGCCCGTCAGGGCATGCTGTCTATTCTCCATGGTAGAAACTATCAACCCCGAGTATTTCTCGCTTGGATTTTTTATGCGCGTGCCCCCCTGCTCAGGCTTCCCGACAAAAGTCGCGCCTCTTGCAAAAGCAAGGGCACGATATCCTTAAGCCGGCTTTTGGTTAATCTTTCGGACGGCCCAATCACCGCAATTGCGCCGAGCACATCACCATCGGAACCAAAAGCAGGGGCCGCCACTGACGCCGTATTTTCGAATCTCTCACCGCGGGTGATCGCCACGCCGGTATTTTTAATTTCTTTCAGCTGCCGTTCGAGCACGGTGCTATCGACGGTGGTTCCTTTTGTAAGCCGGTTCAGCTTCGTCTTGGTGAAAAACTCCTCGCGCTTCTCAGCGTTCAAATGAGCTAATATCGCCTTGCCGCTAGCGCCAGCATGGAGCGGGCACGCCGCGCCGAGGTCGTACCTACTGCTTGTAACCTGAGAGCTAACCGCCTGGTTCACAATGACAGTTCGAAAGTCCGCCACAATTGAGAAAATGCTTGTTTCAGACGTCAAGTCGCGAAGCTTCTCGAGATGGGGGCGCACAACGGCCAGGAGGTCAAAATTTCGCCGATAACAAGTTTCCCACCAAAGTACACGATTGCCGAGAACAAAGGTTGCATCGACGTTCCGACCCACGAGATTGTGCGATTCTAAAACCCGCAAGATCCTTAAAGCCGTTGTCTTGTTTAGCGATAACGCGGTCCTTACGTCCGTAAGCTTTATTCCGCGATCGGAATTCGCGAGTAGCTCGATGATCTGGACCGCTTTATCAATCACTTTGATTTGCATACCAGGCACGGGCGACCTCAACTACCTTTGACGCTATCTGGCTATGCCGGATGCGCCCAAAGGTCTTTCGCACCAAACATTTGCCGAGATTTGTTTCAACCTCGAACCGACCTCACCCTAAAATCAAACAGCGTCGCGGTGGTGCGTTTGTTCCGCGGGAACACAGCAAACCAAAACCAACTGGACCGGAGATTGGCCAAAGACAAGGCCAAGAATTGGAACTGAAAGAACCTCTCCGGCACAAAACCGGGAGTGTTTCACATTGTGAACCACTCATTTCATAAGTATGCTTCCCATATGCCCGTTCTTTAGCGCTGTCAAGAGTTTTTCGAGAGTGCCGTCGAAAAGTTAATCCCCCCGACCGCGATTCTTAGAACGTGAGCGCGGCGGCTGGCAAGCAATTTTGGTTCGCGGGTAATGACGACCAGCGATGGTCTTGCAAACGCCTCGTGTGATTCAAGTCGTTCACAGTATTAAAGCCACGGATATGGCGGATCGATGGATCACGACCTCAGGACGCTCGCCACATTTGTCGTTGCTGGGATTGCACGATGCCCGGCACGTTTTCGTCAACAAAAACTGTGGAACCCGATTTGGATTTCAACCCATAGATGGACAAGCGTCGATTAAGCGATGAATCACTGTGACAATTCAAATCCAAAACGTTCACAGGATCGGTCGGCCATCGAAACTGTTAAGACTGTTTACACTCGCGGCGGAAGCCGGTCGCGCGTTTCTTAACCTTTACCATTAACGGCCCGTAGAACGCGTGCTTTTATTGTTTCCTGCGATTCTTCAGGGAATGCGTTTATCTCTCCAGCGCACAATTTTCGTCATCGAAGCCCACATTCGAAACAAAACCAAATTTCAGCTTTCGTCATACTGTCACCGATCCGC
>Ga0153915_10005194_pt1 | contig 12097 bp, 10 predicted proteins | sample Opewatmetagenome_2_FD_107003 | JGI IMG/M metagenome (GOLD analysis project Ga0153915, IMG submission 107003) | Freshwater wetland microbial communities from Ohio, USA - Open water 3 Core 3 Depth 3 metaG | ecosystem: Environmental > Aquatic > Freshwater > Wetlands | place: USA: Ohio, Lake Erie...
TGATATCTATTTTGCGTTTATAATAGTCTGAAGATATTCCATTGCTACTCTTTCTGCCTCAGAATTAATAACCAGCTTATCATTTTTAAGAGACTTCCGAAGAGAAATATACAGTGATATCGCTGATGATAATGCCTCTATACAAGATTCACGACTATAAGCAGCTATTGTCTTTTTCATATCCGCTACTCGTAAAGGGGCTGTTTTTTCAATCTTCCTTACCCCTGATGGCCTTGATCCAGATTCCATAAGCGATAAAGGACCCAATACCTTTACACGAAGAAATGACATAAAATCTGCGGCCTCAAAAAGTTCACCCCTCCCTATTCTTGCCGCGGCATAATGAACCCAAATCCAAAATCTATCCTCTATCCACTGGAGATCTGGCTCAGGATATTTTGCTTCTCCGGTGTTTAGCACAGCTTCAAAACGGCCGTCACGATCCCATAGTATTACAGGGTTTTCCACCTGCACCGGAGCATCAAAGAGATTAACAAACTTCAAATCAACATGCAGCACAGGATTGTCATAAAGACAAATCAATAATCGCGGTTCGCCGACATGCTCACCCGTAAAAGCCCCTGCCAATCGACCTAAGCTTGAAGCGATAGACTTTCGTTCATGCATAACTTCATCAGCCTTTGATGGCTCGATTGCAAGTACAAGATCAATATCGCTATACTCATCCATAGTATTAGAAAGAAATGAGCCGCCGGCTGCAATTCCGACAATCCTCTTATCTGTTTGCAATCTGGTAATAGCATTTTTTAGAAATATTCTATGGGGGACAGGAATAAAAGTTGATATTTGATTCATAAAAAGCTCTCTCATATAAATGCTACATAAAGTATTTCAAAGCTTGAGTTGGACTTTCTGTATCTCAAGCTGAGAAGAAATACCGCCTTGGGCGGACTCCGGCATTCTTTCTTTGTCATCAAGCCATTTTCGACCCTGTCCTGATTTGAAAAACTTTTCTCTTATTCGTGCTGTTTTACCTGAATCATAGCCCTTTTTTCGCAAAGGATCTGCTGGAGGGACTTTTCAGATATGCCTCAAAATCAAGTGCCTTTTGCCGATCGGTAAAAGCAATGGCAGTTTTGATTCGCCATGGCTTATATTTTGATGTGTATGTATTGCTTCCTTCGTTATGGGACTTGAGACGGGCTTGGAAGTCTTCAGTAAAACCTATATAGAATCGGTCGGAATCCTTTTCTGATTCCAAGATATATACATAATAGAACATCATCTAATATTGTATATAAGGTTGTATTTTTCTGGCGTGCCGAGCCGTGGCTTCGGGATTATTGAAGCAATGAGGCCCGCCTACGCTTATCAGCTTCGTCGCGGAAGCCTTCGTTCTCCACTTGGTTCCGAAGCGAAGGCTGGTCGGGGCGAGAGGATTTGAACCTCCGGCACCCTGCTCCCAAAGCAGGTGCGCTACCAGTCTGCGCCACGCCCCGAAGGCCTTGATATTTATAATTTTCCATTGATAAAATCAAGAAGAATAAACAATAGGGGTTTCCGTCATTTTGAAAGGAGATTGAAAACCATAAAAAACATCGTATAATCATAATCATCGTGAAGACCTTGACCTAAGGCCTGGTTTTTTGCCTATAACCATTTAAAGGAAAGGAGAACGATATGAGACAATATGGAGCCGAGTTTTTCGGAACATTCTGGCTGGTGCTTGGCGGTTGCGGCAGCGCTGTATTGGCCGCGGCATTCCCTGGATTAGGCATAGGTTTTGCCGGCGTAGCCCTGGCATTCGGTCTTACTGTCCTGACAATGGCCTTTGCCATAGGACATATATCCGGATGTCATCTCAATCCGGCTGTATCTATAGGGTTGTGGGCCGGAGGCAGGTTTCCTGCAACCAAGCTCCTGCCCTACATCGTATCACAGGTTCTTGGAGGGATTGTCGCGGGCGCGATCCTTTATATTATCGCATGCGGCAAGGAGGGCTTCGACGTAGCTGCTGGTTTTGCATCAAACGGATATGGAGAACATTCACCCGGGGGCTACTCCATGTTCGCCGCACTGGTTACAGAGATTGTAATGACAATGATGTTCCTGATTGTCATCCTTGGCGCGACAGATAAGCGCGCCCCCCAGGGGCTTGCCCCTGTGGCGATAGGCCTGTGCCTTACTCTTATCCATCTTATAAGCATACCTGTAACAAATACATCAGTAAACCCTGCAAGGAGCACGGCGGTAGCAATCTTTGCCGGAGGCTGGGCGATTTCCCAGCTTTGGCTTTTCTGGATTGCGCCGATAACAGGTTCAATCCTGGGGGCCTTGGTTTATAGGTTTATAGGAAAAGAGGGGCAATGATTTCCAGAAACCCAGAGGTCCTGAAAAGGGGGCGTCTTTTGGATAATGGCGCCCCTTGCGGTTTAAAAGCTATTCAAAGGGTTTGAGTTTCAATTCATCAATGCGGTTAATAAGGGTCTTGTAGCTTACATCAAGCAATTGAGCCGCCTTTTTTCTGTTCCAGTGGGTATCCCTTAATGTCTTGATAATGACCTCTCTCTCTGTCATGGCGAGGTAGGCCTTGCTTATTTTTTTTAGAGAGAAATCGTTTTCCTTGAATAATTGCAATAGTTGCATCTCACTTAATCCGGGCAAGCAGGGATCTGCATTTTCAGCAGGTTCCGCTGTTATCTCAGATTCAATCTCCTTATGCTTCAACTCATCAATAATAAAACTCCAGTCCGAAACTGCAATAGCCCTGCGGATGACATTTTCAAGCTCTCTAATATTGCCGGGCCATGAATAGGAGATCATAATCCTGTAGACCTCATCTGGAATGGCGAGCGGGTCTTTTTTATATTCAAAACAGTACTTGTTCTGGAAATAGTGGATAAGGAGGGGTATGTCTTCTTTTCTCTTTCTCAGGGCGGGGACATCTATCTGCATCACATTGAGGCGATAATACAGGTCCTTTCTGAAGGCGCCTTTTTGAACCTTGTCCCAGAGCCTTGCATTTGTCGCCACGACCACCCTTGCGTCTATGACCTTATCGGTTGTGCCCCCGAGCCTTGAAAACTCCTTTTCCTCAAAGATCTGCATGAATTTTATCTGGAGCGAAAGGGAGATATCTCCTATTTCATCGATAAACAATGTCCCCCCGTGGGCCATTTCAAGACGTCCGGGCTTGTCCCTGTAGGCATCGGTAAAGGCGCCCTTTTGAAAACCAAAGACCTCGCTTTCAAGGAGTTCATCCGGCAAAGAGGTGCAATCCACCTTGACAAGCGGTTTTCCGGCCCTCTGGGACCTGAAATGAATGGATCTGGCAACCAGTTCTTTCCCCGTGCCTGTTTCACCTGTAACTAAGACGGTTATATCTTTCTCCGCCACCTTGCGGATCTTCTGTCTTACCTCCATGATCGCAGGGCTTCGCCCTATGATAACGGGAAAGTCTTTTGTAATCCTATGGGTCTCCTTCCATCTTATGGCCTCCTCAATGGCGGTTGATAGGTGATCCTGGTCCGGATCAGGGTCAATAAGCTGAATGCCTTCAAATGCAGATAATCCAGGGCCTTCAGACGCGCAATCCTTTGAAGATGTGAGGACAGGCATAAGGGGATCTATTAATTTCAAGTTCTGGATATTATAGATGCATGAATCCATATCCAGGGTTGGCCCCAGGATGGCCAGGGCGGGTTTTACGGTATTCAACTGAAATATACTGGCATCATTTTCCAGGGCATAGGAGTTTATATGCCCGAGGTCCTTGAGCATGGCGATCAGGGTCCTGGATTTTGTCTGGTCAGACTCAATAACTGCTATATTTTTTTGCTGCACCGGCAATGTTTCTCCAAGCATATGGATATTAAAGTTAATCTTAACTATATGTTATATCACCCGGATGTCAGGATTAAAAGACGTATGACGGGTTATGTTTTCAGGACATCATGGATCATGCGGCTTAATTCCACCGCCCCGCAGGGTTTGACCAGATAGCCTTTTATCATCTTTTTGACATCTTCATCGATCCCGTCAACGCCGCTGTTTTCGTAGCCTGAGATAATTATAATCCTGGCGTTCGGATCGGTATTCATAAATTCCCTTATGCAAGCAACACCATCCAAGCCAGGCATGTTCCTGTCTATCAGGACCAGGTCGGGTGAATATTTTAAAAAGCTGTCCATTGCATAGTCTGAATTATTTACAGGTATGGCCGTGTATCCCATCTGTTCAAGGAGGCCTGCTATTGAATCCAGTACGAAGACTTCATCATCGATAATCAGTATCTTCTGTTTTCTGCCGTATACTATATCATCCTTTGGTTTTTCTTCCCGAAAGACCTTATCCTCACTCAAGGGGATGCTTATTTTAAAGGTGGCACCCTTGCCGGGTTTTGATGAAACCGTTATATTGCCGCTATGTTGTTCAATGATGCCGAGCGTTGTGGAAAGCCCCAGGCCGGTGCCTGAACCGACCTCCTTAAGTGTAAAGAACGGATCGAAGATCTTGTCTATGACATCTTTTTCAATACCATGCCCCGTGTCGGATATAAAGGCCACCACCATATTCTTTACCTTTCTGGCCTTGATCGTAAGCTCTCCTCCCTTGGGCATGGCGTCCCTTGCATTAGTAAACAGGTTCATAAAGGCCTGACTCAAAAGCGAGGAGTTGCCCTTAACCCATAAATCTTTTTCAAGATCTATGGTAATCTCGATATTCTTATTGAATACCCTTTTTATAATCTCATAGGTCTTATCAATCACCTCTGTGAGTTCTATATCTTCCATCTCCACCTTCCAGCCTTTTTTGGCAAAGTGCAAGAGGTTATTGATCAGCCCTACCCCCTTTTCTATCGAGTTATAAATATTCTTTGCAAGTTCCTTTATCTCGGGCTCTTTATCATAGATAAGCTCCAGGTATTCAATATTGCCCGAAATAGCCTGCAATATATTCCTGAAATTATGTGCCGTCCCCCCTGCAAACTGTCCGATTGATTCCATCTTTTGTGCTGCAAAGAGCTGCTCCTGCAATGCCTTCTGTTCCATCTCGTGTTTTATCTTTTCCGTAACATCATCAAAGATGGCCATGATTTCATCGCCGGGCAAGGTGTCTATATAATATTCCCTCCAGCTGGATGTCTTATCTTCCCTTGACAGGGTAATGGCGCATCTTTCAGGCTTGTGGGTCTTCCAGACCCTTTTTAAGGCATCCGGCAATTCCGTATCCTTGAGTTCGGGAATTGTCTCAAGCAGGTTTTTATTAATTACAAGTTTCCTTTTTATCCTGTCTATCCTGCATTCAGCCTTATTCAAATCCATGATAATAAAGTCATTGCCGTTATTGACGGCCTTGCAGACAAGGACACCGCTGCTCATGTTGTTGAACATGGCCCTGAAACGTTTTTCATTTTCCTTAAGGCTGTTTTCTGTTTTTCTCAGGCTCTCGGTCCGTTCGTCAACAAGACGTTCCATATTTGAATAGAGCATGGCGTTCTCTATTGCGACGGCGGCAGGGCTGCATAGGGAGGTAATAAGCGCAATGTCTTCTTCTCTGAATCCGTAAGGTATCCTGACTGAGTCAACGTAAATGACACCTCTGATCTTGGACTTGCTGATAAGAGGCACGCACATGACGGACCTCACCCTCATCAGCTCCATGCTCTTGGAGACATCCATCTCATCCTGGCCATAGGCGTCTAAGATAGTAATAGGCTTTCGATTCTTTATAACTGCATTCACGACGGTCTTGCTATAAAGAGTTTGTTCAGAGGCGCTGGTTTCACAGGCGCCTTCCGATCTTGTTATTACCGATGTAAAGGCCCCTGTGTCGCTGTCAATTAAGATAATAACCCCCCGGTCTATCCTTTTTAGGAGATCAAAGATATAATCCAGCATCTTCTCCATAACTACATTGATATCCAGCGATTGGTTAAGGACGTTGGAGACCTTGAAGAAAAAGTCCATATTCTTTGGTTGGGATAATGGCCGATCCTGATATGCGGTATATACTGCGGTGCTGGAGAATTCCTCTGAGATGCCTTCGAGTTCATGGTCGAAGAACAACTCTTCAGAACACATGATCCCGAGAGATATAAATACCTTTCCTATTGCAATTGGGATACCCTCTTCCACCTCAAGGTCTTTTCCGGGGGGTAAAATTTTACCGTGAACAAATGTCCCATTCTTGCTGTTCAGGTCTCTAATGATAAAGTTATCGCCTTTGCGCTGTATTCGAAGATGTTTGCGGGAGATGGTCTTATCGTTGATCTGGATATCGTTGTCAGGCAGGCGCCCTACATAGGCGGTATTGCCGCTGAAATCAAATGATTTGCCTTTATTCGGACCGTTCATAATGAAGAGTTTTGACATAATCCGCCCTGCCTGATCCTTTAGTTTTAAAAATGGAGATAGAAAATCGGCATTTTAAATGCCCGAATACAGTTTACAGCGTAATAAAAGGAGTCACTCCTTGCGTTTTAGAAAATCGGCAACGTAATTTTTCAGGTCAGACATCCTGACAGGTTTTGAAAGAACAAGGTCAGCCTTTTTTTCCATAGCCGCAGCCTCAGGCTCTCTTCCATAACCTGTGATTGCAATTACAGGTATCTCAGGTCTTTTTTCCTTAAGGGTGGTTACCACACCCACACCGCTTACAAAAGGCATAACAATATCAGTTATGACCAGATCATAGCCCCCGGCATCTATCTTTTTCAGTCCCTCCATTCCGTCCGTGGCAAAGATGACTTCATATCCGAGGTGTATAAAATGTTTGACAAAGGCAGAAAGGACATCAAGATCGTCCTCTATGATAAGAATAGTTTTTTTCTCCTGATCTGTCATAGCGGTTTCCTGTTTTGAGATTATATATAAAAATTATAACGTATTAATAAAGGCGTACAAAGAATGCCTTTTAAGATTCAAATCACTAATCAGCCCTGATCAGCTACTGCCTTCATCTCTCTTTCCAGATATGCGATATCCTGGTCCTGGCTGTTCTTTGTCCCGATGACCATTACCCTGGTTTTTGATTGAGAATCGGTCTGATAATATATCCTTCCTGAATAGGCAAAATCCGCTTCAAGGACATTTAACTTGCCTCCCTTGCCGAACACCTTTCTCTTGACGGTTACGAGGGACCTGTCCTCATTTAATCTGTGTATTAACTCTTCTGCCTTCAGCTGAAATTCATCGGAAAGGTTTAGGAGACCTTCTATTGCCTTGTCGGAGAATTCCAGGTTTTTGTATAATACCCTGAATCGCTTCCTGGTCGCCTCGGCCAGCTTGGTCTTTTTTTTGGGGTTCTGTATCCTTTCCTTCAGGTCATTGATCTCGTCCTGCAGCTCCTTGAGTTCGAACTCCCTCTTTTCCCGCAGGTCCCTCTGTGTTGTAAGGCCTTTTTCAAGGGCGTCCATTTCCTCAAGGAGGCCGTCAATGTCGGTAGAAAGACTTTCACGGTCCTTCTTTAATTCCTCGATCTTTTTTAAATAGCTGTCCTCTTTAAGTGTAATTTCAGAAAGGCCTGACTCGGCATCCCTTAACTTGGAGCTAAGCTTTTCAATGTGGTCCTTGCGTTCCTTTTCAAGGCGTTCCACCTCGCTTATCTTTTTCCTGATATTTAGTTTTATGATGAACAGGGATAGAAGGATGTAAAAGAAAAGGATGCTGTTTGACAACCAGCCGTTGTGTTTTATGCGTATATCTACCGAGGTAATAAGATTGTTGTATAATTTGTAGTTTTCTGCAGCGACGTCCATGTAATTCATCCCATTGTCTGACGGGTCACCGGATGAGTCATAAAGGTCTTTTTTTAAATTGGCCGGATATATTATACGATCATCTTTTGTCTTTACCATTATCTCGGTGCTTATTCCGAGTCTGTGTCTGAGCCCATGTTCCAGCAGATACTCTCCAAGATTTCGAGTCACCTCTTCCTTGACGGTATATCTGCCCTGAAAAAGGGCCTCGTAATTCCTTACAATAATGATGCTTATCTCGTTAGCAACCTTTTGCTGAAGATATATCTCAAGGCCTTGTAACGTAAAGATATAGCATATGGGCGGTGCAAGTATACAGATAAACAGTAACCTGTAAGGAAAATTTCTCATCTGGATATCAAAGTTTAAAGATTAAACAAGCTATTTGTTCCCGATCTCTTTTAAGATCTTACGTGCCTCATCCGCCCCTTTAAAGTCAGATTTCAGCTCAAGGGCCTTTTTAAGATGTTCCTTTGCAGGGGCTGTCTGATTGTTTTTATAGGAGGCCATGCCCAGGTGATAATGGACCTCTGCATTATCGGGAGAAAGCTCAAGACTGTCCTGCAGTTCAGAGATCGCATTGAGGTAACTGCCCTTAAGATAATAGATCCACCCCAGGGTATCCATGACAGAGGCATTTTTCGGGAGCTGTTCCTTGGCAACCTGGGCAAGATTAAGGGCCTCATCAATATTCCCGCCCCCGGAAGCGAGCTTCCAGGCAAGGTTGTTGGCTGCGGCGCCGAATTTCGGATTTATTTCCAAGGCCTTTCTGTAACTGGCCTCGGCATTCTTATCATCGCCCATCTGGTCATATATTACACCCAGTGCCATATAGCCGGCAGTGTATTTCGGATTTTTTTCCACCAGTGATTTATACTGGGCGACAGCCTCATCGAATCTTTTCTCGCTTGCAAAGATAGTTGCCAGGGCAACGTATGGTGAGATGAGGTTGGGATCGGCATTTATTGCCGCATTAAAATACTCTTCCGCCTTTTTGTTTTCCTTTTGCGCCAGATAGATATTCCCCTCAAGATATTCGATTAAGGCAACTGTAGCTGCATTGCCCTGTACCTTCTCCTTCTGCTGGTCACAGATGTTTAAGGCCTCATCATATCTTTTGTCCTTTATATAAATGCCTGCAATTATGCCCAGGGCCTCTGTCTGTTTGGGATTCAAATCCAGGCTTTTCTGAAGATTTTTCAAGGCATCATCTTTTCTTCCCATCAGGTTGTAAAGGACCCCGAGCCGTAGATATCCTGTCGGGTTCTCCGGGCTGATGGAGACGATTTTTTTAAAGATCTCTTCAGCACCTTTTGCGTCCTTCTCAAGTATTCTAAGGCTACCCTTCAGTGTCAGGGCGTTGACATTTTCCGGGAGTCGTTTCAATACAGCATCAACCTGCTCAGCGGCAAGGGTCTTATCACCGGACTTGATATATAACTCAGCAAGTATTAATCTTGCGTCTGTAAGATTTGTATTAAGCTCCACAGCCTTGACAAGACTTTCTCTCCCAAGGTTGCTATCGCCTTTCCCCAGGAGGCACAGGCCCTTCATATAATAGGCAAGGGAATTTTCAGGTTTATCCTTGACCACTGCATCGAATTGTTCAATGGCGGCTGTATAATCTTTTTTATAGAGAAGTATCCTGCCCTTTAAAAATATTGCAGATAGATTGCTTTTATCCTTTTCAAGCACCTTATTTAAGACTTCTTCCGATTCATTTATCTTTTCGAAATCAAAATGGAGCTGAGCCAGGCTCAACATCACATTCAGGTCGTCCTTCTTTATGGCTGCCGCTTTATTAAAGGTCTCGAGCGCCTTTTCATAGGATTTTTTCCTGGCATAATATCCGCCCAGATTCATAAGGGGTGAGATGTCATCGTTTGGGGCCGTGGACACGGCTTCCTGGTAGACCTTTTCCGCCTCATCCCAATTTGATCGACTCTCATAAAAGATTCCCAGGTAATAAAGGTCCTGGTATCTTGAATCAGAGGAGTTAAGCATTTCTTTTAAAATGGCCTCCGCCTTATCCCACTCACCCTTTGAACCGTATATGCCGGACAGGGCAATATATGGCGCCGAGGACTTGCGGTCCAGGGATATGGCATTGGAGAAGGCCTTTTCAGAGAGGTCCTTATTGCCTTTTAAAAGGTATACCCTTCCAAGGGACAATTGGGTGTTATATTCCTTGGGGTTCAAGGTCGCCACCTTTTCCAGGGTTGCGATAGCCGAATCAATATCGTTTTCCTGCAACTGGATGCCTGCGAGAAGACTAAGTGCCTCCATATTATTAGGCGCTTTTTTAAGGATGAGTTCCGCCTTTTCTTTGGCCTTCTGAGGTTCTTTTGCCAGTAACAGTATCTGGCCTACCTTCAACTGGGCATTGACGTTATCGGGATTAATGGAAACGGCATTAGAAAAGGCCTGGTATGCCTCATTTCCCTGTTTTAGTTTCAGGTATGTCTCTCCAAGGTCGTAATATGCGGAATCGTTTTTAGGATCCAACTGAATGACATTCTTAAGTTCTATAACCGCCTTGTTCAGTTCATTGTTGGCAATGTATTCCTTGGCCTTTACAAGGTGCTTGTCCCTTTTGCTTTCATTGCTTGAGCACCCGGCGCAGATCAGAAAAAGGCATATCAAAGATGATACAAAGATATAAAATGTTCTTCCAGTTGTTTTCATTCTTTTCCCTCATTTTCAATTTTTAATTAATGCTTCCATATGGCATATCCATAAAGTCAGATTGTTTACTTCTATGGAATTATACTTAAAATGACAGGCTTAAATATAGCCTGAATAAACCTTGCATGTCAAACCTATTCTCGTTCTATGACCGCCAGTCATATCTATGACAAGGATCGGTTCCTGTGATGACACGATCCACAGGTCCGAAGATTTTCATATCCTTGTCATCTCATTAAATATCAGGTCATGAAGGAGAGGCCTGAATGACCTGATATTCATATTATTTCTTGTCGGATGGATCCGGTTGCTCAGAAATACGGTTAATATGTCTTTCTCAAGGTCCATCCACAGCGAGGTCCCCGAAAAGCCCAGGTGACCTACACTGTTGAGGGAGATGTATTTCCCCGCAGAGGAATTTTTTGGGGAAGGGGTATCCCACCCCAATGCCCATGTGCTACCCTTGATGATCTCCTGTCTTGTGAAAAATGCCCTTACAATACCCGGTGAAAAATAATCGCTTCTTTTTCCCAGGTAATGCCCCCTTAAGATATTAGCTATAGAAAAGACCTCTTCGGCAGTCCCGAAGAGGCCGGCATGACCGGAATATCCGCCTGCGGCATAGGCATTTTCATCGTGTACGACTCCCTGTATTATCCGGTTTCTCCATGGGCAATCTTCGGTTGCAGCATACTCCCTGATATCAAAGGGCATATCTCCATCTGAAAGATAGGTCCTCTTTAATCCCATCGGGATATAGAAATTCCTGTGTACATAATCCTTGAGTGTCCGTCCGGAGGCCTCCTCAACAAGCCATTCCAGGATCATGAATCCCAGGTCGCTGTATAAGGTGCCTGTCCCCGGGGTATACTGGAGCGGTTGTTCTATTATCTTTTCTCTTAGAACCTTTTTCCTGGCATCTGAACTGTATTTTAAAAGATCAATATAAAAAGGCATCCAGTCCTTGAATCCGGCGCAGTGACTGAGGATTAAGCGGGGTGTCAGGGTGCCTTTATCACCCAGGGCGCCTGTACGGACAATCTCTGATAAGGGTTGATCAAGGTTGATCCTGCCGTCATTGACTAAACCCATGATTGCAAGGGTGGTAGCAAGGGGTTTTGTTAATGAAGCCAGGTCGAATATCGTATCCTTTTTCATCGGCAATATCCTAGGAATTGTTGAAAGATTCCCGACCTCATTTAAAAAAATTATCCGGCCCTTTTCCGCAACAAGTAGGACAGCGCCGGGATACACTCCCTCCTCAACGCCTTTATCAAGTAACTCCATCAGCTTCTGATTAAAGTCAGTCAATTTTTTATTCCAAATAAACCTGTGCAAAGACCTTTGCATCCGAGATTATGTCGCTGATACTGCATGACTCATTGGGTTGGTGGGCCGTGTCAGGTGAGGTCACCCATACCGCCGCCGGGAGACCAATCCCCCGGAAAAAGGCAGCTACCGTGCCTCCGCCAATACCCATGGGTTTTGCCTCAAGGCCTTTCACCCTTTTTATCGCCCTGGCAAGTGAGGTCACAACAGGAGATTCAACAGGCGTGGGGCTAACTGCATCCTGTCTGTAGGCAGTATCAATATGGATCGTCAACCCCAGCTCCTCTTCCAATGGGCCGGCAATCGTCTTTACTTCATTGATAATATCATCAACCCGGTAATCGGGCAGTATCCGGCAGTCCA
>Ga0153915_10005195_pt1 | contig 12095 bp, 11 predicted proteins | sample Opewatmetagenome_2_FD_107003 | JGI IMG/M metagenome (GOLD analysis project Ga0153915, IMG submission 107003) | Freshwater wetland microbial communities from Ohio, USA - Open water 3 Core 3 Depth 3 metaG | ecosystem: Environmental > Aquatic > Freshwater > Wetlands | place: USA: Ohio, Lake Erie...
GATGACCGCCACAATCCCCAGCAGACCTCCGAATCCGAGCATGAGCTTTTGTCTAATGCCTATCATAATAGCCTCCGATATCTTTCAATAGCAGATAGTGTGCCAATAATTATTATGCAATATATCAATGAGTTGCGTAATACATCAAGGTGATGGACCTTGTAAGAAACAAGGATCTTCTTGTAATGCCCTTGCAAAAGACAAGGTCGAAGAATGATCTAGTCCTTTTCACAGTACAAGCCCGTCGTAAAAGCTATAGATAATTCAGATGCCGTATTCCTTGCGTTTGCGCCAGAGGGTGGCCTGGTCTATTCCCAGGATGTCGGCTGCCTCCTGGAGAGCTCTGGCAGAGGCAATGACACGTCGGATATGATTTTCTTCAATTACCTTGAGGGATACATGGGAACCCAGGTGTACAGGATCAGTTCTGGGCACAATAGACTGGGGCAGGTATTCAATGCCAACAACGTCAGAAGGGCTGAGGATAGCGGCCCGCTCAACTGCATTACGCAGTTCACGGATATTTCCGGGCCAGTAATAATTGCGCAGGGCTGAAATAGCATCTGCATTGAATCCTGTAAAGACCTTGTGATTTTGGGCCCCGAAAAAGGTCAGCATGTTATTGGCCAGGGATTCAACATCATCAGGCCGTTCCGAGAGCGGGGGCAGATCTATCTGGATGACATTCAGCCGATAATAGAGGTCTTCGCGGAACCGGCCTTCTTTGACGCCTTTTTCCAGGTCGGTGTTGGTGGCTGCGATGATGCGGACGTCGGCCCTTCTTGTCTGCTGGTCTCCGATCCGTTCATATTCACGGTCCTGGCTAAAACGGAGGAGTTTCGGTTGTATGGATAACGGGAGGTCTCCTATCTCATCCAGAAACAGTGTCCCTGCCTCACATGCCGACACCCTTCCGCTGTAATCACGCGAGGCGCCTGTAAAGGCCCCTTTCATATGACCGAAGAGCTCGCTTTCAAGGAGTTCAGGATTGAGGGTTGGGCATGAAATAACCCCAAAGGGTTTTGTCTCTCTGCGGCTCCATGTATGAATAGCCTTTGCTAATACGGTCTTGCCCGATCCGCTCGGGCCCCGGAGCAGGATAACAGCCTCTGATAGGGCTACCTGTCTTGCAAGCTCTATAGCGCGCTGCATCCCCGGATGGCCGGAGGTAAATATTGACTGCGGATGGAGCCTTTCCATGTCCTCTTGAAGCGATTCGATCCTCTGTTCCATGGTTCGAACAGAGGCAATTCGTCCTGCAATCAGATCAACATGTTCGGGAGTAAAGGGCTTAGCGATATAATCAAAAGCGCCGAGACGCATAGCTTGGACTGCGCTGTCAACAGATGCATAGGCTGTAATGACCACTATTTTGATCCATGGGCATATTGCATGAAGGGCAGGGATCAGGTCAAGTCCGTCGGATATTCCCAACCTGAGATCCAAAAAGGCCATATCAAAGACCTGCCTGTCGGCCTCCGACAGTGCATCTGCTGCATTGCTTACGGCAACTACCCTGTGACCCCGTGACTCAAGGCAGACCGCGAGTGTTCTGCGTATGTTGTTCTCATCATCAACAATGAGTATTTTGAGGTTGTCCATTTTTAAGGTGTTGGCAACGGTCATAATTTTAAGGATTATTATAAACAGCAAAGATGGTGTTAAATATATCGTTTTGGGAGATTTTTATCAATCTCAAGTTTCTAGTTAGCGTCAATATATGACAATGCGACCGGTTGGAAAGAAAAGGGTCATGAAAAAGATGCTGGCTTCTAAAGCGCTATCTGTGTCCCCAGTTCAACCACGCGGTTCGGGGGAAGGCGAAAGTAGCCTGTAGGATTTCCTGCGTTCTTTGCCATGAAGGCAAAGAGGAATTTTCTCCATTTCATCATCCTTGTGCGACCGCTTGTGAGGAGCGTCTCTCTCCCGAGATAATAGCTTGTCTTTAAGGGCTGTGCATCGAACCCGTGAACTGAGGCCATCCTTATGACCTCAGGGACATCAGGGCTCTCCATAAACCCGTAGGATGCCATGACACGGAAAAAGTTTTCGCCAAGATTTTCCACCTTTATCCTGTCCTTGTTAGGGATTGTCGGAGAATCGACGGATGTGATGGAGAGCAATACAACATACTCGTGCAGTATATGATTATGCTTGATATGATGAAGCAGGGTTACCGGGATGCCCTTGGGTGATACAGACATGAATACCGCCGTTCCCTGAACCCTCGGGAGTTTCTGTTTTGTAACATCAGCAATAAAAATATTCAGCGGAAGCTTGGTATCGGCAAGTATCCTGCTGATTTCTTCGCGGCCTCTTCTCCATGTGGTCATGACAATCGTTATGACCGCGGCGATAATGAGTGCGAACCATCCGCCGCTGGTAAGCTTTATAAGGTTCCCTCCAAAATAGATGATATCAAAAACCAGGAAGACGCCGACCAGGATGCCGGCCTTCCAGACCGCCCAGTTCCATTTGTGGACAAGCATGAAAAAATACAGGATGGAAGTAATCGCCATAGTGCCTGTTACTGCAATGCCGTATGCACCTGCCAACCCGCTTGAACCTTTAAAAACGATTACCACAGCCAGACAGGCAAGCATCAGGAGATAATTTACAAAAGGAATGTATATCTGACCCATCATCTCCGATGACGTGTGAATGATCCTCAACCGCGGGCAGAAGCCGAGCTGAACCGCCTGCTGTGTAAGAGAGAATACGCCGGAGATTAACGCCTGAGAGGCGATAATTGAGGCAATGGTAGCAAGGCCTACCATGGGGTAGAGGAGAAACCTGGGCATGATGCTGTAAAAAGGGTTGACGTTCATTTCAGGATGCGAGATCAGCAGTGCGCCCTGTCCAAAGTAATTCAGAAGCAGGGCAGGGCAAGCGATCCAGAACCAGGATAAACGGATGGCATGCCTCCCGAAATGTCCAAGATCCGCGTAGAGGGCCTCGCAACCTGTGATACAGAGGACAACCGATCCCAGGACGACAATCCCGTGGGATTTGTTCCGTATGAAAAATTCAAAGGCATGGGCCGGATTGACGGCAAGGAGGATATCCGTATCATAAAGGATCTGGCGGAGTCCCAGGAGCCCGATTGTAGCAAACCAGATAAACATGATCGGGCCGAATATGTTTCCTATCGTGCCTGTCCCGCGGTGCTGAACCAGAAACAATAAAAAGAGGATGCAGCAAGTTATGGGCACTATGGTCGGCGTGGCAGCCGTTGTTGCAACCTCAAGCCCTTCGATTGCGGAAAGGACGGTAATGGCAGGTGTAATGACCCCATCACCATAGAGGAGCCCTGCGCCCAGCACTGCGGCTATTATCGTAACTTTTTGAAGGTTTGAGGATATATTTTTCTGGGAGATCGGTATCAGGCCCAGCAGGGCAAAGATCCCTCCCTCGCCCCGGTTATCGGCACGGAGTATGAACATTACATATTTGATGCTTACCACAATCGTCAGGGACCAGAATATGAGAGACAGGACCCCCATGATATTCTCGGGCGAGGGAGTTATGGCATGTGCTCCATGGAAGCATTCCTTGATCGTATAGAGAGGGCTTGTTCCGATATCGCCAAAGACAATCCCCAGTGCGCCGACAGCGAGAAGAAAACCCTTTTTATTCAGTCGGCCACCGGACACGTCCGTCTTTTTATGAGGTGCGGTGTCAGTGCCTTGACCAACGTTGTTTGATGATGCCATAGAAGCCTCCGACGTTGAGTAATTCGAGGAAAAATGCCGGATCACTCCGTATGTTTCTCCTCTCCGATGCTTGCGAGGTTAGCTGACGGGCTTGGGCCGAAGAGTGCCCTACGCAGCATGGCAGCGATACGCCCCTAAAAATGGTTCCCCCGTTCCCGAATTCCAAGATTAAGCATTGCAAGCGATGGGTAATATATCGTAAGAGGATTGTCAAGAACCTTCTATTCGGCCTTTTTTTGATTTTCTCTTTAAACAACTTGATCCACCTGATTATTTAAGGTATGTTAAAAAAAATCTTTACAGCTATATTGTGGCTATGATATTTGAAAAATTGATTGTTATTTACACTGGATTTATTTTATTAATGTATGTTGGCTGTGCATGCTTTTTAATATAACTGTCTAAATTTATTGTGTTATTAAATGCGCTAAATTCATCCGGCAGAGTCAATCCTATTTTGTTGTATCTTGCAGTGATTAAAAATTATGAAAACACTTATAGAGTTTTATCCTGTATTGATCTTTTCCTTGGTGGCTATTGTATTTGGCGTGGCACCCCTGATTATTGCCTTTTTAATTGCCCCAAGGACAAGGGGTGGGAAGACCTTCAATATCTATGAATGCGGCGTTGATCCGTTCGGCGGGGCCTGGATCAGATACTGTGCCGTCTATTATATATACGCCCTGATCTTTATAGCCTTTGATGTGGATGTCCTTTACCTCTTTCCCCTTGCCGTAAGCTATACGAGAGGGGAAAATACCTTTGAATTCTATTCGCTGTTAATCTTTATCGCCCTGCTGGCATTGGCAGTAATCTATGCATGGGGAAAAGGAGTATTTACCTGGAAACGAAGGATGCAATCATAAAGTTTGCCCTGCTTGACAAGGTGCTGGACCTTGCCAGGGCCAATTCTTTGTGGCCCATGGGCTTCGGCCTGGCGTGCTGTGCCATCGAGATGATGGCCACGGCCATGTCGCGTTTTGATATGGACCGTTTCGGGGCCGGCCTCTTCAGGGCAACGCCCAGACAATCCGACCTGATGATAGTATCGGGGACCGTCACAAAAAAGATGGCGCCGACCCTGGTAACTCTATATGAGCAGATGCCGTCTCCCAAATGGGTCATCGCCATGGGCAATTGCGCCATCTCCGGCGGCCCCTTTGTCTTTGAAGGTCAGTATAATGTCGTTGAAGGCGTTGACCTCCTTATACCTGTTGATGTCTATGTGCCGGGATGTCCTCCAAGACCGGAAGGTCTCCTGGAGGGATTGATGAAACTTGAAGAGAAGATTACCGGAAAGCGGCGTTTCCCTGTGCCGCCTGAGAGATGGTGAAACAGATGCTCGAACATATCAAAGCTGAATTGCCTGATATTCATGTGGCTGAGGCGTCCTATCCCGAAAGGGGTTACCATCTGGCCTTAGAGGCAGGCAAGGACAATCTCCTGAAGGTTGTAAAGTCTTTCTATGAAAGAGGCCTGTGTCTTGAAGACCTTTTCTGTGTAGATTACGGGGATTATCTTGAACTGGTATATTTTTTCAATGCATATACCGGATTGTCCCGGATAAAGACAACCGTTAAGCTCGAACCTGACAAACCCTCTGTACCCACTATCTCAGAGATCTACCCGATAGCACACTGGTATGAAAGGGAGGTCCATGAGTTTTACGGGGTCTATTTTGAAAATCATCCTAATCTGACATACCTTTTCCTGCATGACGGGATCGACTGCTATCCGTTGCGCAAAAACAGGGTCCCGGTCAGCGAGGATGATAAACAGCTGCTCACTTTTCACGACCCTGCCCCGGAAGAAGATACATTTTCGATAAATCTCGGTCCTCAGCATCCGAGCACCCATGGCGTGTTGAGGGTTATCCTTAAAATGGACGGTGAATATATACTAAGCGCAGACCCTGTGCTGGGGTACCTCCACCGGATGCACGAAAAGATGGCGGAGAACAGGAGTTATACACAGTTCCTCCCCAATCCCTCCAGGATGGACTATCTGAGTGGCCTCAATTTTAATCTGGCCCATGTTGCCGCCGTTGAAAGGCTATGCGGCATAGCTGTCCCTGAGAGGGCCCAGTATATCAGGACAATCTCATGCGAATTAAACAGGATATCCAGCCATATCTTCTGGATGGGGGCATTCCTGGGGGACCTGGGAGGCCTGACCCCCTTCCTGTACGGTTTTGACGACAGGGAAAATATCCTGGACATCCTCGAAGGCATTACCGGTTCAATGATCACCTATTGTTATTTTCGTTTCGGCGGGCTCTATAATGATGTCGACGACAGGTTTATCGATGCAACCAGGGCCTTTGTCGCACGGATGTGGAAAAGGCTACCCATGTACGAGAAGCTGGTAACGAAGAACGTGATCTTTATAAACAGGGCAAAGGGAGTTGGTATCCTTGAAAGGGATAAGGTCCGGGGATTCGGATGCTCAGGCCCTGTCATCAGAGGAACAGGCATCCCCTTTGACATGAGAAAGATAGAACCTTACGCTGCGTACGGGGATATGGATTTTGATGTTGTCACAGGGGAAAATGGCGATACAATGGACCGATACCTGGTGAGGATGAAGGAGATAGAGACAAGCCTCCGGATCATCAGCTCTGCCATTGATAAGCTGCCTTCAGGCCCTTTCAATGCGGAAAAGGTCCCCAAAAAGCTGAAACCTCCCAAGGGCGACGCATATCATGTAGTCGAATCCCCCAGGGGACAGCTTGGCGTATATATAGTCAGCGATGAAAGCGACAGGCCGTACAGGATGAGGTGGAGGGTTCCTTCCTATTCCAACCTCATGACATTCCCCTATCTTTCAAAGGGGATGCTCATCGCAGATGCGATAGCAATACTCGGGAGCCTTGACCTTATTATACCGGAGATAGACAGGTGATAGATCAGATCATCAACATAATAGGAATGCTTAACATTAGGATAATCCTCGGGCTGGGAGGAGTACTGACCCTGGTCACTATCAGCACCCTGATACTTACATGGGCGGAGAGAAAGGTGGCAGGCCATATGCAGTTGCGGATTGCCCCCAAAGAGGTCGGCCCCTTCGGCCTTATTCAGCCTGTTGCGGACGCCATCAAGCTTATCGGAAAGGAGCTTCTCACCCCCAGGGATGTGGAAAAACCCCTGTACCTCCTTGGTCCGATACTTATATTCGTCCCTGTCCTTATCTCTTTTGTTGTAATACCCTTTGACGCAGGTCTTCAGGTCATGGATATCAACGTAGGGATACTGGTTATACTGGCCTTCTCATCACTTACTGTCCTCTCCATACTGATATCCGGATGGGGGTCCAACAACAAGTATTCACTCATAGGCTCCGTCAGGAGCGTGGCGCAGAATATCGCCTATGAAATCCCGCTTCTGCTCTCCATCCTTGCAGTGGTGTTCATGTCCAACTCCTTTTCCATGAAGGAGATAGCAGAGGCACAGAAGGGCATCCTTCACTGGTACGTCTTCAGGCAGCCCCTGGCCTTTCTGATATTTTTCATCGCATGCGTGGCAGAGACCAACCGCACGCCATTCGATCTTCCTGAAGGGGAAAGCGAGCTTGTGGCAGGCTTTCACACTGAATATTCAGGCATGCGTTTCGCCCTGTTTTTCCTTGCGGAATATACAAACCTCGTGATCGTCAGCGCTGTTGCGACAACCCTTTTCCTGGGCGGCTATGACGGCCCAGTCCTCCCGGGGATCATATGGTTTTTTGCAAAGACCTATTTCCTCGTCTTTGTCATTATGTGGTTCCGCTGGACCTTTCCAAGGGTGCGCTTTGATCAACTGCTTAATTTTTCATGGAAGATACTCATGCCGCTTTCCTTTTTCAATCTTATTGCAACGGGGGCGTTGCTGAAACTGATATGATGAATCGGCTGCTGAAAAAGACAAGACATTTTTATCATCCTGGAGGCAAAACAACGGCATGAGATTGATCATGGATATAATAACAGGCGCGCTTTCCCTGCTGTCCGGGATGTGGATAACCATCAAGGCATTCTTCAGGCCGGTGGTTACTGTCCAGTATCCACGGCAGGTGATAGAGATAACACCCAGGTTCAGGGGCCACACAAAACTCGTCGCCGATGAGGCGAGCCCCGACCGCACCAGATGTATTGCATGCGGCATATGTGAGAGAAACTGCCCGTCCAACGCCATAAAAAAGGTGGAGGGCGAGAAGAGGGAAGGTGAAAAGAAAAAGACGGCGACATCCTATATGCTCGATTTTACCGCTTGCAGCCATTGCGGGATATGTGTCGAGACCTGCCCGGCAGAGGCACTGGCCTTTTCAGCGGATTACAACCCGGTCGGTTTTAAAAGGGATGACTTCTGCTGGGACCTTGTTAAGGAATTTGAAAAGAGGAGGGCCTTGGCATGAGCCTTTCTGAGCTGATGTCCCTTGCGGCTTCAATATCGACCAGGATCGGGGCGTATCTCCCTGATCTGATATTTCTTGCCATCACGGCGATGACCATAATAGGGGCCCTGATGACTGTCATCTCCAGGTCTATCATATATGCACTTATGGGGCTTGTGGTGGTTATGTTCGGGATTGCCGGGCTGTATATCTGCCTGAATTCACCCTTCCTTGCCATGATGCAGATACTCATATATGTGGGCGCCATTACAATCCTGATAGCCTTTGCAATCATGCTGGCAGGCCCCATGTATAAACACCCAGGTGAGTGGCGGGGGCCGATCAGGTTTGCCGGCGCCCTTGTTGCGGCTGTTCTGCCTTTTGTCTTCCTGTACAAGGTGCTGATGAGGACAGACCGGCTCCAGGCAGGCGTGGATGAGTTCGGGATAACGACCAAGGAGATCGGCAGGGCGCTGTTCGACAAGTTGACCCTTCCATTTGAACTGATTTCCCTTCTTATCGTTGTGGCTATAATAGGGGCGATCATGCTCGCCCTTTTATCAAAGGGGGAAAAATGACAGGCCAGTTCCTCTATAACAATCTTTACATCTATCTCTTTATCTCTGTTTTTCTCCTGTGCGCGGGGATACTCGGCATCGCATTCAGAAAGACACTCATGGGGATGCTTATCTCTGTTGAGCTTATACTTAACGGCGCAGGGCTGAATTTTGTCGCCCTGAACCGTTTTCTTGACCGGGATAACGCCTACGGGGTGATATTCACCCTGTTCATTATGGGGATTGCGGCGGCAGAGGTTGCGATCGCGCTGGGCGTCATTCTCCTGATCTTCAGAAGGTACAGACATATCGAAGGTGAGAAATTGAAGGATATGAAGGAATAAACAATGGTTATTGAATCTGCAAAACCCCTTATACCGATCATTATCGTCCTGATCACCTCTCTTTTGATCCTCTTTTCGAGGAAACGCGAGAACGTTCGTGAATTCTGGTCCATAGCAGGTTCTATCCTCACGTTCATCTCTGTTGCGGCAATGATACCCGACATATGGGAGGGCAACAGGATCGTTTACACCCTCTCCAGCATCGCCCCTGGAATTTCCATCAACTTTCGCGTGGACGGGCTTTCCCTTGTCTTTGGCGTAATATCATCCTTTCTGTGGATCTTCGCCACCTTTTACAACATCGGCTATATGAGGTCCCTTAATGAACACGCCCAGACAAGATACTATACATGCTTTGCCGTTGCCATACTTGGCGCGCAGGGCGTTTCTTATTCGGGCGGGCTCTTCTCCCTGTATCTCTTTTACGAGATGATCACCCTCTTTACATATCCGCTCGTAGCCCACCATCAGGATGAGGAAGGCTATGAAGGCGGCAAAAAATATATGGTCTATCTGATGGGTACATCCAAGGGACTGCTGCTTCCGGCAGTAATCCTTACCTATGTCATGGCAGGTACACTTGATTTTTCCGACAATATAACGACAGGGGTCTTTACGGGAGGGACGGACAGCATATGGATAACAGTCACCTATGCCCTGTTTATCCTCGGTTTTGCAAAGGCCGCCATCATGCCCCTGCATAACTGGCTGCCTTCGGCAATGGTCGCGCCTACACCGGTCAGCGCACTGCTCCATGCGGTGGCAGTGGTGAAGGCAGGTGTCTTCTGTATTGTAAGGGTCATGCTCTCTGTGTTCGGCACCGCGATACTCAATGACCTCCATCTGGGGCTGTATACCGCCTACTTTGTATCGTTCACCATCCTCACGGCATCCGTTATCGCCCTTACAAAGGATGACCTGAAGGCCAGGCTTGCCTATTCCACTGTCAGTCAGCTTTACTATGTGGTGCTGGGCGCCGCGCTTCTGGATAAATCAGGGATGCTCGGGGGGATCATACATATAGCAAACCACGGTTTCAGCAAGATAACACTCTTTTTCTGCGCGGGGGCCATCTATGTGGCGGCCCACAAGAAGAAGATCAGCGACCTGGACGGTATCGGATATGCCATGCCGTTTACCATGGGGGCCTTTGCGATTGCATCACTCAGCATGATAGGGGTGCCTCCTGTAGCCGGATTTGTAACAAAGTGGTACCTCTTAAACGGCGCCATGGATATACATAATATCACTATCGTGGTCATCCTGATGATAAGCACACTCCTGAATGCAGGATATTTTGTGCCCATCACCATAAGGGCATTCTTCAGGGGTAATAATATGGAATGGAACAGGCAGAACATCAGGGAGGCGCCGCTGACCATGGTGATACCTATTGTTATTGCTGCATTGATATCAGTGGGCATAGGTATCTTTCCGCAGTTCTTTGCCCATCTGATAGGAGAGATAATGCAGGGATAGCTGTCAGCAGTCAGCGGGTGACATCAAGTGTTTTACTGATAGACTTTTTAAGGGGGAAATTCTTGCTTGGCCATTATGAGAAAGGGTTGTTATATTTCCAGCCTGGCTGGGTCAGGGTATTTTTAATGGATATTTTAAAATATATCGAATTTTTAAGAAAGAACATAAGGCCATTGAGGAATATCCTTATCGGATTTCTTGCGGTTCTCATCCTGTTTGATCTCGTGCTCCCCAGAAACGAGGAACACAGTCATTACTTTATAGACAGGATAAAGGGCTACTGGACTTTCTTTTCCATAGCGGGATGTTTTTTGCTCTTAAAGATAGGGAAGGGGATCGCCCATATGTTCCTTTCCAAGGATGAGGATTACTATGATAAATAGCTGGATACACCCCTGCCTGTTCTATTTTGCCGGAAGTCTTCTTCTGCCTTTTGTAAAGGGCAGGGCAAAACAGTTCCTCATACTGCTCATCCCTGTCTTGTCCATTATCGACATAGCAATCATGAATGAAGGGACCTATGGAGCGCTCAATTTCCTGGGCGTGAACCTGATCCTGGGCAGGGTGGATAAACTGAGCCTTGTCTTTGCCTGGGTCTTTGTCATTATGGCCTTTCTTGGTGCCCTCTATGGCCTTCATGTCAGGGAGGACGGACATCACATAGCAAGCAGTTTTTATGTGGGCGGATCTCTGGGCGCCATCTTCGGCGGCGATTACCTTACGGTATTCATCTTCTGGGAGATCATGGCCTTTTCATCGGTGTTCCTCATCTGGTACAGAAAGGAACAGAAGTCCATTGAGGCCGGGTACCGATATCTCCTTGTCCATGTCTTCGGGGGACTTTGTTTCTTCACCGGTATGATGCTCTATTTCTACAAGACCGGGAATCTCGCATTTGTAAGCATCCTGCCTGAAAACGCCGGCCTGGCAGAATACCTGATACTGATTGGATTTTCACTGAACGCCGCCGTGCTGCCTCTCCATGCATGGCTCCCTGACGCCTATCCTGAGGCGACCGTAGCAGGGGCGGTATTCATGTGCGCCTTTACCACGAAGACAGCCGTGTATGTCCTTGCCAGGGGGTTTTCAGGCTTTGAGATACTGGCAATCCTGGGTACGGCAATGACCGTGTACGGCGTGTTTTATGCGGTTATAGAAAACGATATGAGGAGGGTCCTTGCCTACCACATCATAAGCCAGGTGGGTTACATGGTGGCCGGTGTGGGGATCGGGACAGAGATGGCGGTCAACGGGGCCTGCGCCCATGCATTTGCCCATATACTCTATAAGGCGCTCCTGTTTATGGGCGCCGGATCGGTCCTTTATATGGCCGGCACGGCAAAGCTTTCGCAACTGGGGGGCCTTTACAAATACATGCCCCTTACAATGATATTTTATATCGTAGGCGCAATATCCATCTCAGGCTTCCCGCTCTTCAGCGGGTTTGTCAGCAAATCCATGATCGTGGCCGCAGCCCATGAAGAAGGTCATCTGTGGCTCGTCAATTTTATGAATCTGGCGGGCATCGGTACGTTCCTCTCGGTCGGATTAAAAGTGACATACTTTGCCTTCTTCGGCAAGGAAGAGGCGCCGATAAAACCCAAGGAGCCGCCAAAGAACATGCTCTGGGC
>Ga0153915_10005196_pt1 | contig 12094 bp, 8 predicted proteins | sample Opewatmetagenome_2_FD_107003 | JGI IMG/M metagenome (GOLD analysis project Ga0153915, IMG submission 107003) | Freshwater wetland microbial communities from Ohio, USA - Open water 3 Core 3 Depth 3 metaG | ecosystem: Environmental > Aquatic > Freshwater > Wetlands | place: USA: Ohio, Lake Erie...
GACGGACGGTCGAGACGCATCGTCAGCGGATCATGAACAAGCTTTCTGCACACTCGATCGTGCAGATGCAGCGCATCGCCGCCCGCCACGGCGGCCTTGGCTCGTGACGGCGCTCGCCACGCTCACGGGAGCCATGGAGCGCGAGCTGCACCTCGCGTCGGCCCTTCTCGACGAGATGGTCGCCGTCGCGACCCTCCCGGACACCGAGATCACGCGCGTCCCGCGTCAGGGGGCGATCGATCGCTTCCAGCAGTTCGTGATGCCTGCCGCGATCGTCGACCGGTCCGGGATCCGGTTCGCGAACGTGGCGTGGGGGGAGCTGTTCCGCTCCGAGGTCCCGAGCTGGGCCGCAACGAGCCTCGATGTCGTCCTGCGTACGAAGAGGTCGTTGCACCTGCCAGACATCCCGCTCCAGCTCGGCGATCGAATGGCGTGGCTCGCCGGAATGCTCGGGCCTGCGCGTGTGGCGGGAGACGACGCGGTCCTGGTCGTGTGCAGCGAGATGACCGATGCGGCCATCACACGGGAGCTCTCGGTCGCGATGGACGCGCTCGTGTGGAGCGGCCGGATCGCGACGCCGGAGATCGCCGATCACTGCAACCTTCATATGCGCGAGGCGCTCGGCACGTCCGAGCTGCGCGAGTGGCAGAACCATATCGATCCGGCGAGCCTCGCCACGTGGAAGCGAGCGGTCACCGAAGCCACGCGGCATCACACATCGGTCACCGTCGAGCTCGACCTGCGCAGCGTCGAAGGCATCGTGCGCAGCTACGCGGGCCGCGTCAGTGTTGCCAGCAACAACTTGCGCTGGTTCACGGCGGTGGTCGAGCATCTGTCCGCCGGCGATGCCTCTCGACAGGAGCTCCTCGACCGACTGCGCGCTGCGCAGGCGGCCGCGCAACAGGCGCACAAGCTGAAGGATCAGGTGCTCGCGGCCGTCTCGCACGAGCTCCGGTCACCGGTCACGACCATGATGCTGTGGGAGCGCGTGCTCCGCGATCCCAAGGCGGACCAGACCGCCCGGATGCAGGCGCTCGACGCGATCCATCAGAGCGCGACGGCGCAGTCGAAGATCGTCGCCGACCTCCTCGACATGTCGCGCGCGATCAGCGGCAAGCTGCACGTCGATATTCGCTCGGTCGACATCGGAAGCCTCGTCGGCAGCGCGGTGGAGAGCATGCTGCCCGCGGCGCTCGCAAAGCGGGTCAGCCTCGTGCACGAAGGAGCGAGCTCGCCCGGTGAGGTCCAGGGCGATGCTGCGCGCCTGCGCCAGGTGATCGACAACCTCCTGTCGAACGCGATCAAGTTCAGCCACCCGGGCGGGCAGGTGACGGTCCGCATCCAGCGCAAGCGCCCCCTCATGGTTCTCGAGATCGAGGACAACGGGTGTGGCATCGCGACGGACATGCTCGACAGGATCTTCGAGCCCTTCCAGCAGGCCGATGACTCCATCTCACGACGTGAGGGCGGCCTGGGTCTGGGGCTGGCGATCGCGAAGCAGATCGTCGAGCTTCACAACGGCACGCTGACCGCGGCGAGCGATGGACCCGGCCGTGGGGCCTGCCTGACGCTCACACTCCCGATCTCCGGAGACCGGCGGGCGCCGTCGCCGCCGGCGGGCGTCGTCAGCGCGCGCGCGCTTGATACAATCCGCGTCCTGGTCGTCGACGATGACGAGCGTGTGCGGAACGCTCTGGCGCTGCTACTCGGACGTGCGGGCGCAGCGGTCGATGCGGCCGCATCAGCAGTGATGGCACGCGAGCGAATGGCACTCCGGGAGCCGCAAGTGCTGCTGTGTGACATTGCGATGCCAGATGAAGATGGCTATCAGTTCATTCGTAGCGTTCGCGCGTCGGGAAACAAGATCCCTGCGATCGCGCTTACCGCGTATGCGTCGCGTGCTGATGCAGAGCGTGCGCTCGCATCGGGCTTCGATGTCCACGTCGCGAAGCCCGTCGATTTCGAGCGCCTCGTGGCGAGCGTTGCCCAGCTCGTCCGAGGCACTCAAAAGCGAAGCTGACTCGCGATCAAATTTACGTAGATCTCCTCATGGCGACGTAGTGCTGGACCATATACGTAGGCCTCTCGCGTAGAAAACCAACGTCAATCGGGAGGGGTGGACCCATGGTCGAGCACGAGGTGAGAGGGGCGCAGAAGTGGAGCGAGCGGAGCGAGCACGGCGAGCGCGAACCGCGATTCGCGCGTGGGACGCGAGAGCTCGACCTGCTGACGCAACAAGGACCCGAAGGGAGTCCACAGGAGTGCCTCGCCGAGATCGTTCATGACATGAAAAATCCACTGTCGACGATCGGGCTCGAGGCGAGCATCCTCGGTGAGCAGCTCCTGCGCTGCAATCGGACGGTCGGCTTTCGCTCGCTCGAGCGTATTCACCGCAACGTGGAGTACCTCGATCGACTGATTCATGATCTGCTGGACATGGCCTCGAGCGGACCGCTGCAGCTGTTCCGGGAGCCGATCGAGATCCGCGGATTGATCGAGAGTGTGCTCGATCGCATCGTCACCGCGCTCGATCGGCCCAGGGTGTGCCTCGATGCACCGCGTGCGCAGACGCTCGTGATCGATGCACACCGGATCGAGCGTGTCGTCGCGAACCTCGTGGACAACGCGCTCAAGTACACGCCATCACCCGGACAGGTGATCGTCAGGCTCGCAACAGGTGGCGGCATCGCCTGCGTGTCCGTGATCGACGAGGGACCCGGCCTGCGTCCGGACGAGATGGAGAGCGTGTTTGATCGGTATCGACGCGCGAGTAGCGCGCAGGGCCGCAAGGGGTGTGGTCTCGGCCTTCATGTGAGCAAGAAGATCATCCAGGCACACGGCGGTCGGATCGCCGTCGATAGCATCTGTGGTGTTGGTTCTCGGTTCTACTTCGAGCTGCCTGCGGGCTAAGCGCACACGTGTTCTTCTGCACGTGCGCCGAGGTCATTGCCGATTACGTAAAACACAGAATAGGAAAGTCGAACCGAACTCGGCATCGTGGATGGAGTGCGAAAGAGGAGGGAGCCATGAGACGCGAGATCCACGACACCGGCGATGTCCGGCGGCGAGTAGCCGATGATGGCCGCGACGATGATCCGGTCTGGGGCGACGGAACTCAGCCCGATCTCGCCATCGGGACGCGCGAGATGGAGCGCTCCATACTCGATTCGCTCGAGCACGACACCGCGCTCGATCTGTCGGTGATCGCGCATGCCGTCGTGATCGTCTCGTCCGACGGACGCATCATGGATGTCAACGATCGCGTCGAGCACCTCACGGGCTTCCTCCGCACCGAGCTCGTCGGTCAACGCGTCAGCATGCTTGCTGATGATTTGCGAACGCAGTCGCGTCACGTGCGGTCTGCCGTCATTCCCGTTCGTGGTCACGACGGCCGCGAACAGGCCGTGGATGTCGTGATCACTCCGTATCGCGCCGGAACGACGGTGCTGTTCATGACGCCGCACGTGTCGCGCGACCGCGCGCGTGACTCCGAGTTCGTGCAGATCATCCACGACCTCAAGAACCCTCTCGCCACGATCTCCCTCGAGCTCTGCCTGCTCGAGGACAAGCTCCGCCAGCCCGAGCTCAAGGGTCGCGTCGCGCGCGTCACGCGGAATGTCGCGTTCCTCGATCGCATGGTGCAGGACCTTCTCGACGCGAGCGCTCTGGATGCCGATCGATTCGAGCTCCAGCGGCGCCCGACCGAGCTGCGCACGCTCATCGAGTACGCGGTCGATCGGTCTACCTCCTCGCGCGATCGGCCGCGCGTGTTCATCGATGCGCGCTGCTCGGTCACCCTCCTCATCGATGACCTGCGGATCGAGCGCGTGATCTGCAACCTGCTCCAGAACGCCCTCAAGTACTCGCCGCCATCCGCCGGCGTCATCATCCGCCTGGATCGCACCGAGACGGTCGCGCGCATCGCGGTCACCGACGTAGGGCCCGGGATCAGCGAAGAGGACCAGGAGTTGATCTTCGACAAGTTCGCGCGTGCCGATGCAGCACTCGGACACCAAGGACACGGCCTGGGTCTCTACATCAGCAAGCGGATCGTCGAAGCGCATGGTGGTCGGATCGGTGTCCAAAGCATCTATGGAGCAGGCGCATGCTTCTATGTCGAGCTCCCGCTGACCGAGTAAACAGTGTCGGAGCTGGACAAGGAGCCGTACGCCCGCCGGCGTGGCGAACTGGTCGCGGGCTGCTACGAGCTCGACCGGGTGCTCGGCGTCGGGGGGATGGGCGTCGTCTACACGGCGTTGCAGCGATCGCTCGATCGAATCGTCGCCGTCAAGCTGCCGCGCCCGGAGCTTGCATCCGATCCGGATGTTCGCGAGCGGCTGCGCATCGAGGCGATCGCGGGCTCGCGCATCGAGCACCGCAGCAGTGTCCGCGTCCTCGACTACGGGATGCACGCGGGCGCGCCGTACCTCGTGATGGAATATGTCGCGGGCCTGCTGCTCGGCCAGCTCCTGATCGAGCACGGGCCACTGCCGGTCGTGGCGGCGATCCGCTTCGTCCGCGACATCGCCTCTGTGCTCGAGGAGGCGCACGCGAACGGTATCGTTCATGCGGACGTCAAGTGCGACAACGTCCTCGTCGAGAGCTCCCGCGACGGAGTGATGGCGCCACGCTTGATCGACTGGGGCATCGCCCAGATCCGCGGTCTGCACACCACGCAGCCGGGTGCGTTCGTGGCCGGGACACCCGAGTACGTCGCGCCGGAGGTCGCGCTTGGCGAGCCTCCGAGCTTCGCCGCGGATGTGTATGCGCTGGGCGTGATGCTCTACGAGCTCATCACGGGGGCAACACCATTCGGGACCACACAGGTGATGAGGAGCAAGCTCGAGGAGCTCGCGGTGCCGATCGCTGTTCGCTGTCCCGATCTGCATGTTCCCCCGGCGCTCGACGCACTCGTGCTGCGAGCACTCAGCCGCGATCCCGCGGAGCGCTTCGCAGATGCCGGCCAGCTCGCGCGCGCACTCGACCCGATCCTCATGTCGAGGGACCTGCGGCGAAAGCCAGGGCGGGCGCCCTCTCCTCCGATCTTCACGACCGAGGCGACCACCGCGACGATGTCGGTGGTGCAACCGGGAGAGGACCCAGCATCGCCGAAGCGACGTACCGGATCGGTCCTGTGTGCTCTCGAGAGTGGCGACGTGCACGCGATCGTCGTCGCGTACCTGGACCTGGCACGGGCCCTCGTCGACGAGCATCGGCTCGATCAAGCGATCGTCGAGCTCGAACGTGGTGTCGAGCTCCTGTCGGCACCAGGGAGCGGTGCCCCCGTGTGGAGGCTCCTCCTGACGCTCGCGGCTCTCTACGACGGAACAGGAGATCGAAAGCGTGCGCGGAGCGCCGCGAAGCTCGCACGAGAGCGCGCGGTGCGTGATGGGTCGGCCGTGGGCTCCGAACGTGCCGAGCGGCTGGCTTCACGCCTCGCGCGTTCCGCGGGCGGACGCAGGCCTCCGCCCTGGTAGCGAGGTTCAGAACTCGTAACCGAGGTTGGCTCCAGCATCCCACGTGTGCATGTCGGCAGCGCCACCGGCCGGGTCGCGGATCAGACCGGGGTTCGGCACGGCGTGGAACGTGCCGCGAACGTCGAGGACGAGCCCGCTCTTGTCGCGATAAGCGATGCCAGCGCCCATCGGGAACTCTGCGAAGTTGTCCTTGTCTGCGAACCCGAAGTCGGCCATCGAGAAGTTCGCGTTCGTCACGTCATAGCGCTGCCAGCCGATGCCTCCGAACACGTATGGGTTCACCATGTAGTGCGGCAGGATGTTCCACCGGAGGGCCGCCTCGACGTTGGTACCGACGAGTGTTCCGGTCTTGGGGGCACCGAGCGGCCTCACGTCGACGGCCGTGCCGTTGTACGTGAGGTCGAGACCGATCGGGATGTGCGTTCCGATCGTCGCACGCGCGCTCCACAGTCCGCCGACATTACTGGTCGTGGTGTTGCGAACCGCCTGATCGGTGAAGCCCGTGAGCCCACCACCGATGGTCACGCCGATACCGATCTGCGACATCATCCCGGGCTCGCGCCACGCGTAGCTGTACATCGAGGGTTTCTCTTCTCCGGTGTCCGTGTACACATCCGCGTAAGCAGCGTGTGCAGCGATCCCGGAGCCGACCGCTGCAAGCAACATAGTCTTGGTCAACATAGGTCCTCCTGCTCGGGCAGCGCAGCATCACGCGTGCCACGCTCCCGCGACCGCAAGCACGCAGCGAGTCGCGTGGACGTTTGTTCTCCGACGGTGCGGCGTGCGCCTCGCGGCATACTTGCGCGTACGCAGCGTCGTCGCGTATGTCGGGAAAATACGTAGTTCTACGCATTGGTGCGGATGTGGGGCCATGGGAACTAGCAACGTCCTACGTGCTGGCATGCACGCTGCTTGGTCGGTGCCCATGGTCGACGTCCTCAGATCGCAAACACTCCTGGTAGATGATCACCCCCTGTTTCGAGCCGGGCTCGCGATGCTCGTCAGCGCGGAGCCTGACCTGCAGGTCGTCGGGGAGGCGAGCACGGCGGAGGAGGCCGTGACGTTCGTTCGCAACGCCGTGATCGATATCGCAGTCGTCGACGTTCTCATGCCGACGACGAGCGGTATCTCGCTGGCAAGTCAGCTGGCGGAAGCCAATCCGCACCTCAAGATTCTCGGGCTTTCCGTCCTCGAAGAGCCGACGATCATTGCCTCGATGCTCCGCGCCGGCGCATCGGGATACGCGCTGAAGACTCAGCCGCCGAACGAGATCACGGACGCAATTCGTGCGGTGCTTGCGGGCATCCGCTACATCCCGCCGCAAGTGTCGAGGACCGCTGTGATGACGCTCGTCCACGGCGACGGCGAACAGCCGCTGCGCAAGCTCACGCGACGGGAGCGCGAGATCTTCGACCTCTTGATCCGTGGGCACAGCAACGATGAAATCGGCAGTCGATTGTTCATCGCGCGCAGGACGGTCGAGACGCATCGCCAGCGCATCATGAAGAAGCTCGCTACCCATTCGATCCTCGACATGATTCGCGTCGCAGCACGGCAAGGGGCCCTCGCTGAATGACCGAGGCGCATCGTGCACGGGCCGATCACGCCTGGGCCAGGCGCTCGAGGCAACAGCTCCTCGCGGCGGTCTCGCATGATCTGCGCGCTCCGCTCGGGACGATCTTGTTGTGGGAGCGGGTGCTCCGCGAACGCTTCCAAGAGGATGGCGTGCGAGAGCGCGCGCTTGATGCGATACGCGAGAGCGCTCTCGCACAATCCGAGCTCATCGCCGATCTGGCCGATGTCGCCGCCGTTCTCGACGGGACGAGAACATTACAACTCGAACGGATCTCGCTCGAATCGGTGGTTACGACCGCGATCGAGCTGAAGGTCGAGTCGGCGGGTCGCAAGCGCGTCACGCTGGTGCGTGATTACCGGCTGCCGCTCGGCCACGTGCGTGCGGATCGCGCGCGTCTTCGCCACCTGCTCGCGGCCGTCATCGATCGCGTCGTGCACGCGACTCGCGCGGGCCGCACGGTGACGATCTGCGCTCGCCGCAAGCAGGGCTCCATGCTGCTCGCGATCGGTGATCTGGATCAGGACCAGGGGACACACGAGGACGTCAGTGCGCGCGAGCTCCAGATCGTCCTCGCGAACGAGGTCCTCGTACTCCACGGCGGAGTTCTCCACATGACCCGCCCCGTCGGTGGTGGGACACCGACGGTGTGGATCCAGCTGCCGCTCTCGCGTCGCCGTACGACGAAGTCTTGAAGCGGCGCTACGCTTGCAGCGCTTCCGAATGAAAGGAGGACATGCCGTGATGATCTTCATCGCTGTGGTTCTCGTCTCGATCGCAGTGCTCGGGATCGGTGGGTTCATCGCAAGCGAACGCCTCTGAGGCGAATCTGGTACGCAGAACATTCGCCTTGCTGTGATCCCGTCGAGGAGTACATCTGCCCATGGGATCGACGCACACGACGGAGGATCCTGCGGTCGATCGTCAGCGCCGGCGAGCCGAGTGGGTTGGTGGTGATCCGCTCTCCAGCCACTCGATGGACGAGGAGAACCGTCGCGAGGCTCCGACACGCGCCCGCATCCTTGTCGTCGAGGACGAGCACCTCGTCGCCCTCGATATCCAGCTGCGCCTCGAGAAGATGGGGCACGAGCCGCACGTCGCGTACTCGGGGGAAGAAGCACTGCAGATGGCCTGCGAGCACGACTTCGATCTCGTGTTGATGGACATCAAGCTCAAGGGCGAGCTCGACGGCATCGAAGCTGCTCGCAAGATCCGGGCGTCGTACGACGTCCCGATCATCTACGTGACGGCGTACGCCGACGCGCAGACGCTGGACCGGGCACGCCTGACCGAGCCCTATGGCTACGTCCTCAAGCCGTTTCAGGAGCGAGAGCTCAAGGCGGCGATCGAGATGGCCCTGCAGCGCCATGGCAGCGATCGTCTGCGCTGGGAGCAGCAACAGTTGCAGCGCTTCCTCGCCGAGGCCAGTGCGCGCCTGGCCGCGACTCTCGATTATCGAGCCGTCGCGATGGGCGCCGCCGATCTGATCGTTCCGCGCTACGCCGACTGGTGCACGATCCACCTCCGGGGAACGCACGATCTGGTGCCCGCGTTCACGTACACCCGGCCGAACAGCGATGGCCGGAATGCCACGCCGCCACCTGGCCGGTTGATCGAGACGGTGCAGAACACGGGGAGCTCCGAGATCCTGACCCACATCTCGGATCCGGGCTCGCTCGCGGACGGCCTCGGGCAGCGCCACATCGACATGCTGCGGGACCTCGGTGCGCGGTCGCTGATCTGCGTACCGCTTCCGGCCCGCGAGCAGATCCTCGGCGCGCTCGCGATCGTCTCGGGCCGCGGCCGGCCCCGTTACACCGTGAAGGAGTTGATCTTCATCGAGGACTTCGGGCGTCGCCTAGCGATGGCACTCGACAACGCGCTCCTCTACCGTGCGGCAGAGCGCGCGATCCGCATGCGCGACGATGTGCTCGCGATCGTCTCTCATGACCTGCGCACACCGCTCGCGACGGTCCTGATGCAGGCCGACCTCCTGACGGCTCGCGACGACTTCGGACGTGAGGGCCTCGCGAAGGTCGCGACGACCATCACGCGAGCCGCGCACCGGATGGACCGGTTGATCGACGACCTCCTCGACGCATCGGCGATCAACGCTGGCTCGCTGGCCCTCGACATCAGGAGCCACAATGCCGTCGAGGTCGCGCGCGAGGCGCTCGAGTCGTTCCGGTCGGCGCCGGTCTCGCTCGTCCACGTGCTTCCCGACAGACCTGTGCCGGTCCTGTGCGACCGCGATCGGGTGATCCAGGTGCTGTCGAACTTGCTCGGTAACGCTATCAAGTTCACGCCGCCGGAAGGGGGCGTCACGCTGCGCGTCGAGCGGATCGCCGGTCGCGTTCGATTCCAGGTCGAGGACACGGGGCCCGGCATTGCCCCGGAACAGCTGCCGCACCTCTTCGATCGGTTCTGGCGCGGCCAGACGGGGAACGAGGGCGCGGGGCTCGGTCTGTTCATCTCGCGCGGCATCGTGGCCGCACATGGCAGCACCCTGGGCGTCGACAGCACGCCGGGCGCAGGCAGTCGGTTCTACTTCGAGCTCGCGGAAGCGCCGTCATGAGACGTGCGTGTGACTACTCGTTGCGCGTCCTCGCGCTGGCGACCATCTACATCGCGACCGGTGCTCTCGTTCTGTCTCTGCACTCCATCACGGGGGTCGTGCCACTCGTCTGGGCACCGAGCGCGATCGGGCTCGCGCTGGTCCTGGTCTACGGGCTGCGCTGGTGGCCGGGCATCGCGCTCGGCACCTTCGTCATCCTGGCGACCCACCACATACCCGTCGGCCCGGCACTGGCCGTTGCCGCGATCGATGTGATCGAGGTGATCCTCGTCTGCTTCCTGCTCTACGGCCTGCTCCGATTCAGGCCCGACCTCGATCGCGTGCGGGACGTGGTCGCCTTCGTCTTCGTGAGCGCGGGCATCTCGCTGATCAGCGCCACCGCCAGCTGCCTGGTTCTCGCAGCGAGCGGGCTGCTCGAGCGGAGTCACTTCGAGAACTTCTGGTCGGCGTGGTGGTGGAGTCACCTGAGCGGTGACCTGATCGTTGCGCCCGCGGTCCTGACGTGCACCCGCCCGGTTCGCAGCCCGGGCGACAAACCGTGGAACCTCGTCGAAGCGCTCGCACTGGCCGTGATCGGCTTGATCCTGGTCTACACCGTACTCGGCCAGGCGTTCCCGATCTGGATGCCGGCCGCGGACGCACCCTACTACCTGCTCCCACTGCTCATCTGGGCGGGAGTTCGCTTCGGTCCGCGCGGTGCAGCCGTCGCGAGCCTCGGCGCGAGTCTGTCCGCGATCATCGTGCAGTCGTTCGGTGTTGGCCCCTTCGAGCGTCTCATCGATCTGCAGTCCTTCGTCGCGATCTCGGCCGTCAGCACGTTGATGCTGAGCGCGCTCGCGATCGAGAGAGTCCGCGCGGTCGAGCGCAAGGGGGCGATCGAGGTGGCGGCGCTCGATGCGATCATCACGGTCGACGAGCTGGGCCGTGTCGTCGAGCTGAATCCAGCCGCGGAGTCGCTGTTCCAGTTTCGGGAGCAAGACGTGCGAGGCAAGGACATCGCCGCTCTCGTGATTCCGCCACGCCTGCGCGGTGCGTTCCGGCGCGGTCTTCGTGAGCTAGCGCAGTCGGGGAGCTCGCCTGTCGTCGGTGGACGCTATCGGACCACGGCATGGCGGGTGGCCGACGGGACCGAGTTTCCGGTCGAGATCGCCGTGACGCGCATGACCGTCGATGGCCGCACGCTGTTCACGGGATTCGTCCGCGATATCAGCGCCCAGCTCCTGGCCCACGAGGCGCTGGAGCGTCAGGTCGCGGAGCGCACGGCGGCGCTCGTGGCCGCGAACCTCGCGCTCGAACGCCGAGACATGCTGATGCGGCAGGCCGAGGAGCTCGCTCACCTCGGGAGCTTCGAGCACGAAGTCGAGCGCAAGGCGGTGAAGTGGTCCGACGAGCTGTACCGGATCTATGGCCGCGAGGTCGGGAGCTTCCAGCCGACGTTCGACACCTTCATCAGCGCCGTGCACCCGGACGATCGCGAGAGGGTGAAGGCCACGATCCACCGTGCGGGCAAGCAGCTCCAGCCGTTCTCGTTCGTGCAGCGGATCGTGCGTCCCGACGGCACCGTGCGGATCCTGCAGACGCAGGCGAGACCCATCGCCGATACGACGAAACCCGGGGGCCGCATCGTCGGATGCAGCCAGGACATCACGGCGCGCGAGGAAGCCGAGCAGATCCGCTCGCGACTCGTGCAGCTCGTCGAATCCAGTGATGACGCGATCATCGGTCTGACGCCCGAGGGCGACGTCGCGACCTGGAACCGCGCGGCGGCGAAGCTGTTCGGCTACGAGGCCAACGAGGTGATCGGCAAACAGTACTCGGTCCTGATCCCGCGGGATCTGCGAGGCCATCTCGCGGAGGTGCTCGACGGCATCCGGTCGGGAGCGCAGGCTGCCCATTACGAGCTTCGGCACCAGCGGCGAGACGGCAGCACGTTCGAAGCCTCGGTGACGACCTCTGCGGTCGTCGATCCGAACGGCACGATCATCGGCTTCTCCGAGGTCGTGCGCGACGTCACCAGGCAGAAGGATGTCGAGGATCAGGTCCGGGCGTCGCTACTCGAGAAAGAAGTGCTGCTCCGTGAAATCCATCACCGCGTGAAGAACAACCTGCAGGTCATCGCGAGCTTGCTCAACATCCAGATGTCCGGCGAGCAAGATGGCGCGGGTCGCAAGAGCCTCGTCGAGAGCCAGAACCGGATCCAGTCGATGGCGCTCGTCCATCAGCTGCTCTACCAGTCGAAGGATCTCGCTCGCATCGATTTCGGCGAGTACCTCCGGAATGTCACGAACCGGCTGCGCGAGGCCTACGATGTCGGCGGAGACCGCATCTCCGTCGAGGTCGTCGCACCGCCATTCCGCCTGGATATCGATCACGCGATCCCGTGCGGGCTGATCGTCAACGAGCTGGTCACGAACGAACTCACGCACGCGTTTCCAGACGGCCGAGCGGGAAAGGTCGTCGTCACCCTCC
>Ga0153915_10005197_pt1 | contig 12093 bp, 9 predicted proteins | sample Opewatmetagenome_2_FD_107003 | JGI IMG/M metagenome (GOLD analysis project Ga0153915, IMG submission 107003) | Freshwater wetland microbial communities from Ohio, USA - Open water 3 Core 3 Depth 3 metaG | ecosystem: Environmental > Aquatic > Freshwater > Wetlands | place: USA: Ohio, Lake Erie...
CCGAAGGCATCAAGACCCACGCTCCCAAGGCCTTCTGCATCGTCGTGACCAATCCCTTGGACGCCATGGTCTATGCCTTCTACAAACTGACCGGCTTTCCCAAGAGCCAGGTCATCGGCATGGCCGGCACGCTGGACACGGCCCGCTGGCGCGCTTTCATCGCCATGGAGCTCGGCGTGTCAGTGGTCGATGTGGCCGGAACCGTTCTCGGCGGCCACGGCCCCGACATGGTTCCCCTTCCCCGGCTGACCACGGTCGGCGGCGTTCCCCTGACGGAGATCGCCCCCAAGGAACTGATCGACAAGGTCGTCCTGCGCACCCGCGAAGCCGGGACCGAGATCGTCAAGCTCTTCGGCAAGGGCTCAGCCTTCTTCAGCCCGGCTTGGAGCGCCATCATCATGGCGGAATCCTTCCTCAAGGACAAAAAGCGGGTCCTCCCGGCGGCCGCTCTCTGCGAGGGCGAATACGGGATCAACGGGCTGTTCATCGGAGTGCCCATCCTGATCGGCGCCAAGGGTCTTGAGAAGATCTTCGAGATCAAGCTGACCCCTGAAGAGAACGCTATGCTGCAGAAGACAGCCGGGGTGGTCAAGAACACGGTTGCCGAGACCAAGCTGTAAGCGATGGCCGAGCATAGAATCACGACCCCGGTATCCGACGAGGATATCGCCAAGCTCCGCGCCGGGGACAAGGTCTACATCAGCGGCACCATCTTCACGGGACGGGACGCCGCCCACAAGAGGCTCATCGACCTGATCAAGGACGGAAAGGAGCTGCCGATCGACGTCAAGGGGCAGTTCATCTATTACGTCGGGCCGACACCCGCCCGGCCGGGCAAGCCGATCGGATCGGCGGGGCCGACCACGAGCTACCGGATGGACTCCTACGCCCCCACCCTGCACTCCCTCGGACTCAAGGGATCGATCGGCAAGGGCCAGCGTTCGAAAGAAGTCAAGGAAGCCCTGAAAAAGTACAAAGCCGTCTACCTGGCCTCGTCTGGCGGGACGGGCGCGCTCATCTCCAAGAGCATCGTGTCTTCGGAGGTTGTGGCCTACCCCGAGCTCGGTCCGGAGGCGATCAACCGTCTCAAGGTCAAGGATTTCCCGTGCATCGTCATCAATGACATGTACGGCGGCGACCTTTACGAGGAAGGTAAGAAGAAGTACAGGATCGTATAAAAATAGGCTAGAGCCGCGGGTCCTGTCACGGTGCGTCTCCGTCCGTCTTCGCCTGAAGACTCGCCCCTCCGCCGCCATCGGTTCCGGGCGGTCGGGGTCGGGGACGGCGCCGCCCATTCGAGCGGCTGTTCCTATTCGATCGGCTGAAAGGCAAAGTGTGGGAGGTACGATTTTATGAAAATCCATGAGTTTCAAGCCAAGCAAATCCTAAGCCAATATGGAGTGGCCGTCCCCCGGGGCGAGGTAGCGGAGACGCCCGCCAAGGCGGCGGAAATCGCCCAGAGGCTGGGCGGGCCCGTCGTCCTCAAGGCCCAGATCCACGCGGGTGGAAGGGGGAAGGGCGGAGGGATCAAGGTCGCTCAATCGCCTGAAGAGGCCCGGTCTCTGGCCGAAAAGATGATCGGGATGACCCTGATCACTCACCAGACGGGCCCCCAGGGAAAGCGGGTCAAACGCCTGCTGGTCGAGGAGGCCTTGGGTGTGGCCAAAGAACTTTACCTGGGAATCGTCATCGACCGGGCCCGGGAGTGCCCGGTGGTCATGGCTTCGACCGAAGGCGGGATGGAAATCGAGAAAGTCGCGGCCGAGCATCCCGAGCTCATCTTCAAGGAGTGGATCGACCCGTCAGCCGGGCTGGCCGGCTTTCAGGCCCGCAGGCTGGCTTTCCGGCTCGGCCTGAGCGGCGAGACCTTCAAGCAAGGGGTCAGGTTCCTCTCGAGCCTCTATAAAGCCTTCCAGGCGAGCGACGCGTCGCTGGCCGAGATCAACCCGCTGATCATCACGACCCAGGGCGGCGTCCTGGCCCTCGATGCCAAAATGAACTTCGACGACAACGCCGTCCCCCGGCATCCCGACATCCAGGCGCTCAGGGACCTGGACGAGGAGGACCCCCTCGAGGTCGAGGCCTCCAAGTACAGCCTCAACTACATCAAGCTCGACGGCAACGTCGGCTGCATGGTCAACGGCGCCGGCCTGGCCATGGCGACGATGGACATCATCAAGTATTCGGGCGGCCTGCCGGCCAACTTCCTGGACGTCGGCGGCGGCGTCACCGAGGAGGCCGTTACCAACGCCTTCAAGATCCTCGTCGCCGACCAGGACGTCAAGGCCGCGCTGGTCAACATTTTCGGCGGGATCGTCCGCTGCGACATGATCGCCAACGGGATCGTCAAGGCGGCCAAGGAGCTGGGCACGAAGATCCCGATCGTTGTCCGCCTGGAAGGGACCAACGTCGAGCTGGGCAAGCAGATACTCAAGGATTCCGGGCTGGCTTTCACCTCGGCGTCCAGCATGAAGGAAGCGGCGGAAAAGGTCGTCGCGCTGGCCAAGTGACGGAAGGACAAGGAGAAGACCATGAGCATCCTGATCGACAAGAAGACGCGGGTCGTCGTCATGGGGATCACGGGCGGCGAGGGGACGTTCCACACCCAGCGCATGATCGAGTACGGGACGAAGGTCGTGGCCGGGATGACGCCGGGCAAGGGCGGCCTGACCCACCTCGGAGTCCCGGTCTATAACACCGTCGCCGAGGCTGTGGAAAAGGAAGGCGCCAACGCCGCGGCCATCTTCGTGCCGCCTTTCGCCGGCGCCGACGCCATCATGGAAGCGGCCGACTCGGGTGTCGCGGTTATCGTCTGCATCACCGAAGGGATCCCGACCTTCGACATGATCAAGGCCAAGGCCTATCTCAAGTCCCGGCCGGCATCGCTCATCGGACCGAACACGCCGGGGGTCATATCGCCCGGGAAATGCAAGATCGGCATCATGCCCGGACACATCCACACGCCGGGCACGGTGGGGATCATCAGCCGCTCGGGGACGCTCACTTACGAGGCCGTCCAGCAGGTCGGGAAGGTCGGACTCGGTCAGTCCACGGCCATCGGCATCGGCGGCGATCCCATCGTCGGGCTGAAGTACATCGATCTTCTGAAGCTCTTCCGCAAGGACCGGGGGACCGAGGCCGTCATCCTGATCGGCGAGATCGGAGGGACGGCGGAGGAAGAGGCGGCCGCATTCATCAAGAAGGAATTCAACAAGCCGGTCGTGAGCTTCGTCGCCGGCCAGACCGCACCTCCGGGGCGGAGGATGGGGCACGCCGGCGCCATCATCGCCGGCGGCAAGGGGACGGCCAAAGAGAAGATGGAGGCGCTCGAGGCGGCGGGCGTTCGCGTGGCCAAGAGCCCCGCGGAAATCGGGCTCAAGGTCAAGGAAGCCCTCAAGTAATTGAGACCTGACACCTCCGCGCCTCTCAAGGTCGATTTCCACACCCACACCAGCGCGGACCCGAAAGACTATATCGACTTCGACGCCAGACAGCTCATCGACCGGGCAGCCGAGGAGGGCTTGGACGCCCTGGCCATTACCAACCACGATGTGGTCAGCTTCGATCCGGAACTGGAAAGATATGCCGAGGCCAGGGGCATCCTCCTCATGCCCGGCGTCGAACTGACGCTTTCCAACAAGCACGTCGTCGTCGTCAACCCGGGTTTCCGGGAGGCGGAGCGGTTCCGGTCGCTCAAAGACCTGTCGGTCATCCGGGAAGAGAGGAACCTCGTCATCGCCCCGCATCCCTACTATCCCGGCTCCAGATGTCTCAAGTCACGGCTCGAAGCGCACATCGACTCTTTTGACGCCGTCGAGTACTCGTTCTTCTACAGCCGGCTCATCAACCCGAACACGAAGGCCGTCGCAGCCGCCCGGGCGAACGGCAAGCCGCTCATCGGCTCCTCCGACTGTCACAATATCTGGCAGGTGGGAAGGACCTACTCGCTCGTTTCCGCGGAGAAGACGGTTCCGTCCATTATCGCCGCCGTTAAAAGCGGCCGGGTTGAGGTGGCCACGAAGCCTCTCTCCATGCCGGACATGCTCCGGGTCGGCCTCAATTGGGTGCTGGGAGACAAGCTGCGCCTCCATCTGAGGGTGTGAAAGATGGCCTGGATTTTCGTCCATAAAAAGGAGGACCGATGAAAAACAGGTTGAGGATCGGACTTTGGACATTCATGTCCGCAGCTCTGGTCTGCGGACTCATCGGAGCGCAACAGACCCAGCCTGCCCAGCCGGCCGCTCCTGCCCAGTACCAGCAGCGGCCCGCGCCCATCACCTTCGAGAGGATGGCTGAAAACATCTATCAGGTCACGGGCGGAAGCGGGGCCAATGCGGGTGTCGTCATCGGTCAAAAGCAGATCCTGGTCATCGACGCCAAGATGAGCGAAGAGTCGGCCAAGGAGATGCTCGCCGGGATCGGCAAGATATCCTCCGTTCCGGTCCGGGTGCTCGCCTTTACCCACAGCGACGGAGACCACGTGAATGGGATCACGGGCTTCCCGCCGGACATCACCATCTGGGCCCAAGAGGAGACGAAGCGCTACCTGGGCACGGCCTTTACGGACGAGAAGCAAAGAGCCTATCTTCCCCTGATCAAGACCTTTGCCGGCGGAGGTCCCGAACTCGAACTGGGAGGGGAGAAAGTCCAGCTGCTCTATTTCGGTCCCGCCCACACCAGCGGCGATGCCGTCATCTTCTGCCCCAAGGAGAAGGTCGCCTTCCTCGGTGATCTCTTTTTTACCGGACGTGACCCCCTTATCCACCGCCACAAGAACGGGAATTCATTTGGACTGGTCAAGGTGCTCAACTCCGTGCTGAAGCTTGATGCTGAGGTCTTCCTCAGCGGGCACGCCGAAAAGGCCACAAGAGCGGATATCCAAGCCCTGATCAAGACGATCGAGGAAAAGCAGGCCCAGATCAAGGCCATGGTCGCCGAGGGGAAGACTCTCGATGAAGTTAAAAAGTTCTACAAAATCGAAGACAGGCCCGCCGCACCGGGGCGGCCCCGCTTCATGAGCCTGCCCGAAGTCATGTGGCTGGAAATCACGCAGAAGGGAACTGTAATAGCCCCTAAAAAAAAGTAGCCCAAAACTGGGGGGCCTCCGATAAACCTGCCGCCTAGCGAAGGGCGGCACTTTGGGGAACGTCCCCGGTGAAGACGAAATAGTCATAGACGAGCCGGGCGATCCCGGCGATAATCCGCTCCACGTCCTCCGCCTCGGCCTCGAAGTCCTTGGTGAAGACGGTAAGCGCCACGTGACCGAGGTTGTCCGGCAGGGTGATGATCCCTGCGTCGTTGAACGTGCCGGCGATCGTCCCCGTCTTGTGGGCGACGGGCGTCCCCTGGGGCAGCTCTCCCTTTATCCGCCCCTCCCCCGTCTGGCACTGGAGCATGATGGACAGAATGAGGTCGCAGCTTTCCGCATCCAGGATTTCCCGTTTTTGGATCTTTTCCAGCAGCCGGTTCATGGCCGCGGGCGTGCTCTGGTCCCGAGAGTCCTGGATGAATTTCCGTCGGGATTCGCGCCGGGCCTCCGGGCTTTGCTCGGGCATCTTCCGCGCTTCGGCTTCGATCTGTTCCAGGGTGAACCCCTCGAACTTCCGGTAGTCCACCCCCATCCAGTCCATGATCAGCTGCTGGCACGACCTGTCGACAGAGATCCCCTCGATCCCAAACTGTTTGAGGCGCCGGTTGACGTTGCCGGCCCCCACCTTGGCCAGGAGTAGGTCCGCGGCCGAATTGTCGCTGATCATCATCATCAGATTGGCCAAGTTGCGCACGGAAAGCGTGATTCCCGGCGCCGTCAAGCTGGAGATCATCCCGCTTCCCAGGTGCTGGTCGGTCTTTTGGAGGCTGACCTCATCATCAAGCCTGAACTTACCTTCTTTGACCTGAGCCATGACCTCGACGAGGACGGGGAGCTTAAATGTGCTGGCCATGGGAAAGCCGGCGTCCGAGCCGATCTCCAGACTCCGGCCAGATTCAAGGTGCTTGACGGCGACGCCCACCTCACCGTCGGCGCCGGAGATGACGTCCTCGACCCGCTTCCGCAGGCGGTCAAGGCGGGCCGCGTCGAAAGCGGCCCCAGGGGCGGCGTTCATCGCCCCCCGCGCGGCTTTCTCGCCCTCTTCCTGGCTCTCGTCCTGAGGACGGTATTCGAACCTAATCATCAGCTCCCTGGGCTCGCCGTCCCGGAGAAGCCGGAGCTTCGCCTCCCCGCCCCAAGGGATCGCGGCCAGATAAGCCCGCATGTCATTGATATCATTGAAGCTGCGGCCGTCCACTGACAGGATGACATCCCCCTTTTCGAGGTCGCTCCCCAAGGCCACCCCGTCGATCGGCTTCCGCTCGACGACGAGGGTCTCGAGCCCGTCCACTTTTTTGAGCGCGATCCCGATCGCCGGATAGGCCGGCTGCTCCTGCTCCGGAATCCCCCACACATAGTCGGCCAGGCTCGCAGAGACCGCCAGGCTGGGCTTGTCCGCCCCTAGCTCCACGGCCACGATCGTCCGGTACGGCAGCCTATTCTTCTCCGCCACCCGCCGGTTGATCCCAAGGTTATATAGCAGATGTCCGGAGCCGGCGAGAACGACCATTTTGCGCTTTTCCCGTTCCGCGCCCCGGACGGCGTTGGCCGCCATGACCTCGTCCCAGGCGGCTTGGGCCCGATAGAGGCCTTCGTACATCTTCTCCAGGCCTTCGCCTTTCATGGCATGGGGGATCTCGCTCGACTCGAAAATCGTCCGGAGAAGCGCCCGGTGGTCCGGATTGGATAGGTCAGGCTCCGGGACGAGGGCCTTCTCCTTTTCGGAGAGCGCCTCCCAGCCTTTCGTTCGGATCTTGGTGATGATCTCACGCGGGACATTCAAGGCCAGGATGGGAATCCTTTTCTCCCGGGCAAAATCAAAGATCTTCTCGTAGTAACCAAAATTCATATTCCAGTTGACATACCATCTGGCCTCGCGGATGAGCTCCTCCTTGGAGAGCGCCCCCTGGCTCCACCTATCGAGCGCCGGCTGGGTCTCAACCGGCAGCATCTCCAAGCCGACGGAGATCCGCGGGTCCTGGGCGAAAAGGGCTTCGATGACCCGCAGCTGGATGTCGTGCATGTCCGCGTTATCGTGGCTTTCCCCGACATAGACAAAGGCGCTCCCCTTCATCTCGCCAATCATCCTTTCGAAGGAGACAGGCTCGCCGGTCCGCGCCGAGATGACCTTTCCCCGGCTGATTTCGATGACCTTGTTCTTCAGCTTGGGGTCGCCGATCGCCAAGCGAAGCGCTTTCTCCTCGTCCCCGGGTTTCTCCTGGCTCAGCATAAGGGAGGCGCAGATCGCCGCTCCCGCCAGGAAAAGAAGAACCGCTTTTCTTCTGGCCGTCATCGTGTCCTCCTGTCCATGATAGACCCGTATCATAGCTTCGGCGCCGGCCGGCGTCAAACAATCGGCCCCACCGCTCGGGGGGGATGGCGATCAGCATCCTTGACAGCCTGAAATGGAGCCCCTAGAATTTGGACCGGATGAAAACCCGCGGGAACCAAGCCGGGAAGGAGATCCGGGTCTTTGCCGCCGCCTCTTTCCTCAACGATATGGGTTCGGACATCATCTATCCGGTCTGGCCGCTTTTTGTGACCGAGGTCCTCAAGGCCAACATGGCGGTGCTCGGGTTGCTCGACGGACTGGGCGAAGCCCTGGTCTCCCTCTCCCAGGCCGCGTCCGGATATTTTTCGGACCGGCTCAGACGCCGGAAAGTCTTCATCTGGACAGGCTATCTCTGCGGCTCCCTCTCTCGGGTCGGTTACGCCCTCTCCGGCGCCTGGCCCCAGCTCATCCCGTTCCGCATGTTGGACCGGGTGGGCAAGATCCGGAACGCGCCCCGGGACGCCCTCGTCGCCGACGTCACCACAGGAGAAAACCGGGGCCGCACCTTCGGCCTGCTCAGGACTATGGATAACCTGGGAGCCGTCTGCGGCATTCTCCTCTGCATCGCCCTCCTGCCTCTCCTGGGCTACCGCCTGCTCTTTGCCCTGGCCAGCCTCCCTTCCCTCTTCGGGGCCGGGCTGATCTTCTTCATGATCCACGAGGACAGAGGCTCAAGCGTTAAAACATTCAAAGGGCTGTCCTGGCGCGAGATCGGGCCCAGCCTGCGGCTCTACATGCTGCTCAGCGCGGTCTTTGCCCTCGGGGCCTTCAGCTATTCCTTCCTTCTGATTGCGGCCAAGAGCTTCGGCTTCAAGACAGCCGTCCTGCCGGTTCTCTATCTGACCTTTACGGCGACGGCGTCTCTCCTTTCGCTTCCCTTCGGCCGTCTCTCCGATAAGTTCGGGAGGAAGGGCGTCCTCATTCTCTCCTTTTTCTTATGGGCGGCGGTGTGTGTCGGCTTCCTGACCCTCCGTCGGCTGGTCTTCCTGCCCGGCCTGTTCATCCTCTACGGGGTCCATAAAGCCGCGCTCGAGCCGGTCCAAAGGACCTTTGTCAGCGAGCTCTCCCCGCGGGCCTTCCGGGCCAGCTGCCTGGGGGCCTTTCAGATGGTCATCGGGCTGTGCGCCCTGCCTGCTTCGCTCCTCGCCGGCTGGTTGTGGGATAGCGCCGGTCAATCCGCGCCGTTTTATCTCAGCCTCGCGCTCACCGGTGTGGCCTTCATTCTCCTATTTTTCGTGAAGGAGGGCTGAGCGGCCGCCTTGACTTCTACCCCGGAGCCCCCTAAGATGGGCAAGACGACGGCTGGGTTGCCGAGAAAGAGGAGAATGTCCTCCATGAAAAAATCCGAAACCCTGAAAGACGGGAAAAAAGTCTCGATCCGCGAACTGACTGGAAAAGACCTAGACCGGTTGATGGCCTTCTACAAGTCCCTCCCTCCGGAGGATCGAAGATACCTACGCATCGACGTCACGGACAGGAAAGTTGTCGCCGAGCGCCTCGGTCTCATCGATCAAGAGAAGGTCTTCAGGATCATCGCTCTGTATAAAGACAAGATCATCGCCGACGGCGCCCTGGAGCTCAGCGGAGAGGAATGGCGCCGCCATCAGGGCGAGGTCCGGCTGATCGTCGCCCGCCCCTTCCGCAGAAAGGGTCTGGGGATGATTATGGTCCGGGAGCTCTACTTCCTGGCCTCCGCCCGCAACGTGGCGACGATCGTCGCCAAGATGATGCGCCCGCAAAAGAGCGCGCAGACCATCTTTCATCGCCTCGGTTTCCGGGAGGAGGCCCTCCTGCCGGACTATGTCAGGGACCTCACCGGACGGGCTCAAGACCTCCTGGTCATGGTCTGCGATCTCAAGGATATGTGGTCTGAGCTCGATCACTTCACCAGCGATTCCGACTGGGAGCGCTGCCGCTAGGCCAGTCTCTTCACGTGACAGGATGGGTGAGATGCGGAGGCTCGTCTGCCTTTTCGGTTCGCTCCTGCTCGGCGTCATCCTCGCCTTTCCCCAGGGCCGTCCCAAAGTCGGGCTCGTCCTGTCCGGGGGGGGAGCCAAGGGCGTCGCCCACATCCCCGTCCTCAAGCTGCTCGACGAGCTGGATTTTCCGATCGATTTCATCGTGGGGACAAGCGCCGGGGGGATCATGGGAGGGCTTTATGCGGCCGGTTATCCCGCAGCCGAAGTCGAGCGCATCTTCGCTGCGGCTAACTGGGAGGACCTCGCCACCGACCGGCCGGAGCGGGCCCTCGTGCCCTACTTCGAGAAAAGGCTGGATGGCCGGTATCAGCTCGCCTTCTCCCTGCGCCGGGGACTCCCCCGCACTCCGCGCGGCCTGATCGCCGGCCAGAAGTTCAGCAATCTCTTCTCCTCTTTGTTGTTTCCGCTTCCTGGGGACTTGGACTTCGACGACCTGCCCATCCCCTTTCGCTGCGTGGCCGTCGACATCACCCGGGCCAGTCAGGTAGTCCTGGACAGAGGCTCCCTGGCCAAAGCCCTCCGCGCAACCATGGCCGTCCCCTCGCTTTTCGCCCCTGTCGAATGGGGAGACGCCCTCCTCGTCGACGGCGGTCTCCTCAACAACCTCCCGGTCGAGGTGGCCAGCGATTGGGGGGCGGAAATCATTATCGCCGTCGACCTGGCCGGCCCTCTGAGCCCCCGCGAGGAGCTCACTACCGCGGAAAAGATCCTCGGTCAATCCCTCCAGGCCGTCGAGGTCGAGCAGAAGAAGCACAAGTTGGGAAAGGTGGACCTCCTCATCTGCCCGGACATGGAAGGACTGTCCAGTACGGATTACTTCTCCCCGGAGAAGATGGCCCGAATCAAGAAGCGGGGCGAGGAGGCCGCCCGGGAAGCCCGGCCGGCGCTCCAAGAGCTCCAACAGAAATGGGGCCTGACCCGGCCGGTGAGAGGGAACGCCGGACCGCCGCTCGGAAAAGATCAGAAACGGGTCCTGGGAAGGGTCACCGTGGCGGGGAATGTAAACCTGCCCGCCTCGTTCATCGCCGACCTCTTTGACTTGTCGGCCGGTGATGTCGTCGACGCCCGCCGCATCACCCGGCAACTGGACGGCCTCTATGCTTTGGGTTACTTCGAGGACATCCGGTATGACGTTTTCCCCCTCGATCAAGAGAAGATCGACCTCCGCTTGAGTCTTCGCGAGCTTCCCCGCGGCAATCTCCGGGTGGGGGTCCGCTACGACAATCTCCATAAGCTCGTCGCCGCGGCGGGGGTTTATGCGACCAATGTCCTCCTTCCCGGTTTGCGCCTGGAGGCTGAGGTCGAGGCTTCCGGTTTAACCCGTATCCTCGGCAAGGCCTCTTACCCGACAGAAACTCTGAACTTTCCCATCTATCCGCTGGTCTATTCGGTGTATGAGGATGTCCCGACGCGGCTTTATTTGGCCGACGGCCGGCTCATGATCACCTACAGGAACCGGTCCCTCGCCCTTGGAGGCGGGTTGGGGTTCCTTCTCAAAAAGAGCCTGAACTTGGAGCTGGCCTTTGAGCTCGAAAAGATGAACATCCATGCCCCGGAAGCCCCGGTCCCGCTGGAGCCCGTTTCGGCCCTCGAACCCGGTCTGAGCAAGATCAGGCTTACGGCCACCCTCGACACTCTGGACGACCCCAGAGACCCGAGAAGAGGCGTCCTGTTGCGGGGACTCTATGAAGGGAGCTTTACCTCCCTGGGCTCGGACCTGCCCTATGAGCTGGCTGAGGCATCTCTTGACCTCTACGGAACCTTCCTCAGGAGGAACACCGTCCGCCTTTACGGGTACTGGGGGACATCAAGCGGGGACCTGCCCTTCTACAAATACCTCAACCAGGGACGGCCGGCGACATTCATGGGGATGGAATTCGACCAGCTCCAGGGGACAGCGATGAAGATCGTCCGGGCGGACTACAGTTACCGCTTTTCACGGTGGGTCCAATTCAGGCTGTCGGCCAACGCTGCCTTTGGTGTGGACGCGCATCTGCCGGGCACCCCTCACCCGCCGGCCACTCTCAGGGGCATGGGAGCAGGGGTCGTGGTCAACACGCCGATCGGCCCCCTGGAATTCTTTTACGGTTTGGGAAGTAAAGGACTTGGTGACGCCCGCACGCTGCGCGGAGTTTCCTACCTCCAGCTCGGCGCCCGTTTCTAGATCGAGGCGGCCGTTATTCCTCTTCCGGCCTGACCCGCCCTTCCTTGACCGCTTCGGCGATGATCTTCTGCTGGAGGTGGGCAGGGACTTCCTCATAGTGCGAAAATTCCATCAGGAACGACCCCCGGCCGCCCGTTATCGAAGTCAGGGTCGGCTCGAAATCCAGCATCTCCGCCATTGGAACCGTCGCCTTGATGATCCGCATGTTGCCCTTCTGCTCCATGCCCTGCAGCTTGCCGCGGCGGCCATTGAGGTTACCCATGATATCGCCCATATAGGCTTCCGGCGCATAGACCTCAACATTCATGACCGGCTCGAGGATCGTCGGTTTGGCTTCCCTCATGGCCAGTTTGAAGGCCTTGGAGGCGGCGATCTTGAAGGCGATGTCCGAAGAGTCGACCTCGTGGTAGGACCCGTCATAGAGGATGACCTTGAAGTCGACCGTGGGATAGCCGGCCAGGACGCCCTTCTTCCGGGCTTCTAGGATGCCTTTCTCGACCGAGGGGATGAAGTTGCGCGGGATGGAGCC
>Ga0153915_10005198_pt1 | contig 12093 bp, 12 predicted proteins | sample Opewatmetagenome_2_FD_107003 | JGI IMG/M metagenome (GOLD analysis project Ga0153915, IMG submission 107003) | Freshwater wetland microbial communities from Ohio, USA - Open water 3 Core 3 Depth 3 metaG | ecosystem: Environmental > Aquatic > Freshwater > Wetlands | place: USA: Ohio, Lake Erie...
AAAGAACATAATCTGTAATCAAGTGCGCTAGTCCCGAAAAATCGAAAATCTCCGATTTTCATATTTTTCGAGGATCCTCGCCACGCTATACGTGGCGGGACCAACTGCGCCACACCCCGCTTCGACCGCCGTAGCACTGGCAGGGGCGGTCTTAAGCTTCTGCAAAAGTAATCAACAATTCCGATTATGCAAAAATGTCATGATACATGTATCGATGGATCAATTACTTTATGTTTATTGGCTATATTTGAAGCTGTAACTTTTGAATAATATCTTTAAATAATGAAAGATAAATCTATAGACAGACGGAGATTCTTTACCATACTCGGAGCAGGAGGAGCTGCCATGGCCATAACTCCCCTGGTCACCAGGAAATCATTTGCACATCAATCGCCATCCAGACCAGCAACAAACATTAATGAGGCGCTTAAAGTACCGAGAAAACCGGAATCAATGCCCGGCAAATACCCCGGCAGGGTTGTCCTGATCAAGCATAAGGATGCAGTAATAAACGATGAACCGGTTGAAATGGCGGCATATGTTATGCTTCAAAAAGCTATGCTGGAGCTGACTGGCCAGAAAAACCTTGCGAAAGCCTGGAGAATATTCGTAAATCCGGGTGAAAAAATCGGGCTTAAAGTAAATCCGGTGGCCGGAAAGCTGCTTTCAACAAGCCATGCGGTCGTAAAATCTGTCGTTAAACAATTAACGGAGAGCGGCATAGATATTAAAGATATTATTATCTGGGACAGGAGGGAAATGGAATTGAAAGATGTTGGATTCACTCCTCAAAATTATCCCGGGATTAAGATCACAGGAACCGAACAACAGGATGAAAAAGGATCATTTGTCGATATTGAGGGGAAATTATACGGAGAAAGGAATATCGACAGGGAATGGTACTACTGGGCTGATGTTGAGGGTGAATATGATTCCGAAACAATGCCTTATATGGTCAATGGCGGAAAATTCTCCTATTTCACAAAGATCATAACCAGAGAGGTTGACAGGATCATAAACATCCCGGTTCTTAAAAATGCAGGAGGATCAATAACCAATGCCATGAAAAACCTTGCCTTTGGCTCGGTATCAAATACAGGCCGGTTACATACAAGCCTCTGGAATGAAACATGCGCCGAAGTGTGCGCCTTTGCTCCTTTACGCGATAAAGTGGTCCTGAATATCAGCGACGGACTACGTGGATGTTTTAATGGCGGACCAGCAGCAAATGCACAATTTATTTGCAATTATAATTCCCTCCTTGTATCGTCCGATCCGGTTGCGATGGACAGGATAGGTTATGATATCATTGCTGAAAAAAGAATTGCTGAAGGAATCCAGAATAAAGCGGTTCCTGAATCCCTGATATTTCTGGCAATGGCAACTGCTCTTGGATTGGGAATATCTGATAAGAGCAAAATAGATTTGAGAATGTTTGATATAAGTTGACCATTGAAAAGGACACATCCCCCGCCTATTAATCAAAATCACCATATCACCTCACACCTCAAACCACGCACCAAAATAACTATGTTTAAATATCTTCTATTTCTTGTATTCCTGATTCTTGATGTCCGGATAAGTTTTTCCCAGATCCCTGAAGGTTTCCCCTTTGTTACAAAATCTGATTTGCCTGAAGCCCAATTCTCAGCTCCGAGAGTCTTTACCGGGACATCTCTGTATGGATATATCGATGGAGGTGCTGAACTATACCTTGAATACGGATTCTCTGAGGCTGTTATATCTGATGTATCTTTTCAGGGAGGGAAATATAAAACTGAAGTTTATAAAATGAACGGTCCTGAAGAAGCCTTTGGGATCTTTTCAGTATCAAAATACAGGTGTTCAAAGATGCCATCTATTACTAACTTTGCCTGTCAGACAAAGTATCAGCTCCAGCTTTGCAAGGGTTCTTACTATATAAGTATCATAAACAGAACAGGGAATAAAGCTGACAGTAGTGCAATGCTACGTATTGGGAAAATTCTCGCGGGAAAAATCAATGAGCCAGACCCGGATCTTTCTTCATATATGCCCGGGATGCCAATTGATACCCTGAATGCAGAATGTTTTCTTGCGAAAGGGCGTCTGGGGATTGTCAACGGGTCCCCGGATATGGAAGATTTTTTTTCGGGGATCAGCGGTTATACGGCGGTTATATTTAATGAGGGGGACAGAATCAGACTATCGGTCAAGCTCAAAAACCATGAATCATTACTTGAATTTCTGAATCTTCATCAATGGGCAGGGATTAAATTATCAATGGCAGATCAAATGCTGACATCCGGCGGAACATTAAGGCTTCTTTCAGTGAACCATTTGCTGATTACTCTGCAAAAGTGATATATTTGAGGTTTAAAGAATCAGGAATTATAAAGGCCGTATAAGTTGCATTATCAGGTCTTCTTACAATTCAAATTTGTTTAATGTGCAAAGTGTCTATTGATTTATGGAAATATTCAAACCATTAGATCTTTTAAAAACAGAAACTCCTTCTGATATTGAGAATATCGGAAGGGTCAAATGCCTGATAATTGGTTCAGGTCCGGCTGGTTACACTGCAGCTATCTATGCTGCCCGGGCCAACCTTCAACCTGTGCTTTATACTGGACTGCAGATGGGTGGACAGCTGACTATTACAACTGAAGTTGATAACTTCCCCGGTTATCCTGAAGGGATTACCGGACCCGTTATGATGGATGACCTCAGGAAACAAGCTGAACGATTTGGTACCGATGTCCGTTTTGGAGAAGCTACTGATGTTGATTTTTCAGGTAAGGTACATAAGGTTATAATAGATGGGAATAAATGCATAGAGGCTGATTCAGTGATCATAGCTACCGGGGCCACAGCAAAATATCTCGGGCTTGAAGCAGAGTCGCGGTACGCAGGAATGGGAGTTTCAGCATGTGCTACGTGTGACGGCTTTTTTTACAAGGGGAAAGTTGTTGCGGTTGTGGGCGGAGGAGATACTGCTGCAGAGGAGTCAACCTATCTTGCAGGGCTGTGTAAGACTGTTTACCTTATTGTGAGAAGAAATGTCCTGCGGGCATCTAAAGTGATGGAGCAAAAGGTATTGAATACATCCAATATTAAGATTTTATGGGAACACCAGGCTATTGATCTCTTTGGCGAGAATACTGTCGAAGGAGTGGTCCTGGTGAAGAAAAAAGGGACTCCCGAGGAAGAGACTATACGCCTGAAGATTGATGGATTTTTCCTTGCTATCGGCCACAGTCCTAACTCTGAAGTATTCAGGAAGTACCTGGAAACTGACGGGACAGGTTATATTAAAACCCTTCCCGGGACATCAAAAACCAGGATCCCGGGGGTTTTTGCCGCAGGTGATGTCCAGGACCCGGTTTACCGCCAGGCAGTTACAGCCGCTGGCTCTGGATGTATGGCAGCAATTGATGCAGAACGGTATTTATCAGAGATATATGCAAAGGATGAAAACTTTCAAAAAAATATTCAAAATCAATGCTGAACCTGCCGATATTTACGCAGCGTTGACCAATCCCTTTACCATTGAGCTCTGGTCAGGTTATCCTTCTAAGATGTCAACAGAACCTGGTTCTGAATTCTCCCTCTGGGAAGATGATATAACCGGTAAAAACATTGAATTCATTCAAGACAGGAAAATTGTGCAGGAGTGGTATTTCGGGGATCAAACCGAGAAGTCCATAGTGACGATCAGTATCAATCCTGAGGGAGAGAACTCTCTGGTTACAGTCGAGCACACAAATATCCCAGATGATGATTTTGCTGATATATCCGAAGGCTGGAGGGAATATTATATCGGAGCGATAATTAATTTCTTCAATCCTAATTTTTGACTGAAACAGTGAAATCCGTCAGTGGATTCGAATTATCAAGAAGGTTATAAATATCTTCACAGCTGGCATATATAAGCGTGGCTATCCCCTTGTAACATAATGTTCCGGCATTCTCCTGCACACGATTGTTCCAATCCGGCAGCCATGATAAAAGATGTTGTTGAATGAACCTCCGGATTTCATTTCTCATTTCCATCCTGCTGGCTTCATCATCGAGAATAATATACTGGTCATTCAATTTTGTCAGAAAAAGCAGTTCTATCCCAAGATTATCATCAGGAATGTTGTACCGCGATCTGTATCGCCAGCCGTATGAATCATAAAAATCACTTACCTTTTCTGATTTGTGATTATTTCCAGAAACAGCATGATAACCCGCGTAATTTGATCTTACAGGAGAGGCAAGAGGTAATCCGGGACCGGAAAACAATTTCTTATAATCTTCAGTGAGAATTTCTTTGCACAAATCTTTATCGGAACATGAGCATCTGAGCTTTGAGGCAGCTTCAATGAATCTGGGATTTCTGCTAGTTACAGGAAGATTGTTTAAAATGCTATTTGACCAGAAATCTGCCACGCATTCTTCATCAGGTTCATACATGACCATGCTGCCGGCAAAGTAAAGTAGAAAGTTGTAGGCCTTTAATATATTATTCTGATCTTTATTGATTTCCATGTACTGGTAAATGAGGATTTCTATAAAATGGCAACTACGGAATTTAATCAGGGTAATTGACAAGCATTAAACCAGATTATGGTATGTTTTGTTCAAAACTGACTAAAAAGATGGCAACTAAAAGTTTATAACTACCGGCAGGACCCTGATTCCTAAAAAGGGGTCAAATCCAGTCAGTAAAATTGCAGGTTTCCTGAACGATATTAATTCTTTTGAAACGGGAGGCTACTTCGTGAAATCGGCCATTTCGTGAGGATATTCATCGAAATCGATCTTCCTTTTTATCTCCTTAAAGGCCTTTACAGTGTAGTCAACGTCTTCCAGAGAGTGAACAGCTGTTGGAATAAGCCTAAGCATTATAACATCCTTTGGTACGACCGGGTAAATAACCACTGAGCAAAAAATATTATAATTTTCCCGCAAATCGTAAATAAGCTGGGTGACCTGTGTAACGCCACCTTTTATGAAAACGGGGGTAACCGGCGATTCGGTCCTGCCCAGGTCAAGCCCTTCCTCTCTCAAGCCTTTCTGAAGGGCTCTTACTATTGTCCAAAGTCTTTCCCGGTATTCCGGGTGAGTCTGAATGATTTCCAGTCTTTTAATAGCTCCAAGCGTCATCGCCATCGGTAACGATTTAGCATAAATCTGGGAACGCAGGTTGTAGCGCAGATAGTTTATCACTTCCCGGTCGCTGGCTACAAAACCGCCTATTCCGGCCATTGACTTGGCGAAGGTGGCAAAGTAAACATCTATTTTATCCTGAACGCCGAAATGTTCACCTGTTCCCCTTCCATTTGCTCCCATCGTACCAAATCCATGAGCATCATCAACAAGGAAACGGAAATTATATTTCTTCTTAAGTGCCGTAATTTTATCAAGTTTACCCAGGTCTCCAGCCATTCCAAATACACCCTCAGTGATTACCAGAACTCCACCGCCGGTTTCCTCTGAAAGTTTGGTGGCGCGCTGAAGCTGTTTCTCGCAGCTTTCAATATCATTGTGGGGATATACAAATCTTTTGCCGAAATGGAGCCTGAGCCCATCCATAATACATGCATGTGAATCTGAATCGTAAACTATAACATCATGCCTGTCAACAAGAGAATCGATAATTGAGACCATACCCTGGTAACCGTAATTGAGAAGGTATGCATCCTCTTTCATCTCAAACTCGGCTGCCATCTTCTCAAATCTTTCATGATTGGTGGTTTGTCCTGACATCATCCTGGCACCCATTGGGTAAGCCAGACCATATTTTTCGGTATATTCAGCGTCAGCTTTTCTGACTTCCGGATTATTTGCCAGACCAAGATAATTGTTAAGGCTCCAGGTAAGGACCTCTTTGCCCCTGAATTTCATTCGTGGTGCTATTTCTCCTTCAAGCTTTGGGAACATAAAATAACCGTGAGCCATGTCAGAATACTGGCCAAGTGCGCCTTTGTTTGATTTGATTTTATCGAAAATATCCATTTTAAGATGCTTTTAAGAAATTTGCACAAATGTAAGTATAAATGGAGATTACATCCTACCTATTTATACCCAATTTATCCACTAAATTCAGAACAATGACCGGGAAAAAACCGGGAAGCCGAAATCCGTAAGCAGTGATGGCAGCTAATGATCTTCTAAAAACTCAGGATGCCAAAAGTTGATAATCAGACAAATTATACTTTTATTCATCTCAATTCAAAAAAATATACTAATTTTGCGCAACATTTTTTAATATGAAAGTCAGAATATATATAGTTCTTGTAATTTCCATATTGGTAAGCTCTTGCGGAGAATATGAGAAACTGCTAAAGAGCACTGACTATGATCTCAAGAAAACCAAGGCCAGGGAATACTATGATGCAAAACAATATGCAAAGGCATCAGAGCTCCTGGGCCAGGTTATTCCGCGCTTCAGGGCTACTGAGGAAGCTGAAGAACTGAACTGGCTTAATTCCCAGAGCTACTATGGGATGAAGCAGTACGATCTGGCAGGAAGTTACTATAAATCGCTGGTTGAGCAGTATCCGTTCGGGAAATATGCTGAAGATGCCACTTTTCTAGCAGCGTTGTGTGATTATAATCTCTCGCCGAGAGCGGAACTCGACCAGCAAAGCAGCCGAAATGCAATTGAGGGCTTTACCGTTTTCATTAACAGGTTTTCTTTAAGCCCAAAGGTTCAGGAAGCAAAAAATTATATAAAGGCCCTCCAGGAGAGACTTGTGGAAAAATCTTACCTGAACGCGAAGCTTTACTACAATATGAAAGAATATAAGGCAGCTATCACTGCTCTGACAAATAGTCTGAAGGAGTTTTCAGATTCCAGGTACAGGGAAGAAATGATGTACCTTAAATTGAGCTCTCTTTTCCTTTATGCTGAGAGAAGCCTGGTTATCAGGCAAAAAGAAAGATATCAAGCTGCCCTGGATGATTATTTTTCATTTATGGAAGAGTATCCGGAAAGCAAATTTTCAAGAGAAGTAAAAAAAATCTACGAGGATACCGCAAAATATCTAAAACTGGGTGATAATATAAATTTAGGCAACATTCAATAATTATTTATGGATTACAGAAAGTCAAATGCACCGGTAACAACAGTTACCCGGAATCTGGATTCGCTGACAAAGGATACGGGAAACATTTATGAAACAGTTATTGTTGTTTCACGCAGATCGAATCAGATTTCCGTTGAAATGAAACAGGAACTCAACAAGAAGCTGGAGGAATTTGCATCATATACTGATAATCTTGAGGAGGTTTTTGAAAACCGCGAGCAGATTGAGATTTCGAAATTCTATGAACGGCTTCCCAAGCCTACTCTTATTGCACTTCAGGAGCTTGAGGAGGGAAAGATCTTTTACAGGAATCCCGAATCAGGTACCGGTAAAAGTAAAACTTAGCGCCGGATGCTGAAAGGAAAGAAAATACTTGTTGGAGTAACAGGAGGTATAGCAGCGTACAAAACTGCCACTATCATCCGGTTACTTGTCAAGGAAGGTTCGGAGGTTAAAGTAATAATGACAGATCATGCAAAAGCCTTTATTACTCCCCTGACTCTTGCCACGTTGTCCAAAAATCCTGTTCTTTCCGAATTTTTCAGTCCTGAAACCGGCAGCTGGAACAGTCATGTCGACCTCGGCATCTGGGCTGATCTTTTCCTTATTGCACCTGCTACTGCAAATACAATCTCAAAAATGGCTAACGGTGTTGCAGATAACCTGCTAATTACCACCTACTTATCTTCGCGTTGTCCTGTGTACGTGGCTCCATCGATGGACGAAGATATGCTTGACCACAAAGCCACCAAAAAGAATATTGAAATACTGAGATCATACGGAAATCATATTCTTGATGCTCCACGGGGTGAGCTCGCCAGCGGACTTACTGGCAAAGGCCGGATGTCGGAACCCGAAGAGATCGTGAAAGAGATAAAAGACTTCTTTTCAAAAAAAAAAATTATAAGCCTCTGAGAGGCAAACATCTTCTAATCAATGCCGGTCCTACACAGGAACCGATCGATCCGGTTCGTTATATCAGCAACTATTCATCAGGTAAAATGGGAATTGCTATTGCTGAAATTGCAGCAGAATATGGTGCATCTGTTGAACTTGTAATTGGTCCGGTGTCTAAACTGCCTGAGAATAAATCAGTTAAATTAATAAAGGTAACAACTGCTGCAAATATGGCTGCAGAGTGTATTGCCAGGTTTAACAGTTGTGACATAGCAATCCTGGCAGCAGCAGTGGCTGATTTTACTCCTGAGAAGGTCACGAGGGAAAAAATTAAAAAGACCGGTGATGACATTATACTGAGATTAAAACCCACTATTGATATTGCAGCTACCCTGGGTAATCTGAAAAAGAAAACTCAGATTATCGCTGGTTTTGCTCTCGAAACCGATAATGAAATCGCCAACGCAACTTCAAAGCTTAAGCTCAAAAATCTTGATATAATTGTCCTGAATTCGCTGAAGGATAAAGGAGCCGGATTTGGCTTTGATACAAACCAAATCACCATAATTGACAGTAACAATAATATTGATAAATTTGAGTTGAAATCAAAAGAAGAGGCGGCAAGAGATATACTTGATAAAATCGTTTCAATAATGAAAAGTTGATCCTGATGAAATTATTGCGGTATTTGAAATATTCGTTTTTTATTTTTCCGGTTTTAAACCCTACTACTGTCAAATCGCAGGAACTCAATTGCAATGTGCAGATCTCGGCCCAGAAGATACAGGGATCGAACCGTCAGGTTTTTGAATCGATGCAGCGCGATCTTTACGAATTCATGAACAATACTGTATGGACAAATCATGTTTTCAGTTATGCTGAAAGAATTGACTGCAACATCCTTATTAACCTTACCGATCAGCTTTCAGCTGATGAATTCAAGGGAACGATACAGGTTCAGTTGCGCCGACCGGTTTTTAATTCAACATATAATTCAACAATGCTGAATTTTGTTGATAATAATTTTCAGTTCAGGTATGTTGAATTTCAGCCCCTGGAATTTGATCCTAATACATACCGATCCAGCCTGGTATCGGTCCTTGCCTACTATACTTATATTATTTTGGGTTTTGATTACGATTCATTTTCTACTTTGGGAGGGACTGAATTCTTTCAGGTAGCCGAAAAAATAGTTACGAATGCCCAGAATGCGGCGGAATCGGGATGGAAACCTTATGACGGATCACGAAACAGGAACAGGTACTGGCTTGTCAAAAACATTCTTGATAAGGAATATGAAGGAGTCAGAAGGTTCATATATGAGTATGACATTAACGGCCTTGACAGGATGGAATCAAAAACTTCGGAAGCCAGGACAAGTATTGTTGAAAGCCTGAGATTGCTTCAGGATGTTTACAGGGCTAAACCCGATCCGTTCATGTACCTGCTCCAGGTTGTAATGGAGTCAAAAGCTGATGAGCTTGTTAATATTTTTTCCGACGCATTCCCTGAGGAAAAAAGCCGGGTGGTCCAGATCCTGATTGAGATTGATCCGGCAAACAAGTCAAAATATGAAAAGATCACCACAGCCAACACACTTTAATAACCGGCAATGCTCGCAAAACTTACTGTCCATAATTATGCGCTTATCAGGGAATTGGACCTTAATCTCGAAAACGGGCTTACAATAATCACCGGCGAAACCGGAGCCGGCAAATCAATTCTTCTTGGTGCGCTTTCACTTATCCTTGGAACGAGAGCAGATACATCAGTGCTTCTCGATAAGAAGGAAAAATGTGTGGTCGAAGGGACTTTTAAAATAGATGATTACGACCTGAAAGATTTCTTTGTAACCAATGATCTTGATTATGAATCTGTCGCAATTCTGAGAAGAGAAATAAATCCTGCAGGAAAATCACGGGGATTTATCAATGATACACCGGTAACCGTTACCCTGATGAAAGAGCTAGGCGACAGGCTAATTGATATACATTCTCAGCACCAGATGCTGATGCTCAACGATAACAATTTCCAGCTTAATATAATAGATTCATTCGCAGGAACTGCTTCCCTCAGGAATGACTACAGGATTGCTTATATTAACTTTAAAAAGCTTCAAAAGGAGTTTAATGATCTGAATGAAAAGGCCGAAAGGAATAAGGCGGACCTGGAATATTATCAGTTTCAGATGAATCAGATTGAAGAAGCCAGGTTAAAAAAGGGAGAGCAGGATGAGCTGGAAAAGGAACAGGAGCTTCTGGGTCATGCTGAGGAGATAAGACAGGCGCTTGACAGTTCATCTCAGCTTCTAAGCCAGGAAGGCAGATCTGTTATTCCTCTGCTTCGGGAAGCTAAAACAATTATTGGAAAGATAAACTTATTTCTTCCGCCCGATGAAAATATTCTGAACAGGCTGGATTCGGCTTATATTGAACTTGATGATCTCGCAAACGAGATCGATAAGCTTGCCCAAAAAATTGAAGCAGATCCTGACCGTCTCGCAAAGGTCAATAACCGGCTGGATAATATTTACTCACTGATACAGAAACACCGTGTAAAGAACCTGGATGAATTGATCCTGAAGAAGGAAGAAATTGAAAAAATAATCCAGTCAATCGTCACAAGTGATGACAGGCTGGTTGAACTGGCTTCTCTTATAAGTGCACAAACTGAAATCCTTATCAAGCTATCTGAAGAGATCTCAAAAAAGAGGAAGGCAATATTAACTGATACCGAGAAAAAGATAACGGAGTCGCTTAAACAGTTGGGAATGCCGAATGCAAAGTTCAGGATTTCACTGTCAAGGACAAAGGATTTTACTTCAACAGGCATTGATAATGCAGATTATCTGTTTTCAGCCAACAAGCAGATTGAACCGGAAAATATTGCCAGGATTGCATCCGGAGGAGAATTATCGCGTGTAATGCTGAGCCTGAAATCGATGCTGACCAAAAATAATAATCTGCCTACCATTATATTCGACGAAATTGATTCCGGCGTATCAGGAGAAGTGGCTGACAAGGTAGGTCAGATTCTTTCGGGCATGGGGAAGTATATGCAGGTAGTCAATATAACTCACCTACCGCAGGTAGCCTCAAGAGGCACAAAACATTATCATGTTTATAAAGAAGATACTAAAGATTCAACAATTACCCGTATCAGGTTGTTATCAGATGAAGAACGAATTCTCGAGGTAGCCAGATTACTGAGTGGAAGTGAAATAACTGAAACTGCAATTAAAAACGCGAGCGAGCTGATAAATGCAGGCCTGAAATAATGATCATTATTGAAAGAAATCAATTCAACAGTCTCTTAACATAATGAATGGATTACTGAAAGAAAAGAAGGGAATTATTTTCGGCGCATTGAATGAAAAATCAATTGCGTGGCAGGTGGCTTTGAAAGCACGGCAGCACGGAGCCGAGCTTGTTCTTACCAACTCACCGGTAGCTATTAGAATGGGCACTATAAACGAGCTTGCCCAAATAACCGGAAGTAAAATAATCCCAGCTGACGCAACAAGCATGGTAGATATTGATAAGCTCATATCAGAGAGCATGGAAATCTTCGGGGGAAGATTTGATTTTATCCTCCATTCGATCGGAATGTCTCCAAATGTCAGAAAGGATATTCCTTACGAGAATACCAGCTACGAAAATATGCTGAAGACCTTCGATATTTCAGCCCTGAGCTTTCACAGGATCTTGCAGACGGCATATAAATATGACGCAATTAATGAATGGGGATCAGTGGTGGCGATGTCTTTTGTTGCTGCTCAGCGTACGCTGACCGGATATAATGACATGGGTGATGCCAAAGCTCTTCTTGAATCCATCGCCAGATCGTTTGGCTATATTTATGGCCGGGACAGGAAAGTCAGAATTAATACAATTTCGCAGTCTCCAACGCTGACAACGGCAGGTAGCGGAATTCATGGCTTCGAATCACTGGTCGATTTTTCTGAAAGGATGTCTCCTCTGGGAAATGCAACAGCTGAGGAATGTGCTGATTTTTGCATCGTTCTCTTTTCTGATCTTACACGCAAGATCACAATGCAAAACCTTTATCACGATGGCGGTTTCTCAAGTATGGGAATGAGCCTTAAAGCAATTGAACAGTATAAGAAGAGCTTTGAGGAGTG
>Ga0153915_10005199_pt1 | contig 12092 bp, 9 predicted proteins | sample Opewatmetagenome_2_FD_107003 | JGI IMG/M metagenome (GOLD analysis project Ga0153915, IMG submission 107003) | Freshwater wetland microbial communities from Ohio, USA - Open water 3 Core 3 Depth 3 metaG | ecosystem: Environmental > Aquatic > Freshwater > Wetlands | place: USA: Ohio, Lake Erie...
CATGTATTCTGGCCAGATCGTTCGACTTCGGGCCCTTGAGATGACCGACCTTGCCAACATAATGAAAGGCTGGAACAACTTCGAGATGCGCCGCTTCCTTGCATCCATGCTGCCCATGTCAGAAAATGCTGAGAGAGAATGGCTAGACCGCGCGACAAAGTTCGACCCTTGGAGAGACGGAAACATGGTGCTCGCCATCGAGAACAAAAAGACAAGCGAGTTCCTTGGCACTACCGGCCTCCATTCAATCTCTAGGCAGGACAGGAGAGCGGAGTTTGGGATCGCGATACATGACCCAAAGAACTTCGGGAAGGGATATGGAACAGATGCGACACGAGTGATGCTGTGGGTCGGCTTCCATGTTCTCGGTCTAAATGCCATCTACCTGCACGCTCTGGCTCACAACTCACGTGCTCTACATGTCTACGAGAAGAACCACTTCAAGAGAGTGGGCGTCCTTAGGCAAGCGTTGTTCGTGGAAGGCGAGTTCCGTGACACTGTGATCATGGACATACTGAAGAGCGACTTCATGAAGGAGTACCCCCCAGGTTCCAAGATTGGGGAGCCATAGTCCCAATTCGCGACCACGAGATCCAGGATCACTGCTGCCTTTTGAACTCACTAAACCTTGGAAGCAACCTGCCTGTCATGGCGGCATACTGACTATATGCCTCACCGAACAACACACCCAGCTCATCCTCTTCCTCGCGAACCTGATGCGGGAGAGAAACCCAACCGATTGCTGTGACTGCAATCAGCCAGATCCCTGTTGTCAAGAAGATGAAGAGAGTTTCTGCAAGGTATGATACATACATTGGATGCCTCACTAGTTTGTAAGGTCCACCTGTGGCAAGCACATAGGTTTCCGGCATTGGTTTGTATAATGGTGTGTAGTTAACATTGTAGTAGTAGACACCCACACCCATGACAAGATGGCACCAGATGCCAACCAGCCCGATGACGTTGACGTACCAAGGAAGGTCCCATGTCACGTTCAAGAGTGCGTTCTGCAGAGGGTCGAAGAGAAGCCCTCCGACGACTGCAAAGACAAATACCATGTTGCCCCCCATGGCCAGTGTGACACCAAACTTGGACCATCTCATGCCTGGTGCACGGTGCACTACCCCCGATTCCGGCTGCTCAAGCACGATGGAGCCTGGTGGCAGACGATGCCCTCTTTTCCTTCTCAATACGGCTGTGATCGCGCCAGAAACAATCCATGCGCCAAGTATCCCTATGAGAAGGACGAGTCTGTCAAGCATGTTCGCAAGAGTTTATGCCATGCCTCTTAAAGCCTCATTATCGCCAATGCCTGTTGTTCTTGAGCCACTGGTTTGAAGCGGAGAATCCCGGCAGAGTTGTTTCGCACGCAGCTTGATGCAGGTCGCGATTCTCTATGAAAGACGAGAGAACTCGCATGATTTTCACGACAGGTCTTTCTGGTTTCAATACCGTAGCTGCACCGTTTGCACAATGAGGTGGGAACATCATTACTCAGAGGACTGACGTGACAATAGCTTATTGCGGCGTCTGTTGTGATCACTGCGCCATGCGGGAACGGGTGCCCGAATTGGCCAAGGACCTCAAGAGATTCATCGACGCCTACGGCTACGCACAGTGGATACACAATGTGACGAACGAGTTCGACCTCGATAACCTCATGAAAGGCCTAGGATGGTTCATGTCCTCTGGCTGTAGGGGTTGTCCTAGTGGAGGTGGTATGCCCCACTGCGAGGTAAAGGAGTGCTGTTCGGGACGCGGGAAGGACAACTGCTACTCGTGTGCCAGTTTTCCGTCCTGTCAGAAGCTCATCTACCAGAAGCAGACGTACAGAATCGATGACAACTATGCGAGAATCAAGGAAACAGGCTATGAGAAATGGATGAGAGAACAAAGTCGGAAATCCAAGAAAGGGTTTGACAACATCGAGTATCTCGAACAGACCTTGAAGATGGAGAAGCGCGAATAGAGCACCTAGATCTCACTACCCCTAGGACAGAACTGGACCAGTTTCTGCCGTTCATCTACTGCCTAGCCGGCAACTAACCTCGCAAGCAGTGCGCACGGATGCGAACGGATTACAGGTGGAGATTAACTGAAAAACGCAACAACCAAAAGCAGCATTTTTCCACGCCCGGACAACAATCCAGTGCTCTGTCAGAGAATGCATGAAGGATACCTCTCATGTCATCCACATCCACTATTCAGGACAAGGCCATCAACACAATACGGTTCCTAGCAGCAGATGCTGTACAGACTGCAAACTCAGGTCACCCTGGAATGCCCATGGGCACAGCTGCAATGGCCTATGCTCTTTGGACACGACATCTACGCTTCAACCCTCAGAACCCAGCTTGGCCAGATAGAGACAGGTTTGTGCTTTCAGGCGGACACGGTTCCATGCTCCTCTACGCCCTCCTGCATCTCACAGGCTATGAGTTGCCACTCGAAGAACTGAAGGCTTTCCGCCAATGGAAATCGCGGACTCCAGGCCACCCCGAGAGAGGACTGACGCCAGGGGTTGAGGTCACAACAGGACCGCTAGGCCAAGGTTTCGGCAATGCTGTCGGCATGGCAATCGCTGAGACACATCTAGAGGCAGAATTCAATCGTGCGGGTCACAAAGTCGTTGACCATTACACGTATGTCATAGCGACGGACGGTGACCTGATGGAGGGGCTGTCATACGAAACCTCCTCCCTTGCGGGACATCTACGCCTAGGCAAGCTGATTGTGCTCTATGATGACAACCGCATCTCCATTGATGGCAGCACAGACCTAACATTCACAGAAGACCGAAAGGCCCGCTTCGAGGCCCAAGGCTGGCATGTGCAGGCTGTTCAGGATGGAAATGATGTCGATGCTGTCGACAATGCAATCAAGAAAGCAAAAGAGGATCCTCGTCCTTCGTTGATAATCTGTAGGACTCACATAGGATATGGGTTGCCGAAGAAGCAAGACACTGCAGAGGCACACGGTGAGCCGCCCGGAGAGGAGGAACTGAATGGAGCCAAGCTCAAGCTTGGTTGGCCACTCGAACCTAGGTTCTACATACCTGACGACGTCCTCAAGCACTTCCGTGAAGCACTAGGTCGAGGAAGGAAATTGGAGTCGGAATGGAAGGCGCGCATGGAGCGTTATCGTCAGGCGTATCCTGACCAAGCAGTGGAACTCGAACGTCGTCTTGCAGGGAAACTGAAGACAGGCTGGGACTCAGACCTGCCATCCTTCTCAGCTGACCCAAAGGGAATGGCGACTCGAGCCGCATCCGGCAAGGTAATCAATGTACTCGCGGGGCGACTCCCTGAGATGATGGGGGGCTCAGCAGATCTTACAACCTCCAACAAGACTTGGATTGACGGAGGCCCTGCGTTTCAGAGGGATGCCCCACTGGGGCGGAACCTCCACTTCGGCGTCCGCGAACATGCGATGGGAGCAATCATGAATGGCATCGCTGTTCATGGCGGCATCATCCCCTTCTGCGGCACTTTCTTGGTCTTTTCAGATTACATGCGGCCAGCAATTCGGCTGTCCGCTGTTTCGAGATATCCGAGCATCTGGCTCTACACGCATGACAGCATAGGTCTCGGAGAAGACGGTCCAACTCATCAGCCGGTCGAGCATCTCGCTGCGCTCCGGGCAATCCCGAACGTTGTGGTGATCCGACCCGCAGACGCAAATGAGGTGACTGAGGCCTGGAAAATTGCCATCGCTCGCAGAGATGGCCCGACCGTCCTGGTGCTCTCGCGTCAGAACCTGCCAGTCCTAGATCGACGAACGGTCACCGCGGCAAGTGGCCTGAAGCGTGGTGCATACGTTCTAACCGACCTACGCGGCTATCCACCAGATGTCATCCTAATGGCATCAGGATCCGAGGTGAGCCCGACTTTGAAGGCGGCAGAGAAGCTGGCGTCCGAAGGAATCGGAGCGAGAGTGATTTCTTTTCCTAGCTGGGAGCTCTTCGCTGCTCAAGACAAGGACTATCGTGACTCAGTACTGCTGCCCAGTATCACTGCGCGGCTCGCTGTTGAAGCCGGCGTTTCACAAGGATGGGCACGATGGACTGGCGATAAGGGAGCCTTCGTTTCTATTGAGAGATTCGGTGCATCTGCGCCGTCCCAAGTTGTCTTTGAACGGTACGGCTTCTCGGCAGACAATATCTCCCAGCGAGCCAAGGAGCTACTTGCAGACCAGTAATCCATAGATGGTGTAGTCACTCTGGCATCATCTACTAGGGAGTATGTGCAGATGCTAGGAGGAACCCGTCAACCGCGGTTCGGAAATGCCCGGCGCAATCGCCTTGAGAGCGTCTGAAGCAGCTACTCTCAATTCCTCGTCCAAGTCAAGACTTGCACGAGTGAGAGTAGGGATTGCTCGAACGTCCCCAATCAGCCCAAGGGCTTCAGCAGCCAGTTTCCTTGCCACCCTTCCTCTCTGCGCCAGTGCGGCCTCAAAACTGTCTAGCGACCTAGGGTGAGATACCTCAACAGCTTGAAGCGCATCGGCATACCCAACTCGACGCTCATGAGAAAGCAGGTCAATGAGGACAGGCACTGCATCATGCCCGATTATAATCAGGCTCTGTACGGCCTCGGTTTGGACGCAGGAGTCGAAATCATTCAGTGCTTCAGCGAGCACTCGCGCACTACTGGGCAATGCAATCTGACCAAGTGCAGTGACGGCTGCCTTTCGCACCCAGGAATACTGGTCCTTCACGGCCGCACCCAGATAGGGCTCAGCTCTCGGGTCATCGATTCTCCCCAGCTCTTCAGCTGCAGCAGCACGCTCAGTCGAGTTCTTACCTGTGAGAGTAAGAATAGCCCTCAGCAGCTCGGCGCCCTGTCCTGATGTGTTTGTGAAGGAAACTTGGGCCGGGTCGAGATTGCTGCATGTTTCGCACGATATGTTGGCACTATCAACCCCTAGGCCGCTTAGAAACCTCTCGAATCCCGTGTCGGGCAACCTGTCTCTAATGGTAGAGGTCATGAATACGAAGCCATAGTATGTGGAGGCGAGTGAGCAAGCATCAATGGAGCCCCTGCAAGTGCGCTCGATCTCAACACGTCTGGTTTCGAGAATGTCGGGAATCAGAACAGCCGCAGATGACCTTTCAAGAGAGGTCACATCCAAGAAGAACGTGTTCCCACTTGAAACCTGTTCACGAAGAAGACGGACTGCAATCGCCCTTGCGGACGCGATTCCTCGATTAGTCTTGAGACGTCCCATCCCATCGATGATGTCCAAGGGGTCTCTATCCAGTCCTCGTAGGTCGGAGATGTCGAGAGCATCGAATATTGCTTGCCTGAATAGGCCCCACCGCGATTGAAACTGCTGTGTCAGCGATAGTTTCCGAAGATGGCCAACAAACTCAAGGACACTGTTGCCAGCGAGACCCTCTTCAATCACATCTCTCAGCCGGCCCGCTTGTTTCTTGAGAATCATATCGACAATCTCGGCTGGAGGCATCTCATTCAACTCAGAATACTGGAGAGAAACGTCCGTTTCGTATATAACGTTGTTTTTGAGTACTCGGTGATCTCACGTACACCTGCGATGCCTGCGTTCGTATTTTCGGAAATGTCACTGCTGTACAATTAATAAGGGACCTGTATTCCACGATGGGCTGGACACAGTCTAGTCCGGGGATGACGATTATGGCATCAAAGGAACTGATTGACCTAATGAACAAGGGAATCTCAAGAGAGATACAGGTGAGCATCCAATACATGTGGCAGCATGTGCGGATATACGGCTTCAACCATCTCCCTATAGCTGATGAGCTGAAGAAGATAGCAATTCAGGAGATGAAGCATGCCGAAAGCATCGCAGACCGAGTCGACTACTTGGGTTTCGAACCAACGACTGTACCCGCCACGATAACCGTCGGCAAAGAAGCTGAAGAGATGATCGCAATAGACAAGAAGGCCGAGGAAGAAGCCATTACACTCTATAGACAGATCATTGAGAAAGCGTTCGCGGAGAAGGATCACGTCACAAGGGAACTCTTCGAAGACATACTTGAAGATGAAGAGGACCACCACAACGTGTTCATGACACTGCTACAGAAGTAGAACTCCGTAACCCCACCGGGCTCGGTCTGTAGGAAGCTACAGAGCGCATAGCGCTACTGCTTGCAGACCAGTCCGGTACTGTTTCTTTTTCATTAGGAACTTTGCCTTGAATAGCTCACCGACGGAATTCAAGACATGACCGCAATCTGCAGGTTGAGTCATGATTGACATAGGCGTGCTTGGTAATCCGGGACACGATGCTCGAGGCCACTCCTTGAATCGGGACTGTGTGAGTCGACCGCAAGTGCGAACCCGGTCAAGAGCTATTTAAGACGGCATTCAAGATGTCAGGCGTTGCCCAGCTCGTGGGCGGCGTTTCCATGCGATGGGTTAAGGCCAAGGCCGGAGCGGTGCTATTCGATCAATGACTCAGAACAGGCCTACAGTCGGAAGAGACTCTGCGACTATCACACACGCCAAGTCGCTGCAGAGCAGTCACACATTTGCAGTGATGCTGGCGCTCTTCGTCACAGTCCTGTGGTCCTCCTCATGGGTGCTCATCAAGTTCGGACTTCAGGACGTCCCACCATTGGTCTTTTCAGGCCTCAGATACTCAGCCGCGTCAGCTATTCTCCTAGGTGCAATACTGGGCAGGTCGAAACACCGGACGTTCCTCAGGAGCAGAAACAGGCGATGGTGGGAAATGATAGTAGCATACGGAATAGTCTTTGTCGCAGTCACTCAGGGGGCTCAGTATGTCGGGCTTGCATTCCTAGACGCTATAACAGTGTCTATGCTGCTGAACCTGACACCCATACTAGTGCTATTGTTTGGAAGTAACCTGCTAAGGGAGGTCCCTTCTCGTCGTCAGGTAGCCCTGATCATACTCAGCGTACTCGGGGCAATGATCTATGTGTATCCAGTCCAGTATAATGCTTCGCAGGTCTTTGGAGTATTGGTTGTCATTGTAGCAGTCTTTGCAAATGCGGCGTCATCGATAATGGGCAGGTCAATCAACAGAGAACGTGATTCGCCACCAATTGTAGTCACTGGGTTAAGCATGACTATCGGCTCAGTTCTCCTCTTGACAGCAGGGTTTGCCGTTGAAGGAGTAGTGCCATTGACGGCCATGGCGGTAGTCTACATCGTGTGGCTGAGCGTGGTGAACACTGCCCTTGCTTTTACGCTGTGGAACAGAGCTATGCAGACTCTCCGAGCTATCGATATGTCAATCATCAACAGCACTATGATGCCACAGATTGCCCTGCTCGCCGTCTGGTTTCTCGGCGAAATGCCTACGCTCTTGGATTGGGCGGGGCTGGTGGTGCTAGGCGTCTGTGTGGCTCTCGTGCAGGTGGACCAAGCCCGGAGACTCGCCTCTAATCAGGAAGCCAAGACAGGTGAAAGCCCGACAGACTCAAGGTAAAGCCTCACAGGCTCTTGGAACACGTGTTCCAACGAACCCATTCCGAAAGAGAGCTGACGAGTTTTCTCTGGACATAGTATCGTCTGCGGTTCATCGGACGAGGTCATACCGTCTTCCACATCAGAACCCGTTCAGCATCTCCTGATACAAGTGAAGAGCTTTGCTTGCTGTACTGACGCCTTTCACGATCGCATTTCCACTCTGCATGATAGTAATCTGTGCACCGACGTCTGTTTCGATTCTCACAAACCCCGGTCGCTCGACTGCCTTGTACTTCCGTTTCGCACGTCTTGCCACAGCAGAAGTGTCAATGGCAGTGGGTCCCGCCGGGGAGATGTTGAAGCTGCCCGAACAGAGCATAGTGACAGATGGAGAATCGTGCTTCTCTGCTGTTCTCTTTGTTGGGGCTGAACATACAGGACAGTCCTCCACCCGCCCTATGTCAAAGAAGTCAAAGGCCAAGTCGTTCATGTCTATTGCCATCAGGCGTCCTGCCAGACGAGGATGCCGACTCACTGCTATGAGGACAGCCTCTTGAACCTCTACAGAAGCTGCCATGGGCAAGAGCGTTGGTGAAACACCGACCCTCTGACACGTATTCTCAGGGTTGTCTTGAACATCGCCCATCAAGCATTGTAGACACCCGGTCTGCCCCGGCAGGAATGTCGTGATGTTAGCATAGTATTCGATTGCGCCCGCAAACACGTAGGGTATCTTCAGTCTGACACTTGCGAAGTTGACAGCGCGTCTTGACTGGACAGTATCTAGACCGTCTAGGATGATGTCCGAACCCTTCAACAGGTCTTGGGCGTTGTTCATGTCTATGGATACTGTGATCGGCTCAAACTCCACATCGGGGTTCATGAGCGCAAGATTAGAGGCGGCTGCCTCCGCTTTTGGTCGGCCGATGTCACTCGTATTGTATACGGTCTGTCGTTGGATGTTGGACAACTCCACTATGTCACGGTCTATGATACGGACCTTGCCAAAGCCCATGGCCACCAAGAAACGAAGTGCCGGGCTGCCCAGTCCGCCGGCCCCGACCACAGATACCGTGGTTCTCAAGACGGACACCATTTCTTTCTCTCCGAAGTCGCGGAGAGCCAGAGTCCGGGAGTATCGCTCCCTCTGTTCATCAGTCAGTGCCATCTGTTTGCCCCACCCGACTACTACTGGTCATGACTTAAACAACGTGTTCTGCACCGCTGGCAGAATGCTTCAGAGCTGCAGCGGTTTTTTCCATTCCTCAAGAGCATTCTGAGTTTCCCGTCTTACCTTCTCAAGGACGTTCTTGGTCTTCTCTGTCACGTTAGCATGCAGTTCCTCATCGCAACGTGCCAACAGCATTTCGAGATGCTTCAGCGGTTGCTTGGCTCGGTCGCCCCAGTCCCAGACACAACACCAGCGGCGTCCCAAATCAGTGCCATAGGTGCTCTCCGCCTTCGCTCTGATTCCAGGGGAAACCACGGTGCCCGGATGCAGCCAAGGCATGTCCGTACCATTCGACTCGACACCGAATATCGCATTAGAGAAGAAGAGATAGATGGGAATATGCAAGCGTTCAGCGAGTTGTTTCAGACGGTGCGCCCCTATCAGGCCACCTGCAATGGAATAGACAATCACTGCACGTATATCTGGACCGCGGGCCAGCGTGGCGTCCAAGATGCGTTCGATAGTCCCACCTGTTGCTATAGTGTCCCCTATCAAGATCACCGACTCAGGCGATAAAGCCTCGAAGTTCTCGTAGGCAAGCTCGGTCACCCAACCTGTTGGTGATAGCTGACGCTTCGCACCAATGAAACAGCGGTTGATGGGCTCTCCAAAGACTGATTCAAATGCTTCCGCGACACCATAGTAGAGAGAGCCTGCAAGCGGAATGACTTCTGTTACAGTCCCAAGATGCGAGTCCCTCAATTCCTCGGAAACTCCGTACGCCACACGAAGAAACTCGGCAGTACTCCTTCGTGCATAGCTTGCCAGCTTCCCTCCCACAATCCAAGGTCGTAGCAGAATCTTCAGAGCACTCGGGGACTCGATGACATATGTAGATGGGAGAAGATAATCGCTCCTGACCTGAAACACTCTGAGCATCGGACTGGAGAGACCTGCCATCTCGACCATTCTTGCAGTTTCTCTTATTTCCGCCTGATTCATTGTTCCGCCTCCAGGGCGGTATGTGGCAGCTAGCCAGAATCTGGACAGTTTGGACTTCCTCGAGTGGGAACTTAAAAATCTCCTGACTAGGTCGGTTTCTGAGTGGGCCAGAAGTATAGCCATGATGACCCAGACCATACCACTAATTCGACTGGCAAATCTGGAACAGAATAGATAGACTGACGAGGCATCATTTATCTGTGGTTCCAGACGATGCGGGAGCGACCGTCAACGGCTCACCTTGCCCCTTGACAGCGAGTACTGACCTAGGCGAATGGTCAGCACTAGAGCCTTGAACTCCCAAGGCGATAGCGATGGCTATCACAGATATCGGTGTGGGAACCCATACTGTGGATAGGTAGCTCGGGATTGGAAAGCGAACAACGAGCGCGGCAACCGATACCGTGAACGCGAGGAAGAGCGAGGCTTTGACGTAACCCTTGCCTGTGCCTCTTCTCGTCCAGTACCAGAGAAACACGATGGCGATGTAGCAGCATAAGACGTATGGGACTGAGAACAGCCACCACATGACATCGAAGCCGGCCACCTGAGAATAGGCGAACGGAAGGGGATAGATAAGAGCTGGAAACTCCCATACGATTCCTTCGAGCACCTCGAAGCGCTGTGACTGCCAGTCATATTGAGGTGATGCGTAGTGGAACCCTACGAGCGTCGGCGACAACAGCAGGAGCACTAGCAGCAGTTTCACCTTTCTGTTGCCAAGTCCTCGGGTGAACAGGACCGCCCCAAGCCGGGATGAGTCCGATTCGGAGGCGGATGCCTGGGCAGCCTTGCTGGATACCTGCTCAGTCAAACCCCCACTCTTGCCAGAACCTCCTGTGGATAATGCCCGAACTCGTGTGTTGTGGCGTTCAAGCAGTAGCGCAATAGTGGCCGCGGCAAGCCAAGCTATCGGAACGATGTACGTGAGCAAGACTACGGGGGTTGGCACGAGTTCAAGATGGACTGGGAGAGGCATCACGACCGGGAACACAAGTGCGTAGAGCGCTGGCATTGCGAGAAGGAACACCCTACGCAAGTTCCCAGCCCAGTCACTAGCCGCTGGCGCCCTCACCGTAGCGTAGATCAGGGGCAGCCAGTACACGAAGAACGCAAGAGCCGCCCAGTACAGAGCAGACTGCGGCAGAATAAAAGACATCAGGGAGCCAGATGTCGATGCTAGAATCACAGGAATCGGTCCGAACAATACCATGTTCACTTGTATTGGGTTGGCGGCGTTCCACCAGTCGGATATGGTTCTTGACGACTCATACCAAGGAAACAGTGACAACCCAAGCATCAAGATGATCGGAACTAGCCTGCTTCCCAGACGCAGTCCGTCGCCCGGTTTCCTAGGCACAAGGAGGGCCGACCGAACTATCACTGCAGCCATCAACATCAATCCAGAGCTCAACAGAAGCATATCGCCGGTATTCAGTGCGAAACCATAAGCATCCCAGCCCGGGAACTCAATAGAAATCTGTATGTTTTCTGTGCCGAGTGGTGCTGACCAGTTCCCCGCTTGTCCTTCTGCTCTCTCCCGGTAGTTCGATTTGCTATAATCCCCGAGCAAATCAAGCCAGCGCACTTCGACATATAGGGAACGGCGTGGGGGCATATAGAGGGAGTCAAGTCTGTCGAAGTCAACGTGGGCATCGTAGAGGTCTACATGCGTACCAGGGTCCGATGACCCATAAACCCAGAGATAGCCTACCGAACACCTTACGTTGACTGCAAAGTCCAATCTTATCGCTAGAATCCTGATGTTCCACCGAACGGTTTCGTTTTCATGAATCGTGAGATTCAGCGGGAGGCCATCATAGATGTTGGAATCACTGCCCCATCCTATGAGGCCCGCTATCTCCCCCGGGGCCAAATAGAGCGAACAGTTGGCCTTGTGTAGAGAGAACCCGCTTCTGGTTTCGTTCTCTCTACCGACGTCCAAGTAAGGTGACTCTGCCAGAAATCTCATCATTTCGTACTGAAACAGGCTTGCGCCCGCCGTCGACTGAACATCCACAATCACTCTGGACAATGGCTTGGAAGAACTAGCCCATACCGCAACATTGTGCCAGATGAGATCCTCATATGGATTAACCTCGATGTGCCAGTAGTTCGTCCAAGAGGATGATGCGTTTCTTACCGAATCCATGTCAACTGTGAGAACGAGATTTGTCCACTGACCCCTCTCTATCGTCTGTTCGATATGTCGTGATGTGGAGTTGGCAAAGTGGATCAAGACGACAAGTTCTGCAGCAACAACGTCGCTCACTGCCTCCACGGTTGCGGACACGTGTACCTCATCATAGTCATATACGGGCACTTGGACACCTAGGTACTGGTGGAGGGGGGTTTCATTCAGCAAAACGACGCGACTCACGGATGGCGAATACTCCCTCGTGACAGACTGGCCGAGGGTCTGGTTTATCTCCGAGGTGTACTCGATGTCGATGCTCCCGGTGCCAAACGGCGGCCCGAACCTGGTTGAATACGAGGGGTTC
>Ga0153915_10005200_pt1 | contig 12092 bp, 6 predicted proteins | sample Opewatmetagenome_2_FD_107003 | JGI IMG/M metagenome (GOLD analysis project Ga0153915, IMG submission 107003) | Freshwater wetland microbial communities from Ohio, USA - Open water 3 Core 3 Depth 3 metaG | ecosystem: Environmental > Aquatic > Freshwater > Wetlands | place: USA: Ohio, Lake Erie...
ACCCCCGATTGAACTTCCGGCCGCCGGCCTCAAACGCCTCTTCGGCAGCCTGAATGTCGGCGTCTTTCAGGCGGTAACGCAGCGTGGCGAGCGCGTTGTCGCCATTGGCATTGATGGCCAACACCGAGGCATTGCTGCCTGCGCTGCCCGTTCTGCCCGTAGTGCCCGCTCCAACGACGCCACCCACCGCTCGGACTTCCCCACTCACCCGCTCCATGGGTGCAGCCAGCACCGTCGTATCCGTCACCCGCACCCCTTCCACGCCAAACCCCTCCGGGAACGTCCACCCGGTGTCGTCGTAAGGCGTCTTCTGCGGGTCGTCCGGGCTCCAGTACTGGTAGTCCAGCAGCGCGTCCGCGATGCGCGAGTAGGGCTGATCCATGCGCACGACGTAGGATCCGGCCGGGAAGGTCTGGGTCACCATGCTGTCGCGCTTGGCGGAAGTATCCCGCGCCGCAGCCGAATCCCGCACCCCCCCCACCCCCGCGCGGGGCCGTTTGCCGGGGACCTTTACCGTGAACGGGGCCGTCGCCCGCGAGATCTCCACGGACTGCTTCTGGAGGATCCGCAGCAGCTCCGCCTGGGCGCCGGGGCGAGGCGAATCCCCCGGGAAGACGTACGCCGCGGGGCCTTCGTTGCGCGGCTTGAGAATGGAGCGCTTGGCCCGCTCGTAGAAGTTCTGCAGCGTCTTCACCCGGTTGTTGGCGATGTAGGCGAGGGAGACCAGGATCCCGGTCTCCTCGTAGTTGTTGTTGTTGCGGAGCGACCACTTCACCCTGGGCAGCGGCGGATTCTGGCGCCACCAGGTGCGCGCCGTCTCGTTGGAGGAGAGGGTACGCTCCACGGTCTCCGCGCTGCCGCCGTTGCCGAAGGTCTCGTACAGGCGGCTCACCCCGTTGTGGGTCGCCGCCATGAACATGAGATAGCCGGGGGACCAGGTGTCGAACTGCCCGAAGGCGAATACCCCCGGCATCCCGAAGCGGGTCATCTCCTGCACGTTGTTCCAGCCGATCAGCTGCCACTCGTTGGTGAGCAGCGGGTCCAGCCAGGCGTTGTACGGTCCGTCGCCCACGGTGTTGTCATAGAGGTAGGGCACCGACTCGTGCAGGTCATGGAGCAGCTGCGCCTTCTGGTCCACGAAGGTGTTCAGCACGTTCTGGGACAGCTTCAGGGTGAGCCCCATGGCGTCGCGGTTGTTGTCGTGCGCCACGTAGTGGCCCCAGTAGATCAGGTTGGGCCAGGTGTCGTTGGGGTGCGCCAGGTGCCAGCGGAAGACGTCCACCTGGCGGTCCCGCCCGTCCACTTCCACGATGGGCGTGATCAGGGTGATCAGGTGGTTGCGGATGTTCTGGATGTAGGGGCTCTCATCCACCGCCAGGCGATACGCCAGCTCCATGAGCGCGGTGGGGGCGCCCGCCTCCGGCGAGTGGATGGTGCCGGTGATGTAGTAGATGGGCGTGGCGCTATCCTCCAGCCGCATCGCCTGCTCGTCGTTCATCCCGATGGTGCGTGGATCCGCCAGCTGGGCCAGCTTGGCGCGGTTCTCCTCCAGGTGGCCGATCAGCGAATCGGAGGCCACCGCCACCGCGATCATTTCCCGGTTTTCTTCCGTCCGCCCGATGGAAAACACCTTCACCCTGGGGCTCGCCTGCTCCAGCATCCGCAGGTAGCGGTACACGTCGGTCGAGTAGGGAAGGATGTTGGGCGCGCCGGCGATATCGCCCAGCACGGCCTGCGGCGTGGGCACCGTCTTCGATGCCGGCAGATAATCCACCAGCGGCGACAGGAAGAAGGGCTGCGTGGTGTACTCGCGGATCTTCTTGCTGTACGCCGAGTCAATGGGCTGGCCCGGGCCCACGCCGGGGCGGATGTCGCCCGGGGCGGATTGCGCCGCGGCCCTGGGGCCGGTCAACATGCACGGCAGAACGAGAAGAACCGCGAGGAACAGGCTATGGCTTCGCATGACTAAAGCCTCTCGTGAGTTTGCGGGAGCGTGAGCGCCGGCTGGCCGGCCGCCTTGCGCTTGGCGTTGAAGGCCGCCAACCCGGCGGTCTTGAGCGCCGTCCAGCGCGCGGTGACCTGCGCCGCCTGCGCCCGGGCCCGCTCGCAGGCCGCCACCTGCCCCGCGGTAGGCGCTGTTTCGGCGGTCTGCATCGCCATCGCCGCGTCCAACAGGTCGTCGCGCGCGGTCTGCAGGCTGGGCGGCCCCGCCGCGCGGCGCCGGAAGAACCCGCGTCCGCCGCGTCCGGGCGGAGGCGCCAGTGATTCCACCTGCGCCTGGTACGCGGCCACCTCCGCGCCGGAGAGCTTCTCCAGCTCCGCCGCCAGCGCGCGCGCCTGGGTGTACTGCGCCTGGGCGGCCGCGGCCCCGCGGTAGCTCTCCCGCGTGAGGCTGGCGAGCCGAGCCAGCCCGGCAGCCGGCGTCCTCACCCGTGGATCCAGCTGCACCGTGAGTGGCTGGCTGGAGCTCTTTCCCCCGGCGCTTAGGCGAACCGTGTAGCGTCCCGGAGGCGCCCAGGGCGCGCTCGCCCCATGGACGCTACGGTGCGGCACCGCACCCGTCGCCTCCACGTCTCCGGCTTCCGCCGGATTCACCGGGACCAGCGGCTGGTAGCGCATGTCCCAGGTGAACCGGTGCATCCCGGCCTGAGTGGAGATGCGCATCGCCGGCGCGGGCCAGTAGAGGGGAAGGTTGCAGTCGGTGGCCGTGGGCTTCTGCCGGCAGATCTTGTCGTATGCGGCCGGGTCGGCGCCGGGATCGGGATCCAGGGCGGGGTCGTCGCTGGAGTAGGAGCGCACCACGGCGCCCTGCGCGTCGAGGATCTCCAGCGTAACGGGCCCGGCGACGGCGGAGGGCAGGTAGTAATCCAGAATGGCGCCCGCCGGCGGATTCTCGCCGGCCGGAACCTCGGGCGGCCAGGGCGTGGGGTCATTGGTGCCGAAGCGCACCCGCAGCGCGGTGGCCGGCCGCACCACATAGGGCGTCCCGGCGGCCTGGGCCGCCTTGACCGCGGCCATCTGCCGAAGCGGGGTCAGATCGTCCAGGATCCAGAAGCCCCGCCCGTGCGTTCCCGCGATCAGGTCGGCGCAGTGGCAGGTGCTGTCATCCTTTACCTGGATGTCGCGCACCGAGATGGCCGGCATGTTGAGCCGGAGCGACTGCCAGTGGTCGCCGTCGTCGAAACTGACCCAGACCTGGGTCTCGGTGGCGGCGTAGAGCAGGCCTTTCTGACGAGGATCCTCGCGAATGGAGTTGGAGACGGCTCCCGCCGCGATGCCGGTGTTGATCTCGCTCCAGGTCTTGCCGCCGTCGTGAGTCCGGAAGAAGTGCGGATTCGTGTCATCAATCCGCATGGTATTGGCGGCCGCGTACGCGGTCAGGGTGTCGAAGTGGCCCGCCTCCAGGTTGAAGATGCGGGTCCACGGCTTGATGGCGGGCGGCGTGACGTTGCGCCACCTGAGGCCGCCGTCCACGGTGACCTGGATGTTGCCGTCGTCGGTGCCGGCCCAGATCACCCGGGCGCTGCGGGGCGAGGGCGAAAGCGCGGTGATCGCCCCACGGGGGCCCGGTGTCACGCCGGCGGCGTACTTGCCCGCGCTGGGCGGGACGGCCCAGGTGGGGCGCGCCAGGTCGGGACTGATGCGGGTCCAGCTGTGCGCGTGGTCCACCGATTTCCACACCACGTTCGAGGTGTAGTACAGCACATCCGGGTTCACCGGCGACCAGATGATGGGCATGGTGCGCACGTTGCGGCCGTACTGGTCGCCCCGCGCGGTCGCGTCCGGGCCCACGTACGCCGTCTGGCCGGTGCGCCGGTTGTAGAGCGAGACGTTGGTACGGGCGCTGCCGTACACCAGGTCCGGATCTCTGGGGTCGGGAGCCGCGATGCCGTACTCCTGGATGTTGACCGGATGCCAATCGTGGAAGGTGATTTCGCCGTCGTCCGACCGGCTCTTCACGCAAATGGAGCCCGAGTCCTGCTGCCCGCTGCACACGCGGTAGGGGAAGGCGTTGTCGGTGGTCACGTGGTAAACCGCGGCGGTGGATTGGTTGTACCAGTTGCTCCAGGACACGCCACGGTTGCCCGAGACCACCGCGCCCTGATCGGCGACCGACACGATGATGTCGGGATTGTTGGGATTGATCCAGATCCGCTGGTAGTCGTCGCCACCGGGCGCGCCGCGCACCGCCGACCAGCTGGCCCCGGCGTCCTCGGTCCGCCACATCACCACCGAGGCGCTGTAGACGGTGTTCTCGTTCTTGGGATCCACCGTGACCGGCGGAAGGTCGCCCCCGCCGATGCGCGCCAGGGGCCGGGCGTCCAGCGTGCCGGCGGCACCGCTCGGCGCGCCGGGGCCGTGGGTCTTGAGCGACCAATGCTCCCCGCCGTCGGTGGACTGGTAGAAGCCCACCGGGCCGGAGCCGCCGGAGGGATTCACCTCGGCCACCATCGCGTAGATCACCCGCGGGTTGCTGGGCGCCAGGCCCAGGTTGGCCTCCAGCACCCGGGGCAGGCCCTCGGTGAGCTGCCTCCAGGTGGTTCCCCCGTCGGTGGACTTGAAGATGCCGCCGCTCCCCCCGCCAAAGTCCCCGCCTTCCCAGAACGCCTGCTGCTGCTGCCAAAGCGCGGCGTAGACCGTATTGGGATTGCCGGGATCCATCCGGACGTCGTTGCCGCTGGTGTACTCGTCCTGGTAGAGGACCTTCTCGAACATCCGGCCCCCGTCGGTAGACCGGAAGATCCCCCGCTCGGCGTTGGGCCCGTAGGGGTGGCCCAGGGCCGCCACGAACAGCCGGTTGGGATCGGTGGGATCCACCTCGATCCAGGCGATCATCTGGGCGTCGCGCAGCCCCAGATGGGTCCAGGTCTTGCCCGCGTCGGTGGACTTGTACATGCCGTCGCCGGTGGCCAGGTCGGGCCGGATGATGCCCGCCCCGGTGCCGACGTAGATGACGTTGGGATCGGACGGGGCCACCGCGATGGCGCCGATGGAGCCGGTGGACTCGTGATCGAACAGCGGCTCCCAGTTGGAGCCGTAGTCGGTGGAGCGCCACAGCCCGCCGTTGTCGAAGCCGATGTAGAACACGTTGGGCTGCGAGGGCACGCCCACCGCCGCGCGGCCCCTGCCGGCGCGGGTGGGGCCGATGGACCGCCAGCCCATGGCCGAGGAGACATCCGGCGTCTGCGCCGGGAGGCGAGGGGCCAGCGACACGAGAGATACCAGGACCAGGGACAGACCGGTTGCAGCGCGCACGGATACGCCTCCGAGATGAGCCGGGAAACTGGGTCTCAGAGTATGCAGCGTGAGGCGGACGCATGCCACCCGCGGCCTCGCGCGAACCCGACGCGACGTTAGGTTACCGGTCATCCCAACCGACCGGAGCAGGTGAGATGCGATCCATGCGTGTGCTCGTGGCGATGTGTGCCCTGACGATTTCCCGGTGGGCCGCCGCCCAGAATCCGGGCGACGTGGCGCGGCTGATGCAGGATGCGGCGGTCAAGGCCGCCCTAGACGCCGCCAGGACCGGCGAGGATCAGGTGATCGCCGACCAGATCCGCTTCTGCGAGATACCGGCTCCGGAGTTCATTGAGGCGGCCCGGGGCGCGGTGCTGAAGCAGGTTTTCGAGCAGCTGGGTCTCACCAACGTCCGGGTGGACCGGGCGGGCAACGTGCTGGGGGACCGGCCCGGGCGGGCGGCCCGGCCGCGGCTGGTCATCGCGGGCCACCTGGACACGGTGTTCCCCGAGGGCACCGACGTGCACGTGACCCGTGCCGGCAACCTGCTCAAGGGCCCCGGCATCGGCGACGACTGCCGGGGGCTCGGGGTGCTGGTGGGCGTGGTCCGGGCGCTCAACGCCGCCAGGGTGGAGACCCCGGGGACCGTCACCTTCGTGGCCGACGTGGGAGAAGAGGGGCTGGGCGATCTCCGCGGCATGAAGGCGCTCTTCGACGAGACGCTCAAGGGCCAGATAGACCGCTTCGTGTCCATTGACGGGACCGGGATCGGCCTCACCCGGGTAGCCGTGGGAAGCCACCGCTACCGGATGACCTTCAAGGGCCCGGGCGGCCACAGCTTTGGCGCCTTTGGCCTGGCCAATCCCATTCACGCCATGGGACGGGCCATCGCGATGATCGCCGAGATCCAGGTGCCCAGGACGCCGAAGACCACGTTCAACGTGGGCCGGGTGGGCGGCGGCACCTCGGTGAATTCCATCCCGTTCGAGGGCTGGTTCGAAGTGGACATGCGGTCGTCGGACCAGGCATCGCTGGCGGCGGTAGATGCCAGGGTGCAGGCGGCGGTGGATTCGGCGGTGGTGCAGGAGAACCGGCGCTGGAACCATCCCGGCATGGTCACGGTGGAGAAGAAGCTGGTGGGTGACCGCCCGGCCGGGAACACGCCGGCGGAGTCGCCCATCGTGCGCACCGCGGTGGCGGTGGCGGGCGCGCTAAGGAGGACCGTGAACCCGGGTGAGGGCTCCACCGACTCCAATTATCCCATCAGTCTGAGCATTCCGGCCATCACCGTGGGTGGTGGCGGAAGGGGGGAGGGCGCGCACTCGCTCGGCGAGCAGTTCGACACCACCGATTCCTGGCTGGGCACCCAGTGGGTGACCCTGCTGGCCATCGCGCTGAGCCAGGGCGGGGCGGCGGTCCCGTGAACCGGCGGCGGTTTCTCCAGGCGGCGGCCGGCGCCGGCGCGGCGCTCTGGTCGCCGCCGGGCTGGGGGGGCCAGGCGCCGGCCTGGCGCTCGTGGCGGGTCAACGGCCAGCGCCTCAACCAGCACCTCACCGACCTCTCCCGCTTTGGCCGCAACCCGGAGGGTGGGGTGTCCCGCGTGTCGTTCAGCCCGGCGGACCTCGAGGGGCGGGCCTACGTCATGGAGCTCATGAGGGGCGCCGGGCTGGCCGTCCGGGTAGATCCCGCGGGCAACATCCTGGGACGCCGGGACGGAACCCTGGCCGGCGCGAAGCCGCTTCTCTTCGGCTCGCACATTGACTCGGTTCCGGAAGGTGGGAATTACGACGGGGACCTGGGATCGCTGTCCGCCGTCGAGGTGGCCCAGACCCTGGGCGCCAACGGCTACCGGAACCGCCACCCGCTGGACGTGGTGGTGTGGGCGGACGAAGAGAGCGGCCTCACGGGAAGCCGGGGGTTCATCGGCGACCTGAGCGACGAGGAGCTGCGGGCGCCGGGCCGGGACGGAGTGCCGCTGGATGAGAAGATCCAGCGCATCGGCGGCAATCCCCTGCGCCTGGCGGAAGCCAGGCACGGACCGGGCAGCGTGGCAGCGTACGTGGAGCTGCACATCGAGCAGGGCGGCATCCTGGATCAGCAGGCGATCCAGATCGGGGTGGTGGAAGGCATCGTCGGCATCAATCACTACGACGTCACCATCAAGGGCTTCGCCAACCACGCCGGGACCACGCCCATGGATCAGCGGCAGAACGCGCTGCTCACCGCGTCGGAGCTGGTGCTGGTAGTGGACCGGATCGTCCGGGCGGAGCCCGGCCGGCAGGTGGGGACGGTGGGGCGTCTGATGGTCAGGCCCGGCGCGCCCAACGTCATCCCCGGCGAGGTGGACCTGACGGTGGAGCTGCGCGACCTCTCCATGGAGAGGATCGAGTCGCTCTGGGACCAGATCTACAACGAGCTCCAGACCATCTCGGCCAAGAACGGCACCACGTTCACCTTCATCAAGCAACACAGCAATCCACCCGCCCTCTCGGATCCCAGAGTGCGGGAGGTGATCGGGGACGCGGCCAAAGGCCTGGGGTTGTCCAGCCAGCTTATGCCCAGCGGAGCGGGACACGACGCCCAGGACCTGGCCCGTATCTGTCCCATGGGAATGATCTTTGTGCCGTCGGTGAAGGGCATCAGCCACTCGCCCAACGAGTTCACCAAGCCGGAAGACGTGGTGAACGGCGCCAACGTGCTGCTCCAGACGGTGCTGCGGTTGGATCAGGCCTGAAGGCCGCTTGACCGCACCTTGACCGACCGGAGGTAGGATGCCCAGTGTGACGAGAGCCCTGTTCACGGTGGCGGTCACGGCCGTCGCCGCCGGGTGCTCGATCAGCCATATGGCCGTCAACAAGATCGGCAACGCGATGGCCGGGTCGGGGACCACCTTCGCCTCCGACGACGACCCCGAGCTGATCGAGGCCGCGGTCCCCTTCAGCCTCAAGCTGATGGAGAGCCTGCTGGAGGCGAGCCCCCGTCACCGCGGGCTACTCCTGGCCACCGCCAGCGGATTCACCCAGTACGCCTACGCCTTTGTGCAGCAGGAAGCCGACCGGCTGGAGGACCAGGACGTGGCCGCGGCTGCCGCGGCCCGGTTGCGGGCGCGCCGGCTCTACCTGCGCGGCCGGGACTACGGGATCCGGGGGTTGGAGACGCGGCATAAGGGGTTTGCGGCGGCGCTGCGTTCGGACGCCCGCGCCACCGTGCAAGGCGCCACCCGGGAAGACGTGCCGCTCCTGTACTGGACCGCCGCCGCCTGGGGTGCCGCCGTGTCCCTGTCCAAGGACGACCCCGATCTCATCGCCGATCAGCCGCTGTTCGAAGCCCTGATTGACCGGGCGCTGGAGCTGGATGAGTCGTACGACAGCGGCTCCATTCATGCCTTCCTGATCAGCTACGAGCCCGCCCGCCAGGGCGCCGAGGGCGACCCCTACCAGCGGGCCCGGACCCATTTCGATCGCGCGGTGAGCCTGAGCGATGGGCAGCTCGCCGGTCCCTTCGTCTCGTATGCGGAAGCGGTGGACGTGAACCGCCAGGACCGCGCCGAGTTCGAGACCATGTTGCAGAAGGCGCTGAGCATTGATCCGGACGCCCGGAAGGAATGGCGGCTCGCCAACTTGATCATGCAGCGGCGCGCGCGCTGGCTGCTGAGCCGCGTGGACGATCTGTTCCTGGAGAAACCCGGGGAGGATTCCGGTATGAGACCATTGACGGTACCGCTGGGCCGGTATCTGGGGGAGGTGAGGTGACCATGCGCATCGCGATCAATCGCCATTCATTGCCTTCCATCGCCCGTGGGGCGCTCGCGGCGCTGTGCCTGGGCTCCGTCCTGCACCCGGCCCCGGCCTCGGCGCAGGCTGCTCCTCAGCGTATTCGCCTCGGGACCCTGGCGCCCCAGGGCAGCTCGTATCACCGGATCCTCCAGGAAATGGGCGAGCAGTGGCGGATCAAGACCAACGGCGGCGTCCAGCTCACGGTGTACGCCGGCACCATGGGGAGCGAGCCCGAGCTGGTGCGGCGCATGCGCCTGGGCCAACTCCAGGCGGGTACCCTCACCGTCACCGGCCTCCAGGAGATTGATCCGGCGGTGAGCGCGCTCCAGGAGATGCCTATGATGTTCCGCTCGCTGGAGGAAGTGGAGTACGTGCGGACGCAGCTGGAGCCCAGGATGGCGCAGCTCTTTGCCGACAAGGGCTTCCAGGTCTTGTTCTGGGCCGACGCGGGGTGGGTGCATTACTTCACCCGCAAGCCCGCGCTGCACCCGGACGACCTCAAGACCATGAAGACCTTCGTGACCGCGGGCGACATCAAGCACTTCGACATCATGAAGTCCGCGGGATACCCGCCGGTAGCTCTGGAATGGGCGGATGCACTGACCGCGCTGCGGACCGGCATGATTGACGCCATTCCCACTATCCCGCTGCTGGCGCTGTCGGGCCAGTTCTACACCGTGGCCAACCACATGATTGACGTGAACTGGGCGCCGCTGGTGGGCGCCACGGTGATCGCCAAGAAGACCTGGGACGCCTTTGCTCCGGAGACCCAGGCAGCCTTGCGCGCGGCCGCCGCGGACGCCGCCAAGCGCTTCCAGGAGCGCGGCCGGCAGGAGGCCGATTCGGCGGTGGCGGCCATGGAGAAGCGCGGCCTGCAGGTGGTCGCCGTCCCCGCGGCCGTGGAGAACGAGTGGCGGGCGATGGCCGAGAGCTTCTATCCCCAGATCCGCGGCTCGCTGGTGCCGGCCGACATGTTCGACGAGGTGCAACGCCTGCTGGCCCAGTACCGCAGCCAACACAAGCCCCAGTGAGCGAGCCATCCGGCTGGCGCCGGCGCGCGGCCGGGGTGGAGGACCTCGCCCTGGCGCTGGCGCTCGGGGCGATGATGATGTTGCCGCTTCTGGAGATCCTGCTCCGGAAGCTGGTCCACGCCGGCATCTCCGGAGAGACCGCGCTGGTCCAGCACCTGGTGCTGATCGCCGGCATGATCGGCGGGGCGGTGGCGGCACGGCAACAGAAGCTGCTGGCGATCGGCTCGGTGGACATCTTCCTCAAGAACCCACGGTGGCGCGCCGCCGTGAAGACATTCAGCAGCGCCGTCGCGGCGGCGGTGACCACCTTCCTCTGCGTGGCGAGCATTCAGTTCGTGCTGACTGAGCGGGCGGCGGGAACCCGGCTCACCTACGGGATTCCGGTGTGGATGGTGGAGTTGGTGCTGCCCCTGGGATTCGCCCTGATCGCGCTCCGGATCCTCTGGAACGTGGCGGGCGGCGCGAAGTTCCGGGTGGCGGCGGTGGCGCTCGCCGCCGGGCTGGCGCTGGTCGCGACGCTGCCGCCGGTGATGCCGGCGCGGCTCGTCGTTCCGGCCTTTGTGGTGCTGCTCCTCGCCACCGCCCTTGGCGCGCCGATCTTCACCACGCTGGGCGGTGCGGGACTGATCCTGTTCTGGGGCGACCAGTCGCCCATCGGCTCGCTCACGGTGGACCACTACGGCCTGGTCACCAATCCCACGTTGCCGACGGTCCCGCTGTTCACCCTGGCGGGCTACTTCCTGGCGGAGGGCGGAGCGTCGCGGCGGCTCATCCGGCTGTTCCAGGCCCTGGTTGGGCGCATGCGGGGTGGCCCGGCGATCCTGGTGGCCCTGGTGTGCGCGTTCTTCACCTCGTTCACCGGCGCCTCCGGCGTCACCATTTTGGCGCTGGGGGGTCTGCTGATGCCGGTGTTGCTGGCGGCCCAGTACACGGAACGGTCCGCCCTGGGGCTGCTCACAGCCACCGGCTCTTTGGGCATGCTCTTTCCCCCCTGCTTGCCGCTCATCTTCTATGCCGTCATCGCCCAGGTGGACATCAAGGAGATGTTCCTCGGCGGCATTGGCCCCGGAGTATTGCTCCTGGTGCTCACCGCGATCTGGGGCGTCACCCAGGCGCCGCGCCTGGCCGCGGCGGGCCCCAGGGCGGCGTTCGACTGGCGTGAGACGTGGCAGGCGTTCTGGGACGCCAAGTGGGAGCTGTTGATCCCGGTGGTGGCGCTGGGCGGGATGTTCAGCGGCCTGGCGACGCCGGTCGAGGCGGCGGCCCTCACCGCCTGCTATGCCTTCGTGGTCGAGACCTTCGTGCACCACGACCTCAAGCTCGCGGGCGACGTGCCCCGGGTCGCGGCGGAAGCGGGCGTGCTGGTGGGCGGCGTACTGCTGATTCTGGGCGTGGCACTGGGGTTCACCAACTACCTGTCCTTCGCGGAGATCCCGGCGCGCGGCGTCTCCTGGGTCTCCGCGGCGGTGCACACCAAGTGGGCGTTTCTCCTGCTGCTGAACCTGTTCCTCCTGGTCGTCGGCATGCTGATGGACGTCTACTCGGCGATCGTCATCGTGGTGCCGCTGCTCCTGCCCCTGGGCGCCGCCTTCGGCGTGGAGCCGGTCCACCTGGGGATCATCTTCCTGGCCAACCTGGAGCTGGGGTTTCTGACCCCGCCGGTGGGGGTGAATCTCTTCCTGTCGTCATTGCGGTTTGGCAAACCGGTGTCGGAAGTATTCCGGGCGGTGGTGCCGATGACCCTGGTACTGCTGATAGGCGTGCTGCTGATCACCTACGTGCCGTGGATGACCACGGCGCTGCCGGGGTGGTTCGCGCGGTAGGTGTACCGGGACGGCGTTAGAGACGCAGGGGGTCCCCTGCGCGCGCTCCACTGACGCGCGCTCCGGGGACCCCCCTGCCCCTGGCTGCCGCGCCGGTAAGCGCTATGGCGACACCACGCTCGCCGTCCCGCCCGCCGCCGTCCCCCACTGAACTGCATTAAACAAGAACTTGAACGTCGCATGCGGCTGGCCGCGGAACGCCACCTCCGGGCCCAGCAAGATGA
>Ga0153915_10005202_pt1 | contig 12092 bp, 7 predicted proteins | sample Opewatmetagenome_2_FD_107003 | JGI IMG/M metagenome (GOLD analysis project Ga0153915, IMG submission 107003) | Freshwater wetland microbial communities from Ohio, USA - Open water 3 Core 3 Depth 3 metaG | ecosystem: Environmental > Aquatic > Freshwater > Wetlands | place: USA: Ohio, Lake Erie...
CCTCGCGCACGCGCTGCCCGCGCAGGAGCTGCCGGGCGCGCGCGCGGCGCAGCTGCGCAAGTGTGGCCGCAATCTCCGCCGCATGCGCACGCACGAAGTCCGGATCCGCCGCCCAATTACGCTCGATGATCCGCAGGCGCGTCGCGATCTTCGCGTTCTTGGCCCCGGTCAGCCTCGGTCCGTCGTGGCTACGCTGCAGCGCGGTATCCTGATCGAAGTACGCGCAATCCCCGACGCGGGTCAGCCGCGCGAAGCATTCCCAATCTTCGAAGGTCGGCAGGTCCTCGCTGAAATGCAGCGCGGGCCCCGCCACGCTGCGTCGGACCATCAGCGTATTGACGTTGATGTAGTTCGCATGCAATTCGAGTTCGTATAGCGACCCAACGTGCACATGCACGTCCTCTGCGCCGTCCGGCAGCGGCAGCATCTCGGAATACCGCTGCCCCGGTCCGAGGATCTCATCCCAGCTGCGCTTGTCGCCGTGCCATTGAACGGCCCAGTGCGGCACCACGCTGCCGTCCTCCAGCAGCTGACCAAAGTCGGTAAAGCTGAACGCGCATGGACGTCGCGCGGACATCCAGGGGCGCTGCAAGCTGAGCCGGTGCGGCAACCACACATCGTCCGAATCAGCGAAGGCCACCAAGTCGTTCACGGCGGCATCAATGCCCGTGTTGCGCGCGCTGCCGGCACCGCGATTCGCTACGCGCAGATAGCGCACGCGCGGCGGCAACGCGGATGCAATCTCTGGCGTATTGTCTGTCGATCCATCATCGACGACGATAATCTCATCGTCCGCGCTCGTCGCGGCAACAACGGATTGCACAGCGAGCGGTAGTAGGGTTGCGCGGTTGTAAGTCGGTATGACGACGCTGACGGCCTCAGGCTTCATCGCGCCTTTCTCCCTGCCCGCGCCGACTGTCAACGCTTTGGAAGTTCGGGCTCGGCGGCACTCTCAGAGCCTTCGGCCGCTGCCGGGCGGAGACTGCCGTCAGCATCGTTGGACATCGCGTCGGCGCGAGGCCGTGACCACATTGCCCGCACATGCTTGGCTTTCCGGCGCACAGAGCTGTAAACGCTACTTACCGTGTCCCGCCACGGTTCGCGGAATGCCAGCACCTCCATCGTCTGCTCCGATAGCGGCTTCCAGTTCTCATGCCAGCGCTGACTCGAGACGAGGCTAACTCGGTCGGTCGAGCCTCTCGCGCAAGCCCGATGCAGAACGTCCTCGAGGAGCAACTGACCCGGCGAGTACTCCCGATAGGCCTCGTCGTAGCCGATCTTGTAGACGTGTTGCCACCGTGAGGCCGTAATCAGAAATTCCCCCGCAATCGCGCGATCACCGCAATACAACAGCGCGATATCGGCTTCGAAGCCGGGACCGTGCTGCGCCAACAGCTCTGCGTAAAAGGCCCGCGCTTCGGGTAAGTGCGCGATGGCCGTCTGTGTACCCGTCGCGCCCTTCCAGCCCGACGCCTCGATGCGCAGGAACTCGCCGAAGAACGCCTCCACTTTGCCCGACTCGCGGGCCAGGCGCACCGCAGTGGGCCCGATTTCCGCCAGACGCTTCTGCGGGCGGCGAAGGTTGGAGCGAGGCTTGCGCGGCTGCGATGTATCGATCGTATTGCACGGCGACCCGGCGCGTAACTGAGCCGCTGGCCCCGCCAGCGCGCATGCTACGCGCGCCGCATTACTGGCAGCCAAAATCCTCGGCCACCAGACGGCAACCCAGCGCTGCGGCAGTTCGCCGCACGCGGCCATCAGCGCGGCCCCCACGGCGCTCGGATCAGCGTCACGCGCCAGAGGAAAGTCCCGCAGCGACAGGTGCGGGTGCTGTCCCATCGTAAGCACTAGCCGTTTGCCGAACGGGGGCGTATCCACGCGCGCGACGATCGCCGGGACAATCGCCGCCACGCGGCCATCCGGCCGTCCGATTCGGCAGTACAACAGCTGCGACGTGGCAGGGATCAGGTGCTTCGCCACCGCCTGATTCCATTCGAAGCGAGCATAGAGATCAGCGCCGTCGTGCAGTCCAACCCAGTCGTCGCGCAGCTGCTCCAAACCTGTCAGCCCCTCAAACCAGCGTATCTGCATGGACTCCAGACGGACAATGCGCGTCAGGGAAGATCCGACAAATGATCCTGAGAGCGGACTTGCGGGCAGATTTCTATTGCGGCTCATTGCTCGGACCTGTCTCCCAATTCAGCCCGAATGATAGTCGCCGCGGAGTGCCACCTCATCGCCGAACCTGCATTAAATTGAATTCAGAGAAGGCATATCGGACTCCGCCACCAAAGCAGAGTTTCCTAGAACTTACTGCAACCCCAGCCGACGGTCTATTCTCCGGCGCCGTGGACCGATCCACAGCAGCTCGTTCCGGATCAACATGCGGCACCAGCGGCTCAAACGCGATATGTAAAATCACGTGCAACAGACTGCAGCCAGCTTCATGGGCAAAGCGCCACAGAACATCGCGCCTCTTGCGCCCGCGCCCTGCGGGCTCCTCGAACCCGACTGGCGAGCCGAGCTGCCCGGCGCATCAGTCGGAAGCCCTGTCCGATGACACGGGTATGACTAGACGGTGTACTCCCCGTCGAAGATCGGGGCCCGTGACCCGCGATCGGCGTAGCAATACGCCGCTCCCGTACCTGCGCCGGACGCAAGCCAGCGTGTCAGCGGCCGAGCGCCGCCACCGCCGCACGTGCCTTGGGCAGCTACCACCACGGCGTCCCGCCGACACCGAGGGCCACCTGCTCAAGGAAGGCAGCGCCCGGGCACTCAGATCGCGTATCGGACTCCCCGGCGAACCTCAAAGCCGTTCTGGCACAGGAGTCAGTCGATCCAACCCGGCAACTCCAACGTTGCGCGGAATCGTTGCCGCGTTGTCCAGTGTTCGACGCCCTGCCGCCGCAGCTCGAACGGATCCAGTGCGCCCATCCAGTTACAGCCCGGATTGTAGCTGCAGGCCACGCGATAACCCGCCTTGCCGGCAGCGGCCATTACCGCCGTGCTGTAAGCGTAGGTGCGTCCTACCGGATAGGCCAAGCTGACAACTTGCGACTGCAAGCGGCGCTCGATTTCTAGCCTGGAGTCGTACAACTCTCGCCAGAGGTCGTCGCCGCCGAGATGCGCGAGCAGAGCATGCCGCACCGTATGTGATCCGAATTCCACGCCGGCAGCATGCATAGTCCTCACCTGCTGCCAGTCGAGCTGCGCCGACAGCTGGAATTCATCTCGATTGATCACGGGGCGCATATTGCGCTCCATGTCGTCGAGGAAGTCCACGACATCCTGGTGGGGCAGTGACTTCAGATACCGCAGCAGCAACGCTGCGCTCTTGCGCCGGGCCGCATTCTCCGAGCCGAATGGCAGCGACCGCTCCGTACCAGGAATGGCGACGGCACCAACGGGCGCGCGCTGCATGAAATACGTCGCCATCTCGAACCAGAATGGCTTGCGCGATTCAAGGTAGGCAGTCGACAGGAATATCGTCGCTGGAACCCCAAGCCGCCGCAGAATCGGGAACGCGTATTCGTAATTGTCGACGAAACCATCATCAAAGGTTACAACCACCGCGCGCGGCGGAATATCGGCGCGGCCTCGCAGGTAGTCCACCACCTGCGCTAACGGGATCGGGTTGAACTTCGCGCGCAGCAATTCCATCTGCCAGGAAAATTCATCCGGCTGGGCGCTGATCAGACCGAGATCGAAGGGGTAGCGCTCAGGATCAGGCAAAGGCATGACCCGGTGGTAAGCCAGGATCACAACTGTGTGCCGAAGCCCGTCGTGAGCACGCCGGGCCAACGGCAGTGTCGCTTCAGCCATTAGCGCACCTTGAATCAGGCGTTTCACGCGCCCGAATCCGCGTCTCAATGTACTCATGCTGCGCAAATGCACCTACCGCATATCGCCCAGGGTTCGGAATCTGTAGCCTTGCGCCAGCCACATCGGTATCAGCTCCTGCAATGCGCCAGCGGCCGCCCGGCTATCGTCATGAAACAGGAGGACGTCGCCGGCGCTCACGGGCGTTTGCGCGAAGTCACCAACAACTTCTGCAACCGAACTGCGAAAATCCAGACTATCCCTGGACCACAGGGCAATCCGGTGGCCGCGCCGGATGCAGAACCAGACCAAGCCGGCAGACACGGCCCCGTAGGGTGGCCGAAACAGGCGCTGCTCCCGCCCGTCGATGGTACGGAGCTGCGCATGCATCGCATCGATCTCCAAAGCGCGGGCTCGATTGCTCAGGCGACTCATGTAGAGGTGGGAGACCGTATGATTGCCGAGTTCGTGACCACCGTCCGCGACCATGCGACCGGTCTCGGGGTGCAGCGCCAGCTCCCTGCCAACCATGAAGAACGTCGCCTTAACGGCATGGCGCGCCAACACACCCAGTACAGCCGGTGTGTTGTCGGGATCCGGCCCATCGTCGAATGTGAGAAAGAGATCGCGACTGCTTCTGGCGCCATGGGTGATCACCCACCGCCGGGAGGATTCCAGCGCGTGTCGGCGCAGCCAGCGGCGTAATGATCTCATCGAGCCAACTCCGGACTCTTCTGTCTATCGGCTTCCGCGGCGCACTGACGTAGACCTTCCTTTGCACCGACCCGTGGTCTCCATCCAAGCAGCTCGCCGGCAGCTCCGCAATCGAAGTTTGACAGCGGTCTGATGGATCTGAGCCGGTAGCCGGTCAGCGGCACATCCCGGCGAAGCACCTTGCCCAGCAGTTCGATAACGGCGGCCATTGCCCTGACCAGCAGTACCGGCCAATACATGATCACTGGCGGATTCGACGCTCGCAGAGCCACTGATGCCAGATACTCGCGTTGGCTGACGACCGTCGTGTCGACAACGTGAATGGTCTTGCCTACCGCCTCCAGCCGAATTCCGGCGGCGACCAGCGCATCGATCACGTCGTCAATGTAAACCAAGGGGAGTGGCAACCTGCCACCTCCCACTACTATCCAACGGCGCCCGATCGCAATCACCCCGTTCGGCGGCACATTTCCCACTGCCGCGCCAAAGATCTGACCGGGACGGATGATTACCGCCGGGAGCTGCTGTGTCGCTACGGCATGCGCGACCATTCCTTCCGCTTCGAGTTTAGTCTGCGTGTAGAGCCCGCGCTTCTCCGGGCGCGGCTCCAGACGCGCCTGCTCTGTGATCGGCACGCGGGGGTCATTACCGGCATGGTCCAGCACACTCATCGAGCTGACATAGACCAGTCTCTCTGACCCATGGCGCAGACACGCGTCGACAATATTGCGCGCTCCCCAGACAGTGCCGCAGTGAAAATCCTCCGGCCGACCTCGCATCGCAGCGCCCACGTGGAACACGCACCGCACGCCGCGAACGGCATGATCCACCGCCGCCGGATCACCCAGATCCCCAACCACTAGCTGGAGCCCAGGCCGCGCCATGAGCGCTTCGTCGGCGCGTCGCACGAGCACCCGCACAGTCGCGCCAGATTGCAGCAATCGCTGCACCAGCGCACGACCGACAAACCCGTTGGCACCGGTCACAAGGCAATCCGCTGGCGGCAACGGTGCCATGCGCGCGGTCAGCTCTGCTGCACGCTCAGCATCAGCGCGCGCGGACGCTGCCTCAATCAGGCCTACAACCGCGGCACCAGCCGTTCCCGAGACCGGCGGTGCCGTCCCATCGTGCAGGCTCCGTGCGAACGCCGCTGCGCCGCGCACGATGCCCGGTGACCCGCTAAGGTTCCCGACCATGAAGCGCAATACACTCCAGCAGACGCGCGCGGCGCTCGCAATGCCTCCAGATACCCCGTTTACGACCAAACCGATGAATTTCGGCCCGGGCAACTCACGGTACAGAACACAGGTCTGCAGGAACTTGTCGACTTCGATGCGCCCCTTCGTGCCACGCACGACCAGCTGATTCTGCATCGGCCTCGAATTCCAGGAAATCGCAGCACGCCCCACACCCCGTTTTGACACCGCCGTTAGGCGCCACTCGTCAAAACGCGGATTCGGATTCCGCCCGGTTCCGTAGTAATCAACGTCCAGGCGCTGCACCTCGCCTAGAAACGCTTCAATCTGATACAGCGCGTGGACGCCCAAGTCCTGGAAAGGGTACGAGCCCTTGGTCACCAGGCCCGGCGGCGGACCACCCGCGTACGGACGGTACTCCGAGCTCCTGACGATATCGACGTGGAGAACATCGCCACAGGCCCCGGCGCGCGACAACGCCAGCGCCCGCTCCACCGCCGGATCGAACAAGTCGGAGTGATTGACCGACAACGTAAGTCCGCGATTGCGTGCGGCATCGATCATGCGCAAGCAGTCAGCGGAGTTCTCCGCCATCGGCTTTTCCACCAGAACATGGCAATTCATCTGCAAGGCCTTCAGGGCCAGATCGCAGTGCGTTGACGGCGGCGTGAGAATGTAGATGCAGTTCGGCGCAGCCTGGGTGAGATCCTCAAGCTGTCGGCATGCCAGAGCAATGCGCTCGGATTCCGCGACCTGCTGCGCGGCCGCCAGATTGCTGTCGGCCACGCCCACGATTTGCACGTACGGCAGCGACCGCAGAGCGGCGATATGATACTTACTCACGTAGCCGGCGCCGACGATTCCGACCCGGAGAGTCGGCAAGCCGCGAGGCTCCGCCACGCCAGTCATTGTTCGCCTCTCCCGCCCAGCTTCAGCCGCATGTCATTGGTTACCATGGTCACGGTCTCCAGCACCCGCGCGTCCCACGTATACGGCCGCACGGCCTGCATGCGCCTGTCCGCAGCAGCCCTGCCCGTCTCCTGCAGCGAATCGTCGATGGCATGGGCGAATGCGTCAGCGTCATTGGCGATGCGCACCAAGCCTTCGAACCGGTCCACCTCAGGCGTGGACACCGACACCACTGGTTTGCCGGTTGCGAGGTATTCGCGCAACTTCAGGGGGTTTGCGTTCATGACCTGACGACTCCTTCTGTAGGGAATGATCGCCACATCAAACGCCTTCGCCCACTGCGGTAGCGTCTCGTACCGCTGCGGACCCACAAATTTGACGTTCGGCAGGCTCGTCAACTCCGCCACGTCCGTAGTCACGTGACCAATCATCAGCACCGTGTACCGCGGGCGCAATCGCGCTACGGCTGCAAGCAACGGCACGTCTATCCAATCCGCCACCGAACCAAAGAAACCGATGATCGGGTGTGGCAGTGCCTGCGCTTCCGGCGGCACAACGGTCTCCGGCTCAGCGGCACGCCCGAACAGCTCAGCATCCACCCCGTGCGGCGCAAAGCTCACCGCCGCATTGAGCCGGCGCTTCGGCTCGAGCAACGCCGGCGGCGCAACGAATACCCGGTCTGCCTTTCGCGTAAGTGCGTCGTCGGCCGCCTGTATCCAATCGGCGTCCACGCCGGGATGCGCTGCGTAGTCGTCGATACAGTAATAGACGACGAATTTTTCGCCGAGCTCACCGGCGAGGAAGCCTGGATGCGGCAACGCAAACCACAGTACGGTGGAGGAGAATCCTACATGGCGTATGGCGCGCCTCATCAGCCACCGGGCCAGCAGCCCGTTCAGCGCGTTTACCCCCGGCACGCGGCGATACGGCAATTGCGGCACCGTACACACCCAAGTATTCGGGCCACACGGCTGCGGTAAGCGCACCGCGTGCGCGAGCTTACGCACCAGCTTCTTCACGTCGCGGGGGCTGCCGCTTGGTGCCCGTTGGCCGGGACTGTCCACATAAAGCAACGGTTGACGCCGCGCAAGCCGCCGCGCGATATGATGACTACTGGTCCGGTTCTCGGCCGACCAGTCATTTCCGAAGTAGACGATCCCGCTAGCATCCAGGACCGCCCCTGCATCGCTTGCGGTCATTTCAAGGTTCCATCATTCGCATGGTGCCGCTATTCTTGTGCCTATCCAAAGGGTAGCAAGTCCCGTACCACGCGCCCAGGACGAATTGTAGATCATCGGCGCCTCTTCGCAGCGTGACGGCTGTAGACATATTCGCTGGCGACCCACGAGGGAGCAGATCTGAGAGTCGCAGTTGTAACGCCCATATTCCCGGTTCCGTGGGACCGTACCCGCGGCCGGCCGGTTTATGAGACGGTGAAGGCGCTGAGCGCACTGGCTGAGGTGCGCTGCTTCTTCGCCACGGCGCACTATCTCTCGCTACCGATGCTCAGGCCGCGCGGCTACCTGTACGAGCCGCTGCCACCGAACTACACGCTGCCGGGCGTGAACATGGAGCCGATCAGCTACCCGGCCCTGCCGATACTGTCGCGGCCTCTGAATGGCTTTGTCTGCGAACGGTTCCTGCTGGCGCCACTCAGGCGTTTCGAACCAGACATAATCCTTGCCTACTGGATCTACCCGGAGGGCTACGCCGCCGCCCGCGCTGCCGCCCGATTGCATGTTCCGTGTGTCATAGGTGCCCGCGGCTCCGATGTGCGTGTGCGCGACCGCATCAGTAAGAGCTTCACGCGGTTAGCACTGCAACGGGTATCGCATGTGATCACCGTAAGCGACGAATTGCGGGAACGGGCCATCACCGACTATGGAGTTGCCCGGGACCGCGCCACCACAATCATCAACGGATGTGACACCAATATATTCCACCCGCGCGACCGCGCAGCCGCGCGCGCCAGCAGGAACCTGCCCATCGATGCCGAAGTCATCGTATTCGTCGGCCGCCTAGTTGAGGCCAAAGGGATTGGCGAACTCGTTGCTGCGTTCGCCACATTGCGCACCACGCGACCACGTCTGCGCCTGGTAATGGTTGGAGACGGGGTGGACGCCCAACGACTGACGGCCGATATCGCGCAGCGGCACCTCAGCGATTGCGTCCAACTCACCGGCGCGGTCCCACCAGCCGAAGTCGCGGGTTGGATCGCCGCGAGCAATGCGTTGTGCCTCCCTAGCTACTCGGAAGGCTACCCGAACGTCCTGGTGGAATCACTGGCGTGCGGAGTGCCGGTAGTGGCCTCGGACGTCGGTGGCGCAGCCGAGATCGTCAATCCCCACACCGGCGTCCTGGTGCAGCCCCGCAACGTGGCCTCACTGGTCACCGGTATCGAGCAGGTGCTCTCGACGCCATGGGATCCGGCATTGCTGGCGGCACGTTACGGTCGCAGCTGGTCAGACGTGGCCAAGGAAACACTGCATATCTGCGAGGCCGCGCTCGCAGACAGCGGCCTAGCGCGCTGACATCACGTCCGCATAGATGCGCTGATAACCGCCCGCCATCGCTTCCACCGACACGTTTTTCAGTGACCACTCCCGGGCACGCACGCCCATTGATCGCCGCAACTCCCTATCACCCGCCAGGCGCCGCAACGCGCCCGCCATTGCCGCGACGTTGCCGGACGGCACCAGGAGACCCGTTACGCCATCTTCGACAATCTCCGGATTACCACCTACCGCTGTTGCGACGATCGGCAATCCAACCATGCTCGCTTCCAGCAGCGCTATCGAGTGCCCCTCGGACAGCGACGGCATGGCATATACATCGAACCCGGGCAGAATGGCATCCACGTCCGGGCGCTCGCCGGTCAAGAACAACGCAGCAGAGACTCCACGGCTCCGAGCCCGCTCAACCAACGACTGGCGCAATTCCCCTTCGCCGACGATTACGAGCCGCACCGATTTCTGGACCTGCGCCAGCGCCGCCACGGCGTCAATCAACAGTGCGTGGTTCTTCACCTGCGCCAACCGCCCTACTGCGCCGACCACGAATTCGTCCTCATCGATCCCGAGCCTGCGCCGCGCCGCCGCTCGCGTTTCCGGGGTGCAGACCGGGTACCGGCACGCTGGTATCGCATTGCGCTGGACACGGACCTTCGCAGCAGGGATGATCCCCTCGCCCACGAACCGGTCCGCAACGGTCTTGCTAACCATCACTACACGCGCCGTGCGCATGAGCGACCACCTGAATATGCGCTCACGCTGATCCGAGGCTCTTGCGGCCCCCATGTTGTGACGCGTATTCACAATTGGCGGATCGCGCCACCATAGTGGCAACGCCGCACAGGAGTAATAATTAGCGACCGGGTTGTGCGAATGTACGACATCGGCGCGCTCAGCGAGCGCTGCTTCACGCAGCCGGCGGGCCGCCCGCCAGTCGAAACCCGGGCGCTTATCGCCAAGTACCACCTCGACTCCGGACGACCGCAGAGTCTCCGCCAGAGGGCCGGCATGAAATAGACAGAACACGCGCACGCGCACGCCCAGGCGTCGCTGCTCCAGCGCCAGATCACAGACCACCCGCTCCAGACCGCCGCGATCAAGCGATTCCACCACGTGCAATATGCGCATCAATGCCCCGCCCAGACTGGCTGATCGGTTCCGCGCTGCGGCCTATTCGACGGCCGCGTGGGAGCCGTCGTCAAAGAACCGGACGTGGATCCGCCCGGCGCTGGTTGTGATGCGCACTTGGCTGCCGGCGGCCACAGTGCTCACCAGTTGTGCATCCTGGACACGATTGTTCAACGACAATACCTTCAGGCTGCGCGAATCCACCGCCGTATCCGCAAACTCCAACCGGTAGCCATCGCTGAATTGCTCGCCGGCCACTCGGCTTTCTACCCATGAGACGACTCTCGCTTGCGAACCGCGCGGTAACACATTGCGTACTTCTAGCCCCCGCCGAACGCTGCCGACCCGCACGACATCGCCATCCGCCACCGGCTTGCCAGGAGTGTTGATTTGCCAGATCTTTGCTCCCGGTCCGATCACGTGATCGAAGATCACCAGGATGTCTGGGGGCAGATATACGTACTCGCGCCGATAGAGCTTCTGGCTCGGCCACAGTTCGGTGACATCGAATGCGTGGTAGTAATAAGGGACAGTGCCCCTGCTATGGTCCTCGCTGAACACTACCAGCGGCGGGTTCGGCGACTGCTTGTCGACGCTGGTGGACTCCAGTCTGACAATATTGCCAGCCAAGGCCCCGCCGTTCTGGGCGGTACCGAATATACCGGACCTCGTAAAGTAGTTTGGATCACCGACGACGTAGCCGCCATTGGCCCACCACAGGAAGCCCGGCTTATCGACATGGTCGTGTGAACCGGACGGGCCGTTGCGGGCGCGGTAAGAATAGCTAACCACACTGTCCTTGGCGGTCCAGCCGGTGCGGATGAACGTCTTGCCCGATCCGGCCGCTGGTGTTGCCAGATAGGTATCCGTCCGCTTCTCGATTGGCAGCGCGCTGATACCCCGCATGCTATATATGAAGTCCCACACGTAGTTGCCGCGGTTGCGAAACTCGGCCCATGGCGAATGCTCCAGCATGTTCTTCGCGTAGCGCGCCTGAACGGATTCTGGCGCTAAAGAGGCCAGCACCAGCAGCAACTGCCGGCCGGCATCGCCAAAATACCCTTCGCTGTCCTGCGGCTCGTCGCCCCACTGCAGCTCAACGTTTCTATCCGGCGCCAGTGCGTAGAGCCAGTAATCAATCTGCTCCGAGACCGTCACGTTGATCTTCCCCATGTAATCTTCGCCCGTGGCATCTCGCCACCACGACAATATGCGCCACAGGCGCCGTTGCCACTTGTCGTAATGCATGCCCTCCTTGCCGCCGGGACCGGCCCATTTGGGCAACGACCACTCTGGAACGAAGGTACCGGCAAGTTTCCGCCGCACGAGCTGCCGGAATTCGTCAGCGCGCGGGTTCTCACCCGCCGTCGCTAGCGCCGTGAGCATCGTAGCTTCCATGAAGCTGTACCAGTAGTTGTTGTGCGGGTCGCCGAATGGCCAGTGCCGCTCATCCGATTCCCACATTCGGTCAATTCCCTCGTTCAGGTAGTTGACCCATTCGCGTCGCGCATCCTGGGACAGAAGCTGGTGACACCAATCGTACGTCAGCGCGATATCCATCGCGTCGCCGCCCGCCCGCAGATAGGAATCGCGCGCAAAGTAGTGCCCGTCGCTGTCATCGACAACGCGGGCATTTACGGCCGTCATCGCAGCCTTGCAGTATTCGCTCTTTGCCGTCAGCGGATACAGCAATGCCAGCTGCCACACATCGACATCGTCGTAGCCGGTCGGGTCACCGAGCCTCCGATTGGCCACATCCAGGAACCGTTGAGCGGCAGGCTCTCTTGCCGCGATCATTTGCCTCAGCGCGGCGACA
>Ga0153915_10005203_pt1 | contig 12092 bp, 8 predicted proteins | sample Opewatmetagenome_2_FD_107003 | JGI IMG/M metagenome (GOLD analysis project Ga0153915, IMG submission 107003) | Freshwater wetland microbial communities from Ohio, USA - Open water 3 Core 3 Depth 3 metaG | ecosystem: Environmental > Aquatic > Freshwater > Wetlands | place: USA: Ohio, Lake Erie...
AATACATATCCATATCAAAATTCTACTTCCGTAATTTTTCTCGATTGTTGCACTATTCTTTTTCATATTTTTTCAACAAGGAATTCAGATTGCGTTTTGCAATTTCATTATTTGGTTCTATTCTCAAGGCCGCTCGATATGTTTCTACTGCCTCATCAATTTTGTTCATTTCTCCAAAAGTTATAGCCAGACATATATAGGCATCAACATAATCCGGCTTAATTTTCAGCGCCTCATAATAATAATCAACAGCCTGAGCAAGATTATCCTTTTTTCGTTCAACAAGGGCAAGATTAAAATATACCTGCTCAAGGTCTGGCTTGTATTTCAATGCAATTCTAAATTCTTCTTCAGCCTGATTCAATTTTCCCATCCGCAGCAGCAGACTGCCAAGATTGCAATGTGCCTGAAATGAATCCGGCTTGATTTTCAAAAGCTCATACGACTGTTCAACAGCCTCGTTAAATTTTCCCGTCTCAGTCAGCCAGGAAACATAATTACCCATTATAATATGATTATTTTCAGTCTGCCGCAGAGCATTCGCAAGTAAAGTTCCATCATTTTTCCAATAGCTTAACTGACCAGAGGAAATGAATGACCAGATTATCAGAAGAACAACTGAAAATAAAATGCGATTTCGTTTCGATATAAATTCTTTGGCACTAAACGCCATTATTATAAAAAGCCCGGTCAAAGGCATATACGTATATCTATCAGCTAAAGCTTGCGGGCCAACCTGCACAAGTCCAATTACCGGAATCATGGTTCCTATAAACCATAACCAGCCGACGGTAAGAAATTTTTGCCGTCTTCCGAAATAAATAAAAATCACAGATAAAAATAATAATATAAAGACGCTGCCGAAAACCATTGCCATCGACAGACTCCGGCCGGGATGCGGATAAAGAACCGCAAGTCTGGCCGGCCAAATCATTTTTATAATGTAAATTACATACGAAACAAAAGTGTTAGAAACTCGGATTTTTAAACTGAACAATTCACCGGATGTCATCGCCCCGCTATATTCCTGAACAAGAAATGTTACAATGCAGGAAGCAATCGAACAGACAAAAAATGGAATTTTTTCAAAAACCAATCTCCTGCCAAATTTTCGTTCGAGCGGCCAATAATCAAGCAGCAGCAAAACAAACGGAAGAGTAACAAGCATCGGTTTGGACATCAGACCAAGAACATATAACACAAACGCAGACAAGTACCATTTTATTTTCAGGCTTTTGGCATAATTGACATATGCGAGCATTGTTAAAAGCCAAAACATCGTACTTAATACGTCTTTGCGCTCGGCTACCCAGGCAACTGATTCAACGTGCAGCGGATGAAGTGCAAAAGCCGCTGCGACAAAAAAACTAGGCCATAGCGCAGAAGTTACCTTTTTAAAGAAATAAAATAAAAGAATCGTATTTGCAAGATGAAATAGAAGGTTGATTAAATGATGGCCGCCGGCTCGATTTTTAAAAAGCTGATAATCAAGCGTATGAGACAACCACGTTATCGGGTGCCAGTTACTGGCGTGGCCTGCAGTAAACGACCATTGGAGATTTTTAAAATTAAAGCCTGACTGTATGTTTTTGTTGCCGGTAACATAAACGCCATCATCATAGTGATTGATAAAACTAAATTTATATACCGGCCAATAAACCGCAATAACGGCAGCGGCAAGACAAAAACATATCAGAATGGAATTATCTCCTCCGAAAAGTTTTTTGGTCTGTTTAATTTTCTGTTTCATATTTACTTAGGATTAGTGGCTTCTTGAGATTTCAAATCTTCATCGAGCAACTGCTGCAGATTTTGATTATCCGGCTCGACTATCAAGCCTGCACGATACGCTTCTATCGCACCGGCGAGATCACCTTTTCTTTCGAGAAAAATTCCTAAATTGCGATACATCATAACATCATCAGGCGCCTTTGTTAAAACGAAGCGAACATCCGCTATAGCCTCATCAGTTTTGCCAATCTGAGCAAACGCAATACTTCTGTGGCCGTGAGCTATTATATTATCAGGCTCAAATTCTATCGCTTTATTCAAAGCATCGACGGCCTGCTCGAAATTCTGCATATTTATCATAGTAATACCTATCTTTATATAAAGACCGGCATCATTCGGCGACAGTTCCAGTCCCTTTTTAAAATATTTAATTGCTTCTTCGTATTTCTTTTGTTTTCTGAGATTTTCGCCGAGATTAAAATAAACGTGTATAAATTTTGGATAATGTTCTACTATATATTTGAAACATTTCTCAGCTTCTTCAAGCTGCCCAACTCCTTCCAGAGCACAGCCAAGATTGTTATGGCTTCCCGGAAATTCCGGGCAGATATTCACAGCCTTCTTAAAACACTCTATCGCGCCATTGACTGCCCCCTGCTCCATTAAAATACTTCCATAGTTATCAAGCATTCGGTAATTATCTTTAGTAACTGCAATGGTATGACCAAATAACTCCTGACTGTTTTTCCAGTATCTAACCTGTCGGAATGTAATCTGCGACAAAATTACTAACGTCGCCGCCGCCAACACAGCCAGCGTTTTAAAATGTTTCGCAGGAACAAATTCCTTCGCACCAAAAGCAATAATAATAAACAGACCCGTCAGCGTCATATATGTATATCTGTCTGCCATTGCTTGTGCACCGACCTGAACCAGACCAATCACAGGAATCAGCGTACCAAGATACCACAGCCAGCCGACGGCGAAAAATTTGTATTTTCTGCCCATATAAATAAAATATACCGTAGCCAAAACAAGCAGCGATGCACAAATTATCACAGTGCCCGCAGGCAGTTTTTCTCCATTGTGCGGATAAAATATGGCAAGATTTGTCGGCCAAAACATTTTGCTAATATACGCAGCATAACTGACAACGACATTTTTAATTCTCGGAAGAAAACCAAAACATTCAAACACCGACATTGAGCCGCCAGTCTGTTGCGAAACATAGGTAAGCAGACTGACTATAAATGAACACGCGAAAAACGGAATTTTTTCTACAATCAATTTCCGACTAAATTTGCGTTCAAACGGCCAATAATCAAGCAGCAGCAAAACAAACGGCAGCGTAACAAGCATCGACTTCGATAAGAGACCGAGTACATACAACAGCAGCGTTGTCAAGTATCTACCAACATTCGGCTTTTCAACATACCCAACATACGCAAGCATTGTCAGAATCCAGAATAGTGTACTAAGTAAATCCTTGCGTTCGGAAACCCAGGCAACCGATTCAACGTGCAGCGGATGAAGAGCAAATACTGCCGCGATAAATGCGCTTGGCCATAATGATTTTGTCATTCGCACGAAAACATAAAATAAAAGTATCGTGTTAAGAATATGAAAACCGACATTTTCCACGTGATACCCGCCGGCCCAGGTTTTAAAAAGCTGATAATCAAACGTGTGTGAAAGCCACGTCAGCGGATGCCAGTTACACGCATAACTTTTCGTAAAAGCCCAGCGAATCGTATCCATATCCAAGCCGGACCGAATATTCCTGTTGTTTATGATATAATCTTCATCATCGAATTTTATAAAATTATATTTATATACCGGCCAGTACAAAGCAACTATCGCCGCGGCAAGACAGAGGCATATCAAAATAAAATTATTAACACGATTGTTTATTGGTTCTATTTCCTGTTTCATATTTTAAAATTATCCTTTTATTTTTTTGAAATTTCATTGAGAAGCTGCCGCAGATTTTCATTACCGGGGTCTATTTGCAAACCTGCGCGGTACGCTTTTATTGCACCATTGATATCGCCCTTCTGCTCAAGGAAGATACCCAAATTTCGATACATCATAACATCATAAGGATTCGCTTTTAAAACGAATCGAATATCTTCGATAGCCTCATCAATTCTGCCGGCCTGCGCCAACGCAATACTCCTGTGGCCGCGAGCCGGTATATTATATTGGTCAAGCTCAATGGCTTTATTGAATGCGTTAATTGCCTGCTCTAAATTCTGCATATCTGTCAGAGTACGACCGAGTCTTATATAAATACCAACATTGTTCGGCGATAATTCCATCGCTTTTTTTAAACATTCTATCGCGGCATCGTATTTCTGCTGCCTTCTGAGATTTTCGCCAAGATTCAAATAAGGGTCTAAATAGTCAGGATAAAGTTTTATCAGATACCTGAAATATGTTTCCGCTTCTTCAAGTTGGCCGATTTCCTGCAAGGCACAGCCAAGATTATTATTGCTGGCAGGAGATTCCGGACAAATCTCTCTGGCCCGGCGAAAACACTTTATTGCACCATCAATATCGCCCTGACTCACTAAAATATGACCATAGTTATCATACATTCTATAATTATTTTCTGTAACATTTATCGCGCGCGCAAATAATATCTGACTATTCTGCCAGTATTTTATCTGCCGGAACGTAATCAGCGACAAAACAGCTAACACTGCGACGGCCAACCAGGTCAGCATTTTAAAATGTTTGGCGGAAACAAATTCTTTCGCGCTAAATGCGATAATAATAAACAAGCCTGTCAGCGTCATATACGTATATCTGTCCGCCATTGACTGTGCGCCGACCTGAACCAGACCAATCACAGGAACAAGCGTACCAAGATACCACAGCCAGCCAACCATTAAAAATCGTCGCCGTCTGCCAAAATAAATAAAAATTACAGAAAAGAGCAAAATTACAAAAGCACTGATAACCACTTTCGTAAGCGATATGTTATCACCGGGATGCGGATAAAGAACCGACAGCTTAAACGGCCATATCATCTTTACCATATATGATGCATAAGCAGCGATAGCATTGTAAGCTCTGGTTTTGAAACTAAAGGAATCAACCAATAACGTCGCACCGCCGCGATGCTGAACTACATACGTAATTACGCAGGAAACCGCTGAGCAGATTACAAACGGAATTTTTTCGAAAATTAATCTTCGACCAAATTTTCGCTCGAGCGGCCAATAATCAAACAGCAGCAAAATAAAAGGAAGAGTAACAAGCATCGGCTTGAACATCAGGCCGAGAGCAAATAATATTAACACCGACAAATACCATTTAAGTTTCAACATTTTTGCATATTGAAAATACGCAAGCATTGTCAAAATCCAAAACAACGTACTTAGCAAATCTTTTCGCTCAGAAATCCAAACAACAGATTCAACGTGCAGCGGATGAATTGCAAACATTGCAGCGATGAAGGCGCTCGGCCATAATGATTTTGTCATTCGCACAAAAACATAAAACAAAAGTATTGTGTTGAGAATATGAAAGCCGACATTTTCCAAATGATACCCGCCGGCCCAGGTTTCAAACAATTTATAGTCGAGTGTATGTGAAAGCCATGTAAGCGGATGCCAATTACAAACATAACTTTTTGTAAAAGCCCAGCGAATCATATCCCAGTTAAAGCCGGACTGGATATGGAAATTTTTGACAATATAATCCTCATCGTCAAACCTGATAAACGTATATCCATACACCGGCCAGTATAAAGCGATTATCGCCACAGCAAGGCCTATGCATATCAGAACAAAGCTATTGAAGTGTTTGTTTGCCTGTTCAGTTTTCTGTTCCATATTTTAAAACGTCCATCTAATTTTTCGATTTTTTTTCGAGAAGCTGCTTGAGATATTGATTATTCGGGTCATATTCAATCGCATCACGATACACCCGCACAGCCTCATCTTTTTCGCCCAACTCCATTAGAGCCTCAGCAAGATTTACACTGGCTGCAGTATAATTAGGCTGAATTTTCAGAGCCTGCCTGTAAAAGGAAGCGGCCTGTTCATACATATTTTGATTTTGAAATGTAACTGCAAGATTAAAATACGAAAGCGAGGAATCAGGTTTGTATTTTACAGCCAGTCCGAATTTCTCAACAGCTTCCTGAAATCTGCCCTTCTGTGCCAAAGCAATACCAAAATTATTAAGCGTCTCAACAGAATCAGGCTTGAGCTTCAGCATTTTTTCAGACTGCACAATAACATCGTCAAATCTGCCGGCCTCATTCAAACAAATTATATAGTTGGTCAGAACAACGCTGTTATCTTTTGTAGCCGCAAGAGCGTGCTCAAACAATGTAATACTGTTTTTCCAATATCTTACCTGCCTGGCAGCAACCGCACCCCAAATAATCAGCACCACCGCTGCCGGCATAATCAATAATTTATATCGCTGTTTCGCAACAAGTTCTTTAACTCCGAATGCAATGATAATAAACAAGCCTGTCAGAGTAATATAACTATATCGGTCTGCCATTGCATGACTGCCGACCTGAACAATACCTATTACAGGAATCAGCGTGCCGAGATACCAGAACCAGCCGGTAACCAAATAACGATGTTTTTGGGATAAGCAAAGTACAAGAATTGTTACAGCCAGCAGAAAAACAAATGATGCCAGAACATATAAGACCGGTATTTGATTCGTGAGCGGATAAACTACAGCCAAATCACTCGGCCACAACATTTTTCCAATGTATTTTACATAAGATATGAGAGCATTAAAGATACGAATATTTATACCGACATTTACAAGTTTCTCTATCGCCCCGCCGCTCTGCTGCGTAAAAAAAGCAACAGCACTCAAAACTGCCGATAGAACAATAAAAGGAATTTTTTCAGCCAGCAGATACCATGATATTTTTCGCTTCAGCGGCCAATAATCCAGCAGAAAAAACACAAATGGTAAAGTAACAAGCATAGGTTTTGCCATCAGGCCCGCAACAAATAAAACCATCGCAGCCAAATACCATCTAAGTTTTAGCTTTTCAACATAACGAGCATAAGCCCACATCGTCAACAGCCAGAAAAAGATGCTCAAAACATCTTTGCGTTCAGAAACCCAAACAACAGATTCTACGTGCAGCGGATGAAGCGCGAACGCCATAGCCACAAATGCGCTGGGCCAAATATCGTTCGTCATTCGTTTGAAAACAAAAAAAAGCAGCAGTGTATTGGTTATATGAAAAATAAGATTAGTAATATGATGACCGCCTGCGGTTCCGCCATAGATTTGCCAGTCCAGTATATGCGAAAGCCAGGTAAGAGGATGCCAAAAATTGGCATAACCGCTGCTAAATGCCCATTTGATAGACTGAGGCGTGATACCGGTCTGAATATTCGAGTTGTTGTAAACGTAAAGATCGTCATCGTATTTAACAAAATCATAATTATGCACCGGCCAATAGACCGCAACAACAGCAGCGGCAAAACAGATACTTATCAGTACAAGACCGTATCCGTGTGATTTTTCAGGCATTTTTTAACTCTTAAAAGTAAATTTTTTGCCTGTAAGCTGTTCATAAGCCTCGATATATTTAGCACTCGTTTTTGCACAGACGTCGTCAGGCAATTCAATACCTTTGCCAGATTTATCAAAGTTTATACTCTCAAGATAATTCCGCACGAATTGTTTGTCGTAGCTTTCCTGGTCTCTGCCGGCCTGATATTTATCCGCGGGCCAAAATCTCGATGAATCAGGAGTAAGCACTTCATCAATCAAAATTATCCTGTCGTCAACCACGCCCCATTCGAATTTCGTATCCGCAAGGATAATTCCCTTCGTCTCGGCGTAAGCTGTTGCCTTTTTGAAAATTTCGATGCTCTTATCGTGTAAATAACAGGCGTTTTTCTCGCCGACGGTTTTCACACACCTGTCGAAGTCGATATTCTCATCGTGCTTGCCGAGTTCTTCTTTTGTTGAAGGCGTAAAAATCGGCTCCGGCAGTTTTTGACATTGCTTTAATCCCGCAGGCAGTTTGTGCCCGCATACGGTCTGACTTTTCTGATACTCTTTCCAGCCTGAACCGGCCAAATAGCCGCGAACAACACATTCAACCGGCAATACCTTCGTTTTCTTAACAAGCATACTTCTGCCAATGAGTTGATTTGAATAATCGCTAAAAGGCTTTGGAAAATCCTTAACATTATCGCTGATTAAATGATTTTCGACTGTGCCGGAAAGAAATTCGAACCAGAACTTCGAAATTTGAGTCAGGACAATACCTTTATATTGAATACCGTTGGTCATTATAACATCGAATGCGCTGATTCTGTCAGAAGCGGCAATGATAAGTTTGTCGCCGAGGTCGTAAATATCACGAACTTTGCCGTGTTTCGAGTTAGTGCCGGGAATATCGGTTTTTAAAATTACGTCAGCCATTTCAACTCCTAATACCAATTGGAATAATTTTTAATCTGCACCGTTCGTCCCCCGCATAGTAATTCATAACGACAGCATTGTCAAGATGTTGTAATTTTGCGCATCTATTATCTTGCGCAAAGTTTTTTATTTCTTAATTCCCAGTTTCTAAACACTATTTGCGTCCATATTTTTCGCAAATTCGCGCATGGCCATACTATATGGGAGGAAAAATGATAATTTTAAGGTTGTTAAATAAACGCAAGCCTAAAAAACGACTAATAGAATTAAAATGCTATTCGTATTTTCAAATTGCTACAGCCCATGGTAAAAGTACGCAAGAACGAAGAGATAACTCGGTTTTACTTGCGCATTTTTTTGTATGGGGCAGAAAAGTGAGGAAAAACAAAGGAAAATAGTGAAGAGTGTTTGTATTTAGTATATTGTATTTAGTATTTAGGACGTTGGAGGTCGTTGGTTCGGATTTTGTCGCGGTAAAAATTAGTAAGGTGTCCTCAGAAATCCCCGGAAATAAAAATTGTAATATATCTTAAGCAATCCAGTTACAAATCCAATCCACGGTTAAAATCCAATAGGTACTCTGCAGGAACAGTATTGCGTATATCATCAATACTTTGACTTTTCCCCTCTTGAAAGTGATGGTCATCAATAATGTTTTTATAAAATTCATTGCAATTTATCCGATATTTAATATTTCTGCCACGGCCTCTTGTTAATTTAAAATTTCCAGTAAACGGAAAATTATCGGTATGAATCAGAATCCTCCCCTCGCTAGCCCATGCGCCCTGTTCGTTATTAGGCTCCCATACAATAGATGTTGTGCCGTTGGATTTTGCTAAATAACCCAAGACTTCATAATATTCTTTTTCACTTGCAAAATGAACTTGATCTTTTGTGCCAAAAAAATGTTTGAACATATCGAACCTTTCGAGTCATTTATGTGTCATTATAGTCATCCTCAGATATTTTTGTAAATGTTCATATTATGGTAGTCTATGTATTTATCGCGAATAATATGGTTTGGAAGATTTCTAATATCTGAAAGCTTTAACTCAATAACTCCATAGTCTAACAAAACATGATCATTGGGACATAAGACAATTATGTTACCTGCAAAATCAGGCACATTATGAGGTCTACCCAATGGCATAATATGATGAGCCTCTGAGTATCCCTCTCCATTTGCTAGCAAAATAACTTTATCACAGATTTGGCATCGGTTACCATGGAGCAATTTTATATATCGAGCAAGTTTTGTGTCACGTTGAATCCGAAAAATATTCTGCATTATTCTTGCTGGGGATTGATTGTTATCACTTTCGTCTACATCAGACGGCCTCGGAATATTCTCAATATTTAAGATTTTTGAACAAAGCCCCCATACCCCGAATCCAATTCCATCGTATGAAAAAAATATATCTTTGCCAGAAAAACCAGATGAATCTGAGGAATTGCTCTCGATAGCTCTTCTGATTATAGCATGAGTCCTTGCAGGAAAGGGTACAGGACGTATTTCTTTTACTTTAGCATAGATTTCTGAAAGGTGTACTACGCCTCCGAGCAATTCTAATGCTTTAGCAATATCTTCTACCCACGTAGCCATGTGAACTCCTTATTATGCTACATTTTGCAGTTTTACCAATTCTGTCCGAATCGCTCGTATATGCAAGTTAGGACTTAAGGCAACTTTCAAACCAGTATTTATAACATATATGAAATCTGCCTCTGAATACAAGTCGTCTTTTGCCAGCAGACATTGTTCAATGCTTACAGATTTGGCAATTAAGCACGTAAGTTGGTAATCAGGGTCTACCACACTGTAATTATTATTAGGATGCGCCTTGACTGAATGTTGCTGAGCAGTAAGCTTGATCAAATTTTCGTAATAGTGAGCAAGTTCCGGATATTTGCTTTCAGGAAAGATATGGTGTACCTGAGTTGCCGGACCACTGGCGTATTGGTCGCGGACCTCACTTTGAGAGTATCTATTTTTAATTACGTTAACTGCACGTTGGACCAGGTATTCCATATAGCCAGGTGTCAATTCGCGTGATGAAAGGGCAATTGCCTCCTGTCGAGTTATTCCCTTAGTTTTTTGGAGGTCTCTCCAATTTACACGATTGTAGCGCAGATCACTATAAACAAAGGTTCCGTCAGATAACCGTCCTGCTACAGTGCCAGGCATTCCATATTTGACGGCGAGCACATTCAAAACTTTAGGGAAAATTCGATTCACTTCCGTTATCCCATTGATAGGTGTATTTCCAGTTATAAATTGTTGGAACTTTCTTTTTAGATGCGCAAATTTGTCAGGAGATAAAGAACCTTTACGGAAAGATTCTTCAAGAGTTTTGATGTGATTTATGAATCCGCTATCCCCCAGAACCTTTTCCAAATAAATACATAGAAACACGAATGCGTTTTTATCTTTTGTCGCTATAAACTCCAGAATATCATAGTTTTCAACTGTGTAGACATTCGACAGGCCTCGTTTTTTCTCATTAAGGACGTGTGCATAAGCTAAGGTTTTGAGTGGCTGAGCAATAAATTTGTCGTATTCGCTGGATGCAGTAGGATTTTCTGGTGATGGTTTGCTGAACAACAAGCGAACATTTTTCTCGAAATATTGACTTTTCCAAATATCCTTGACGGTAAATTCCTTTTGCGTATCCGAGCTTATAAAATTTAATATACAATCCGCAATTATACTTAAAACATCAGGAGTAACCTTTTGATCCATAAAACGAGCGTTTTCGCTCTTTCGAATATCCAAATCGTATTGATTTAGGACGGCAGATATTTTTGCTTCAATTGCGGCAACCACCTCATAGCTCCTTAAGCAGACCAAAGAAAAAGATAGAATTGCTGTCGATATTCATTGACCTTGTGCTTACATTTCTCGCTATTTTGTAAAATTCTCTGAATTCATCTGTAGCATAAAATGCTAAATCTTTTCTATTTATTTTGTCACCATTCTTAGGCATGGCAATTGCGGCTGACCCATCTGCAATTGAATCAGGTGGCAAAAAACAGGCTCTAGGATTGTAAGTCAAATTTGGAATCAAAACCGCATTTTTTTTATTAAGAAATTTAGATACACTGAGTTTATGAATATTGCTGATATAGCAATCGTACCCTTTTATGTCCAGTATTTCATTGTCTCCGACATTTCTTGATTTTAACACACGGTATCTTCCGCGATTAGACAAAATTTTATTAGTGATTTGTCTATCCCTATAAACATTAAAAATATCAAATTTTAATTTAGCCGAGATTTTGTCAAACTTTTCATTTCTATAAATAAGCCAATACGGGAATTTTGTATCTGCGAGATACCCTTGTCGCAGATAAGAAGTTTCTCCTGAAACATACGACTCTATCTTAACCGGATTTAATTCTATTTCTTTTTTTTGTGTGGTATCAATTAAAAGGCTAATAGTTTCAATTTTTATTTTAAAAGCATCTTCTCCGTAATCACATATTTTAATTATGGAGTACTTATTTAGAAGCTCTCTTGTCTTATTATACTCCGGTGAAGACAATAATGTTTTGGGAAGAACAAAAGCCACATAGTCGCCAACTTTCAAAGCTTTCTCTATAAAAAAAGAAAAAAGATTATTAGTGGCCTGGTTGTAAGCAAACGCTTTATACAGTGATAACAAATTCTTATCATCGACAAGCTTTTTAAATGGCGGGTTCCCAATAATTAAATTGTATCTATTGAAACAATAGTCAGAATTAAGAAAGTCGTCATTGATGAAATTTATTTTAATATTTTTGGGGATTTCAATTTTTTTTAATAGCAGTTTGAGTAAATGCAATACTTCTGCATCAATATCAACAACATCTATCTGAACAAATTGTTTATCCTTATATTTCTCGATTATTAATGGAATAAAATTTCCGATCCCAACAGATGGTTCCAATATTTTGAT